>Ga0210408_10005141_pt1 | contig 11517 bp, 10 predicted proteins | sample IncBWH4MmetaG_FD_155471 | JGI IMG/M metagenome (GOLD analysis project Ga0210408, IMG submission 155471) | Forest soil microbial communities from Barre Woods Harvard Forest LTER site, Petersham, Massachusetts, United States - Inc-BW-H-4-M | ecosystem: Environmental > Terrestrial > Soil >... | reverse complement strand
GCTGAAGAACAGAAAAGCCCGATTGCGCATGGCGAGCCGCATGCGGCTCACGGTAAGCGCCCAGGTATGGCTCAAGACGTGGCTCAATCGCGCAACCTTCTCCCCGTCAACTCGAGGAAGATGTCTTCGAGCGACGGAGCGGAAATTTCCAGGCTAACCAGTTCGTTGTTCTGCTCTTCTAGATGCTTCACCAGAGCCACGATCGTGCGTGGCACGCGGGTCGAGTACAGCAAGTAATTCTCTGCTTCCGTGCGGCATTCGGTCACGCCTTCGAGCCTGCCCAGCGCACCGTTGGTTTCGGGCTTGGCCATGCGCACGATAATTCGAGTGATTCCGCCGGATCGCTCCTTCAGCTCGCGCGGAGTGCCGAGGGCGATCACCTTGCCGTGGTCGATAATCGCTACGCGGTCGCAGAGCTTTTCCGCTTCCTCGATATAATGCGTCGTCAGTAGGAGAGTTTTCTTTTCCTTTTTCAGTTCTTCGATAATGTCGTAGATTTCGCGGCGCACTTGCGGATCCAGGCCGGCTGTCGGCTCATCCAGAAAGACAACGCGCGGGTCGTTCACGAGCGCCATGGCCAGAGCCAGGCGCTGCTTCTGGCCGCCAGAAAGTTGCGAATAGTATGCGTTGCGCTTTTCTTCGAGGCCGAAGCGTCCGAGCAGTTCCTTCGTGCCGCGCCGTCGGGGATAGAAGCTGCCGAACAGATCCAAGGCTTCATGGACGCGCATCTTATCCGGCAGGGCAGTGGCCTGCAGCGCCGCGCCGATGATGTACTTGAACTCGGCGCCGCTCGACTGCGGATCGAGGCCGCAAACGCGTACGTTGCCGCCGTCGGGAGTGCGCAGCCCTTCTAGAATCTCGACCGTGCTCGTTTTCCCTGCGCCATTCGGTCCCAGCAGGCCGAAAACTTCTCCTTCGTTGACGGAAAAGCTTACTCCGCGCAAGGCTTGCACATCGCCGTAACGCTTGGTCAGGCTGTTAACTTCAATCGTGGCCCCATTCAGCATGAGTTCCTATCTATAACACAATCGGCGCGCGAGGCGCGAACTGCCGCAAGACAAGGAGCCAGGCCAGATTCCGATGGTCGATGGACTAGGCTTTATCGGAACAGGAGGCGCGAAGGATTTCACCGTACCACTTTAAAAATGAATTACTTAAAGACCGCCTCTTTGGGCGACTCGTTGGACTGTGTCTGAACTCCTACGATCTTTCGCACTGCGGGCCGATTTGAGCAATATTACCGTTTCGACGCATCCAGGGGCACTTTTCAGTTCGTACGAGATCAGACATCAATAAACTTAAACGTCATGTCGTTCCGATCCCGCCTCACCCCTGATCGCGCCTTCCTCATCGGGCTTTTCCTCACCGCAGCAGCCTATTGCCGGGATTTGAAATACGACTTTCTCCTGGACGACGTTCAGTTGATTCTTATGAACCAAGCAACCGTGTCTTGGCAAAACTTGAAAATAATATTCACGAAGGACGCTTTTTTCGCGCTAGGCCCCGGCGTACCGATCGCGATAACGTCGATACATTATCGTCCTGTTTTCATGCTGTGGTTGATGTTGAACCAACAGTTGTTTGGGAGCGTGCTCCCTTGGTGGCACCTTTCCTCCTTGTTGTTGCACATCACCGTTATCTTCCTGGTCTACAAACTGGGCACGAAGTTGCTGAAAGACCAGTGGGCCGCTTCCCTGGCGGCTCTGCTTTTCGCATTCCATCCTATCCATGTGGAATCGGTGAGTTACGTTTCCGCCTCGACGGACCTCTTGGCTACACTCTTCCTGCTCTTATCGTTCTTCTCTTATTCACGATTCCGCGAGCAAGGCGCCTCACCCGGCTATTTGGTTTTTGCAGTGTTCGCGGCTGCATTGGCAATGTTGTCGAAAGAGACTGCGGCGATGTTCCCTTGGATTCTGGTCGCATATGAAGCTTTGCGCGAGATTCCCCCTGGCACCTCTCGCCGGTGGATGCGATTTGTCTGGACGCTTCCTTTTTTCGCTGTCGTGGGGGCCTATGTCCTACTACGGACGTTGCTCTTCGGCCACAACATTGGGCCAGGTCCAGGCAGTAGCCGCCTGGCTGCGTTGGCGGATATTCCCCTGGTCCTGGTTACGTACTTACGCAACTTATTTTGGTCCGCCCAATTGAGTTTTTTTTATCCGGTCGAGTGGAGTTCGCAATGGACGGTCCTAAAGGGCTTCGCGGTCGTCCTCGCCCTGGTTGCGGCAATACTCCTCTGGAAACGCTTTCGGGATCGTCCCAACGTACGATTGCAACTCGTGTGGACAGCCATTTTGTTTGTCCCCCCTCTTCTCGGCGTCTCTGCGTTCGTGAAAGAAGGTTGGATCCAGGACCGGCACATGTACCTGGTCTCGGTCCCTTTCTCTTTACTGATTGCTGCTCTGTTGACTGATCCGAGATTCCCGCGTAAGGCGTCGGTGGTTGCAAGTTCACTGATCCTGCTGGTTTTGCTGACGGAGACGACAATTCAAGTGCCCAGGTTCAGCGACGGAATTAGTATTTACGAAAGCGCGCTAAGAGTTGCGCCAGGCAACGCCCTGGCACATCGCTACTTTGCCTTCGCGTTATGTGGTTACGCACAGTATGAGAGGTGCTACCAGGAATTTCGCATCGCCGCGAATATCGGACCGCGAGAACCGACTATCCACGGAAGTTTTGCCGATGCCTTAGATGGGCAAGGTCGCGACAAGGAAGCCGCGGCAGAATACGCGAAAGCATTAGATTTAGCTCCGCGTCCGACACCCTATCGGGCCTATATGTTGTACCGGCTGGCATTGATCGAGTTGAAGTACTCCAAATCAGCGGAAGGGGAAAGCCACCTGCGCGAAGCGGTTCAGCTCGACCCTCAAATTGCGAGTTATCATGCGGGTCTTGCACAGGCGTTGCGTCAACAAGGTCATATGCACGAGGCGGACCAGGAAATGCAGCTAGAGGCAAACGCGCGAAAGGGTCCCGTTCTCGGAGACCACGCTAACCTGAAATGACGGTATTCATGCAACTCGGTTTTGGACGGGGCTTGGACCAAGCTGAATTCTTCCCCGGTTACGACCAGCTCCTTCGCGGATCGGGACGCCCAAAACGGTTAGTTCTCTTTGTTCTTGATTAAGCCGGTCATGGCCTCCAGAGTGGAAAGCACATTCTCGATAACGGCATCAGCCACGGCCCCATCTTCTTAGTTTTTTTCTGACGTTATTTCGGAAGCGATTCTCGCCATGGAAATTCCCAAGCCTGCCTCAACGAATCTTCCTCCCTTTTGATGACCCGCGACGGCGGCGCGCCTTGCCCGAGATCCACTCATAGTTCCCAAAATCCTGGATTCGCTTTTCGGCCAGTCTCAGGCCCTCCGATTCGAGCAGCTTCCGCTGCAGTGAGGCGTGCGGTTCGCGAATGAGCAATTGGCCGCCGGCGCCAACCACGCGGTGCCACGGCACGCCGCGTCCGCTGGGGCATGCGGCCATGGCGCGTCCAGCGGTGCGCGCCCCGCCGGGCAAGCGCAGGGCCTTGGCGACCTGGCCGTAGGTCATCACGCGGCCGCGCGGAATTTTTTTCACAAGACGATATACGGGATTCCAATTCATCGGATTTGTTCCTTCAATATGGGAGTGTATTGGTACTAGTTCGAAAGAACCAGCACATTCAATCTTTCGAACTATGGCGCTCCGCAGTTCGGTGGCGCACAATTACCATCGTCAATAAGAAATTCCGCATCTAAGTGAGTGGGAGCACTGGTAAGGTCCAGAAACTTTCGAAAGAAAGCCCAGAACGGGAAGCAATTAGGAACCGAACCAGTACGAAACACACTGGACCGATATGCAAAGGGGTTACTGATACGAGGCAACTCACCGATCAATACGACATCTAAATTGACAGCTGTAGTGGAAGTAACTTACACTACAGACTCGATGTCGGAGCCGGGAGCGTTCTATGGCGTTTCTTCGTCGTAAAGGGAACACGTTTTACCTGGTGCATAACGTTCGCGAGGGCGATCGGGTGAGGCAGCTGCATCTGGCCAAACTCGGGGAACGTCCCCGTATCACCGATGATGTAGTTCGGCAGGTTTCCCGGTCCTATCCCTTTGTCGACGTCAACTGGAACGAATTGCGCGAACAGGTCAACAATCGTATAGAACTGTTCGATCCGAAATCCAACCAGATTCAGAAGCTCGTTTCCACTTTACGCAATCTCAACCTCGACTTGGCTGACCTGTTTCCGCCCTTGCTGGACGTGTCGCAGGCGCCGGAAGCGGGTCAGGAAATTATCACGCAGCTCCGTCTGCTGCACTCCACCGTTGGAGTCAAACTCGACCAATTTGATCGAGCCCCTCATCGGGGAGTTTTGGCAGACCGGAAGTTCCGGTAGGAGAATGGCCATGAGCACCAACCGTCCCGCACAACAACCACTGGATCCCACGCTGAGAAGCGTGGAGTCACAGGAATTCCAAGCCGCCCTCAAAAGCAAGGTGGTCGGCCAGGAAGAAGGAGTCCGCGCGCTCGTCGACCTGTATCAGGTCTTCTGCGCCGGAATGAGCTCCTCCGGACGTCCGGTGGGGAACCTGCTGTTCCTGGGGCCAACAGGCTCGGGAAAAACGCGGATCGTGGAAGCGGCGGCGGAGATCCTCTTCGGAGACCCGCGCGCGGTGATCAAAGTGGACTGCGCGGAGTTCCAGCACTCGCACGAAATTGCCAAGCTGATTGGCTCTCCCCCAGGATATCTGGGACACCGCGAGACTCATCCTTTGATCACGCAGGAAGCGCTGGCGACGTATCACAAGGAAGATTTGAAGCTGAGTTTTCTGCTGTTTGATGAAATTGAAAAGGCCTCGGACGCTCTGTGGCAATTGCTGCTGGGCATTCTCGATAAAGCCACACTCACGCTGGGTGACAACCGGCGTGTGGACCTTTCTCAAACAATGATTTTTCTGACGTCGAACCTGGGCGGGGGAGAGATCACGGAATTGATGACGGGCGGCATGGGATTCGTGCAGCCCGCGGACAAGACCGAAGACCGTTTGGACCACAAAGTGGAGCGGACGGCGCAGGAAGCGGCGAAGAAGAAGTTTTCGCCGGAGTTCATGAACCGCTTGGATAAAGTTGTGGTGTTCCATCCGCTGCGGCACGAACAGTTGGAACAGATCCTGGAGATTGAACTAGGGATGGTGCAGCAGCGCGTGCTGGATACGGGGCGAGGTCAGTTCTTGTTCCGCGTAACTTCTTCGGCGAGGAAATTCCTGCTGCAAGAAGGAACGGACATCAAATACGGCGCTCGGCACCTGAAGCGTGCGATTGAAAAGTTTGTGGTCTATCCGCTGGCAAATCTGCTGGCAACCGAACAGATTCGTTTCGGAGACATGCTGGTTGTCGATTGGGATGGCAAGTCCGCTCAACTTTCGTTCCAAAAAGAAGGCGAAGGCGCGGTGGTCCCAACACCGGCGAAAGCAGCTCGCGGTGCGGCCGCTCAGATGGCCAAGGCGACCGGCGGCAAAGCGATCGAAGCTCCTGCCCAGGTCGTCGTCCGCGAAGCCAAAGCGCCCGCGGCGTTGCCCTCCGCTGCTCCTCCTCCGGTGGCCTCCGGCCGCAAGAAGGTCGATTCGCAGTAAACGCTTGCTCGTATTGTTTGAATGACGGGGCTTCGCGCAACCTTGGATTCAGGTGTGAGTTTTGCCCTGACTCTGCCTCTACCCCTCAGAATATATTTAGAGAAATATAATATTTGACAATTGAAGTAACTGTAGGATAAGAAGGGCTCCAAATTCGGATTTGGAGCCTTGCTTCTCGGCAGGTTTCTCCGTTGGAGGAATTCAATGCCCAGTAAGTGGCCTACAGTTGAAAAGCCCGTCCCGGGTAGGCAGGCATTTTCTCGCTCTGATCCTGAGGCTGTCCTATCCCAGGCCGCCGTGTTGCTAATTCTGGGCGCCCAAGCGCGCGGCGATCAGGATACGTTCGGGGCTCGCGCTTCTGTGGCGGGGCTTGCGGGGTTTGCGGAATTTTGGCCGGATGAGGACTTCGCCCTATTTGAAAGGCCGCGTCCAGGTGGCCCTGCCGGCCGGGTGAACGTCCAGCGCTTGCGAGAAGGTCTTGCCCATCGCTTCGGCGACTGGATTTTCCCAGAGAAGGCGACAACCGCGGATGTGCTCCGCGCCGGCACGGCCGCCGCATTGCCGAACTTAGCTCAACGCGCCTACGATCAGACGACTCCCGATGCCTCGGCCGAGTTAATGGAGACTTGTCTCAAGCATCCTGAGGAGCTGATACGCGTGGCGGCGGCCGCCTCGTATTCTGATATGAGTACGGAGACGGAGAGGCTGACGGAAATCCTGGCGGACGGATGCCGCAGCGAGGACGAATTGGTGCGCGGCGTGGCGGCGACTGCCCTTTGGTACGTTTCCCCCGAACATGTTGTGCTGAATTCTTTGCGAACGCGCGAAGGCAGAGCTACCTCAGCTGGTGCCGGCGATACGACGCTCTTGGTTCACGGCACCTGGGCCGGCAGAGTGCCAGGCAGCAGTTCGACTAGCCCTTTGTGGTGGGAGCCAGGCGGCGACTTCCATACTCATATCCTCCAAAATGTCAAACCTGACCTGTATTCGCAGCCAGATCGCTTCGGCTGGTCGGGCGACTACAGTGACTCCGCCCGTGCGCAGGCTGCTACCCAGTTGACAACCTGGGTCATTGCCCACAAGGATCAGGGGCTCAATTTGATCACGCACAGCCACGGGGGAAGTGCGGCGATGATGGCGACGCTCGGTGGCCTTACGATTGGAGAGTTGGTCCTACTCAGTTGCCCCGTTCACATTCCCAAATACATACCGGATTTCACGCGCATCGGCAAGGCGGTTTCGGTTCGCGTACATTTGGACTTGGTGATTCTGGCGGATCGAGGGGGACAGAAATTCAAACTGAGTCAGATGCAGGAAAACGTCCTTCCGTTATGGTTCGACCACTTTGCGACTCACAATCCCGCCACCTGGAACAAGTACAACGTAAAAACTATGCTCTGACCGGGTCTGGTGGTAAATTTAGAACATGAAGGTGCTTTCCGCGGGCTATCTTTTTGCCTGCAAGCTGATTTGGTCGCTGACTCGTCTGAACGGTGCAGCAAGACCCTTGGTGCGCGCCCTGGGTAGTCCCGACGACAACATACGCATGATAGCGGGAATGTTTCTAGTGCAGGCCGGACCGCGAGCGATCCCGGTTCTTACCGAGGCCATGCGCAAGCGCGAAAATCTTCAGATGGTGCTTTCTGTCGTTGCCAGCGTAGGCGACAAGAAGCTTGAGCCCTATGTTCGACCCTTTGAATCCGACGGCGACGTCAATGTGGCGGCGGCGGCGCGGCATGTGGTTCAAGTTCTGTCTTCCCAAAACTAGTTTGCTGGGCGTTTCGACAGAGTGAGTTTTCCGGCGGGAACTTATCAGCTGCTGGTCACTGCGTTCGCTTCTGACGTTTCGAGCAAAACAACACTGACTTTCGTGGCGTGGTAGGACAGGCTTCAGCCTGTTGCATTTCTTCCGAGATACTGAACATCTAAATCAGACAGGCTGAAGTCTATCCTAACTCACACGCTTTCGGCTTCCAACGCAGGATGGGCTTGCGCGCGGCGCCGACTTCGTCGAGGCGGCCAACTTTTGTGGAATGCGGCGCAGTCTTGACGAGCTCGGGGGTCACGGCGGCTTCCTCGGCGATCGAGCGCATCGCGTCCACGAAGCGATCGCACTCCTGTCTCGATTCCGATTCGGTGGGCTCGATCATCATCGCGCCCGGCACGATCAGCGGAAACGCTGTCGTGTAGGGGTGGAAACCGTAATCGATGAGGCGCTTGGCGATGTCCATCGTGTTTACGCCATTTTTTTTCTGCCGCGCGTCGCTGAAAACAACTTCATGCATCGAGGGTAAATTAAACGGCAAGTCATACACGTCCTCGAGTTTTTTGCGGATGTAATTTGCGTTGAGGACCGCGTCTTCCGTAGCCTGGCGGATGCCCGGTCCGTAAGCCAGCGTATAGGCAAGGGCCCGCACGAGCACGCCAAAATTTCCACCGAATGCGCGCACCCTGCCAATGGTTTTTGGCTTGTGACTCTCGAGGGCCAGGTGTCCGCTCTTTTCCACGAGCACCGGAATCGGCAAATACGGTTCGAGAATTTTTTTGACCATCACCGGGCCCGCGCCCGGGCCGCCTCCGCCGTGCGGAGTGGAAAACGTCTTGTGCAGATTGAGGTGCATCACGTCCACGCCAAAGTCGCCGGGGCGCGTCACGCCGGCCAGCGCGTTCATGTTCGCGCCGTCCATGTAGAGCAACGCGCCATGTTCGTGCAGGATTTTGGCGGCCTCGGCAATGTTTTGCTCAAACACGCCGAGGGTCGATGGGTTCGTGACCATCATGGCGGCTACGTCGCTGTTCACAATCTCTTTCAGGCGGGCGATGTCGATCTGGCCGCGCTCATCCGAGCGCACGTTTTCGACGTCGTACCCGGCGATCACCGCGGTAGCGGGATTCGTGCCGTGCGCGGAGTCGGGAATCAAAACTTTTTTGCGCGGGTGTCCCTGAGTGTCTTCCAGGTAGGCGCGAATCAGCAGCAAGCCGGTGAGTTCGCCCTGCGCGCCCGCCGCCGGCTCCAGTGTGCCGGTATCCATGCCGGTAATTTCGACCAGGCAATTGAGGAGCAGTTGCAGAATTTTCAAGCAGCCTTGCGAGAGTTCCTGCGGCTGATAGGGATGCTCGGTGGCGATGCCGTCCAGGCGCGCGACGAATTCGTTCACGCGCGGATTGTATTTCATCGTGCACGAACCCAGGGGGTACATGCCGAGATCGATCGCGTAGTTCCACGTCGAGAGCCGCGTGAAGTGGCGGATCACCTCGATTTCGCTGACTTCGGGAAAACCTTCGACAGCTTCGCGAGCGTAGTCCGCGCCCAGCACGTCTCTCGTGTCCACGGCGGGCACATCGAGCGGAGGCAGCTCGAACCCGCGCTTGCCGGGCGCGGACTCCTCGAAGATCAAGCCTTCATTCTGGCTGACGTGGCGTCCCGCCTTTTTGATGCGATCGATCAATACCATTTCTTCCGTTTTCATTTGGGTGTCTGCCCCTAATTCTTACCAAAGCCCTGATCGGCGGCTCGCAAAACGATTGACTAGTCGAAGGACGAAGAATTTCGTGGCGCCGGCGTCCCTCCGGCGATTTTCTGGTCGCCACGCATCACAAAACCGCCGGCGAGACGCCGGCGCCACTAGATCGGCTTCGATAAAATTTCCCGGATCGCTTCGGCCATGCGTTCGATTTCGGTCCGCGAAATGGATTCAGTGACGCAGAATAAGCCACGCTTGGTCAGGTCCGTGAAGTAACTTCCGACGGGCAGCGGCCCGATAATTTTGTGCCGCAGCAATTCCGCGTTCACCAGTTTCACGGAACGAGGAAATTCGACCACGAATTCGTTGAAGAATGGGCCGGAAAACGCCCGGCGCACGCCGCGGATTTTTTCCAGTTCTTCGAGTGCGAACCGCGCTTTGGCCAGATTCTGAGCGGCTAGTTCTTTCAAGCCTTCTTTGCCCAGGAGGCAAAGGTGAATGTTCACGGCCAGGGCACAGAGAGCCTGGTTCGTGCAGATATTCGACGTAGCCTTCTCGCGGCGGATGTGCTGCTCGCGCGTGGCCAGTGTGAGCACATAACCGCGCTTGCCGGCACTGTCCACCGATTCCCCTGCCAGGCGTCCCGGCATCTGCCGCACGTATTTCTCCCGCGTGGTAATCACTCCGGCGTACGGTCCACCGAAGCTCTGCGGGAGGCCGAAGCTCTGCGTTTCCATCGCCACGATGTCCGCTTCGACGGGAGGCCTCACCGCGCCGAGCGACACGCCTTCGGTGATGGCCACGACCAGCAGCGCGCCTTTTGCGTGCGCCAGCGACGCCAGGCTCGGCATCTGCTCGAGAACGCCAAAAAAATTTGGCGACTGCACGACCACGGCGGCGGTTTCGGAAGTGATCGCGCCTTCGAGACGATTGGCATCCACTTGTCCCGCGCTATTAAATCCGATTTCGTCGATTCGCAGTCCCAGATTGCGCGTGTACGTTTCCAGTACCTGGCGATATTCCGGATGGAGCGATCGCGCCACAGCGACTCGGTGCCGCCCGGTTAGCCGCTCGGCCATGAGCACCGCCTCCGTGGTCGCGGTCGAACCGTCCCACATGGAGGCATTTGCAACTTCCATCCCGGTGAGCTGGCACATCAGCGTCTGAAACTCAAAGATCGCCTGCAGCGTGCCCTGGCTGATTTCCGCCTGATACGGAGTATAGGAAGTGAGGAATTCGCCTCGCTGGATGACCACGGAGCTCAAATGGTTATAGACGCCTGCGCCTAGAAAGCTGGTGTACCCGCAAGAATTTTCCGCCGCGCGCGCGCGGAAATATTCAATGATCTCCTGCTCCGACATCGCGGGAGGCAGATTCAGCGGCTCTTTCAGCCGGAATGGTTCCGGAATCGACGAGAACAGGTTTTCGATGGACCGCGCGCCGATGGCATCGAGCATTTCCCGGCGCTCGCTTGTGCCCTTGGGAAGGTAGCGCATCAGGCCGATGCTTCCTTTTCGGAGACAAAGGCTTGATACGCGGCAGCGTCCATCAGGCCGGAAACCTCGGCGGGATTGGCAAGTTTGATCTTGATGAGCCACCCGGCAACGTGTGGATCCGTGTTCAACGTTTCAGGAGCACTCGACAGCACGGCATTGGCTTCTGTCACCTCGCCGGATACCGGAGCAAAAATCTCACTGACTGCTTTCACCGATTCCACCGTGCCGAATACTTGCCCGGCCGCGATCTTCGCGCCAACCGCAGGCATTTCCACGAAGACGACGTCGCCCAGTTCATGCTGCGCATAGTCTGTAATCCCGATTGTGCCGGTGCCGCCGGACACTTTGATCCACTCATGTTCCTTAGTGTAACGATAGTCGCTTGGGTACATTCCGGCTCCTCAGTAGGACGGGCTTCACAGGCTGCGGAAAAACTCAAATTTTTGTCATTCCGAGGCACGCTGCGTGCCGAGGAATCTCTCATTCTGTTGGACTTAAAACCAGGAGAGATTCCTCGCTTCGCTCGGAATGACAAAATAATCCACTTTTTCCGCAGCCTGTTCAGCCTGTCGGGTTTACGTTCGCGTTACTCATCAAGAAAAACGACATGCTGAAGCCTATCCTAGTTAAATTCTACTTCGTTCGCTTATAAAACGGCATTGGAACGATTCGAGCTGGTGCCTGATTCGCACGAATCTCAATGGTGATTTCCGTTCCGGGCGCCTTCGAGGCTGTAGGAACGTAGGCCATGCCGACGTTCTTCTTGATAAAAGGCGCGGGTGAACCGCTTGTTACCCGGCCCGCGGGCTGGCCTCCAATCGAAACAACGCAGGCATCGCGCGCGATGAGACGATCCTGCATCTCGAACCCCACGAGAGTGCGATCGATCCCTTTTTCTTTTTGCCGGACGAGAATCTCTCTTCCCAGGAATTCGCCC
>Ga0210408_10005136_pt1 | contig 11525 bp, 12 predicted proteins | sample IncBWH4MmetaG_FD_155471 | JGI IMG/M metagenome (GOLD analysis project Ga0210408, IMG submission 155471) | Forest soil microbial communities from Barre Woods Harvard Forest LTER site, Petersham, Massachusetts, United States - Inc-BW-H-4-M | ecosystem: Environmental > Terrestrial > Soil >... | reverse complement strand
AAATACGTGTTCAGCATTCAAATTTACATTTGAATATTGCCAGGGGTTATTAATAAAAGAATTGAAACGGAGTCTGGCAAATCCAAGGTCGTTATTACTGATATAATTATTTCCTATATCTTTTTCAAAACCAACTCCACCATCACTTGATACTTTAAAACCAATTGTATTTTTAGAATTAATCAACCAATCTAAACCAAGCGCACCTGATACCGTACGGCCGCCATCAAAATTAGCCATTCTGTTATCTAATGTGGTTGTTACTGTGTCTTCTTTTATTTTTTTATAAAACCGGTGATCGTGATACATGGTCATACGTTCAAACATTAAACTGCTGTGAAAAATCAATTTTTTTCCTTTATAATTAATGGATAAACCGCCATCCTGGTTATCAAAAAATCCTTGCGAATAATTATAATCAACAGAACCGCTAAAGCCAATAAGCTTAACTTTTTTTGTTTTGATGTTGATCAATCCGCCTGTTCCGGCTGCATCAAATTTTAAAGGCGGATTTTTAAGCACTTCTATTTTTTCAATATTTGAAGCGCTGATGCTTTTAAGCAAATTTATTAATTGCGTTCCCGACATTTGCTGAATCCTATCGTCGATCAATATTTTAACACCTTCTTTTCCCTGAATGGAAATTGTATTATTCTCATCAACAGTAACGCCTGGCAATCGCGATAAGAGATCAAATGCAGAATTCCCTTGGGCAAGCGGACTATCTTCAATATTTACAATAACATTTCCGTTTTTAAATTCAACCAGTTTTTTTATTGTTGATACAGTTATTTCATTAAGATTTACTCCACCATTTCTTAAAACAATATTAGGAATGTTTTTGGTGTCTGCATCAATTACTATTTGAGAATAATTTTCCCAGTAGCCAACAATAAATGCTTTAATAATGTAATTTCCCGAATTAATATTTTTGAAGCTAAATTCTCCTTTAGCATCTGTTAAGGTATTTTGAATAACTGTACTATCATTTGTATTTAAAATTGCAACTGTTGCGAATTCAATTCCGACATTTGTAGAATCTACGATCCTGCCGGAAACAGATTTCTGCGCATTGCAGTTAAAATAATTGCAAAGAATGACTATTAAAAGAATTACTTTTTTCAATTGAGATAAATAAATAATTGTTTGCTTAAAGCTTATTTTTTACCACAGCTTCGATGGTGCCATCAATCACAATTTTGTCTCCTTCTTCTGCATCCTTAAAAAACAAAATCAATTCTACCTTATTTTTAAAAAACAAATTGAAATATTTTCCGGTATAGCCGGATATTACACCAAGTCCCTTGTAATAATGCGAAATTGCTTCAGGAAGCAATTCACGGCCATCACTTTTCACCAACTTTATATTTTTAAATCCCTCTTTTACTGCGAGTGTGATTCTTTTATTTGTTTTTCCTTTCAGCCAAATTGCTTTCATATTCGTTATGTTTTCCAAACGACTGCATCCTGTTGTTCTCATTGTTCCATCCATGCTAACTTGTCCAGGAAATTTGTAGGCGCGTAATATCGAACACAAATAAGAGCCATCATAAAGCGTACCGCTATAAACATTCATTTTCTCAGGTTCTGCAGGTACGAGAGTTTCCAAACTTTTGTTTTTTCCGATTAAATTATTTTCGTTATTGATTATTGGCTTCTCTTCTTCCTTAGGTAATGGATGAGATGCGCCTTCGGGTTTTATTTTGTTCAGCTCTGAAATATTATTTTCCAAAGATTTTGTTTTCAAAACAACTGAGTCTTTTTTATTATTTAGTATGCTATCTTGAATTAATTTTTCACGTTGTTCTTTATTATTTGAAGAAGCAGCGATTGAACTTGTGGATTCATTTTTACTACCCGAAAAATCCCCTGCTTCATTTGTGTTATTATTTTGATTGTGTTTAGTTTCGGATCGGTTTTGATTGGCTTTAACCCATTCTTCTGAATTATTCATCGCTGAGTCCCTTCTGTTCTGAGCCAACTCATTTGCTGAAGAATTATTTAAGTTTTTAGAGATAAAATAAACCGCAACAATTAGCACGCTTGCGCTTAAAGAAATGTATTTGAATCTTGATAACCATTTACTGCTTATCCGGAAAGAATTTTTAGTTTCCATCCGCGCATCAATTTTTTCCCACAGATCCTGTTTTGGCTCCTTAGAGTCAAACTTCTCGCGGTTGTTACTAACGAAAGTTTTTAATTTATCTATCATGACTTACAGTTTTTTGTTTAACTAATTCAATTAATTTTTTCTTTGCCCTGTTATATTGAGATTTAGAAGTTCCTTCACTTATATTTAATAACTCTCCTATTTCTTTGTGAGAAAAATCTTCAAACAAAAACAGAGTAAGCACGGTCCGGTAACCATCCGGTAATTCACTAATACATTTTTTTATAGCCTCAACATCGTAAATACTTTCTTCCTCCTCATATTCTTCTTTATAATTTGCTTCATCAATCGGGACAAAATTTAATTTTCTTTTTTTAAGGACATCCAGCGAGCGGTTGATCACGATCCGTTTTAACCAAACACCAAACGAATAGTTTTTATCGTAACTCTCAATTTTTTGAAAAGCCTTTAGAAATGAATCCTGCAGCACTTCTTCAGCTTCATCGCTATTATTTAATATCCTAACCGAAATATTAAACATAGCCTTAGCATACAGGTTATATAATTCCTGAAAAGCCTTTCTTTCGCCTTTTTTGCAACGTTCAATTATGGGTAAATTGATGTCGGTATAATTTGGGTTATCCCCCATAAATTATCTTGAGTTCTTTATACATAAATACGGCAAAAAAAAGAAAGGTTGCATGTTTTTTAAAGAAATTTACTTAACGGCAATAACCGAGATCTCGAAATTAGCGCCTTTTGGTAAGGCCGCTATCTGAACTGTTTCCCTTGCCGGAGGGTTTTGAGAGAAATAAGAGCCGTAAATTTCATTTATTTTCGCGAAATTCTTTAGATCTTTTACATATAGAGTTACCTTCACCACCTGTTGCATATTCATCCCGGCAGCTTCAACAATTGCTTTTACATTATTGATGGCTTGCCTGCATTCATTCTCAACCGAACTTGAATCTAATTTTCCTTCTACGGTAAATCCAACTTGTCCGGCTACATATAAAGTATTCCCAATTTTATTGCCTGACTGTACGGACCAATTGGCTTAGGAGCTTTATCAGTTAGAATAACTAAACGTTCAGGGCTTTTATCTGCAAAAGAAAGTATGCAAATAGTGACAAGTACAGCAGAAATAAAATAAAGAAATATTTTTTTCATTTATTTAGAAGCCGTTGGTGCATCCATTTTAGAAATTTCTGTCAGACCTTTAATTAAAATATCCAGATCTCTTGTGCTTGTATAAACACTTGGCGTAACGCGGATCCCGTTTAATTTTTCATAAACAAAAGTGGATGAATGTATTTTATGTTTATCCCATAATTTAGCTTCAATATCGCCCCCTTTCCATCCTTCAAATCCAACATGCGCAATGGCACATGAATATTCAGGTTTAAACGAAGTACGCTGAACAACTTTAGGAAGTGTTTTTATTTTATCGTACCAATAATTTTTTAAATAACGCAGGCGTTCTTCTTTACGTTTTGGACCGATCACATTATGAAAATCAACTGCTGCACCAATTGCCATTTCAGAGGCAAATGAACGTGTTCCTAAAGTTTCAAATTTTCTTATGTCACTGCCATCGGGTTCTGTGCTTGATAATAAAGCCCAAATATTTTTAATTTTTTCTTTCTTAATATATAAAACGCCGCTTCCAAACGGAGCACATAACCATTTGTGTAATGATGTTGCCAAATAATCTGCGCCTGTATCTTTAAATTTAAAATCAATTTGTCCGAACGAATGTGCAGCATCAACAATTACTTCACACCCCTTTGAATGCGCCATATCGGCAATTAATTTACTTGGTACAATATTACCCGACCAATTTATTTGATGAGTAATGTGAACTATTTTTGTTTTAGAAGTAATTGCATCTTCATACAATTTCACGATCGCTTTATCATCTTCAATTGGCTGCGGAATATCGATCCAAACTAATTTAACGCCATCGCGTTTTTCGCGTTGTTTCCAGGCATTCATCATGTTGGGATAATCATATTTACTTAAAACAACTTCATCACCGGCTTTTAAATTCAAACCAAAAATAACAGTGTTCAATCCTTCTGTCGCATTTCTGTTAATTGCAATTTCTTCAGGGTCAACACCACATAATTCTGATAATTTCTCTCTCAAACCTTCGCGGCCCTGATCTAAAATGCGCCACATATAATAGGATGGGGCTTCATTGCAATATTGGTAATAGCGGATGTGCGCGTCTTGTACAACTTTTGGCTGCGGACTAACACCACCATTATTTAAATTGATCATGTTAGGGGAAACAGTAAAACTTTCACGAACCCAGCTCCAGAAATCTTCATCAGAAGCAGCAGCAACAGGACTCAAATTTGAGATCCGGTTAACCTGATTTTCTAATTCGGCAGCATATACTTTATCGATAGAAGATAAAAAAGTTAATCCTGCAGTTCCTATAGCAGCTTTAAGAAAAAAATCGCGACGATCCATGGGATGTAAATTTACTTAAAGGTATAAAATTAGCCGCAGATTTCACAGATTTTCGCAGATTTTTATTCTAATATCTGATCTGCGCGAATCCGCGAAATCTGTGGCTCAAAATACCCTATCTTTGTAACAATGTTACTCCGTATAAATGATACCAATCCTGATAGCAAAACCCTTGCTCTCATTGTTAATTGTCTGAAAAACGGGGGCATTATCATTTATCCCACGGATACGGTTTATGCTTTGGGTTGTGATATCACCCAAAACAAAGCCATCGAAAAAATTTGCAAACTCAAAAATATAAAACCCGAAAAATCGAAATTTTCTTTTGTGTGCAGCGATCTTAGTCATTTGAGTGAATACACAAAACCAATTCCTAATCATATTTTCCGTGTGATGAAAAAAGCGTTGCCCGGTCCATACGCTTTTATTTTAGAAGCAAGTTCAAATGTTCCTAAAATGATAAAGCAAGACCGGAAAACTGTTGGTATTCGTGTTCCAAATAATATTATTTGCCGTGAGATCATTAATTCGTTGGGAAATCCATTGATCTCAACTAGTTTGCATGATGATGGTGACAGTATCCTGGAATATTTTTCCGATCCTGAAATAATTCATCAGCAATATGAATCTAAAGTTGATCTGGTTGTTGATGGCGGACATGGAAATATTTATGCCTCGACAGTTATTGATTGTAGTAAAGGCGAATTTGAAGTGATAAGAGAAGGACTTGGGAGTCTTGATGTACTTGCGTAAGTTCAACACAGAGGAACAGAGATACAGAGGACACGGAGAAATACTCTGTGAACTCTATAACTCGGTGTTGAAAAATTCGGAATTATTAAAATAAGGTGGAATTATTTTTTTAGGAAATATTCAAGCGCTAATTCGTAGCTCTTCAAACCAAAACCGGAAATACTTCCTATACAATTTTTTCCTAAATAAGAAACATGTCTGTAATCTTCGCGGGCAAAAACATTAGAAATGTGAACTTCAATGCAAGGCGCTTTAATTGCTTTCACAGCATCTGCAATTGCGACTGAAGTATGTGTATAACCACCGGCGTTTATAATTATACCATCGTAAATAAATCCTTTTTCCTGCAACTCGTTAATTAATTCTCCCTCTACATTGCTCTGGTAATAATCAATTGTCACATTGGGATGCACAGCACGCAGTATTTCTAAATAATCCTCGAACGACTGGTCGCCATAAACATCTTTCTCTCTTATCCCTAAAAGGTTTAAATTTGGTCCGTTAATTATGATTAACTTCATAGCGTAAATGTAACATTTTTTGAGCAATTGGAATTCATATAAGATCCGTTTTAAGCAATATTTACAGCTCGAACGCTCGCTTTCCAAAAATTCTATTGAGGCCTATCTCGATGACCTTAATAAATTAGAGCAATATTCTGAAACATTTCTAAATAATAAATCACCTATACAATTTAAGTTGAAGGATCTTCAGACTTTTGTAAAATGGATCTCTGAAGGTCATTTTTCTCCTACCTCGCAAGCCAGAATTATTTCCGGTATCAAAACTTTCTATAAGTTTTTATTAATGGAAAATGAAATGCGGCAAAGTCCGGCCGAGTTATTGGAATCACCAAAAACTTCCCGTAAACTTCCTGTATTTTTAAGCATAGAAGAAATTGATAAACTTGTTTCGGTAATTGATAGGAGCACTCCCGCCGGTGAACGAAACATTACTATGATTGAAACCCTTTATAGTTGTGGTTTGCGCGTTAGTGAATTGGTAGGATTAAAAATTAGCGACTTACATTTGAATGAAGATTACATAAAAGTTACCGGAAAAGGCAGTAAAGAGCGTTTGGTTCCCATTGGTAAATCAGCTAAAAAATTAATTAATAATTATTTAAAGAAAGTCCGCGTTCATCTTCCCATCAAAAAAAATGCAGGTGATAATATATTCCTGAATAACCGCGGCGGAACACTTTCACGCATAATGGTTTTTTTAATTATTAAAGATCTGGCTGATAAAGCAGGAATAAAAAAGAAATTGAGCCCTCATACTTTCAGGCACTCATTTGCAACCCATTTAGTAGAAGGCGGTGCGGATTTACGGGCGGTGCAAGAAATGCTGGGTCATGAAAGCATTACGACTACCGAAATTTATACACACCTTGACAGGCAGTATTTAAGGGATAACATTTTAAGTTATCATCCCCGTAACAAAAAATAAGCCGCAGATTTCGCGGATTTACGCAGATTCTTATTTTATCTGTGAAAATCTGTAAAATCTGTGGCCAAACTTTCTACTTTTAATCTTTAACTTGCTACCTTTACCTTATGAAAACGTTTCAGATTCCTGAGTTTTACCGTAGTCCGATCATTTTGGCAGTAAAGCAATTCCGTAAGGAACAGGATCCCCGAAAAAAAGATAATTCACCAACGGTTTTAGATTTTGGTCCGGTGCAGTTTTACATTGCGCGGCATTTTGGTTTTTGTTACGGCGTTGAGAACGCCATTGAAATTGCTTTTAAAGCCATTGATGAAAATCCGGGCAAACGTATTTTTTTATTGAGTCAAATGATACACAATCCTGCAGTAAATAAAGATCTGAACGAACGCGGCGTGCAATTTTTGCAGGATACACATGGAGAACAATTAATTCCGTTTGATGTTTTGACTACTGATGATGTTGTTATAATTCCCGCTTTTGGAGCACCTTTAAATATTTTAGAGCTTCTGGATAAAAAAGGAATTAAAACCGAGAAATATAATACAACTTGTCCCTTTGTTGAGCGTGTTTGGAAAAAGTCGGAGCAGATCGGAAAAACAAATCACACTATTATCATTCACGGAAAATACAATCACGAAGAAACGAAGGCTACTTTTTCGAGAAGCGCAACGCATAGCAAAGCCATAATTGTGAAGGATCTCGAAGATTCAAAAAAATTAGCGTCTTACATTACTGAAAATAAAACGTCTCAGGAATTTGAAAAAGAATTTGCCGGAAAATTTTCCGAAGGATTTAATATTAAAACCGATCTCGCAAAGTTGGGAGTTATCAATCAAACCACTATGTTAGCAACGGAAACCGAAGAGATAGCAAATTATTTCAAATCCGTAATGGAAAAGAAATTTGGGAAAGAAAACATAAATCAACATTTTGCAGATACGCACGATACTTTGTGTTATGCTACCAATGAAAATCAGGATGCAACTTATGGTTTACTAAATACTGAAGCTGATATGGCCATTGTAGTTGGCGGTTATAACAGCAGCAATACTTCGCATTTAGTGGAATTGTGCGAACGGAAATTCCCAACTTATTTTATTTCATCAGCCAACGAAATTGAAAGCAAAACAAAAATAAATCATTTCGATTATCCTAATAAAAAACACGTAAGCACAACTAATTTTCTTCCATCAAAACAGCCTTTAAAAATTGTTATTACCAGCGGAGCTTCTTGTCCGGATTCTGTTGTTGATGGAGTAATACATAAATTGAATTCATTTTTTACAGGGGTTAACTCTGTTGAAAATGTTTTGAACTCATTAAAAATATTTTCTTAAAACAACATTTAACTCCTAACCCACGACTAAAGTCATGGGATTTGGAACCGAAAAGATCAAAATATGAAATTGAATTTGACAAGACCTATTGTGTTTTTCGACTTAGAAACAACGGGTTTAAATATTGGGAGCGACAGAATTGTAGAAGTTTGTCTGCATAAAGTAAACACAGATAACAGTACCGAAACAAAAACCTGGCGTGTCAATCCACAAATTCCTATTCCCATTTTCATTTCTAAAATCCACGGTATTTTTGATAAAGACGTGGCAGGTTGTCCAACATTTAAAGAACTCGCACCTCAGCTATCAACTTTTATCGGCAATGCGGATCTGGCAGGATTTAATTCCAACAAATTTGATGTTCCTTTTTTAGTGGAAGAATTTTTACGCGCTGAAGTTGATTTTGATTTGAAAAATCGTAAGCTGGTTGACGTGCAAAATATTTTTCATTTTATGGAGCCGCGCAATTTAAAAGCTGCTTATAAATTTTATTGCGATAAGGATTTAATAAACGCACACAGCGCCGAAGCAGATACCATTGCGACTTATGAAATATTTGTTGCGCAATTAGAACGTTACGAAAACACAGAAATAAAAGATGAAAGAGGCAATTTATACATTCCTGTAAAAAATGATATTTCAATTTTAAGTACTCTCACAGCTAAAACAAAAAACGCAGATTTAGCCGGCAGAATAATTTTTAATGAAAACGGCATTGAAGTTTTTAGTTTCGGCAAGCATAAAGACAAACCGGTTACTGAGGTTTTTGAAAAAGAACCCAGTTATTATAACTGGATGATGCAAGGCGATTTCCCGCTTTATACCAAAAGGATCATTACCCAAATCAGGTTGGGAATGAAGAAATAATTCCCTTTTTCTCTTCCTAAAACTTTACTGCCAATGCTTGCAAATGGTATTCCTACATTAGTTGAAGCATCGAAAATTGTAGCGTAAATTGGCTTTGTCCTCTCGACGCCATTGAAGAATTAACAAAAATCTCATTGGTTAAAGGTATTAAAATACCCCATTATTTTATTATCTTTGCACCCAATTTAAGATCATGATCACAGTTTCTAATGTTAGTTTGCAATACGGTAAACGTATTTTGTTCGACGAGGTTAATGTAAAGTTTACTCCCGGAAATTGCTATGGAATTATTGGCGCGAATGGTGCAGGTAAAACTACGTTCATGAAAATTTTGTCCGGCGAAATTGAACCAAACAAAGGTGAAGTAAGTATCACACCCGGACAACGCATGAGCGTTCTAAAACAAAATCACTACGAGTTTGATGAGTTCACTGTTATAGATACAGTGATGATGGGTAACAAACGCCTTCATGCACTGATTAAAGAAAAGGATGCTATTTACGCAAAACCCGATTTTAGTGAGAAAGATGGAATAAAAGCTGCAGAATTAGAAGCGGAATTTGGTGAAATGAACGGATGGAATGCTGAAAGCGACGCCGCAGGTTTATTAACTACTCTTGGTATCGGTGTTGAGTTCCATACCAAATTAATGAAAGATCTTACCGGAAAAGAAAAAGTAAAAATATTATTGTGCCAGGCTCTATTCGGTAACCCTGATATTTTATTATTAGATGAGCCTACTAACGATCTGGATGTTGAAACTATCACATGGCTCGAAAATTTTTTAGCTGATTTTGAAAATACCGTTATTGTAATTAGTCACGACCGTCACTTTTTAGATGCAGTTTGTACAAGCGTTTGTGATATTGATTTCGGGAAATTAAGAGTTTACACGGGTAATTATAGTTTTTGGTATCAGATGAGTCAGCTCGCTTTAAAACAACGCGCGGATGCGAACAAAAAGACGGAAGATAAAAGAACTGAGTTGCAGGATTTCGTCAGGAGATTTAGCGCGAATGCAAGTAAATCGCGGCAAGCAACTTCACGTAAAAAATTATTAGAGAAATTAGTTGTTGAAGAAATTCCACCGAGTAACAGACGTTATCCGGGTATAATTTTCAGACAAGAACGCGAAGCGGGAGATCAGATCTTACAAGTTGATAATCTTTCTAAATCAAATGTTGAGGGAGTTTTGTTCAGCAAAGCAAGTTTTAATGTAAAAAAGGGAGACAAGATCGCGTTCATCAGCCGTAACCATTTAGCGATTACCGCATTATTTGATATACTGAATGAAATTGAAAAACCGGATAGCGGTGAATATAAATTTGGGACAACTATTTACAAAGCATACGCACCTAATGATAATACAGAGTTTTTTAAAAGCGATCTGAATTTAGTGGATTGGCTCAGACAATATTCAACTAACAAAGATGAAAGTTATGTACGCGGCTTTTTAGGTAAAATGTTATTTAGTGGTGAAGAGGTTTTAAAAAAATGTAATGTATTATCGGGTGGGGAAAAAGTACGCTGCATGATCAGCAGAATGATGCTGGTGAACCCGAACATGCTAATAATGGATGAACCAACTAATCACTTAGATCTGGAAAGCATTATTGCCTGCAACGATGCTTTGCGTGATTATACCGGTACTATTTTATTTGCCAGTCATGACCACGAATTAGTTCAAACTGTAGCCAACCGCATTATAGAACTCACTCCAAAAGGAATTATTGACCGATCTTGTAGTTATGATGAGTACTTAGAGAGTGCAATTGTTAAGGAACAGCGTGAGAAGCTTTATGGAACTCTCGTAAAGTAGGCAGCGGCAGGAGGCAGTGGCATTTTGGAATTGCTCCGGTACAATTAACATTCTAACTTAAATAACTTATTTATTCTTTAGGTTTACAAGGATCACTTTTCTCTACTTTTATATAAATGAAATTTCTAAAACACATATTTACTTCCATTATTACTGCCTCCTGCTACTGCCTCCTGCTGCTTCCTGCTCGCCTTTCATCGCAAGAAGTAGAGACCATAAAAATTCAAAAAGAAGATCCATTTATTAAAGCTGATTTTGATGAAACCAATTATCAGGTTTTTGCCGTGGATAAATACGGAAATCCTTATATGGATGCGGTAAAAAGTTTTAAGATCACTTTTCAGGATAGCAAAGGACATTTTGAAGCGGCTATAGTTGGAAATACTTTTCCTAAAAAAACAATTAACTATTTAACGAAGGGCCGTTCAAAAGCAACCAATGTTTGTTTTAAAGAAATTGTGGCTGAAGATAAAGAAGGTCACGTACAAAAATTACCGGATAAATGCGGTGTATTAATTTATCCCGACTGCAAGAATTGTGATTCTAAATTGAAAAAGAAAAACTAATTAATTAGTTTAATTGAAGTCGGTTCTCCTTCTACATTCTTTTTTCCGAAACCGTAAGCTAAATAAAATTCATTAAAATAACGGTTACTTAAATTATCCATGTAATTGAATCTGTTATTGTATCCTATTTTCATACCTTTTAAATT
>Ga0210408_10005134_pt1 | contig 11529 bp, 8 predicted proteins | sample IncBWH4MmetaG_FD_155471 | JGI IMG/M metagenome (GOLD analysis project Ga0210408, IMG submission 155471) | Forest soil microbial communities from Barre Woods Harvard Forest LTER site, Petersham, Massachusetts, United States - Inc-BW-H-4-M | ecosystem: Environmental > Terrestrial > Soil >... | reverse complement strand
GTGAAATACTTCGCTTCTCTGCGTCGCGCGCTTTTGAAGGTACTCGTCAAACATCTGTTTCCAACACGCCGCGTGCACGCTGGCGGTGTCGGTGATCACACCGTCGAGGTCGAGCAGGACGGCGTCGTACCGATCCCTGCTGAGGGCGCGCTCATTCTCAGACTGCCGCGTCGATCGTTCTCCATTTGCTTCGCTCATATTATCGTCCTCCCATCTCTATTGTTTCTCGATCGATGCCCGCTAATCAGTGAGGGGCCCGTTCCAGACCCTCACAGCAGGTATGTCGCGGTAGTAGCCAAGGACGCACAGGGTGCCGGTATCGAGCAAGAAATGTTGGCCACCGCCGGCGGGCAGCCCGATCCACCGTGCCACCAGGGCGCGCAGCACGTGTCCGTGGGCAAACAGCGCAACGTCGCCGTCGGCACCCCGTGCTCGCGCAATCACCCGATCCACCCGCGCACCCACTTGCTCCGGCACCTCACCGCCCGGGCATCCATCTCGGAAGATCAGCCAGCCAGGCGCCATCTCATGGATTTGCGTCGGCGTCAGTCCCTCATACTCGCCGTAATTCCACTCGGCGAGGTCGGAATCGATGACGGCCACATCACCGAACCCCGCCAATGCGCAGGTCTCGCGCGCCCTCTGCATCGGGCTGACGAGTACGAGCGTGAACGCCTCCTTAGCGAGCATCGGCCGTATTTGTTCGGCAAGCCGCCGCCCGTTGTCGGTCAAGGGAATGTCCGTCGTGCCGGTGTGCTGCCCGCTGAGGCTCCACGCGGTTTCCCCATGCCTGATCGCGAAGACGTTCACGTTCATTTCCTGGACGATCAGACGTTGTCGGCCTCAGTCGAACGCACGCCCGCGGAAGCCGCTTCCTGCCCCCACCTCCAGCCGGTTATCTCGGGCATGTCGTCGCCGTAGCGGGAGATGAATCGCTTGTGGTCGATGAGCTTATCGCGGATCGCCTGCTTGGCGTAAGCGGCCCGGGCTCCGAGCTTGGGCACGCGGTCTATCACATCGCTGACCAGGTGGAAGCGATCGAGGTCGTTCAGCACGCACATGTCGAACGGCGTCGTGGTTGTGCCCTCTTCCTTGTAGCCGCGGACGTGGACGTTGTCGTGGCCGGTACGCCGGTAGGTCAGCCGGTGGATGAGCCACGGGTATCCGTGGAAGGCGAAGATGATTGGTTTGTCCGTGGTGAACAGCGCGTCGAATTCGTGGTCCGATAGGCCGTGGGGATGCTCGCTGGAGGGTTGCAGCTTCATCAGATTGACGACGTTGATGACCCGCACCTTTAGCTCAGGCACATGCCGACGCAGCAGGTCGACCGCGGCCAGAGTCTCCAACGTCGGCACGTCGCCGCAGCAGGCCATCACCACGTCGGGCTCGCCGCCCCGGTCATTGCTAGCCCACTCCCAGATACCAACCCCGGCCTCACAGTGCTTGAGCGCCTCGTCCATCGTCAGCCATTGGGGGGCCGGCTGTTTGCCGGCTACGACGACATTGACATAGTTCCGGCTGCGCAGGCAGTGATCGGTAACCGATAGCAGGCAGTTGGCGTCAGGCGGCAAATAGACCCGGACGACCTCGGCCTTCTTGTTCAGGACGTGATCGATGAACCCCGGGTCCTGATGGCTGAAGCCGTTGTGGTCCTGCCGCCAGACGTGACTCGACAACAGATAATTCAGTGAGCCAATGGGCCGCCGCCAAGGAATGTCATTGCAGACCTTCAGCCATTTGGCGTGCTGGTTGAACATCGAATCGATGATGTGGATGAAGGCCTCGTAGCAGGAGAAGAAGCCGTGCCGGCCGGTTAGGAGATACCCTTCCAGCCAACCCTGGCACTGGTGCTCGCTCAGCATCTCCATGACCCGCCCGTCGGGCGCCAAATGGTCGTCCCATGGCTCGGTCTCTGCGACCCAGGCACGGTTGGTGACCTCGAGTACATCCTGCCAGCGATTTGAATTGCTCTCGTCGGGACTGAACAGCCGGAAATTCCGCGAGTCCGTGTTCAGCTTCATGACATCGCGCAGGAACCTCCCCATCACGCGGGTGGATTCGGCCGTGACGGCGCCGGGTGCGGTCACGTCGACAGCGTAATCACGGAAATTCGGGAGCCGCAGTTCGCGCAGGAGCAAGCCGCCATTGGTGTGCGGATTGGCACTCATGCGGCGGGCGCCTTGCGGGGCGAGCTCGGCCAATTCGGTTCGGAGGCGGCCGTCGCCGTCGAACAGTTCCGTGGGCCGGTAGCTCTTCATCCAATCTTCGAGGATGCGCACATGAGCGGGGTTCTCGTGCATCTCTCCCATCGGCACCTGATGCGCGCGCCAGTAGCCCTCGGTGCGCCTGCCGTCGATCTCCTTCGGGCAGGTCCAACCCTTTGGTGTGCGAAGCACGATCATCGGCCAGAGCGGGCGTTCGGTGAAACCATTCTCGCGCGCATTGGCCTTGATGCGCCGGATATCGCCGATGACAGTGTCGAGCGTAGCCGCCATCAACTCGTGCATGGCTTGCGGCTCATCCCCCTCGACGAAATGCGGGGTGTAGCCATATCCTCGGAACAGGTGGTCCAATTCCTCGTGGCTGATCCGAGCCAGGACGCAGGGATTGGCGATCTTGTAGCCGTTGAGGTGAAGGATCGGCAGAACCACTCCATCCGTCGCCGGATTTAGAAATTTGTTGGAATGCCAACTGGTTGCCAGCGCTCCGGTCTCCGCCTCGCCGTCGCCGACGACGCAGGCAACAATCAAATCGGGATTGTCAAAGGCCGCACCGTAGGCATGTGAGACGGCATAGCCGAGTTCGCCACCTTCGTGAATCGAGCCGGGCGTCTCGGGGGCGACATGGCTCGGAATGCCGCCGGGGAACGAGAACTGGGTGAAGAGCCGTTTCATGCCCTCTTCATCGGGGGAGATGTTCGGGTAAACCTCGCTGTAGGTTCCCTCGAGATAGGCGTTCGCGACCAGGCCCGGCCCGCCATGCCCGGGTCCAGTAATGTAAATCATGTTCAGGTCGTGGCTCTTGATGAGCCGGTTCAGGTGGACATAGATGAAGTTCAAACCCGGCGTTGTTCCCCAGTGGCCGAGGAGCCGCGGCTTGATGTGTTCTTTTGTCAGGGTTTGCTTGAGCAGGGGGTTGTCGTAGAGATAGATCTGACCGACCGACAGGTAGTTGGCGGCCCGCCAATACGCATCCATCAATCCCCGTTCTTTGTCAGCCAGCACGTTTGCCATCTTTGCCTCCTCTGAATCCCGTGTCGTCGAACCGCCCATTGCGCTGGCGGCGATCCGTCGTATCAGTCGTCGCGCCAGTCTCGGCGATGCGGTGGATCATCGGCGTCGCGCGGTGCCGCTTCCATCTCATCCGTATACCTCCCGACACCCGCCGCGGCGTTGGCGCGGGCCCGGTGGGAAAAGGCCCGCCGGCCGGCCGCCAGGTTCTCGTCCTGCCCATGCCATGCCTCGAGCCCCGGATCCCGAGCGTGTCGAACCGCCTCGTCAAGGTGGGGACGGTCTCGTCGGCCGCGAGAATTCCCTTTCCGTCGGCAACCAGCATCAGCGCGATGCTCTCCCGCTCGTGACTCATCCTGGGATCCTCCCTGCGTGTGCTCTCGTCGTATGTCTCCCGACCCTGCGGGCCGCCATTCGCGAAGATCTGCTCAGCGGGCGGTCGCGGGCATCGGCTCTGTGACTCCCACGCGCCGCTCCTTTATCGGCTCCTTGACCCGGAACCAGGCGACGTAGAGGGCCGGCAGGAAAAGGAGAGTCAGCAAGGTCGCGACAAACAAGCCGCCGATGATCGCATAGGCCATCGGTCCCCAGAAGACTTCCGGCGCGATCGGGATCATGCCGAGTGAGGCGGCGGCTGCGGTCAGCACGATCGGCCGGAAGCGGTTGGTCGTCGCGTCGATCACCGCATCCCAGGGGTGCAACCCTCTGGCGATATCCATGTCGATCTGATCAATCAGGATTACCGAATTGCGGATGATCATACCGCTCAGCGCGATGATGCCGAGGATGGCGACAAAGCCCATCGGCGTGCCAGTGGGCAACAGCGCAGCGACGACGCCGATCAGGCCCAGCGGCGCCACGCTGATGACCAGGAACATCTTTTGGAAGCTCTGCAGCTGGACCATCAGAATGGTCAGCATCAGGAAGATCGTCATCGGGAAGATGACGGCGATCGAGCGCAGACCCTTGGCGCTCTCTTCGACGGTGCCGCCGGCTTCGATCTTATAGCCGGCGGGCAGCTTGGTCGCCAATTCGGCGAGCGCCGGCGCCAATTGCGTGTTGACCGTTTTCGCCTCGATGCCGGGAACGACATCGGCTTGAACGGTGATGGTGGGGAGAAGATCGCGCCGCCAAATTACCGGCTGTTCGAGCCCATACTGGACGGTCGCGACCTGGCTCAAGGGGATCGTCTGCCCATTATCCAGGGCGACTTGCAGGTTCCTCAATGTCTGCAGCGACTCGCGCTGCTCGCCGACTGACCGAGCCACCAAATCGGTCAGATAAATCGAGTCGCGGACCTGGGTGATAACCATTCCGGTGGTGACAGCGTTGAGCGCCTCGGCCAGCGATTTGGAGCTGACGCCGAGCTGGCGAACCCGGTCCTGATCGACCTGGACGCGCAGGCTCTTCATCGGCTCGTTCCAGTCGAAATTGATCAATCTGGTGTTTTGGTTTTGCCCCACCGTTTGCGCGACGAGGAAAGCGGCGTCACGCGTCCCCTCCGGATTCGTGCCGCTGACGCGATATTGCAACGGCCAGCCGACCGGCGGCCCTAGCTCGAGCGCGGAGATCCTGGAATTGAGGCTGGCGAACTCGCTGTCGAGCGCCTTTTGCAGCCGGGCGCGGACGATCTCGCGCTCCTTGATGCCCTTAGTGACGACGATGGCCTCGGCAAAGAAGTCGTTGGTGAGCTGAACGTTCAACGGCAGATAAAAGCGAACCGCACCCTGTCCGACGTAGAAGCTGTACCGTTCGATGTTCGGGTCGTCCTTCAACAACCCCTCGAACCGTTCGACCTCGTGCTCGGTGGCGTAAATCGAGGCATCTTGGGGAAGGGTCAGATCGACGACCAGCTCCGGCCGGTCCGAGGCGGGGAAGAACTGCTGCTGGATGAACCCGTAGCCGTAGAGCGAGAGAACAAAGAGTCCGATCGTAACGGCGATGATCAGCCAGTGGGCACGCATGCAGAACCGGAGCGCAGCGCGGAAGATCCTCATGAACCGTCCCGGTTCGCCATGGTCGCTCTCCTGCGACTTCATTGTTTTTGGCAGAATCGTGACGCCGATCACCGGCGCAAAGAGAACCGCGACAATCCAAGAGGCCAGCAGGGCCACGGCGATCACGGCGAAGAGCGAATAGCAATATTCGCCGGCGCCGCTCTTGGCGAAACCGATCGGCACAAACCCGGCGACCGTGACGAGGGTGCCGGTCAGCATCGGAAACGCGGTCGTCACCCAGGCATGCGTCGCCGAATGCTCAAGATCGACGCCAGCCTCGAGCTGGCTGACCATCATCTCGATCGTGATCATCGCGTCATCGACGAGGAGGCCGAGCGAGATGATCAGCGCGCCGAGCGAGATCCGCTGCAGGCTGATGCCGGAAGACTCCATGTAGACAAAGACCATGCCCAGCACGAGTGGGATCGAGCAGGCGACGACCACGCCGGCGCGCATCCCTAGGCTTACGAAACTCACGGCGAGGACGATCGCGATCGCTTCCCAGAGCGCCTTGGTGAACCCGCCGACCGCTTCCTCGACGACGACTGATTGGTCGGCGACGAGATGCGGCTCGATTCCGACCGGCAGATTGGCGGCGATCGCCGCCATCTTGTGCGCGACGGCTTCGCCGAAGACGAGGTTGTTGCCGCCTTGCGCCATCGAGATCGCAAGGCCGATCGCCGGGTCGCCGTTGTAGCGGAACATCGGTTGCGGCGGATCGGCATAGCCTTCCTTGATCGTCGCCACATCGGCGAGCCGGAAAAACTTGCCGTTGGCAAAGAGATTGATGCGCTTCAGGTCTTCGATCGAGTTGAACGACCCGGAAACCCGGACGGCGAATTTCTCCTGACTGGTCTGGACGACGCCGGAAGGCGTCACGGCGTTCTGCTCGCGTAGGGTCTGGATGATCTGGTCGTGGGTTACGCCAAGGCCCGCGAGCTGACGGTTGTCGAATTCGAGGTAGAATTTCTGATCCTGAGCGCCGAGCAGTTGTATTTTGGCCGCATTCTTTACGGTGAAGATCTCAGTGCGAATATTTTCGACATAATCGCGCAATTCGCGATGAGTAAAGCCATCGGCAGTGAAAGCATAAATGATGCCGAAGACGTCCCCGAACTCGTCATTGTAATAGGGTCCAACGATGCCCTGTGGCAACGTGCTCTTGATGTCGGCAATCTTCTTGCGAACCTGATACCAGATTTCCGGTATTTGTTCCTTTGGCGTGTTGTCGAGTACGTTCACATAAATCGTCGAAGAACCGGGCTTGGTGTAACTCTTCAGATAATAGAGCCAGGGCGTCTCCTGCAGTTTCTTTTCGATCCGGTCGGTCACCTGCAGCATCGTGTCGTCGATCGTGGCACCCGGCCATTGCGTCTGAACGAGCATGGTCTTGATCGTAAAGCTGGGATCTTCCTCGCGGCCGAGCTCGACATAGGACAGGACGCCGGCGACGACGAACAGCAACATCAGGTACCAGACGAAGGAGCGATGATTGATTGCCCATTCGGAGAGGTTGAAGCCGGTCATCACCCCGCACTCGCCTGCATCAAACGGACTTTTTGGCCGGGCAGGAGCTTTTGCGCTCCACCCGTCACCACGACATCGCCTTGCGCGAGCCCGTTGCCGACCACGACACTATCGCCCTGATAGCGCTCTACGGTGATCGGCTTCAGCTGCACCGTGCCGTCCTTGGTAACGAGCCAAACCGCCGGTTTCCCGTCCTTCTGGAAGAGTGCGCTACCCGGGATCGTGACGATCTTTCCTTCGCTCACGGTGACACTGCCGACGACGCTCGCACCGAGCCGCATCTGGGGCGGCGCGTCGGGCAGCGAAACCCGGACCGTAAAGGTACGCGTCGTCGGGTCGGCCTGTGGCGAGACATAGCGGACCTTGCCTGCCGTCTTGATGTCGGAATTGCTGACCAGCTGGACCTCGACGGTCGGGTTTTTCGGAGGGGTCTTGAACATCGCCTCGGCGACATTGAAGACCGCCTCGCGTTCCCCCGGCTGCGCCAATTTGACGACCATCTGGCCGGCGCTGACCACCTGTCCGGGATCGGCGCCGATCGCGCTGATGACCCCGTCATTGTCGGCCTTGAGATCGGTGTAGTCGAGATTCTCGCTGGCCTGTACCTGGCGGGCGCGCGCCGAATCAAGCTGAGCCTGCGCGGTCTTAAAGGTCTTGAGGGATTGATCGTACTGCACCCGCGTCGTGTTGCCGTTCTTCAGGAGCTCGCGCTGACGCCATTCCTGGGCCTCGGCCCGCGTCACCTCGGCCTCCGCTGTCGCGACCTCGGCTTTGGCGACCTCGAAATCCTGACGGTATTGCTGCGGGTCGAGCCGGGCGAGCAGGTCGCCCTTTTTGACCTGCGTCCCGACATCGACCGGCCTCTGGAGAATCTTGCCGTCGACCCGGAAACCGATATCCGCCTGGTAGCGCGGCTGGATCTCGCCGGTCAGTGACACCGTATCGCCGCCTTCGCGCGGCTCGACGGTCACGGTGCGCACCGGCCGGATATCGGGTGCCGCGGCCTTTTCCTCCTTTTTGCACGCTGCCAACGCCAACAAAAGAACGAGAGTGCAGACGGTCCTCAACCCAAAGGACAGCGATCGGGTCGAGCGCTCTCGCGCAAAATTTGTTCCACTCATCATCGGCACAGCACCCGGTCTGGTTTGGCTCAAGCATGGTGTAGCATGGTAGATGCCACGCGAAAAACTCAACATAGACCTGGGTCAACGCCGAGCACTGCGGCTCACCATTGTTATTTACAGTCCCGCGGCGGGGTTCGACGAAATTTGGGCATAGACTCAAAAGGAGGTTGCGGAAGCCGGAGGTGCTGCGCGGCGCAGCCACCGATTGCCAGAACGGACGCACACAGCAAGATGGAACGTTTCCTCCCTCTCGATCGATGTTGAACCCAAAGCCGGCGACCCGCGATTCCTCGGGCGAGATCGGCCATGGCTCGGCCGGCTGCGGGCGGGGCGCCGGGGCCTATGACTACTGTTTTTGTGCCGCAGGCGGGTTTGTTGCAGGCTGTTTTGATGCAGGCGTGCCTCGGCGCCGCTCGTAACGCTTTTCGACGCGCCCTCCACGCCGCTCTTGACGCCGCTCCATGCCGGGGGTCTGGGCCTCGGCGGCTGTGGATCGAAGGGCGAGGCCCGCCGCGGCCGCTAATCCGAGAAGGGGCAAAATCCTTCGACGCGAGACCATTTTCGATTCAACCTCTTAAGTCATGTTCTACCTCCTAGATTTCGACGACAGGATAGTCTTGGTTTGGCACTTGCTTACGACGCTGATCTGAACCAGACCAACGCGGCAGCAGGAGCGGGTTCCTTAACCTCGACGGAATTGTGGATCATCATCCCGCTCCTGGATCTAGGTCATCACGCTGCGAGCACTGCCTCGACCCTAGAATTACTGCACCGCAACCGTGACGTCTGTGTTCCAAGTGATGTCAACCTTGTCGCCAACCTTAACCTTATCGAGCACGGTCGGATCGACGATATGTCGGCTGTATTTCCATCCGTTCGGACCAACAAAGGTGATCGACGATGTGCTCTTGTCGATAGCGTCGATGGTCGCGGTCATCGTCCTCTGCACGGCTGCCGTGCCCCCAGGTCGTTCCCCCTGCCCCGCAGTGGTGGTCCCGGTCTGCGTATCGACAGGGGCCTCGCCCGGCGGCTTCAGTCTCGCTGAGACGTTGTTGTTAAACGTGACCGATACCTTGTCCCCGACCTTGAGCTCATCGAACCGCTTCGCGCCTGCGGGCACGTCGACCGTCTCGAAACTGCCATCGGCTTTCTTGATGTTCACCATCCGCTTGGTATAATCGATGGTTGCCACGGTGCCCGAAAGGGTGACGGTCTGTGTCGGGAGCTGTCTGACCTCCTGCGCCCAGCTGGGCAGGGAAAGAGCTAAGACCAACGCCGACGCGCTCAGGATTGCGTTTACTCGCTTCATGTATCTTTCTCCTTTTGGGTTCATAATCTCGGGTGTTTAAGGGCAAAGCTCGCCCGCACTTAAAGCCTAAACAGCTGGGTTCGCCGGCGGCTATGCAGAAATGACGGATTTTACGGGTTGATGAACCGCGCTCCGGGAGCACGTTGGAGGGTGGTCAGCGGGGTCTCGCTAAAGGCCGCCAGATAGGCCGCCTCGAAACGTCCTAGCTCTGCGAAACCGAACCCGCGGACAAGCTCCGCGAGGTTTACTCCATCGGGAACGGCGTCGCGCAACGCGACACGTGCCCGGCTCAACCGGCGCAACAGCATATACCGGATCGGGCTCATGCCGAGGAATTCGGCGCAACATGAGCGCAGGGTCCGCTCGGTCACCGCAATCCGCTCGCACAACTCGGTCATGTCCAGAGGCTCGCTGAGATGCTCCGCCAACACCTCCTCGAACCTAATCATGATGCGGGCGTGACGGCGTTTGATCGCGTCGTCAGCTCGCAAGCTGGTGCTCGTCAGGCAGGCGACCAGCGTCTGGATCAAACCTTGCTCGATGGCGCGCGCGACCTCCGTATGCGCCAATAATTTGGGCTTTGTCTCGGCGAGGCGGCAGACTTGCGCATGCAGGCGCCGCAGGCGCGCCACATCGCGCGGGGAGGGACGCAGGATTTTTCCCTCCGATGGTAAAGCGAAAGGCTTTCCGGAAAGAGCCCGACCATATTTTTCGAGCTGCACCGGGTGCAGTCCTATCACGTTCCACACGAAGGAACCAGGCGTTGACTGGTGTCGCCGCTCGCTGCGGCCGTGGAACACGATCTCGCCCGGCCGCAGTTCCGTCCCGCCCCATACCGGCAGTGGCCCGGAATGCGCCGGAAACGTCACGAAAGAGAGCTGCGGCCCGAGCCAGACATAGGCAACCCGCGGAACGTCCTCCTCGCATCGCAACACCTGCAAATCGTGCAGTTCCGCCCAGGTCAAGCGAGCCTTGAACTTGGAGTTTAGTGCAATCAGGATTTCGATTTGTGTCTGACGCAGGCTCGCCTCGTAGTGATCGGGTTCGAGGAACGTGCGCGTGCCGCTTCCGGGCATTCATCCCTCTGCAAAACCGAAGAGCCGCAATGCCGGCCCAGCATTTTGGGAAAGTATGAGGATAGATCGCCCGATCGCGGTGCCTATGCAGATTTAACGAATGTCCAGGCGGGCTCGATAATTTCCGCCGGTTTTAAGTCTTCGGGGGGTCGACGCAGTGCCGCCGAGGGCGGTTCGCCAAATAGTGACCGGTAGGCGACCGCAAAGCGGCCCAATTCCCAGAAGCCATAATCGGTCGCGATCTGGGTCACGGTCGTCTTCTCCGCGTCCGCGCTCCGCAAAACCCGGCGCACCAAGTGCATGCGCCGCAGCCACAGATAGCGTTTCGGGCTCATGCCGAGATACTCCTGGCAACAGTCGCGCAGCGACGTATAGGAAGCGCCAACTGTAGCGCAGAGCTGCGGCATATAGAGGGGCTTATCGGGAGTGGACGTCAGGACCTCCTCAAGGCGCCGCATCACTTTCGTACGATGGCGTTGGACATTGCGCACATCACCTGAATGCCTGTCCGCTATGCAGAAAACCATCGCTTCCACCAACGCCGTTTCCAACGCTCGCGCGACCTCGGGCTTAGCGAGGATGTCCGGGGCGGTTTTCGCGAGATGGTCCGCCGCTTCGTGCAGCTTCCGCAATCGCGATAGAGCAACGGTCGGAGGCGTCAGGCTGCGGGCGAAACTCGCCGGCACCAATTCGCGCCCGATAATCGCCTTGCTCGCGGCGGCAAGATCCTCGGGCATCAAGGACACGGAGCCCCATCGACAAGGCGCCGAAGATCGAAGGTACCATTCCCAATCCAGCCCGTTTCTGGAAATTTGGCCGTCCGCTATTTCGACGCCGTTGATCAGCATCGACGGCTCGCCAGGGTCGGTCGCGAAAACGATCCCTGCCCGCATCCCACTGGGCGCTACTTTCATTATCCGAGGCAGGCTCTCGTCGGAGCGGTACATAAACAATCGGTGCAGGTCGATATGCGTCGAGTCCGCGCGGAATCCGCCGCGCTTCGTAATCACCCCGTCGATCCGCAGGTTTCGGATCCCGGCAAAATACATATCGGGGTCGATAAATGTGCGAATGGCGCTGGAAGGCATCCCCACCCCCTTGGGTGATTGGTCCACAGGCGCAAGATACGACGCAGCCTAGCCGGATGGTTGATTTGAAGCAATCGTCGCTAAAGAGTCTACAGACTACACGCGCACGGGAACGCAGCGCACCACACCAAAAAATACATACCCGGCGCCACCCGGCGCTTCGGCCCGCGGGAAGCGT
>Ga0210408_10005133_pt1 | contig 11530 bp, 10 predicted proteins | sample IncBWH4MmetaG_FD_155471 | JGI IMG/M metagenome (GOLD analysis project Ga0210408, IMG submission 155471) | Forest soil microbial communities from Barre Woods Harvard Forest LTER site, Petersham, Massachusetts, United States - Inc-BW-H-4-M | ecosystem: Environmental > Terrestrial > Soil >... | reverse complement strand
CCATTGCCCATTTCACCGGTTTATTGCGCCACCAAGGCCGGTCTGCATTCGTTCACCGAGTCTCTTCGTGTGCAACTGAAAAACACCAAAGTGAAGGTATTTGAGCTAGCACCGCCGGCGACACAAACCGAACTCTTGGGTGCCTTTGATTCCGAAGATATGAAAGGCGTTTCTATCATGAAGGTGGAAGACATGGTTAAAGTCGCCGTCAACGGAATGCAAACCGATCGATTTGAAATTCGCCCAGGTCAGGCGAATCAGCTCAAAATCATGAGTCGCGTGGCGCCTGGATTTATTTTGAAACAGATGAGCCGATCGGTCGATCGTATGCTCAGAGCACAGAATTTGACTCGAAGCTTGTAAGACGCCAGGCGGCCAGAAACCGCAGGTCTACACGGCCAAGCCTAAAAGAAACTTTCATAGACGGTGCCCTAAACTAAGTTAGTCAACTGACACATAATGAGAGTAACGAAGTGATCGAATGACACAAGAGGCCCTTAGCAGGCAAGAATGGAGGTTTGATGAAAATCATATTGATTGGCGCGAACGGAAAGATCGGCGAACTTGTTCAAAATGCATTGGCAGGTCCTGGCCATGAGATCGTCAAGGTCGGTCACAAATCTGGCGATTTTCAAGTCGAGATAGAGAACCGCGAAAGTGTCAGGAAGCTTTATCAAGCCGTCGGCTCGTTTGATGCCGTGGCCATTGCGGCAGGCCAAGTCGCATTTGCTCCGCTTTCGGAACTCACCGCTGAAAAGTGGCAGTTTTCGCTGGGAAGCAAACTCGTGGGTCAGATCAATCTGGTTCAGGAGGCGATCCCGTTCATCAAAGAAAAAGGATCCTTCACTTTGGTTTCGGGCATTCTCAATGACGACCCGATCTTCGCCGGCGTCGCGGCTTCAACCGTCTCCGGCGCGTTGGAAGCTTTTGTTCGGGCTGCCGCAATTGAGCTTCCTAAGGGACTGCGTATCAATGTGGTGAGTCCCACGATGCTAAGAGAATCCGAATCTCAATATGCCCAGTTCTTCATCGGCATGATTCCGGTCGAAGGATCGAAAGTTGGACAAGCCTACAAACGCGCTATCTTGGGGGCGCAAACCGGCCGCGTTTACAAAGTTGAGTGAGCTCGAAGATCGCCCAGCGACATCACAAGAATCCGGGTTGACAAATGAATCGGCCTGTTTCGATGCAACATTCAGTCAGTTGGCTGGCTAATAACGCACGGTCCATTGGCTGCCGAATAATTTATGACACAACAAGCCCTAAGCAGGCAGAACGGCGCAAAAAAGATGAGAGCAGCACTCGATAAAAAGAAGTTCGGTCCCTGGGCACTTGTCACGGGTGCCTCGTCTGGAATAGGCAAGGAATTTGCGCGGCAAATCGCGGCGTCGGGGATCAACGTAGTGCTGGTGGCCAGGCGAGACGCATTGCTCGCCGAACTGGGACGCGCCATCTCACAGGAGTTTGATGTTCAGTACCGCGCGTTGGCTATGGACCTATCACAAGAGGGATTCATAGAGAGACTCGACGACGCTACTTACGATCTAGACATCGGCCTTGTCGTCTCCAACGCCGGTACCGGAAATCCCGGCGAGTTCTTGAAGCATGATCGGCAGTTGCTTCTGGCGACTTTGCGGCTCAATACGATGGCGCATCTGGACATCACCCATCATTTCGGTCAGAAACTCGGCGAGCGGCGCCGGGGCGGAATCATCCTCGTAGGGGCACTGGGTGCGGATTACGGTATTCCCTGTATGGCGAACGACGGAGGCGCGAAGGCGTATGTACACAGTCTTGGCGAGGCGCTTCACTATGAGTTCAAACCTTTAGGTGTCTATGTCTCTGTACTGGCAGCTGGGGTTACGGACACAGCGGTGATCGACAAGTTCGGCCTCAATCCGAAGACCATGCCGATGAAACCGATGAGCGTCGAGCAGTGTGTATCTGAAGGCCTCAGCGGTCTGATCAAAAACCGCTCCAGAGTCGTTCCAGGCAGGTTGAACCGCATCATGAACGCCTTCGTGCCCGCTTCTCTTGCGCGCAAGCTACTGGCAGACTTGCTTGGTAAAGGGCTTGCCAGCAAGGCCGCATCTGCAAACGCACGTGCGGACGCCTGATGAACGGGCTGCGAATGAGGCACGCGGGCTCGTAGGTCTACTCATGATTGCACTGTCGTCGTTGGCCGTGATTTTTTCTGGTCGCCTCAACCGGATTAAGAATGCGGTCGTCCCAAATCGCTGCTCAGCGGAATGATGGCGAAGATGGAAGCACTTGTGATTTGAAGGAGAGAACAATGCTCGACCACACGCGCATCCCGTCGCGGACCAATGGGATGCCAGATTGCCGACTACCGGTAATTCGGCAGACTGACTCCACGGTCCGCACGATGGGCAGATCTTTCGATCATTCAAATTGCGAGAAACCGAGCTTTGTCTAGTGAGGAGCAGACTTTCGGTTCGCCGTTACTTGATCAGGGCCAATTCGCAACGCAAACAACAATGAAGGGTCTTCCGACGGCATGACAAGCTGCACGCCGGGTTGACTCATATCACGATTAATTCTTTTCGAAAAGCGGGTCTTATAGTCTTATATGCTGACGGGAACAATATGGGAATATCGTTGATTCGTTATTTTCAACAATTTACAAGGAGGGAATGAAAATGACCTCGGAGAATTACCGCGGCACTCTTCGCTAAGTTGATTCTAAGTAGCCAGGGACGGGATTGAACCGCCGACGCCGGCCATTTCAGGGCCCCCTACCAATGGACCTAAGCTACCTGGAATCAGCGGACCCGATTGAAACGAAAGCTGTTAGTACAGTGCCGATTTAGGATTGTTTGGGATCATTTGGGCTGTTTTCCTCCCTAGGTTGTTCCCGTATTGTTCCCGCCCTCGTCGGCACCAATCCAAAGAGCAAAAACAAATAGGACACTCTGCCATGTACACCTATGGCATAATGTCCATGGAGGCGTATATGGTAGCCAGTCCTCAGCTCTTTGCCTATATCGGCATTAAACCGAAGTCCGACTTCGAACTGGCGCGTCTGACAGAGGAAGGACTTCCTCTGGACAGCATTGTCTCTCTCAAGGATCATGGTCTGACTTTTACCGAGATTTCTGACATCATCATTTCCCCTCGGACGCTCAAGCATCGCAAGTCGCGCCGGGAGCTACTGTCGAACGAAGAAACAGATCGTGTTGTGCGTGTCGCAAGGCTTCTCTCGATGGCGGAGGAAATCTTCGGTTCGAGAAAGAAGGCTCTCGCTTGGCTGCGCGCCAAGGACGATCGACTTGACAATCGCTCGCCCCTTCAGATGCTCTCCACTGAATCGGGCGGCCGGTTGATCGAAAACATGCTTTGGCAGATCGATGAGGGCGCCTTTTCGTGAAGAGGCTCTGGCGCATTAGCAACTACTGCGACCTGAGCGGAATTGGCGGTGAGAAATACGATGCTCGATGGCATACTGCGGCCAGAGGGAAACGCATCGTATACCTTGCGGAACATCCGGCACTTGCCTTGATTGAGGTTTTGGTCAATCTGAAAGGCGATCCCTCCACCTTTCCCGAGAAGTATCAACTGATCGAGATTGACGTAGAGGGTCGCGTTATGGAGGCCTGTCAGGCGTTCGGGAAGAGCGATTTGCGAAAGTCTGGCCTAGCGGTCACTCAGGCGTTCGGCAACGACTGGCTCAAGAGTAGGAAGTCTGCTCTCCTGGCAGTTCCCTCATTTCCTTCACCGATGTCCACCAACTACCTCCTGAATCCTCTGCACCTCGATGCAAGTGGAATCAAGGTTGCTTCCTGCAAGTGGATTGAATACGACCAACGCCTGTTCCGCGTCCGCAACAGCCAGAATGAGCCAATCGAACCGAAAAAGCGGCCTAAATCCAAGCCTCTTCTGGTCAAGCGCCGTGAACAGAAAAAGACCACATAACCAGCGTTCGCGATCCAAAACAGGTTGGGCGCACATATCAAATAAGTGAACAGCAAAACGAGAAGCTTCACATTCTTCGGACGCACATTCCGAGCGGAGTTGGTTGAGAGCAGTTTTATCCCGACCTGAGCCTCCTGGGCTCAGAGCTATTGCCCCAAAATAGAAATGGAGAACTACGGGCAAGTATAGCCCTATGGGGAACTTTCACCGGTGAATGCCGGGTGGAGGAATTCTCTCAAAACCATGTAAGTTATCTAAATGGTGGCCAGGGACGGGATTGAACCGCCGACGCCGGCCTTTTCAGGGCCCCCTGCCAATGGACCTAAGTGGCTTAGAATCAGCGGACACGATTGATACGAAAGACGTTAGAGCAGCGCCGATTTAGGATCGTTTGGGATCATCTAGGATTGTTTCCTCCCCAGGTTGTTCCCGTATTGTTCCCGCGATCCTGACCACTCGTACGAGCGTGCGTCGTCAACATTTCGAGTATGCCATGGGTTGCATCTTTCTTCCAGATGAAGGGGTCCCGACCTCTGTGAGGGACGCGGTCGGCCGTGAGTTTTGGCCCAGTGAAGCTATCGATCTACTTCCTCGAGACCCATCGGGAGCATTGATCCCATATCCGTCAAGGGTAACCTACTCAGCGATCGTCAGCCGAGTCGATGTTGTCTCCGCCGAATTTGCGCCGACGCGGATTTCGACTGATCCCGGCTCCACAACTCGCTTCATCGCAGCATTCAAAATGGAGAGCTGCTCAGAACCAACGTCGAAGTTTACCGTGGTCGATGCCCCAGCCTCGAGGTGAATGCGTTTGAATCCGCGCAGAACAATGATCGGCTGAACTACGCTGCTCACCGCGTGATGGATGTATATTTGCACCACTTCGTCCCCCGCGCGTGTTCCGCTGTTCGTCACGGTCACTGAGACATGAGCCGTCTGGTCTGCTGACATTCTTTCCCGGTCGATCGTAGGTTTACCAAATGCGAATGTTGTATAGCTCAGGCCAAGGCCAAACGGAAACAGCGGCGAGTTGTCGTTGAAGACGTATCCACGCCGCGCCGCCGGAGTCTTGTAATAGTAAACCGGAAGCTGCCCGACACTGCGTGCGATTGTGACCGGCAGATGCCCTGAAGGATTCACTTCACCGAAGAGAACGCCGGCGATTGCATTTCCCGTCTCCTGGCCGAGGTACCAGCCTTCAAGAATTGCGGGGACGCTGGCGGCTAGTTCAGTGATGGCGTATGCCTTGCCGTTGAGCAACACGGCGACCGTTGGCTTGCCCAACTTCACGATCTCGCGGACGAGATCCATTTGGCGGCCAGGCAGTTCAAGCGTGTCGGAGTCGCCGATCAGGCTCATGCCGGGGGCGACGTTGCCGATGGACTCGCGCGAGACGATTTCGTTACCGCCGAGTGCGAGAACTATGACGTCGGCCGATTTGGCGGTCTCGAGAGCTTCGGCAAGAAGCTTCTCGTCGGTTTCCGGCTTGGGTGCCCTGTAGACGCCCATAGAGTTCTGATTGGGCGCAATGTCGGGTTCGGAGATGCGGCAACCTTCGGCAAAGACCACGTTCACGCCTGCTCCAGCTCGGTTCTTTATGCCATCGAGAACCGTGACGTAGTAGGGTGGCATGCCGCTGTAGCCGCCCAAACGCTCTTTGTTGCCGTTTGGCCCGATCACCGCGAGAGTCTTGATCTTCGAGGAGTCGAGTGGCAGGATGTTGGTCTTGTTCTGCAGCAGTACGATCGCCTCGTCGGCGGCCTGGCGGGCCAGAGGAATGTTCGCCTTGTTACCAACGTCTGTGGCGGCGCGCTCCTCATCCACATATGGATGCTCGAACAGGCCCGCACGGAACTTGGCCGTAAGTACACGCCTCACTGCTTCATCCAAATCCTTGATAGGCAACTTGCCCGATTTGGCCGCATCGACCAGGCCTGGGAATCCCGCTGGGGTCGGCAGCTCCATATCGACGCCAGACTCTAGCGCCAGCACGCCGGCTGCCGCTTCGTTGGCGACCAAATGATGGCGGGTGGCGAGTTCCTGCACCGCGGTATAGTCAGAGGCCGTGATGCCTTTGAACCCCCACTCCTCGCGCAACACCTCGCGCAGAAGCCAGGGGTTGGCGTGAGACGGAATGCCTCCGTTGTTCTCGTTGTAGGATGGCATGACAGCTTCAGGGTGGGCATTTTTGATGACCTGCTGAAACGGATAGAGAAAGACGGAACGCATGGTGCGCTCCGAGAAGTCGTTGGGGCCGACGTTGGTGCCGTTCTCCGGTTGACCGTGGACGAAGTGTTTGAGCGTAGCATAAACGTGGTTCTCGTCTAAGAGGTCCGAGTCGCTCTTGAGGCCTTGCAGGCCCTTGACAGCGGCAGTGCCGAGCTGGGCAACAAGATAGGGATCCTCGGAATACATCTCTTCGACTCGTCCGTAGCGTGGATCTCGGCTGAGATCCAAGACTGGAGCTAGCACCATGGCATTGCCGGCGGCCCGCGACTCGCGGCCGGCAACCGAAAACACCTTTTCAAGAAGATCTGGATCCCAGGTGGCACCCAGGCCTACCGCTTCCGGAAAGATCGTCGCCCCCGGCCGCACCGCGCCGTGCAGTGCCTCTCCATGGAACATAACGGGAATGCCAAGTCGGGTGTTCTTGAGCACCCATGCCTGCAGCATGTTGCGGTGCTGAGCGCCGACGCGTGGACTGGTCGAATCTCCGGTGCCCGTGAACTCATCGAGAAAAGCGTAAGTGCCCAGCCCGTTGGCGGCAATTTTCTTCACCATCGCCTCATTGATCTGGCCCTTGTCAAATACCGATGGGAAAGAAAAACCGCCGATAGAGGGCAGAGTCCACCCACTCTCAAGTTGTGCCACCTTCTCCTCGACCGTCATTCTGCTCGTCAAATCGTGGACGCGATCGGCAATTGTTGCATGTGGGTCCTTGTAGACCGTCTTCGGGTTGTCCTGCGCAAGAGCCAGCGAGCCCCCGGTGAACAACAAACAAATGGCACAGATGAGTGTCTTTTTCATAGCTTCCCCTTTTTTGCCCACCGGATTCGAGTTAACGCCAGATCGAACAGACCAACTCTACTCGAGCTGGCGCCTGTCTCACTTACTTATTGTTCTCTAAATGGTGGCCAGGGACAGGAATGGCCATTGCTTGGGTGGTTCGAGATTGGGAAAACGACGTCTTGTCGCAAGCTGCTGCAGCTTAAAGCAAATAGCCCACAGAATGGGGCCAGCGGAAGAATGGCCTGCCCGTCCTCGCTTTTAAGGTAAGGCTAACTAGGCCAGAATGTAAGGAGGAGGTAAGCGGTGGAGTCGAATATTCCTTACATCCCGGCGACGACTGTTGAGGCGACCGTCAGTTCGAAAGGGCAGGTAACTCTCCCGAAGGCGCTTCGGGATCACCTCGGCATCCAAACCGGAAGTCGAATTAGGTTCAGCTTGGCCCCGAACGGAGGATTCCAGGCTTCGCACGTGCTTTATGAGCTTGAGGATATTTGGAAGATCGCGGATCACGGCGGAAAGGCCAAGAGCGTCATGACGTTTGAAGAAATGAATGAGGCCAAGGCCCGGAGGACTTGGTGATGGTTGTTGCCGACACCAATCTCTGGGCCCGCGCCTTTCTGAACGATGACGTGTCCCAGTCGCGGAAGGCCCGCAAAGCTTTAGCGGAGGCACGCTCCAAGGGCGGCGTATTTGTGCCTCGAATCGTTATGGCGGAGTTGGCATGGGTGCTCCGCGGAAAGTGGGAGAGAGACCGGGTCCTCTCCACACTAGAAAACCTGCTTCTGACCCGCGGTGTCACTGTGGAATCCCCCACGCTCGCCCTGAATGCTTTGACAGCCACCCGGGAAGGCCAGGGAGGGTTTGCCGACCACCTGATTGCTCAGGTAGCGTTCGCGAACGGCGCGAGGGAAGTGATCACATTTGACGATAAGTTCTCGAAATCCGCGAAGGTCCGACGAGTCTAGGAATTGCGGTCACGGAGCGAGTAGGCGAAGTGTAGGCGAAAGTACCGAAATTACCCACTTCCGGTGGTACGCCGAAATTCCAGATTCGGCGTGGGCGAGCGCATTGACAATTTTCATGCCATCTCATTCGCTCACAACTCGGAAAGTGTCTTGTTCTCCCTTGCCGACATAAGATAAAAAAGAAAACTGCAGAATGTCGCACGGGTGCGCTTCAGCTCGCGACGTTATCTGCGAATCGCCTGATGAAACGGAACGCAGGAGGAGGCCAAAGTGGACCTTAAGACTCTGATTGACACACCTCCATGGGACTGGCCAAGCGATGCCGGGAAGATGTTTCAGAAGATTCTGAATGATAGTCTGGCCCAAGAGTCCGACCGGCTCATGGTCGCCGAACTGGCAGGCGATTCTACCGTTATCAACGACGATCTGGCTGATGCCTTGGTGGCGATCGTACGCGATGCTGAGGAGCCAGAGAAACTGCGGACCAGAGCGGCAATCTCCCTCGGGGCAGTACTCGAACAAGCGGACACGGATGGGTTCGAAGATCCGGACGACGTACCCATTTTCGAGCGCACTTTTCGCAACATCCAGGACACGCTCCACAGACTTTACCTCGATAAGAGCAATCCCAAGGAAGTACGGCGGCGAATTCTGGAAGCATCGGTGCGAGCCCCCCAGGACTGGCACCAGAAAGCCATCATGGCAGCCTACTCCAGCGGGGACAAAGACTGGATGCTGACGGCAGTGTTTTCAATGCGCTGGGTTCGAGGTTTTGATAATCAGATACTGGAGGCCTTGAAAAGCGCCGATTCTGAGATTCATTACCAGGCAGTCAACGCGGCTGGCAACTGGGAACTGGACGCGGCCTGGCCTCACATCATCGCGCTTCTCAATGACGCTGGCACCCCAAAGCCGTTGCTCCTTGCTGCCATCAGTGCCGCCTCCAGTATCCGTCAGCAGGAGGCAGGGGAAATCCTGATAGACCTTGCCGCGTCTGACGACGAAGAAATCGCTGAGGCGGCCGACGAGGCCATCGCGATGTCGGAACCAATGTCAGACGAGGAAGACGACGAAGACGATGCAAGTGAGTGGATCAATTGAGTGGCACAACGCGTGGTCTTTTTCCGATCGGCACAATCGTGGGGCACGGAGATCCTTTATGCACGAGGTAGTCGTCTACTCGCGCAAAGGATGTCATCTCTGCGAGGTAGTCAAGGAGACGCTCGCACAAGTCCAAGGCGATGCCGAGTTCCAATGGCGCGAGGTGGATATTGATGCCGACCAACAGTTGCTGCAGAAATTCAACGATGAATTGCCGGTAGTTTTTATTGACGGGCGAAAGGCATTCAAATACCGAATGGATCGAAGACAGTTTCTTCGGAAGTTAGCGGAGAGAAATTAATTGCTGCCGTTCTAAGAACCCGGTACTCGGCGCACGTAATCACCAAATTTTCCATACCCTGGAAATGCACCAGAGTTGGGTCATTGACGGACACGCGGTAATTCGAGCCCGATCATTGGCGTCCTAGTCGGTTTTAGGGGCGGCCCGACATTTTGCCAATGATTCGTTCATTCGCATTCCCACTTTCGTAGACCGCAACTCCGGCATCTTCGCGCAAAGGAATTGTGCCCTAGTCCGAAAGGACCTGCCCGCGTCGCCCTGGTCGTATTTATCGGGAAAGAACTCGTCGCTCGGACGAACAACTCGCGCATCCAGCATGCGATAGTTTCCGAGCATGAGACCAAGTCGACGATCGGGAGACGTGGCCAACTCGGATCTTCGATTAATTTTCGCCCGCCGCCCTCGATGAAGCTAATTCATGGTTCCGGCTTCGCGTCTTCCTCCGGCCAGAGCAACTTCTGGACGGCACGCAATCCCTCGTACCGGAGATCTGCCACCTTTTGCGTCCATGAGGCGACGCTACGCTGGGCCCGAACAAGGCGCTTTTGCGCCTGCAACAGCTTTCGCTCGGCATGGCGCAGGCGCTTGCGCTGGGATCGGTCAGAAATATGGTTGATTGACATTCCGGAAGCGAGTCTGCGGTTTCAGAATATCGTGTATATATGCCCGTCTGCCTAACCGTGTTCGCCGATGCTTCCTTTGACCATAAGAGCGGCATCGCGGCGTTTGCCGGCTGGTTTAGGGCAGATGGGCGCGTTCACAAAATATCCAAGGTCTCGGAGCGTCGTTTTGCGTCGAGCAACGAAGCTGAGTTGGTGGCGCTCTGTGCTACGGTGCTCGTCGCTTTGCGTCGTCAGCGATCCTTCGGCGATGGTGATTTTGTCGTGGCAAAATCCGACTGTATTTACGCCGTAGAACATTTGAAGAGCAGAACTGGCGGAACTACAGAGACTGAACGTCGCATGGTGGCTCGAGTTCATGACATCCTCAAGGACCACGGTTTGAAATTCTATGCGCGTCACGTAAAGGGACATACAACGCTCTCTGAGCCGCGCTTTTACGTGAACCGCTGGTGCGATGAAGAGGCACGCCGCTTGATGCGCCAGGCTGTGCGGCAAGACAGGAGACAACAATCGGAAAAGAAGCAGCAGAAATCTTGAGAATCTGAGAAGGCGTGTGCCCCGTCCTCTCAGGCTTTCTGTTCCTCTCATGGCTCACCCAGGAAGCTCGGTTCGCACAATACACCTTAGCGTTTCAACGAAAAGTGTTTCGTGTCCCAGTCTTGCCCCTTCCAGGCTCGTACACCGCCATGATCCTGATCTGGCGGTAAAGCACCTGCGATCGATCATCATTCTTGTCCGGAAAAATGGAATGCTTTCGGTTAGGCCAGAGCAGCGGGACTGCTTTTATCGCCGGTTGCTGGAGGAGCGGGGCGCAACCCGTCGCGCGCGAACCAGGCACGGCGACTTAGGTGCGAGCTCGATCTCGTTTCGTGCGCAGGATAACCCGCCACATTGCCAGCCTCGCGTAGACTCTCTCTGACACGCTCAAGCTGCCGGGTCTGGAGTTCGCAACCACCTGTTCGAATGTGGTGAATTGGTCTTTGTACCTGCTAAGGAAACCTTTCAATTCCGAGCTGCGGCGTGTTCCGGTGGTGTTGGGGTGAATGCAAATGGTCCAGAGGCCGCTTTCCCGGCGTGCCGGAGACCACAGTTGTTGCGGAATCCAGGTGACGCCATCGATCCGGAACGGCACCCGTGCAAAGCCATCGGAGAGATACGGCAAACCCTCCATCGTGAGCGCGGAAAGCGTTACGCGATCGAAGCTGTGCTTAGGCGCCACGAAGAGGCGTGGATTCAGGCCCTCGCTGCGAAGCAACGAGAGGCCGGAGCGGACGTATTCGCGCTGCATATCCAAAGCCAGCCCCGCAAACTCCGACCGTCGGTGAAGTGGAACGAGACTCTTCGCCCGCACCGTGCACTGGTGGCGGTAGCCATGCATCGCAATCGTGGCTCCTTCGCGCTCGAGGACACGCATCTCCTCCCAGAATCCCGGGTTGGCCGTCCATCTTTCGAGCGAAGCGTCATCGTTGTCGGGGACTACCGCGAGGATGGGCCGAATCCCGAACTCCCGCAACAGGTCGCGAACGGCTGACCAGCGATCGTAGTGCACGGTTGGGCAGAGGTCGTCCACTCTCAAAAGGTATTGCGCCGGTCTAGGC
>Ga0210408_10005132_pt1 | contig 11535 bp, 8 predicted proteins | sample IncBWH4MmetaG_FD_155471 | JGI IMG/M metagenome (GOLD analysis project Ga0210408, IMG submission 155471) | Forest soil microbial communities from Barre Woods Harvard Forest LTER site, Petersham, Massachusetts, United States - Inc-BW-H-4-M | ecosystem: Environmental > Terrestrial > Soil >... | reverse complement strand
GTATTGGCCGTTGCCAAATCCGAATACGCAAGCTTCGCTGATTATTCCAGCCCAAGAACGGTTCGTTGGTTTGGTCTCTTCAGGCGGGCCTCGATCGAGACTCTGAGATCGGCACTGCGAGTCAGCGCCCCAACTTCATCGTCCATCTATTTTCCAATTGGGGCTTCCTGAAGATCAGCTAACTGTTGCCAGTTCAAGCACTTTTAGATTCGTATTTCTAGCTTCCCAAGCTTTGGACGTGGGTCCGATTCCGATCGCCTGCTCCAGAACTCAAAACCGTTGATGCCGCTGGGCTGAAACAAGCTCAGCCGGTCTGGAACGGAATAGCTTGACACTCCGCACCTGCATTTGTTACAAGACCACGTCCCCGCTATCCACAACTGAAGTAAATCCTTTCAATCTGGATTTTCTTAAAATCGGAGAATAGATGAAATCTGTCCGCAAGCTGTCTGCGATATTGTGCTTTCTCACCATGATAATGTTCGCGCCCAAACTCCTCGCACAACAGGGCGTCACGGGGAACGGAGGGCCTATGAAAATTGTCGGCTACTTTCCGCGTTGGGGGATGTACTCGAACTATTTTGTCAAGAACGTCGTCACTAGCGGTTCCGCCGGTCTGCTGACCCATCTCGACTACGCTTTCACTAATGTCGTCAACAATCGATGCGTCAGCTTTGACCCTTACGCCGATTACCAAGCCACCTTCACCGCCGCGCACGCTGTCAATGGTCAGTCCGATAGCCACGGCGCCTTCGCGGGCAACTTTCATCAGCTCCAAGAGCTCAAAAAACTATATCCGAATCTCAAGATCATCATGTCCATTGGCGGCGGCAGTTCGAGCCCCAATGCATTCCGCACGGCGGCGCTCCCACAAAATCGCGAGGCTTTCGTAAAAAGCTGTGTGGACATGTACATCCGCGGATATTTCGCTTCGGGCATAAGTGAGCCAGGTATTTTCGATGGTTTCGACGTGGATTGGGAGTTTCCCGCTTCCACCGCGGATCGCGATAACTTCACCAGCTTGCTCGCGGACTTCCGCCATCAGCTGGATGCGGTTCGCCCCGGACTAACGCTTGCCATTGCGGGCCCGAACGGTCGATGGGCTTACCAGTACATTAATCTGAAACAAGTACAGCAGTATTTGGACTACTTTGGTGTGATGACCTACGACTATGACGGACCCTGGAAGTACAACACCGGGTTGGTGGCGCCGCTGTACCGGTCTCTCAAGGACCCCGAGCCAAACAACAATGCGAGCGCTACGGTCGAAGGCTATCTGGAAGCCGGAGTGGCACCTGGAAAACTCGTTTTCGGCGTGCCGTTCTATGGCTACGAATGGAGCAACGTTCCGAATATCGACAATGGGCTCTTCGAACCGGGCGCTCCGGACGGCCAAGGCGCTGCCTATAACCACATCGTGACCATCGAGTCGCAGTTTCAAAAGCGTCGTGATTCGATCACCCAAGCGCTCTGGCTATATAACGGCTCACACTTTTGGACTTACGACGATGCTACCTCCATCGAATTTAAGATGGACTACGTCCTCAGCCAGAAGCTAGCCGGTGTCATGGCCTGGAATCTCGGCCAAGATCTCGCCGACGGTAGTCTCCTAAATGCCGTCGTGAACGGCCTCAAGCCCTAAGACCATCACGTTGGAACGATCTTTGGGCAACTGCAAAATCTAACCAGCGCATTCTTATCGCGAAGACCCGGTGCCGAACGTCCTGAGCTACGCAGGATAGAACTTGACGCTCTTGATGTACGCATATCGGACAACGTTTAAGGTCGCTTTGCCGCCCCACTCATTGCTGTTGGTACCGCGGATTTGGAGAATGATGTAGGCGGGAGCGACCGGTACGTTGGTGTGGTGACTGGCCACCAGCACCCCGTCGATGTACCACTTGACGCCTTCGGGTTGCCAGACAAGTTTGTAGTGGTGAAACTGGTCCGCCAGGGAGGAATTCCGAACCTGGTCGGTGGTTCGCACTTCCGGCGAATAGCGTGGAGGTGTATTCAGATCCAGGTTGTGCCAGTTGGTCGCCCACACGCAATTCTTGTCTCCAAGAAACTCGATATCCATCTCCGTTTCAGAATTCTGAAAATACAAGAATGCCGACGATATTGTGCCGGATTGAGCCTTCCCGGGACCGTCCGGTGTTGGAGATTCCGAAGCCATCCTCATGACAAATTCATACGTGCCATAGCCGAACTTCTCCCTGATCCATACAGCAGCTCCTTTGGAAATGACACCGTCGGGACCCTGCGTCTGTTCGACCTTAAGGCGCAGCATGCCATCCACGAAGTCGACGTTCTCCGGCACGTACGTGCCATGATTCAAGCCGATCTTGGAATCGGGAGATTGCCACGAAGCTATCCGCCAGGCTTCGCCAAGGCCACGGTCGAAGGCGTAGGAAACAGGTTGCGCTTTTGCTGTGACGAAGTGGAACAGTAGCACCACCAGCAAAAGCGATGATCGCATCAGAGGTTTTCGTCGCTGCTGTTTAAAGTTGGCAGCTGGCCTACCGGTTTTCATCGAAATTTCCGCCACCACGGGAGCACATACTTGGCGCACAAATGCACAAAGGAACTAGGGCCTGAGAGATACCATACTCCGTAGAGCATACTTCCTTCCTCCTGATCGTCTTTATCGGTCGCGTCAGCTTTTTTCAGACTATGTGCACCTATGTCATTTTAGAGTTTCTGACAATCTAACCAAGAGTACGTCGGCCCCGGTTCGACTACTACGTCCGATCTATTCATTTAGTAGTACTTGGTATTAGTAGTACTCTACTGGCTTAGTACTTCAGAATAGTACTCACAAAGGAAGTGGCGCGGACCCGGGGGTATGTCCACAGGGCCGCAGCGAGGAAACACTGTGAGCCGAGTTGGACATGTCCGGGAGAAGCCAATGAAGTCGATCGCCAGCCAAACTCGCTAATTGAGCTTATAGCGTGTGGAACTCTGCCACGAAAGCTTCTCGGACTTGGGGCCGAAAAATGCTTGATGAAAGCCCTTAATGAATAGGTAACTATCCACGAATCGCAGGGCAAAATAAGTCGGCATGTAGAACAGGATATCCCAGCGTTTGTTTGAGAAGCTGACTATGGTGGCGCTGATCAGCATGAACCCGCCATCGATGATCAGCCAAGTCGCCACCGTCCTTGGGAAAAGGTAGAGCCATAACGGTAGGAGCAGTAGCAAGACGGATACAACGAATCCCTCGCTCATGACCAATTGGGTCTCGAGAGCAATCCTACGCGTGCTGCCCCACATTTTGAGTTGCCGGGTGCAAGACCATGCGCCGCCGTTCCAGCGGGTCAGCTGGCGACTATAGGAATGCAGCAAATCCTGAGGGTCAGCGGTGACGACCACCGCGTCACGAACGTAGATTACGTCGTAGCCAAGGTCATGGGCGCGAAGTGTTGCCATCATGTCTTCAACGATGCTAGGTCTGCTTTCCCAAATCTGATCGAATAGACTCATGCGGAAAACCGAACAGCAACCCGCCGCGACGTTGATCGTTCCTAGCGCGTGCTGTCCCTCTTTAATCAACCAATGCCCGACCGCATACTGAAGAGCGCGCCAGGCGGTGAGCCAGTTCTTCGGTCGAGATTTGACCTTGCCGCAAGCAATCGCCGCATTCGGGAATTTTTCAAAGGCGCGTGCCATGGCGGCGAAGTAGCCGGCTTCGAAGGTGGTATCCGCATCGGCTAGCGCGAGCAAGTCATAGCTGGCGAGATTGAAGTGCTTGATGCCCTTGGCGATCGCCAAAGACTTTCCGCCGTTCACGGGAAGGTCCAGGACCTGGATGCCGCGCGCTATGCCCAGCACCGCCGTGTTGTCGGAAGAACCATCGCTAACCAGATAGACGTCGTTTTTGTCGACGCCCGCCGAAACGATGCTGTCGATCGTTGATCCGATAGCTATTCCTTCGTTCTTCGCCGCGATGAGAACGCAGATCCTCATTGAACCGTTACAACCTGCCCGACCGAGGGAACACCATTGGTGTTGACCAGGAACAGAAGATAGAAGCCCGGAGGCGCCACGTTACCATCCGGTGGCGCGGTCAAAGTGAGGGTCTGTCCGTTGGTGGTGAAGGACAACCCTACCAAGCGCTGAGACATATCGAAGGCGTGGGTAGCGGCACCCTCGCGGATAAGTACTGCACCGGCGATGGTTCCGTTTGACTGCACGGTGAACGTCTTCCCGTATCCCACGGAGGTCGGAGCCGCGGTGAGCGAAGGCCGGGTAGCCAAGGAGCCATCCGCGTTGAACAGATAGGCTGGTTGGTAGATTTCGATGTGCGGCTCAAAGACACCCTGTTGCGGGTTGCCGCCGCTCAGGACCACGGTGGCATCCGGTAAAAGCACCGCGGTGCTGTGGTACAGGTGCGGGTAGACGTTTGGAGCCGCCGAAGAGAAAGAGTTAGTCTTCGGATCATAAAGGTCGGCCGTCAAACTCGCAGTCGAACCGTCTTCGTCATTGGCGCTCCCGCCGACGGTCAAAACCTTGCCGGTGGGGAGTAAGACGGCATTTAGTTCGGTACGCGGACGCGACATGGCCGGACCAGCAACCCACATCGGAGTGGTATTCGACATGTCGATCAGTTCTGTGGTGTTGGTGGCGACGACGGAGTTACCCATTCCTCCGAGGGTGAAGATAATGGGTTGGTAGTTGGTTTCCGGCAATAAGGGCAGCAGAACCACCGAACCGTAGGAACGGTACTGGTTAGCCAGATTCGTTGCCAGGTAGCTCCAATTGGCGACACCTGCGCCTGCGGCCGGGTCAAAAACCCAAGTTTCAGGCTCAGGTCCAGCGTGAACCACCTTACCGTTCGGTAGCAGGAGCATCCGAGGATAGAGCGCGGGCGCTCCCGGTACTGGCAAGCTTCCGTCGGAATAGGTCATGGTGCGGCAATCTCCTACCGGCCCCCCACCAATAGAGCAGGTCGGGATGACTGGCGTGCTCCAAGAGCCATTCCAATATTCGATAAGCGGATCGTCATCAGCCTTCTCATCCTGTCCCCCGTAAGTCATCACACGACCATCGGCGAGTGAGGTCGTGGTCGGATACCAGCGCCCCGCCACCATAGGTGGAGTGAGCGTGAACGTTGAGGTAGCCGGATCGAAAATCGCGGACAAGTTACTCCCGCCAAAACCCTGGTCTTGCGCGGTGGTAACGTTGGAGGGAACTTTGTGTCCCGGTGTGTTTTCCGTCATGATCGACGCCCGGCCGCCTGGGACCTTATGGCCGTGGCCCATTGCACGCATGATCGCCGCGGCTGGACCCGTTGCGTAAGTGGCGGTCCCTCCGTTGATGAAAACCCTGCCATCGGCCATCTGGGTGGCACCATTACAAAAAGCGTCGAAAGGAAGAGGTAGGGTGTTGAACGCACCGGTAGAGGGATTCCAAATCGTGGCCGAACCGGCGCCCGTCGGGCAACCGGCATTACCCGGTGGGCAATTACCCGATCCTGCAACATACAGTATGTTGCCAGTGTTCAGCAGGATTCCGTGTACTGGATTGATGGGCATCAAGCTCGCTGAGGTGGTCCACACACCCTGACCTGCCGGGGTGGCGGGATTCTGCTTTACGCTCGTTCCTGGTGGCGGGATAGGGACTGGGGCCGGGGGGGCGGGCGGAGGGGGCGGAGGCGTTGGGGGTGTCGGCGGAGGTGGCGTCGGAGGTGGCGGAGTTGTTGGAGGAGTGGTCGGAGGTGTTGGAGTTGTTGGAGGAGTAGTCGGAGGCGTTGGGGTCGTCGGAGGGGTCGTCGGAGGCGTCGGAGTTGGGTTAGTAACGGAGCTGGATTTGACCGGTTGTTGACCCCCGTAGCTGCAACCGTAAAGCGTTGCTGTGAAGGCCAAGAGAGTCACCGAGATGGATACCTTCTTCGTGTTCATGCTTTCTCCTCGACAGAACAGCGCCAGACAGGTTTTTTTCTGTTGCTGCCTAGCAAGCGGCCCGAGTTTGGCGACGCACCTAGCGCACAGGTGGAAAATCGAACCGGGAACCGCGTAGAATCCAAAATTTTACGAATGCCTTAGTGTTTATCCTGCCAACCGCGCCAGAACCTTATAAATATTTCTGCACCGGCACCGGTTCGCGGAATAATGCTGCGGGTTTCGTACAGGTACATGGCGCCTACTTCGAAGGTCGAACGCTCGGTCGGAATCAGGATTTCTACGCCCCCGCCCTCGCGCGTAAAATTGTTCCAGTCGTAGTGCTTGGCGTCCTTGGAAGCCGTGATCTGCCCGAAGGCGATAAGGCTGGGGAGGAGTTTATTTGCACCATGTTCCTTGTCCTTCCACACCGTGACGCCCTGCTTGACGTAATCCACGAACAAGGTGTTGTGGAGTTCCGTAGGGCTGATGTTTAATGCGGCGATACCCCAGCTACTTCCCGGCAACCGCCCGGCGTAAGGATTCCAGCCCATCCAGTAGTTGATATCGACCGAAGGAGCCGCTGCTGTTTCGCCGCTAACGTAGCGATGTTCGACCGTGTACCCAACGTCCGCCCGTGCGAGGCCGTCTATGCCTTTCCAGCCAAATGTCTTCACCAGCTTGAGTCCACCGCTTGCACGAGTGAACCGATTCCAGTCGAGGCTGTGCTGGTCAAAACTGTCGGTTGTGTTGACATATGCCCCAAGGTCAAATGGGCCGACAGTGCGAACGATCAAGCCCTCTTCTCCGAACACACGAACCGCAAAGTCTTTTTCAAGTGGGCTGGAGCCACCGGAATCAATCCACACACTGCCTTGACTCGTTGGTGCCGTTGCCGTGATGTTTGGAGCGGCATCCCGGTTGGTGATGACTCTCGGGGCCATGACCTCCTGGGCGCTGGCCACAGATGCCCACAGTAGGAATAGAGCTGCTAATCTCATGATGCTCCTTGCTCCTGTTCTTTCGGGCAAAGCCTTACGTTGGCCTTGGCCAACTCGAGCTCACTTCGGTGCCTCTAAAGTCTTCAAAAAAGAGACTTTGGGCGAAGCGACCGTTTACGATCCTCCGCCGTGGTCTATTTCGGCGTTCAGCCTGAGGAGGCGCTCCAAAGATCGCCCGATGGGACCCTGTACGTTCGGACAGTAAAAGATTGCGGTCTCCTGTCCGTTCGGCCAATGGACCGCACGTCCTGGAAAAAAGGTACGAAGGTACCTCGCTGAGGGAGTAGTACGAGTCGTAGTACGTCGTAGGCTGTGTAGGCTTTCTCTTCTCTTTCGATTCTCGACAAGTCGTCCCACACGTTTCCTTCGAGCGATTCCGGGCTCACGGAATTCCTAATCGGCTCGGTTCATCGCTCCTATCCGGCAGCTGTCCTTACGCACCTCAGCGTCTGGAAAACACCATAACGAGTGCGGGTTTTGGGCGGCAACGCAGGTCGCGTTGGTTCAATTGGAGAGAGGCAAATGCCAGCCGATTTTCTAGCAACTGGCTTCGGCGATGAACATCCTTCGCTGAAGTGTTGTGACGCTGGTGCCTAGGGCTCGTATTATTAATAAAGAATGGAAGGCAAGTAGGCGCCTGCGGGTTCGTTGTAAAGCCCCATGGTCATCAGGGTCATCTGTTGTACAACGCGGAGTCCGCTTTCAAGGCACCAGCGAAACAACCCGGCGTTACGAGTGGGGACAAGGATCCCCGGTCCTTGAAAAGCCTCTGCTGTGGCAATCAACGCTTTCAAATCTTCATTTGTCTCGCCAACCGCATGACCGAAAAAGGCCATAGAAGAAGCATAAGCTGTAACGCGGCCGCGCGATTCGGCGACGACGGCCGTGCCGTGTTCAATGGCATCATGCAATTCGCCGCCTCGCTCGTGTCCGTGGACGCGCAAGCAAAGGTCGTTGCAAGCTGCAAGGTCCGCGGCTTGCGCGGACCGAACCCGATAGCCCGGCGGCGTCTGTTGAATCTCTGGCCCCTGCATACAGGAAAGAGGTTCGCGCACGACGAAACCAAGCTTTGCGTACAAAGAGAGTGAACGATTGTGGTAGCCGGCCTGAACCAGCCGAACGCCCGCGAATCTCCGTTCGGCTGCGCGGGTCATGACGGCTTGCATGAGTTGGCGGCCTGCCTTCCGATTCTGTAGCGTGGGGTCAATCGTAATTGGACCAACGCCGGCAATAGAAGTTCTTTCGTCCAAACAATTGCTTCCGATGAACTTTCCGCCTTGCTCCGCGACGACACAGAAAAACCCCGGATTCGAGAACATCCTCGACAGGAGGCCAATGGAAACGTCGGCGTTAGGAAAATCCTGAGGGAAATTGTGGCGATTCGCGAGGGTGCGGAAGGCTTCAAAGCAAATCTTTCCACACGCGTCGGCGTCGGCTGGGACAGCCCTGCGAATTAGCAGAGACTGCTCGGTGGATTCGAGCGCTTCCGATTGTCCTGCCATGGAGTCTGCCTCCCTACTGAATTCGCAGGCCAGAAAAAGAAAAACAGCCAATCTACGTATTTCCGTGGCGAAGCCTACTGCCGCTCGGACAGCCCGCGATTGCAATCTAATGGCGACATCCTAGCAAAGAATCGTCCGAAGGGCTCTTCCGCCGGCTAGCAGCAAGCGAAGCCGTCCCTGCACTGCCCGCGTAATCAAAACCTCGGGCTCTATCGCACCGGCGCTAACGCGTCTCCCAATCGAGAGCGTAGAGTTCCTGAATGCTGGCGTCGCGAACAAGCAGCGGGGATTCGTCCGGCGCGAGACCGCTCCAATTTCCAAAATCTCCGCCGGCCGCTCGAAAACCCTGCATGCCAAAGAGGCGCTCCAGTTTGCCACCGGCGAGTTGCGCGCGGTAGTAGCCCTCCTGGTTGTCAAGAATCCCGTCAAAATACAGATAGCGCGAGTCTCGAGACCACGTCGGGTACGCCACGAAAATTTTGGCAAGCTCCGTCCATTTCTCAGTCGTGAAATCAAAGAGCATGAGCTTGAGAGAATCGAGCGGAATGGCCGCTAGGTAACGTCCGTTGGGGGACCAGCGGGGAGAGTATAGGCCATCCGACCCCGCAAGCTTCGAGGCCCTGCGAGTTTTCAGATCCAACACATAAATTGCCGAACCCTGGTTGTTCAGCGAATTGTCTCCGAAGGCCAGCGACTTTCCGTCTGGCGACCAAACCGGGTCGGCAAGGTTGGTGGTACTGCGATAGAGCAGTTCGGGTGCGCCTCCTTCGGCAGGGATTATGAAGATCTGGAACGGTTCGCCCGGAGCATGACCGAAGAAGGCGATCTGCTTGCCGTCCGGAGACCATCGGGGCAGGAAGGCGAGCATAGACCGGGAAACAAGTTGGAGTTTTTGACTTCCGTCCACCTTCATTCGCCACAAGGTGCCGTCGGTGGCGTCATTGTAGGCGACCCACTGACCATCGCGAGAGAAGTCCAGTCCCATGGCCGAGATCCCCGACAGGTAAGGCACGAGTTGGCGTGATTTCGAATCGTAGCGAACCAATTCTCCGCGCGGCTGCCAGCCCTGGACGAAAAGTTTCTTGCCGTCGCGGCTGGGGACGGGAGCTCCAACATTCATTGGGCCCGTGGTCACTTGCGTCGGCGGCTGAGGCGCGGATAGAACCAGGCCGCCGCGCTCACGTATGGCCCAAAGATTCGTCGTACCGTCGCGGAGTGCCTGGAAGACGAAATATTTTCCATCGGGGGTCCAGTTGCCGCAGCACTCGTTCGGTGTGCTGCTCCAGCCCGCAAGCAGGGGGCGAAGGTTGGTGCCGTCTGCGGAAGCTTGCCAGATGGAACGAAGATTGGTTTGTGGGTCGCTGACGGTGAGACGCAGAGTCAATCCATCGGGCGACCAGCGGAGGTAGCTGGGAGTTCCCGCGGTCGTCAACAATCGGCGTGGTTCGCCGCCGTCACTGTTTGCCAGGAAAACGTCGTTTCCCTTGGAAAAGGCAATGTTCTTGCGGTCCGGTGACCACGCTCCGGCATGGCCTTCAAGATTACCCAAGCGACGAGGTGTTCCACCCAACACCGGAACCGACCAAAGAGGGCCGTCGAGAGACGTCCCCAGGGCCGTATTCATCAACAGCACGGAATCATCTGGCGATATATCGAAAACATTAGCGAAGCCGGTATCGACTAGGGAGGTTGCTATTGGCAAGATCTCGCCACCGGTCACGGAGGTTTGCGAAAGGAGCGATTGGCCTTGGATGAAGTAGAGACGCGAGCCGTCGGTAACGACGCCGCTCTTGGGCAGATTCGTGTTGGTGAGCTGGACGGTTCGCAGCACCCGGGGCGGTGCCACTGGACGCGTTAGAACAAATCCCACAATTGCCGCGATGGCGGCCAGAACAATGGCGGCCACCGCTGCCTGTCGGCGCCATCGCCGGCGAGGGATCTCATGAGTTGTATCACGTGCAGCTGGCAGAGCGGCGATGGACCCCGTGCGGCCCGGATCGATATCCCGCCTCAAGCGTTTCAGGTCGGCGCGAAGTTCAGCGGCGGTCTGGTAACGGAGGTTGGTTTCTTTCTCCAGGGCCTTGCCCAGAATATTTTCCAGGGCCAAGGGCAGTCGTTCATTCACTTTCGTTGCGGGAGTCGGCGAGGAATGCAGGATGCTGTCGAAGATCAAAGCAACCACCGGGCCCGAAAAGGGAGGGACGCCCGTGGCCATTTCATAGAGCACGACGCCGAGCGAAAACAGATCGGAGCGTCCATCCAATTCTTCGCCGCGTGCTTGTTCCGGCGACATGTAGGCGACCGTGCCCATCGACGTGCCCGGCGTGGTCACCATTTCCTCATCGAGGAAGTGCATTTGCGTCGGGACAGAGGATTCGCTTGCAGAAGTGATCGCAGGCTCCCGATAGGCCGTGAGTTTCGCCAACCCGAAGTCCAGTATTTTTGCGGGACCCCGATCGATGAGGAAAATGTTGGCGGGCTTGATGTCGCGGTGAATGATGCCCTTGGCGTGGGCTGCTTCGAGACCATCGGCAATCTGCATGCCGATGTCCAAGAGTTCGGATATTGGCAAGGACTTCTTGGAGATGCGATGCCTCAGCGTATGGCCCTCGAGCAGCTCCATGGCGATAAACGGACGCCCTTCGAATTCTCCGATATCATAAATGGTACAGATGTTCGGATGATTGAGTGAAGATGCGGTGCGCGCTTCACGGCGGAATCGATCGATCGCCTGGGGATCCCGAGAGATGTCGTCGGGAAGGAATTTGAGGGCTACAAACCGGCCGAGCCGGGTGTCCTCGGCCTTATAGACGACGCCCATACCTCCGCCGCCAAGCTTTTCGAGGACGGTGTAATGGGCGATGGTGCGACCGACGATAGAGGAAGTATCTGGCACTTGCCCCGGAGTTTACTCCAGCCCCTGAAGGTAGGCAACGCAGTACATACCGTTCGGGTGGACCGGATCAGTACAATTCATCCGATTAACGGACGGGATGAAGCCGCGTACTTGTTCAAACCGAGTCGAGGTGGGAACAGCTCGGCCATGGCGTGACGACCTCATGCGCCCAGGAAATTCCTGTAGTTTTGAATGCGTATCGCTTTAGGCGGGGGTGGTCTCGCGCGAATCGTTATCTATGCATTTTCCATGTGGGG
>Ga0210408_10005131_pt1 | contig 11536 bp, 10 predicted proteins | sample IncBWH4MmetaG_FD_155471 | JGI IMG/M metagenome (GOLD analysis project Ga0210408, IMG submission 155471) | Forest soil microbial communities from Barre Woods Harvard Forest LTER site, Petersham, Massachusetts, United States - Inc-BW-H-4-M | ecosystem: Environmental > Terrestrial > Soil >... | reverse complement strand
GGCGCTGGATCATGATCGGGCAATTGACCGGGCAGTTCGTGCCGTTCAACCCGGCGCAGCTGTTCCTGAAGAACGTCTCCATGCTCAGCGCGACGAGCACGACGCGCCGGCAGCTCGAGGATTGTTTGGCCATGGTGGCGCGCGGCGCCGTCAAGCCGATCGTCTCGCTGGCGCTGCCGCTCGAACGCGCCGCCGAGGCGCATGCGCTCATCGAGGCCGGCAAGGCCGCCGGACGGATCGTGCTCAGACCGAATGGGTGAGTATGACGGCGTGTTTCTCTGCTCTCGTCATGCCCCGCGAAAGCGGGGCATCCAGTAAACACCGGCCGATATTCTATTTGATAGGTCTGTGTTTACTGGATCGCCCGCTTTCGCGGGCGATGACGAGTCCGAGTTTGGCGTCCGCAGGAGCGGATCCTTAACAATGACCCTCGACGCCGCCATCGTCGGCATCGGCGCGAGCCGCTTCGGGCGCGGCCTGCCCGAGAGCCAGCTCAAGCTCGCCGCGATCGCGTTCAAGAACGCGCTCGCCGACGCGGGGCTGGAGCGCGCGGACGTCGACGGCCTCGCGATCCATCTCGGTTGGCCGCTCGGGCCCGACTACGACCGCGTGGCCGAGGCGTTCGGGCTCGACATCCGCTACGTCAATCAGTCGTGGCTGCACGGCCGTTTCATCACCAACGCGCTCCAGCACGCGGCGCTCGCGGTCTCCGCCGGCCTCGCCAATGTGGTCGCCTGCGTCACCGCCGTGAGTTTCACCCGCGAGCGCGGTTTCCTTGGCGGGCCGGGCGACGTCGAGGGCAACCGCGAAGAGGGCGGCACCCACGGCGAAGCGCCGCCCTACGGGCTCACCGCGCCGGCAGGCGGCGCGGCCATCGCCATGCAGCGCTACATGCACCTTTACGGCGCGACCAGCGAAGAGCTTGCCGCGGTGCCGATCGCCATGCGCAGGCACGCGAGCAAGAATCCCGCCGCCATCATGCGCGCGCCGCTCACGCTCGAAGCGCACCAGGCCTCGCGCATGGTGGTCGATCCGCTGCGGCTTTACGATTGTTGTTTGATCAGCGACGGCGCCGCGGTGGTGCTGCTTGCGCGCGGCGAGCGCGCCCACGACCTCAAGCAGAAGCCGGTGCGCATCGCCGGCATGCAGGGCGCCCGCGCCGGCCGCGAGGAGTTCATCTTCGCCCCGCGCGGGCTCGGCATCAATCAGCAGTCGGGAACGCAGGGCGCGGCGCGGCCGGTGGACCTGGAGGTGTTCGCCAAAGCCGGCGTCGCGCACGCGAACGTGCACGGCTTCTACACCTATGACGCCTTCTCGCCGCTCGTGTTGTTCGCGCTGGAGCGCTTCGGCTACTGCGGGCCGGGCGAGGCCGCCGCGTGGGTGCAGAATGGGCGCATCGAATTAGGCGGCGCGCTGCCGGTCAACACCTCGGGCGGGCTGCTGTCGGAAGTGCACCTCGCCGGCTGGAACTCCATTTGCGAAATGGTGCGCCAGTTGCGCGGCACCGCCGGCGCGACGCAGATCCCGAACGCGCAGGTGCTGCACTGGGGGACGGCGTGGGGCGACGCGGTGATGTTGATGACGTAATCCCTCCCCCGCAGGGGGAGGGTGGACGCGCGCGCAGCGCGCGGCCGGGCGGGGGTTCTAATAAAACAGCTCGCGGCGGATTTATGAAACGATCGAAAAAGACCCCACCCGGCTCCGCCCGCGTTGCGCGGGCGGAGCCACCCTCCCCGCTTCGCGGGGAGGGATACGCCAAACCCCGGCCCACCATCGGGCCCGACAACGCGGCGTTCTGGCAGGGTTGCCGCGAGCATCGCCTGCTGCTGCCCTTCTGCCGCGGCTGCGGCAAGGCGCATCTGCCGCCCGGGCCGGTGTGCCCATTTTGCTTTGCCGACGAAATCGAGTGGCGGCCGGCGGCCGGCCGCGGGCGCATCAGTACGTGGACGCGCGTGCACAAGGCGTGGTTTCCGGCCTTCGCCGGCGAAATCCCGTACAACGTCGTCCAGGTCGAACTCGATGAAGGCCCGCGCCTGACCTCGCAGCTTGTCGGAACCGGTGACGAGAAGATCGCCATCGGCGCCCGGGTCAAGGCGGTATTCACCGAGGTCGACGCCGACCTCACCCTGCACGCCTTCCGAATCTTGCAGCCGCCGGATTAGCGCAGCGATTCGGTGCGGTGCTGGCGGCGGTCCTCCTTCGCGAAGCTGCGTCGCTTCGGCGTGCTGCCGTGTATCATCGTTTTCTTGCCGCCGTGGCGCGCTATGGCGTAACCGCGCGGCAATATCTGGAACGGCCGCGTGATGCGTTTGAGATGATCGAACTGCACCGAGTTTCGCTTCCGGTACCTCTGATAATAGGTCGGATAGACGAAGTCGCTCATCACCAGGCCGTCGATCTTGAATTTTTCCTCCTCGACCGCGTCGCATATCTCGTAGGCGTAGAGCCTGTTGTTGCGGCCGGTGGCCCAGAGATTGCCGGCCGGATCGACCAGCATTTCCGCAAGCTCGTGGCTGGCGACGAGGCTGACCTCTTCATTGTTTTCGATGATCGACCGCATGAACACCTTGGCGATCGGATGGCCGTTAAAAAACGGCTTATGGTAGCCCGCCGCCTTGGCATGTTTCGGATCCGCGCTCTCGAGAAACACCAGGATCCAGGCGCCGCGCGGCGCCTTCTTCGCCGCAACGAGCTTCGCCGGCGTTCCCCACACCGGGGCGAGGTGATGGTCGACGAACTTCTGCAAGGCACGGACGAGCCTGTCGAGCTCGACCCCCAGCGGAGTCTCGGCCAGGTTGATGCAGGCGACCGTCGGTACCTCCGGCGGGACTGCCTTGATGCTGTGCATGGGCATGCGCGTCTCCCCCTGTAGGCGACAACGCGCCGTTGTCTCGGCGTCGTTGCGCTCGTTTATGATGCGGCCTTGCCCGACTCGCGGCAAGCAGCACAACAGGATACCGCTTGCTTCCGCGCCGATATCCGCCGCCCATTGACTTGGCGCAATCGAGCCGTTCTGTTGCACTAGTGCCGCGAACCCGAAGTTCGCATCACATTGCCGCGAGTCCGATTGCGAACTTCGGGTTCAAAGCGGCACTGGAATCATAGGTTTGCTAGTGTCCTTCGATTCCGAAGTTCGCTCCCGAGCAAGCTGCAAACTCCGGCGAACTTCGGAATCGGGACACTAGGGTGAAAAATCACGGGGGGATGCCATGCTCGCTCGCCTGACCTTTGCCGCGCTTATGCTTGCCGCCGCCGCCGCCTCGAGCGCGCTCGGGGTGGAGGCGAATATCGGCGGCGTTTCCATCACCCTGCCGCCGCCCGGCGGGTTCTGCGAGCTTTCCGAGGGCAACGCGTCCGACAAGCGCATGCTCACGACGCTCGGCCCCCTGCTTGAGAAATCGGGCAACAAGCTGCTCGCCATGTCGGCCGATTGCGGCCAGCTCGCGGGCTGGCATACCGGCAAGCGCCAGCTGCTCGACGACTACGGGCAATATCAGACGCAGATCGCGACAATGGACAAGCCGCCCTCGGAAACGGTGGCGCAGACCTGCAAGACGCTGCGCGACGAAGGCAACAAAATCCTCGCCAACCAGCTGCCCGACATCAAGAAGCGGGTCGAGGCCGCGATGAGCAAGGTCAAGCTGAACGAGACGAGCTTTCTCGGCGTCCTCGGCGAGGATGCCGACGCCTGTTACGCGGGGCTGGTCCAGAAAATCCACACCGAGGCCAACACCGATAAGACGCAGATCACCGCGTTCGCCATTTCGATCGTCAAGAACAAGTCCCTGTTCATCTACCGCTTCTCGATCTATCGCGGCCCGCAAAGCGTCGACGCCACGCTGCGCAAGATCAAGGTCGACGTGGCCGCCCTGATCGCCGCGAACAGGTGACGACGCGGGCTGCAAACACTCCGTCAGTGTTGTTGATCTAACCGCGGTCCAGCAGAGCGCGCGGTGACAGTATTTGCGCCCTCTCCCCTTGCGGGACCCCTTGCGGGAGAGGGCAACTCCAAATGATCAACAAGCGCGATTGGGTGAGGGGTTGCGCGCCCACCCCCTCACCCAACTGAGACTGTTGCGCTGTCCGAGCTGCCCTCTCCCACAGGGGCCCCGCAAGGGGACAGGGGGCCGTAACGGGCACCGCCCTGGTGGCCCGTTTTCTAAGGAAGGCAGCGGCGCCCTACTCCGCCGCCGGCAAACTGATGATGTGGCCGTCCGCGCCCGCAGCGGCCGCCGGCGCTTCCGGCGCGATCGCGCCACGCATCGGGCCGATGAGCTTGTGCTGGATGAGCGCCTGCTCGATCCGCTCGAGACGGGCGCTCATGTTGCCGGCCGGCTGATGCGGCTTTGCCTCGTCGATCGAGGTCCGCAGCCCCCGCATGTCGTTGCGCAGCTTCGCGACGTTGAGGGTGAGTTCCTCGACCGGCGTGCGCCACGGCTCCTCGGCCGCGCTCGCCGTTTGCGCCGCGCGCAAGTCGTTCATGCCGGCACGCAGCACGCCGATGGCATCGTCGATCTCCGCGACCCGCTTGTTGGCCGCGTCTTCCCGCTCGCCCGTCGCGTTGACGTGCGCGCTCAGGCCCATCACCGAGGCGTTGAGCGCCTGGACCGTGGCGTCGAGCTGGGCGATGGAATTCCCCTGCTCGCGTTGCACCGTCTCGATCGCGGGCTCGCCGAACATGCCGAACGCCTGCAGCACGCCCCATCCCACGAGCCCGAGGACCGCCCCGAAATTGATTCCGACCGCGACGATCAGCGCGATCAGGAAGGCGCGCGTCGCGCGGCTGCGCACCGGCGGCGCGGCCGGCGCCGGCACCAGCGCCAGTTCCGTGCGCGCCGTCTCCTCCGGCCCGGTCTTGACCCGGTAGAGCTTGAGATAGTCGGGACGGATCAGCGGGTCGCGCCGCGCCCGATCGCGTGTTGCGCGCCTTGCTGTCTGCGACGGCCCCATGGCGAGCCCCTCGAATTTTAGCGAATGGATTCACCGAATCGTAGCCAACACAGCTTGCGAATTCGCTCACAAACATGCTTGCGGTTTTGCTGACAAACATGGTTGACGAGTGGTGAAGGCACGGTGCGGCCTCTTCTTCGCCTGCGGTACGGCCTCGGGGTTCCCCTCCCCCCGCGCGAAGCGCGGCGGGGAGGGGTCAGGGGTGGGGGGCTGTTTCAACACGCCTCGAAAGAAATAAAGTACCCCCACCCGGCCGCGCACTTCGCGCGCGTCCACCCTCCCCGCGCTCGCTTCGCATAGCCGACGCTGCGCGTCGGCGTTGTTGACAAGACGGCGGCCGAAGGCCGCCTATGGGGGAGGGATAAGAAAGAGGAGCCCCCGCATGACCCGCTACCCCGAAGAGGCGAAGAACTTCCGCCTGCTCGGCCATGATCGTGACGCCGCCTGGGGCGGCGGCAGCCTGGTGCAGGTCAAGCGCGGCTATGCCTACGTCGGCGCGGTCGGCGGTGCGAGCTTCAACGGACCCGAGGGCTTCACCGTCCACGACGTGAGCGATCCGACGAAGCCGCGCAAGGTCAACGAGTTCCGCGCGCCGCCCGGCGTGCACATGCACAAGCTGCGTATCGTCGGCGAGGATATTCTCTATGTGAACTCCGAGCGGCTGCCGGGCGAAGCCGGCCGAAACGCGCGCGCCGGCTTCTATATCTTCGACATCAGCAAGCCGGACGCGCCGCGCGAGGTCGGCTTCTACGACATGCCGGGCAGCGGGCCGCACCGCTTCGGCGTCGACAACGTGCGCAAGCTCGCGTTCTTCCCCAACGACGCGGAGGGCTGGAACCGCCGCGTCATCTGGACCATTGACGTGCGCGACCCGCTCAAGCCGGAGGTGGTGAGCACCTGGGGCCTGCCGTGGCAGAAGGCGAACGGCAAAGGCTCGGGCAACGATCCGCGCCCGGCCGACACCGCCTGCACCCTGCACGGCCCGCCGATGATCCGCGGCAACCGCATGTTTGCGGCGTTCTGGGGCGGCGGCATCGCGGTGATCGACTGCACGGATCTCACCAACATGCAGCTCGTCGGGCACGTGAGCTGGTCGCCGCCGTTTCCCGGCTCGAACCACACCGCCTGGCCGATCGGCGAGCGCCCTTATCTCGTGGTCACCGACGAAGCGCGCGGGAAACAAAAGTACTGGGACAGCCAGTTCATGTGGATCATCGACATCCGCGAGGAAACGAAACCGCTGCCAGTCGCAACTTTCTTTCCCGATCGCGACAAATATTTCAATCGTCCCGGACGCTTCGGCGCCCACAACATCGTCGAGGACATTGCGACCGACGGAGCGTGGGCGAACCTCGTGTTCCTCACCTATTTCAACGCCGGCCTGCGCGCGGTCGACGTGCGCGATCCGCTGCGCCCGACCGAAGTCGGTTATTACGTGCCGGAGAACCCCGACGGGCAGGAAGCGATCCAATCGAACGACGTCGGCACCGACGAGCACGGCCGCATTTATCTGATCGACCGCTGGGGCGCCGGCATGCACATTTTGGAATATACGGGGTAGCGCTCGTTCAGGGTCCGGATTTGCCAACGATGAGCCTTACGCTGCGCACTTCTTGCGCAGTCGGCGGGCGGGGCGCGGCCCCGTACCTAGTGATAGTCAGGCGGACAGAAATGCGCCCGTCACGAATCGCGTTCGGCGGAATCGGTATCGTATAGGTTTTGACATCCTGGCCGGCGCGCGGGCCAAACGGCGAAATAACGCCGAGTGCCTGCCCGGACGCGGTCGTCACGTCGATCTCCTCGCCCCGTTCGATCGCTCCGGTCTCCACCTCGACCAAGAGGGTCTCGCCCGGCTCGAGAGGATGAGGCAGCGTAAGCGTCCTCATGTCGTCAGCCGCCCTGGCACAGCCGATTCCCGCCAACAGCGCGGCCGAAACGCACGCTGCTTTCACCAGGCGCATCGAGTTACGCTGCTGCTACGGAGACAGCTCTGATCGCGGGTGCGTTTTCCCGGTTTCCGCTCGAAGGCACGACCTGGACGTTGAGGACTGCGTCTGCCGCTGCCTCGCGCGCGACAGAGGCTTGCACCCGGTTCGGCAGCGGGAACGGGAAAGTGACATCCATGGCCATGTTCATTCCGTGCATGGCCGGGCCGAAGAAAGCGATCGTGCCAGCGTAATACGGGCTCTCAGCGGAGACCTGCGTCGTCCCCGCGGGCGCGTTGACGAGGATGTCGAACTCGCGTTCGCGGGACGAACCGGCCGGGCGGGCGATGGTCACCGTGGCGGCCAGCGGCCTGGGCGCGGTAGCGGCCAACGATCTTTCGAGACTCGCGCGCGGTATCGTGACGGACGCAACGTTCCCCTTGACGGTGCCCTCGATAGGTGGCGCGGCATTTGCCGCCGCCACCCCTTGAACCGCCTGGATGGTATCGCCGGAACCGGGCTCGTAGTCATACCCGAAGGCGTCGGTGCTGAGATAATCGCCCGCCTTCCCATTGGTGAGGTACTGGCCGAGCCCGTCGACGAAGAAAAGGAACGGCTCCTCGGAGAAGGTCTTGAGGTCGTCGCCGGTCGGGAGGTAAGGCAGACCGTCCTTTATCTGCTTGCGCGTCCATGCGTCCCATAAACGATCCATATTTGAGTGGTGCAGGAAAAAGATGGGATCGACGGGCGACAGGAAATTGGTCATGCTGCCCCAGGGCGCGTCGATGTGGCCGACTCCGCCGATGAAATTGTGTACTTTGTTGTGCGGCATATACTCCAGGATAGATTGGTTGGCACCGCCGTCATGGTGAGAGGCGGTTTTGGAGCTGGTGAAGCTGAGATAGGATTGCGGGTGATTGAAAGCGATCGCCAGCTGAATGCCCGACTGGATGATCAACGGTAACACGTTGCCTTTCGTCTTATCGTCGAGCTTGGGGTTGGCGCGCGTAGGATATCGAGAGCGATCGGTGGCCGCGAACGCCTCGTTGGTGGGGTCGCCGTTACCCGTAACATCGTTCCACAGCGCGTTAAAGTCTTTGTACTTCCTCTTGTCCATCTGCGCGCGCTGCGCAGACGAAAAGCCGTCAAAATACTTGTTCATTGTCGGTTTGATGAACGACGTGAACACATTCAAATCTTTGGTATATTGCGCAAACGCAGCGTCGGTGGGTGTCAGCACGCCGTCGAACATGCCGTCGGGCAGCTGCGGCGAGGCGGTCCAATCCCAATAGGGGATTGTGAACCTGAGGTCTCCGGTCAATTCCCGAATGATCCGCTCGAAATGGCCGAGATAGCCCCGATGCCAGACGTAAAACCACCAATTGCCGTGCGGACAATCGAGGAGGTGAATGAAGGCGTTGCGGAACCAGTTCCGCGAATGGTCCGCCGGCAACTTCAGCATGGCCTCGACGCCCTTCGCGTATGTCGCGAGCATTTTTTGGCCATTTGCGCTGGAGACATTGTAGCGCGTGTATTTTGCCGCCGCCCTCGACCGGGTGGGAGATAGCGGCGCAGCGACGACCGCCACGCCGGCGGCCGTCAGGACTTCACGGCGGGTGAAATTCAATCGAGCCATGCTCTGCGCTCCTCGTTGAGATGCCGCCCGTTACCGGGGATTGCATCGTCTCCAGCTTAAGATTGCCTTTGGTGCATATTCAAGTCCCAGCGCAACTCGAAGTCAACGATCCTGTCGTCAGCGCCGGATCCGTCGTTTGGCGCAATACGCTTCCGCCTCCGCGCTTCGGCGGACGTCAAACCCGCCGTAGCTCGCGTAGTGAGCGAAGCGGGTTGCTATTGCGCCCTACACATATTCCGCCAAAAAATTCGGGATCGCGAGCCAGTCCATCAGCGCGCGCGGCCCCTGCAGCTGTTTCCACATGGCGCGGTCTTCCTCATTGTGCAAATTCACGCCGAGATGGGTGCCGAGCCTGCGCCCGTGCCGCACCACGTGCTCCCCGATCGGTTGACGCGTCCTGTTGTAGGCGGCAAGGCCCGCGTCGACGTCGTCGTGGCTCGCGAGCGCTTCGGCGAGCGCCAGGGCGTCGCCGCCGGCCTTGGCCATGCCGAACCCCATGTGCGGGCGCGCCGAGGCCGCCGCATCGCCCACCAGCACCACCCGTCCGAACACCAGTTGCGGCGTCGAGAAGTCGTAGATCGGCGTGAAGAACGGCCGCATGTTGGCGAGACAGTCGAGAAACTGCGGCGGCATGATTGCGCGCGCGTCGGCACGCATGCGCGCGATAAGGTCCGCGCGGATGAGCGGCGGCGGCACGGAATGCTCGTGCTGCCGCCCGTTGGCGTCGACGCACATTTCACGCAGCTGCTCCGCCGTTGCGACCCGGTACCAGATGAAGTTGTAACGGCGGTGGCCGACGCGCAGGTCGTTGTTCAGTCCGGCGATGGGGTAGCCGATGATCTGCTGCACCCCCGGAAGAAAAAAAGTGAAATAAGAGAAAATACTCTCGCGGGTCTCCGGCGCGAGATCGGACTCGTTCGGCGCACCGCGCCAGATGAAATAGCCGGCATAGATCGGCTCGATCGCCGGCGCGAGCTGAGCACGCACGCTCGAACGGATGCCATCGCCGCCAATGAGCAGGTCGGCGCGTTCGCGCTGCCCCTCGGCAAATTGCACGAGGACGCCCTCGCCGTCCTGCTCGACCCGCTCGAACGTGTGCCCGAGATGATAATGCGCCTCGTCGATCGTCTCGCGCATCAGGCGCTGCAGCCGGTCCCACGAGGTGAGAATCTGCGGCAGCCGCTTTTCCGCGATGACGCGGCCGGCGCGGTCGAGTGCGATGCGCTTTTCCACCTCGATGCCGAGATTGGTCATGCCGGCGCCGCTCGCGCGCAACGCGTCCAACAACTCCGGATGGGTGGTGATGCCCGCGCCGCGGCCGACCAGTTCGACCTCCGAGCGCTCGTAGACGTCGACGTCCCAGCCGATCCGCCGCAGCAGCGCGGCCGCGAACAGGCCGGACATCGAGCCGCCGATGATGACGGCGCGGCGCTTGCGGCGTTTCATATGTACGTCCTAAGGGCTGTCATTGCGCGAGAGCTAGCGAATAGTGAGTGGCGAATAGCGAATAGAGAAGAAGCAAAGCTGAGGCACATCTCACTATTTCGCTACTCGCAATTCGCCATTCGCTACTCACAGTTCCCGCAGGGCGGATACTCGCGGCTATAGACCGGCTGCCTGAGGAACGCGTCCTTGTCGTAGGTCCAGAACTGGCTCACCGCGGGGTAGGTCTTGATCACCGTGTTCCATAGCTCGTCATTCTCGTAGCCGAACATCTTCTTCTTCTCGACCCGCTTGATGTAGATGTTCTGCACCGGGTTGCGAAACTCGTCGAACGAGACCGGTCCGCGCACGGCGTCGACCTTCAGGCTGGCCAGCATGGCGACGAACGCCTCGGCGCCCGGCCACTTGCCGCCGGTCTTCTTCATCACCTCGTCGATCATCTGGGCGGTCGTGTAGTTACTCTCCGAGTAATAGGAGGGAACCTTGCCGTATTTCGCGCGATACGCCTTCACGAAGGCGGCGTTTCGCGGCGTGTCGAGCGCGGCGCTGTACTGCAAAGCCGAAATGTGGCCGATGACCTCGTCGCCCATGAAGGGCAGCGAGAACTCGTCGTAGCTTGTCGCACAGCCGATCACCGGTTTGGTGTTGCCGGCCGCGGCGAGCTGCTTGGGGAACTGCAGCGGCATCGGCCCGACCATCAGCGTGAAGATCGCGTCCGCATCCTGCTTGATGGTGGGAATGAACGGGCCGAAGTCGATGGTGCCGAGCGGCGGCCATATTTTCTGGATGATCTTGCCGCCGCACTCCTCGAACGTCTTCTGGAAGCCGCCGACCGTCTCGTAGCCGAAGGCGTAGTCGGCGGCGACCGCCACGATTCGTCGGTAACCCTGCTCGCAGGCCCATTGGCCGAGCGGCTGGCTCGGCTGGGAGCTCGTGAACCCCGTCCGCACGAAATAAGGATACCTGGCGCTGTCCCGCTGCGTGAGGTCGTCGCCCGACGTGATGGAAGCGACGTAGGCGATTTTCTCGCGCGTCGAGACGGGCGCGAGCGCGTATCCGGTCGAGGCCGTCACACCGCCGACAAGGAAATGGACCTTGTCCTGGCGGATCAGCTTTTCCGCCTTGAGAACGGCGATCGACGGCTTGGCCTGTTCGTCTTCGACGATGACCTGCACGTCGGCGCCGCCGAAACTGTGCTCGACCTCATCGAGATACATTGTGAACCCGTTGGTCATGTCTTTGCCGACCTGAGCGAACGGACCCGTCATCGGCGCGAGGAAGCCGATGCGGAGTTCTTCGGCGGATACCGGCACGATAGTCAGACCGAGCGCGACCGCGAAACCGACCGCGAGCGACGTTAAGAATTTCGTCATGGCCATTCCTCCCTATCAGTAATCAGTGACCAGTAATCAGTGATCAGACTCTCACAACCGAGCACTGATCACTGGTCACTGATTACTGGTTACTGGTTACTGGTTACTGGTTACTGGTTACTGGTTACTGGTTACTGGTTACTGGTTACTGGTTACTGGTTACTGGTTACTGGTTACTGGTTACTGGTTACTGGTTACTGGTTACTGGT
>Ga0210408_10005130_pt1 | contig 11537 bp, 14 predicted proteins | sample IncBWH4MmetaG_FD_155471 | JGI IMG/M metagenome (GOLD analysis project Ga0210408, IMG submission 155471) | Forest soil microbial communities from Barre Woods Harvard Forest LTER site, Petersham, Massachusetts, United States - Inc-BW-H-4-M | ecosystem: Environmental > Terrestrial > Soil >... | reverse complement strand
CATGGCTCCGATCAGCGGCAACGGAATGAGCATGGGTTTCAGATCAGCCTCCGTATTGGCTCAGCATATGGATCAATATTTTTCTAAAACAATTACAAGAGAGCAGTTAACCGTGTATTATGAAATGTTTTGGGAAAAACAATTTTCTGAGCGGATAAAATTGAGCCGCCATTTTCAAAAACTTTCTGAATATTCTTTTTTAACTAAGGGAACTATAAAACTATTTAATCTTTTTCCAAGATTGGCACAGGGCGTGATCAAGCAAACACATGGCAATCCATTTTAACCAAGATAGCCCCTATTTTCACTCTGTTTTTTCTATTTCTTACTTTTTATTCCTCTCTTTTAGCTCGTTTAGTCCCTGCTTTGCCGAATAGAAAGTTTCATGGCTGTAAGCTGTTGTAATATTGTATTAGATAACGTTTAATCGTGATAAATTGTCCGGTTAATTAAAATTAGAAGAGATGAAAAATATTATCAAATTAGTTTTACTTTTTTCGCTTATGTTTAGCTTAAAAGGTGTAGCACAGGAACCTACTGCTGATGCTAAATTAAGTAACATAACAACCCATAAAGGCAGAAAGGAATTACGCAAAGAAAAGCGCAGACAGCATAACGCAGCTGGCCTGGCGGCAAGTAATGAACGCAGATCACGCAAAAGCAATGGCTCAGGTACAGTTAACAGACATGATGCTAAAAGTAAAAAGTTAGTGAAGGATCGTAAGCGTTTTAAATCAAAAGAAGATAAAAAGAGGGAAGAAGAAAAGGACCGTGAAACAAAAGATCAAACTGTTCCGGTTGATGAAAAAGCAAAAGGATAATTAAACCGGACGTTTAATTTCAACATAAGTTTTAAAATGTTCAAAAAAATAAAATATAAACCAAGCGTGGTAAATGATAAGCGGTCGGGATATTTACGCTATCCGGATGAGGAAGATATTTACAAAAAGCAAATTGAAGAAAAAGATATTGATCCCGAAGATCCAACCAAAATGAAAACGCCGAACGAAAAAACAAAAAAACGGAACGGTTTTGACGAAGATCTTTCCGGAGATCATATGGATGTTCCGGGTTCTGAGCTGGATGATGAAATGGAGCGTATCGGAAGTGAAGATGAGGAAAATAATTATTACAGCTTAGGAGGCGATAATAATCATTATACAGGACAAGATGAAGATTAATGTTTACAAAAAATACATTAAACGGGGGAATAGGTTTATGCGTATTGATGACCTTTGCGTTTAATACATCCTATGCTCAGAAACAAGATTCAATTAAAGGACACGATTCGCTGGCTCTTTACAGAAAAATAAAAAAATTCGCATCTAAATATAAATTAACAACACTGATATATCAAGCTGTTTTTGTTGATCCCAAACCACAGGAGTATCCTTCACAGCCCGCTTCTAATGAAGGAAAAGTTGTGAACCCTTACTTAAAACAAGAGGGCAGTATCATAAGAAAGATCTATATTACGGTGTATGATCCGTTTGGACATTCGGTGACTGATACTGTACGGCGCAAAATAAATCCGTTAGAAAAAATTGGCAACAAGGCTCATATTACCACGCGGCACTGGGTTGTTACAAACAAACTTTTATTTAAAGAGAACGATACTTTAAACGCACTTGCAATAAGTGAAAGTGAAAGGTTATTACGGCAAGCAGTTTACATTAGTGATGCCCGGATCTTTATTTCAAAAAATAAAACCGGAGATAGTGTTGATGTGCATGTACTGGTGCAGGATAAATGGGCTATCACAGTTCCGTTTGTAATAACAGATGTTTCTGCTAATGCAAGATACAGAAATCAGAATTTATTTGGTGTTGGACAGCAATTTGAACAGTATGTAGGATTTAAAAGGCCAAATGTAATGGACTATAACGGTTTTTATAATATTGCGAACCTTGATAATACATATATATCGGCCACGCTTTCTTACCAAACTAATTCGGATGGAACCGGAGTAGGCGTTTCATTTGATAGGCCATTTTATTCACCGCTCGCAAAATGGGCCGGTGGTATTTCGTTAGCTCATGATCAGCGTTTTTATAAATATACGGATACTTTAGATGGTGTACCAAGAGTAATAAGCATTAACGATTGCGGTTATGATGTATGGGCCGGAAAAACAATAAAGATACATAGTACAAAAAGTTTTTTTAGCAAAAGCAGTAATATTATTGTTGGCGGAAGATTTTATAATACAACTTATATAAAGCGGCCCATTATTGCGAATGATATTATGGAAGGACATTCCAATGCGTCAACTTTTATAGGAAATGTTGGTTATGCCATTCAGCAATATTATAAGGATAAATATATTTATAGATTTGGTGCGAACGAAGACGTACCCGAAGGATTAATTTTACAATTTTTATACGGTGCGGATAAAAAAGAATTAAAAGAGACAAGATATTATGCAGGTCTGGAAGTAGCAAGAGCAAAACATTTTAATTTCGGATACCTGTCAGCTACTTTTTTTCATTCTGTTTTTTTTAACAGAGTTATTCCAAATGATATAACAAGCGGATTAAAATTATATTATTTCAGTGATCTGTTCCGTTTAAAAAAATGGTATTTCCGCGAGTTTGTAAATTATAATTTGATCTATGGCCAGAATAAACAAGCTGATGAAAGATTAACCTTAACACCTGGTGAATTATATGGTTTTAATAGCGGTTCGTTAACGGGAACAAAAAAAATGGTAGCGAATTTTGAAACAGTTAGTTATGCACCTTATAATATTATTGGATTCAGGATCGCTCCTGTGGTTTTGGTTGGACTTGGAATGATCGGTGATAAACAAAACCCGCTTTTACAAAGTAATTTGTATCAGGCTTATTCGTTGGGGTTGATGTTCCGGAACGAGAATTTATTAAGCAGTACTTTTCAGATCTCCGTAGGATGTTATCCTTTTCTTCCTGATAAAAATGGCGCCCAGGTTGTTTATAATCCGGTTACAAGTTTTACTTTAAGGGTAAGAGCTTTCGCAATTTCAAAGCCGGCTTTTATTAGTTATTAATTATGTGCGGATGAGATGGTGTTCTCTGCCTGTTCCTTTTCTTTTTCTTTTTTCCTTTTCTCTTTCCGCTCTAGTCTTTTTTCTCTCCAGCTCTTTTTTTCAGGTTTTTTGTCGGTCTTCTTATCTTTTTTATCTTTAAAAAAAGTGCGTAATAAAAAACTATGTTTTGCAGCTTCCATGTTCTTACTGAAACCGCCAGCCCCCTGTTTTAAATTGACAACCGTCTTGTCAATGTTTGCCGCAAAAACGGGATCCATAAATAATTTTCCGATAGTGCCTTTTCCGTCTCGGATGTTATTCATTAACACAGCAAGATCATCTGTAATGTCTGCGGCATTATCACCTGTTACTTTTAATTTAACAAGAATATCATCAATGCTCACCGGCATTACTGTGGCGATATAATCATTATTTTCAATGACCTTTTCTCCATTCGTTCCGGGTCTTATGATCAATAATGTGCTTCCCATTAGTCCGTCGGATCCGATAATTGCTGTCGCATTTTTTTTGATGAATTTTTTTACGGATTCATTCAAGGTCAGATCGACTCTTACGGTAGAGTCGGATGCAATTTCAATATTTTCAACTACACCAACATTAATTCCGGCAAATCTCACATTGTTTCCAACCTGCAAACCCTTTACATCTTTAAATACGCCGCTTATCTGAAATGTACTGTTAAAGAGCTGCTGTTTTTTACCAATGTAATAAATGGCTAGCAGAAATAATGACATCGTAACCGATACAAAAATTCCTAAACTTATTTTATTTCCGGATTTTTTTTTCATAGCATTTATTTAAAAGGTCGTTCCATGAAAAAATGATATGAACCGATGGTATAATTAAATATTTTAGTTTTTCGAACCATGAACTTAGTACAGTACATATTTCCGGAGAGAGAACCGGATCTTTTCAACGCGGTTACTCTGCATAGAATAAGTTTAAACCGTTTCTTCTTCGGCGGTACGTACTTTATCGACTTCACACATTACTTTACTTTTCATGTCTTCTGCAAGATCTTTTGCGCCGCTCATTAATTTTTTTCGGGTTTCAGATCCTTTATCAGGTGCAAATAATACGCCTAAAATTCCGCCTATAACTGCGCCTGCAAGTAATGCTCCTATTAACTTTACTGTGTCGTTCGAATTTTTCATTTTAGTTTATTAAATAGGTTTTTTTCCTTGTATAACGCGCAATATAACTGCTATCAGCGCGATCACCAATAAAATATGAATAAGACCGCCGGCATTGTAACCTATAAAGCCAATTGCCCAGCTGATAACAAGTATAACAGCTATTACATAAAGTAAATTTCCCATTGTTTTTAATTACTATTTATTGTTACTACTTAATATTATCCTTCCAAAAATCACTGATGCTTGTACCTAATTCATCCATATCGTATTTAAATTCGCGTTTAAAAGATTGCCATTTTTCGCTGCCTTCTTCTTTATAATCATCTAATCGCTTTTTTAAGTCAGTATTTTTTTCTTCAAGAGCTTTTATTTTTTTTCTGTATTCTTCCCTGGCCTCTTTTTTCTCTTTAGCTACTCTTTCATTAAAATCATTTATGCTTTTTTGGTTCGCTTCAATTTTTTCATTTGTTTCTTTTTTAAAATTTTCCATATCGGACTTGTATTCCTTTTCAGCTTGATTTAACTCTTGTTTTGCATCAGTTACATTTTCCTGGTCTTTCTCAACCTTTTTTTCAGGAGTTTTGCAAGCTGCTAATACAACCATTGCAGCTAATATTATTAAAATTGTGATGAAACCGTAACGGTTATCTTTAGATTTTAAGTGAGTTGATGCGTTTTGATTCATTTTGTTATTTTTTAGTTTATAAATAATTTATGTTTCAAATGTAATATCAGGTTTAGTTTACTTTTTTAATTTTAGGTAAGAACATGTTTTGTATAGTTTAAAACAGGATAGATTTGGTTTGTTTTTTCAAGCCTGAAAATGAGCTTTTACAAAAGCATGCTGCTGATTCTCGGTCATTTTATCTGTATCTTCTACATCTATTTCAATATTTTCGAAATGATGATCTTCTTTTAAAAGATTGAATAATTCGGTTTTCGCATCGGTCGGCCCAAAAAGAACTACTTGCTGATGATCTTTAATGGCTTCCCCTATTTTCTTATAATAACTATGCTGTAAATGCTGCTCTTTGTTATGCATGAGGTTTTCGCTTTTGTTTAAACTATCCTCTTTTACCTTATGCGTAAATTCCGATTCAATGATATTTGTAGTAATTACATCGTTTGTTAATTCCATTAGGTGTGCGGCTGAATGATCCATCCAAATACCTATTTGTTTCTTTGTTGTCATATTGTTTTTTTTAGATAAAGATGAATTTGTTTTCGCAATGTATCCGGCAATATTCGTTAGTGGATAACTATAAGCAGCCAATAGGCATGACAGCATAGACGGTGATCATTAAAATGCAGTTCAAATTAAACCGGCATTAGTTCTACACACGCTTTTTGACAGGCTTCTTTTATTTTTGTAAAAAGTTTTTCAATTTCTTCAATGCCCGACTTGTCTGCCGCTAAGGTTTCAATTTGCACTACTTCTTTTTCAATAACTTTGTCTAAACCTATAAATGGAATAGTGGATCTTAATTTATGTGCAGTAGCTTTAATTAAGCCGTAATCTTTATTGCGTATTCCGGTTTCAAGAGATCTGATCTCTTCAGGATTTTCTGAAAGAAAAAGGGTTATCATTTCTTTTACAAAAGTTTTATTACCTTTTGATACTTCTATCAAATAGCTAAGGTCAATAATTTTTTCTGCGCTGTCGTTTATATCATTCATAGTATTATTTTTCTGAGCTATCTATTTAGATGGTCCTGAGTATTCATTTTTTAATTTATTTTCCTGATTTTCGACAACAGTTGTAAAAAGATAATTAACGGTTAAATTGTACAATTCCTCTTCCGCAATTGGTTTCGATATATAATCATTCATGCCGGCGCTTAAACATCTTTTTCTTTCGTCTTCCGAAGCGTGTGAGGTCATGGCAATAATTGGCAAACCCAATTTCATTTCCTTGCGTATAAATTTTGTGGTTTCATATCCGTCTTTTTCGGGCATTTGAATATCCATTAAAATAAGATCGTATTTATTAAGTTTTAGATTTTCGAGAGCTAATTTGCCATTAGAGCATACCTCATAACGAAATCCCCAGCTTTGAAGAAGAAAGGAAGTTAGTTTCCGGCTCAACAGATTATCCTCTACAACCAAAATGAGGATCTTCTCCTTTAATTCATTCGGTATAACTCTGTCTGTAAGCATTTTTATTTTTTTGCAATAGAAATTAACTGTGTACCGAAGATACTTTCTGTTTAACAGAATTTGGCCTTCATTCGGTGAAAAGGCTTTTTTAATAGCCATAGCCCGAAAAATCGTGTTTAAAGTATTTTTTATTTGTGGTCGGTTAAATTAAAAATTAGATTTTTTGCTTTAAGCTATGTTAAATACCTTATTAACGAATACCGAGTGAGAACCACTTAATCAGTTGTAATTTTATAATAGAAAATAAAGAATTAAAAAAACAATTGATAAAGAAATTAAGTTATGAAGGTTTTAGTAATAGAAGATGATAAGATCACATTGAATTCACTCAAGCATGTGATAGAAAGTTTGGGACATAAAGTATCCGTAGCAGAAAACGCGGAAACAGCGATCCGTAAAATAGAAGAAGATACATTCGATCTGGTGATAAGTGACATTATGATGCCTGGTCTCTCGGGTTTATCGTTACTTTCAATTTTGCGTAACATGCATCTTTGTAAGGCTCCCATTATTGCTATGTCAACATTAAACAATAAAACATTACTGGATGCCGCATATGAGGCCGGCGCAAATGATTTTATGATCAAACCATTTTCGTTTGAAGACCTGGAGGAAAAATTAAGAAAATTCGAGGAGAAGGCGCAGGAAATGCATGTAAAAAAACAATAAACGCATTTGAGCACTATCCACTTTTGGCTATAAAAAACGCCCAATTACCGAATATTGATTCTTATTGTAAAATGTGTGAATAGATTTGGATAATGATCCAATGATCAGATGCAATAAGATAAAATGGTAAAGATTATTTTTCTTTCAGTATTAAGTAGTTCTGCCATGTTTGGTCAGCCCCAAAGCAACGGGTATGCTGAAGCGGAAGACTTGTTTGCAAGAAACCGATTTACTGCGGCGTGGCCTTATTATGATAAATTATTAAAAACTGATCCATTAAATCCGGATCTGAATTTTAAAATGGGAGTTTGTTATTTGAACTCCCGTTCCCAAAAAGAAAAAGCTATTAGCTGTTTTCAGAAAGCTATCGTTTCAACAGATAAAGAAACAGACAACTCAATAATTACTTATAAATTATTAGCCGATGCTTGTTATTATGCTTCTAATTTTGATCAGGCTATTATAAATTATGAAAAGTATAAAAAGATCCTCTTGGATACCAAGGCGAGCCAATTAGCAATTGAAGAAATAACTGAGAAAATAAAAATGTGCCACATGGCCAAAGAGTTGAAAGAATTAAAGGAATTAACGCTTGCTTTAATTGATGATACATTTGATTATAAGAATAAAAAAGATGGTTCGGCAGCCTTTAATTATTCTACAACAACTTCAGCCGACCAAGCTTCTATTACTTTTACACTTAGCAAAACACTTAATAATGGCATAAAAATTCGTGATGGGGATTTCTATGAAAATAGTTTTACCGTTTTAAGCAACAATCCCGCACCTGCATCAAACAGAATTGATACAAGTTCGATTCAAATGGAATCAACTGTTGCAACTTCTGTTGACGGACAAATTCTTTTAATTTACAGGGATGATAACGGCGAAGGTAACTTGTATGCTGCACGGTTAAACGGGAATGAATGGAGGGCGGCGGAAAAATTAAATAAAGCCATTAATAATAATGGCTGGGAACCGAATGAATTTATTTCGGCCGATGGAAACACGCTTTATTTTTCAAGCTCCCGTGAAGGTGGTTTCGGTGGAAAAGATATTTACAGAAGTATTAAATTAACTAACGGTGAATGGGGAAAGGCAATAAACATGGGACCAACCATTAATACCATTTATGATGAAGAAGCGCCTTGTATACATCCTGATGGTGTTACTTTATTTTTTAGTTCTAACCGCTATAGAACCAAATCGGTTTTTGATAATTTCATCAGTACGCTCACGGATAGCGGGTGGACCACTCCCGTAAATGTTGGTTACCCTTTAAATAAAAATACTATTACAGAACAGTTGGGCGGCAAGAAATTAAAAGTTTTAAGTGAAAAAGAAAAAGTGACGGACGAGAAAGATAATTACAGGGTGACATTTATTGATCCGAAAAAAATTCCTGTTACAATGATAAAGGGTAAAATTATTGATAGGGAAGGAAAGATCCCGGGTTACGCTGAGATAACAGTTACAGATAATGAAACAGGAGAAATAACAGGGGTTTATCATGCTGATGGAAATACTGGAAAGTATATGTTCATTCTGCCTCCCGGAAAAAATAATAATATTACTTACGAAGCCGAAGGATATTTATTTCATTCGGAAAACCTTCATACTTCTAAGGAAACAAGTTTTTACAAAGCACATAATACCGTGGAGTTGGTTCCTCTTGCCGAAGAATCGAAAGTAGTGCTTAATAATATTTTTTTTGCTGATAGTTCTGCCACGCTTAGTGCTGCATCGGAAGTTGAATTGAATAGAATACTTAATTTTTTAATGCTTAACCCCAAAATGGCAGTCGAAATATTAATGTTTACAGATAAAGAAAAGACAAAACGGGAGAATGAACTGGCAAATGATAAGGCCCAGGCCGTTGTAAATTACCTTATTCAAAAAGGAGTTGCGAAAGAAAATGTAGCATCAAGACTATCTGAAAAGCCAAAGAAATTAAGGAAAAAAAAAATTGGTGAAACAATTACAGAAAATGAATCTGGAAAATTAGAATTAAAAATCATAGCACTCAAATAATTATGACAGAACTAAAATTTGGGACAGACGGCTGGCGTGCCATAATCGCAAAAGAATTTACTTTGGATAATATTGCCAGAGTAGCAGAAGCTACAGCGCAATGGTTACTGAAAAACAGTAAGCAGCCAAGTGTTGTACTTGGCCACGATAATCGCTTTGGCGGAGAATTGTTTGCTGAAGCAACAGCAATGATCTTGTGTACACATGGTGTAAAAGTATATTTGGCCAAAGGTTTTGTATCAACACCAATGGTATCTTTAGGAACCGTAAAACAAAAAGCTGATCTGGGTATTGTTATAACAGCAAGTCATAATCCTCCCTCGTATAATGGGTTTAAATTAAAAGGTTCATATGGTGGTCCGCTTTTACCCGAAAAAACAGAAGAGATCGAAAAATTAATTCCGAAAAAAAATATGCATGATCTGGACGAATTAAAAATTCAGAATTATTTGGAGAATGGATCTATCGAATATATTGATCTTGAAACCATGTATTGCGATCATTTAGAAACTAATTTTGATCTTGATATTATCCGGAAGTCGCGTCTTAACTTTAGTTATGATGCGATGTATGGCGCCGGACAAAATGTAATTAATCGTTTATTGCCCGATACAGCTTTACTTCATTGCGAAAATAATCCTTCTTTTAACGGACAGGCCCCTGAACCAATTCATAAAAACTTACTTGAGTTCTCGAACCGTATTAAGTTATTTGAAAATATTGATTGCGGTTTGGCAACAGATGGGGATGCTGATCGTTTGGGTTTGTATGATAAGAAAGGGAATTTTATAGATTCTAATCATATTATTTTATTGCTCATAAAATATTTGTATGAAGAAAAAGAAATGAGAGGTAAAGTGGTGACTTCTTTTTCAGTGAGTGCCAAAGTTGGAAAACTATGTGAGCATTACGGTTTAGAACACGAAGTAACTAAAATTGGTTTTAAACATATTGCTGGTTTAATGATCTCGGAAGATGTATTATTGGGAGGAGAAGAATCGGGCGGCATTGCCATTAAAGGACACATTCCGGAAAGAGATGGAATTTGGATCGGTTTAACAATTTGGGAATGCATGGCAGTAACCGGTAAATCATTACATGAACTTATAAAAGATGTTTATGCAATTGTTGGCCCTTTTTCTTTTGAACGTTCAGATATGCACATTCAAGAGAATTTAAAAAATGAAATCATAAAGAACTGCAAGAAAAATATTTATAAAAGTTTTGGTGAATATAAAATTAAAAGAACAGAAAATTTAGATGGCTATAAGTATTTTTTTGACAATGATGAATGGCTTATGATCCGTGCTTCAGGAACAGAACCTGTTTTAAGAAATTATGTTGAATCAAGTTGTCCTAAAAAAACAAATTCAATTTTAAAGGCAGCCGAACAAACATTACTTGGAAAAATGCCGTTAAATAATGGTGTCTCAAAAAAAGGCAGATACAAGAACGGCAATGAAATTGATATGACCCATATTAATGATCGGCCCGGTGCAATGCCGGAAAGTGCGTAGAATTGATAACCATTAAAACATATAATATGGAAAATAATACTCAACGATCCATTGAAATATTAACCGGGTTAATAGAAATTAATAACAAACGAATTGTAGGTTATGATAACGCCTTAAAGGAAATAAAAGAATCTACAATAAAATGTTTGTTCTCGCGCTTGGTTGAGACCAGTCGTTTATGTAAAGATGAACTTAGTACAGAAGTAAAAAAACTTGGCGGAGTACCGAAAGAAGAAACACCGACTACGAGTAATTTATATAAGGAATGGATGGACGTAAAAGATGCTGTTGCATCTAAAAACAGAAGAGCAATTTTTAACTGCTGCGAGTTTTGGGAAGATGTAGCAGGCAGAGTATACGAACATGCTTTGTATAAATATGAACATGTGGATCCCGGGCATAAACATCTTATCAAAAAACAATATTCCCGCATAAAAGCGGATAAAGACAAAATAAAAAATCTGAGCAAAGTATTTGTTAAGGTGTAAAAAAGAATTGTATTTGCAATTCTTCTCTTAAGGCCGGATTTATTCAGGAGTTTTTTTAGTTAGACTAAGTTTTCTTTCTTTTAATAAATATTTACTTCCTTCAGCGGCAATGCTAACTTTTAAATTTTCAACTACAATCGGAGTATGCTTGTCAACCTTTTTTATATTAGTTGTTTTGATTTTACTTCCATCTATCAAAACAGCCATTCCGGATCCCAGGCATGTTGCTTCATTTCCTTCTGAAATAATTAGTGCCGTGTCCTCTTCCAACCCAATTCCAAGACATTCGGGGTTCATTGCAACAGCATGAGCTAACCTTGCGAAGCGGCCTCTCTTAATAAAATGTGTATCTACAATTATGTTTTTAATTAAATTAAATCCTTTGGTTAGTTTAACATCTCCTTTAAATAATGCGGCTGTAATTAAACCGCCAAGAATTATTTTTTCGGGCAAAACCATCGCGCCGGCGCTTGTACCGGCAACGATAAAATTTTTATCTTTATAATATTTTTTT
>Ga0210408_10005129_pt1 | contig 11537 bp, 11 predicted proteins | sample IncBWH4MmetaG_FD_155471 | JGI IMG/M metagenome (GOLD analysis project Ga0210408, IMG submission 155471) | Forest soil microbial communities from Barre Woods Harvard Forest LTER site, Petersham, Massachusetts, United States - Inc-BW-H-4-M | ecosystem: Environmental > Terrestrial > Soil >... | reverse complement strand
CCTCGAGATGCTCGGCGCCCGCGTTGGTGATCAGCCCGATGGAGGGCCGCGCCACCTCTGCCAGTGCCGCCACCTCGCCCGGATGGTTCGCACCCATCTCGATGACCGCGAAGCGGTGCTCGTTCGTCAACCGCAGCAGCGTGAGCGGCACGCCGATGTGATTGTTGAGGTTCCCACGCGTCGCGAGGCAGGCGCCAGCCGCGGCCAGGATCGCAGCAGTCATTTCCTTCGCAGTCGTCTTGCCGTTGCTGCCGGCGACGCCGATGAGCGGCCCGTGGAAGTTCGCGCGCCAGCGGCCTGCCGCGCGCGTGAGCGCCGTCTGCGTGTCAGCGACCACGATCTGCGGCAGCGTGAGTGGTTGCGCCTGGTCGACCACTGCCCCGGCGGCACCCGCAGTGAGCGCTGCCGCGAGGAAGTCGCGGCCGTTGAAGTTCGGCCCCTTGAGCGCGACGAACAGCTGCCCCGATTGCAGCGTGCGCGAATCGCTTACCACCTCCGTGTACGGCCCATCGCCTCCGGTCAGGCGTCCGCCACAGGCCTGGGCAAACGCGCCGAGTGTGCGGGTGAGACTCATGCGGGCAGCCTCGCGAGCTCATCCGCGACCACGGACTGGTCACGGAACGCGCGCCGTTCGTGACCGATGATCTGGTAGTCCTCGTGGCCCTTGCCGGCGATGAGCACCACGTCGTCGGGCGCCGAGCGCTGCAGCGCCACGCGTATGGCAAGCGCACGATCGTGCTCGATGGTGAGCGGTGCGCCGGCGGCGATGCCCGATACGATGTCGGCGATGATGCGTTGCGGGTCTTCGCTCCGGGGATTGTCGTCGGTCAGCACGAGGTCGTCGGCGAGCTCGGCTGCGATGCGGCCCATGAGCGGGCGCTTGCCGGCGTCGCGGTCGCCACCGCAGCCGAACACCAGGCGCAGCTCACCAACGCAGTGCAGACGCGCGGCGCGCAGCGCGTTCGCCAGCGCATCGGGTGTGTGCGCGTAGTCGACGATGGCGAGGGGGCCGCGTCCGCGGCCGCCGAACATCTCCATGCGGCCGCGGGCTGCGCGCACGTGGCTGAGCGCCCGCGCCGCATCGCGCAGCGGAATGTCCCAGGCGAGCAGCACGGCGAGCACCGTGAGCGCGTTCTCCACGTTGAATTCGCCCATGAGGCGAACGCCGAGCTCCACCGCCCCCCAGCTTGACTCCACCTCGATGGTGAGTCCGGTGGGCTCGGCCTGAACATGCATCGCCCGCACGAACTCCGCTCCCGCCGGGAGCGCCGCAGCACCGCCCGCGGCGCGCGTCGTCAGAATGAGACGCGCGGACGACGGTGCCCGGGCGAGCGCTGCGCCGAAGGGGTCGTCGAAGTTGATGACGCGACTCTCGAGGCCCGGCCAGGCAAAGAGGCGCGCCTTGGCTGCGCCGTAGTGCTCCATGGTGCCGTGGTAGTCGAGGTGGTCGCGGGTGAGATTGGTGAAGGCGGCAGTGTGGAAGCGCACGCCGTTCACCCGCGCCTGATCGAGGGCGTGCGAGGAGACTTCCATGCTCACGCACTCCGCCCCCGCCGCGGCGAGCGCTGCCAGCTGGCGATGCACCGTGATCGCATCGGGTGTCGTGTGCGGCATCGCACTCACCTGCGGGGGCATGCCGGCGCCGAGCGTGCCCATGTAGCCGCACGGACGCCGGCAGCGCTGCAGCGCCTGTGCGAGCAGCCATGCACAGGTCGTCTTGCCGTTGGTGCCGGTGATACCGGCGACGGTGATGCGCTGTGAGGGCGCATCGAAGAAACGGTCGGCGATCAGTCCTGCCCTTGAGGCGAGCTCGGCCACGGGAGCGATGAACACCTCCGGTGGAAGCGGCGGCGCGGATGCGGCGTCATCGGGCTCGTACAGAACCGCGCGCGCACCGCGCCTTACGGCCTCCGGCGCGAAGGCAAGTCCATGATGGGTGCGGCCGCGGGAGGCGAGAAAGAGCGCCCCCGGGATTGCGGCCCGACTGTCGAGCGTGAGATCGCTCACCATGAGCCCCGGAGGCACGGCGGCCCATCCCGCCACGAGCTCGCTCAGCGGCCGGGGTGCCGCGCGATAGGTGTTTGGATTCTGTGTCATCGCAGCGCTGCGGTACGCACGTTGCCGAGCGCAGCTCCCGCCGGCAGCTGTTCGGGTGCGTTCACCGGCTGGTCTGGGGCCACCGCGAGGAGGCGCAGCGCCCCGCCCACGACCCTTGAGAACACGGGAGCCGCGACCTGCCCGCCCATGTGCTGCCCGCCTCCCGGCTCATCGATCACCACTACCGCGGCGAGCCTTGGTGCGGTCGCGGGCGCGACGCCGCCAAACACGGCCATGTAGCGATCGGTCGAGTAGCCGCCAGAGGTCGCCTTGAAGGCGGTGCCGGTCTTACCGGAAACGCGGTAGCCGGGGATGGCGGCGAGCTTGCCCGTGCCCTCGGCCGTGACCACGGACTCCAGCATTCCGAGCAGCTCGTGGCAGACCGGCTCGCCGACCGCGCGCTCGCCGAGCGGCGGTCCCTGCACCCGGAGGAACGATACCGGGCGCACCACACCGTAGGCACCGATGGTCGCGTACGCGTGTGCGAGCTGCAGCGGTGTCACCGACAGGCCGTAGCCGTGCGACATCGTGACGATACCGATGGGCCGCCACTGCGCGTAAGCGGGCAGGAGTCCCGCCGATTCGCCCGGGTAGCCGCTGGTCGTCACCTGGCCGAAGCCGAGGTGGTTGAGGGTCGTCCAGACCTGCTGCGGCGGGAGCGAAAGCGCAATGTGCGCCATCCCCACGTTCGAGCTCTTGGCGAGCACGGTTGCGATATCGATCGGTCCGAGGTTGTGCTCGTCTTCGAATATCTTCACGCCGACTTTGAAGTAGCCGGGGGAGGTGTCGATGATGCTGCGGTGGTCGTACTTGCCCGAGGCGAGTCCGGCCGCTACGAAGAAAGGCTTGATGGAGGAGCCGGGCTCGAAGATATCGGTGGCGGCCCGGTTGCGGTAGGTCGCAGGCTCGATCTGGTCGCGGTCGTTCGGGTTGTAGGCGGGCTGGTTCACCATGGCGAGTACCTCGCCGCTGGCGATGTCGAGCACCACGATCGAGCCGGCGCGCGCCCGCTGATCGCGTATCGCCGCCTTCAGCTCCCGATAGGCGAGGTACTGGATGCGCAGGTCGATCGACACCACCAGGTCCCGTCCCTCCCGCGCCGGCCGGATGCTCTCGACGTTCTGCACGATGCGCCCGTACCGATCCTGGATGACGCGCTTCGCGCCGTTCTCGCCCGCGAGCCAGTGATCAAAAGCGAGCTCCAGCCCCTCCTGCCCTGCGTCGTCGACATTGGTGAAGCCGAGAAGATGGCCCGTGACCTCGCCCGCCGGGTAGTAGCGGCGGTATTCGCGCGAGGTGTAGACGCCCGGAATCCCGAGGGCCTTGATCTGCTCGGCCTCCGCTGGCTGACGGTGGCGCGCGACGTAGAGGAATTCGCGATCGAGATTGCTGGTGACGCGGCGCGCGAGCTCGAGGCGGTCGACCTTCAGTGCCGCGGCGAGACGGGGAATCTGCTCGGTCGCGAGCGCGAGCTCCCCGGGGTTCACCCAGATCGAGTCCACCGGTGTGCTGACGGCGAGCGGCTCGCCGTAGCGGTCCGCGATCGTGCCGCGGTGGGCGGCGATCTCGAGCACCCGCGAGAAACGGGCGTCCCCCTGGCGGGCGAGAAAGCCGTGATCGACCAGCTGCAGGTTGATGGCGCGCCACAGTAGCCCGAGGGCGCAGGCCGCCAGCAGTCCCATCAGAAGAGACGCACGCCAGCGAAAGGACACCGGCGCGCCATCGTGTGCATTGCGCGCCTTCATGGCGAGATGATCTCGATTTCCTTTGGTGGTGGCATCGCCATGTGGAGCCTGGTGTTCGCGACGCGCTCGACGAAGGCATGCGTGGACCAGGCACTCTGCTCGAGCTGCAGCTGTCCCCACTCGATCTCGAGATTGTCGCGGCGGGCGTTCAGCGTCTCGAGCTGCACGAACAGCTGCCGGGACCGATGCTTGCACCAGATCGCACCGGCGGCCGAGCCGAGCGTTGCCGCCCAAAGGAGCGGCACGGCGATGGCCAGTACACGCCGACTCATGGCAGGCGCTCCGCCACGCGCAGGAGCGCACTGCGCGCGCGTGGGTTGCGTGCGAGCTCCGCGGCCGATGTGCGCGCCTTGCGGCCGATGAGCTTCAGGCGGGGGCGCGCCTCGGCCGGGATCATCGGCAGCTTGCCGAGCGCCGGATTGACCTGCGACTCGCGCTGCATGAAGCGCTTCACCACCCGATCCTCCAATGAGTGGAAGCTGATCACCGCCAATCGCCCACCGGGTGCGAGCACTTCGGCTGCCGCAAGGAGGCCGCGCTCGAGCTGCCCGAGCTCGTCATTGATGAACATGCGCAGCGCCTGGAACGTGCGCGTCGCCGGGTGCTTGCCGGGCTCGCGCGTGCGCACTGCGCCTGCAACCAGCGAGGCGAGCTCGGCGGTGCTCTCGAGCGGACCTTTGCTCCGGCGCGCGACGATCGCCTGTGCCACGCGCCGTGCGAAGCGCTCCTCTCCGAAGGTCGCGATCACCTGGCGTATCTCGTCGATGCCCGCCCGCGCGAGCCAGGCCGATACGGGCTCCCCGCGCGTCGGGTCCATGCGCATATCGAGTGGCCCGTCGGCGCGGAAACTGAAGCCGCGCCGCGGATCCTCGAGCTGCGGCGATGAAACACCAAGGTCGAAGAGCACGCCACGGCAAGGATGCTGGTGCGCGTGCGCCGGCACGAGCGCGGCGAGATCGGCAAACGACGCATGGGCGAGCGTAAGCCGCACTTCGTGGGCAAAGTGGCGCTGGCCGGCCGCGACGGCTTGCGGATCCCGGTCGAGCGCAAGCACGCGCCCTTCGGGGCCCAGTGCCTCGAGAATGAGTGCCGTGTGGCCGCCGCGCCCGAATGTCGCATCGACATAGTAACCGCCCGCTTCCAGGGCGAGCCCCGCGAGCGCCTCAACGGCGAGCACCGGAATGTGCTCAACCACTTGTGAAGCGGCGCGCCCCCGCCTCCTTGAGTGCTCTTGCCACGGGCCTCGGCCCAACTGCCCTTTTGTTTAAGACCTCTACAGCGACAGCGACTCGAGCTCGGAGGGCAGATCGGTCGGGGTTTCGGCGCTGGCAAGCCACGCGTCGCGGCGCTCGTTCCAGCGCGCCTCGTCCCACAGCTCGAAGCGATTCCCCTGTCCGATGAGCATTCCGTGCCGCCCAAGCTTGGCGAACTCCCGCAGTTCTGCCGGGAGCAGCACCCTGCCGTGCCCGTCGAGGGGGAGATCGGTCGCATGGCCGACCATGAGCCGCTGCAGCCGGCGCGCGGTTGCATTCAGGCTCGGCAGGCCCATCAGCTTGCGTTCGATCTGCTCCCACTCGGGCAGGGGATAAATGAGAAGGCACTGGTCCCGGTCGACGGTGACGACCAATTTCCCCTGGGCGAGTTCGCTGATCTGCTCCCGATAGCGGGTGGGCATGACCATCCGGCCCTTGTCGTCCAGAGTAATTTTTGTTGCACCGCGAAACATGACCGGCGGGGCGGCATTACGCCCATTTCCCCCCACTTTCTCCCACTGGCCGCCACTATAGGAATCGCGGGCGAACTATGTCAATTGAAATAGTGAGAAATTCGTCGCAATCACAACGACTTATGTGGAAATGAACAGTGGGGGGAGCTGAGCGGGGCGATTCCAGTTGAGCAATCAGCGGGTTGCCCGGAGAAGCTTATACAGTGCCTCAGTAGCGCCCGCCCTGGGTGCCCGGCGAAAGGGGCCCGGGTAGGGCCTATCGGCCGTCCTGGGACGGCCCAGGCGGTTGAGCTGGAATCCGGCCGCGCCGGTGCCCGTGCATCAACCCGTTCCCCGATAGTTAGGTAAACGCCTAACTATCGGCCCAGACACCCTCCAATCCCGGCCCCGCACGTGCGCAACGCAGCGTGTCGAGTGTCAGCACGCCTCGAATGCATGCTGTATCCACTCGATGGCGGGGGATGGTCCGTACGGATCGTTCACCACGAGAACATCGAAGCGCACCGGTAGCTGCGCCAGGTCGCTGCGCTGCTGCAGCAGCTGACTCGCCGCGCGCGTGATGCGTCGCTGCTTGCGGCGATCGATGCTCGCGGCGGCGCCGCCGTAGACGTTGCTCGTGCGCGTGCGCACCTCGGCAACGACCAACACCTCGTTCGCCCGCGCCACGATGTCGAGCTCGCCGAGCCGGCGGGCGTAGTTGCACTGCAGGATCTCGCAGCCCGCCGCACGCAGAAATTCCGCCGCCAGCTCCTCGGCTCGTTTACCGCGTTGCTGGCGAACGGTGAGCATGCAGCGTCAGAAGTTATAAGTTATAAGTTAGAAGTCAGTGGCAGCAGCCGCAGCTCGCCATCGTGCAGCTGCGCCCAGCCGAGCTCACGGCGCACGTGCCGCTGCGCATCGAGGCTGAGCCGCCCGGTGAGGCCCGGGACGCTGATGGTGCCGCTCACGCCCGAGTGGCGCAGTGCCTGCGCCAGCCGAAAGGCATCGAAGCCGAAGGCAAACAGCCGCCCGCGGTGCGGACCGCCGGCGGGCCATGCCTCGCGCGTGGCTGCGCGCACGGCGTCGGCGAGATCGCCGCCGAGCATCCACGGCATGTCAGGAAACATCAGCCCTTCGAGGTCCTCGTTGGCACGTAGGTCGGGCTCGAACGCGTCGGAGGTCGCGTAGGTGGGTATGTCGCCGGCAAAGTGAAAGCGCAGCTGCGGCCGCAGCAGGCGCTCGAGATTGGCCGGTGCCGGCGCGAAGATGAACTCGATATCGTTGCGGCGTCGCGGCTCGAACTGCAGCTTGGTGCCGAGGATCGACTCCAGGCGATGGAAGCGCGCAGTGCTGTCGCTGATGCGCAGCACCTCGGTGATGGCCGCCGAGTAATCGGTGCGCGCGCTGTCGATCTGTCCCGTGCCGATGAGATCACCGCCGCCAGCCTGGAGCTCCTGGCGGAAAGCCGCCAGCACCCGCGTGCCCCAGTCGCCTGCGGGCACGAGCGCGACTCCGCGGCGGTGGTGATCCTCGAGCACGCGCCGAGCGACCAGGCGCGCCTCATCCTCCGGTGACAGCGCGTACTGATAAAACTGGGACGGCGGCGCCCGCTCGGGGGGCAGAAAATTCAAAGCCAGCAGCGGCGTGCGCAGCCCCGGAAAGTCAGCCGCCGCGGTGACCTCCTCGCGCGTCAGCGGTCCGACGATGAAGTCCGCGCCGGCACCAGTTGCCTGCGTGAGCGCATCCGCAACGCTCTGGGAGCCGCTGTCGTAGATCTGCACCCGTGGGCGCTCGTTCGCAGGCAGCTGGTAGTAGGCGGTCATAAAGCCATCGCGCACGCTGATGGCGGCGGACGCGGCGCGACCGGTGATGGGCAACAGCAACGCGATGTGGGGTCCCACGGCGGCCCCGGGCCGCGTCGCGCCCGGGTGTCCGGCAGCCAGTGCGGTGGCGTTTGCGTGCAGCTCCCGGTAGCGTGCCGCCTGCTCGCCGGCGGCGGGCGCTGCTATGGCATTCAGCAGTCGCAGCGCCTCCTGCGGCTGCCCGCGGGCGAGTGCCAGCTGCGCATTGAGCAGCACCTGTTCCGTGACCTGCTCGGGGGAGAAGGGTCCCTGCGCCTGACCGAGGACGCGCGCTGCCTCGTCGGCGCGCTGCGCCGCGAGATAGTCGCGTGCAGCATGCAGCAGGAGCCCCGTGCGATCGGTGCCGCTGTTCTGTGTGGCCAACTCTTCATACACCCGCGCGGCGCCCGCTGGATCGCCCGACCGCTCGAGCTCCTGTGCGCGATCGATCGAGGGCGGGAGCCCGGTCCGCTGGCTGAGGCTCGGACAGCCGCTGACGGCCATGGCGGTGAGCACAACGAGCGCGAGACGAATGAGGGAGCGGACGTACATCGGTTGAAGAGCCTCTCGCTGGCGGGCAGGATGCCTGATGGCCGCGATCCCAAGCGGCGTGAGGCGCGATTATAGTGGCCAGGGTCACAGGGCGGCTGCAGGTCGTCGCCACGCCAATCGGCAACCTCGCCGACCTGAGCGAGCGGGCGCGTGAGGCGCTGGCCGGCGCCGATGTCATCGCCGCGGAGGACACGCGGCACACCGCGGCGCTGCTGAAGGCGAGCGGCATCAGAAAGCCGATGCTATCGCTGCACGAGCACAACGAGTTGCGCCGTGTCCCTGCACTGCTCGCGAGACTCGCTGCCGGAGAGCGGGTGGTGCTGGTGAGCGATGCGGGCACACCGTTGCTGTCCGATCCGGGATACGAGCTGGTGCGGCGCGCAGCGGCGGCGGGCTTCGAGGTAAGCACTGTCCCCGGTCCCTCGGCGATCACTGCAGCGCTCGCCGTCGCAGGGCTTCCGACCGATCGCTTCTGCTTCGAGGGCTTTCTGCCCGCGCGCGAGCGCGAACGCCGCGCGGCGCTGGGCGCGCTCGCCCAGGAGCCGCGCACGCTGGTGTTCTTCGAAGCACCGCACCGCATCGCCGCGACGCTCGCCGACATGGCCGCGGTACTCGGGCCCGATCGTGAAGCGGTGGTCGCCCGCGAGCTCACCAAGGTGCACGAGACCGTTTACCGCGGCGCGCTGCGCGAGCTGGCGTCGCGCGCAGCCACGGAAGCGAACTTCGCACGCGGCGAGATCACGCTCGTCCTCCGCGGCGCGGCAGCTGCCGCCCACGGGGTGGACGAGCAGTTACTGCGCCGGGCGATCGGGCTGCTGTCGAAGGAATTACCGCCGGCGCGTGCAGCCGCCATCGCGGCGCAGCTGACGGGCGCGACCCGGGCGGCGGCCTATGCGCTCGCGACGCGCAGTGCCGCCGGCAGCGCTGGCGGCCCGGCTGACATTTGACTTCCATGGCTGCCGCCTTATCGTGGCACTCGAGAGTCGGCCGGGCAGTCGCTGCTGAAGCTTCGCTTCGGTGGAGGAAAGTCCGGGCTCCGGCGGATCGGGTGCCAGGTAACACCTGGGGGGCGCGAGCCCACGGAAAGTGCAACAGAGAGCAGACCGCCCAAGTCCCTGACGGGACCGGCAAGGGTGAAACGGTGCGGTAAGAGCGCACCGCGTCGGTGGCAACACTCGACGGCACGGCAAACCCCACCTGGAGCAAGGCCAAATAGGGAAGCCGCACCGGCCGCAAGGCGCGTGCAGCGCGGATCCGCGCGCGCTTCCGGGTAGGCCGCTAGAGGTCCACGGCGACGGGGATCCCAGAGGAATGATTGCCCTCGACAGAACCCGGCTTACAGGCCGACTCTCTCTATGCGCTGCGCGCAGGAAGAAGTTACTTGACGACCTTGAGCTGCGGGCGCCGCGCGCCGCCCTCTTCGGTCTGCGGCGGCTTCGTCGGGGGCTCCGGCCCCAGATCCTGCTCCGAGAACACCATGCCCTCGCCCGTCTCGCGCGCATAGATGCCGAGCACTGCGCTCACGGGAAAGCGCACGTGGTGGATCACGCCGGCGAAGCGGGCGTCGAACTTGACTTCATCGTTCCCCAGGCGCAGGTGCTGCGTCGCGCCCTCGCTGAGGTTGAGGACGATCTTGCCTTCCTTCACATAGGCCCGCGGTACCTCGGCGCCCTCGCGCCCGGCATCCACGATGACATGCGGAGTGTGGCCGCATTCGGCGATCCACTGATGCATGGCTCGCAGCAGGTACGGACGCTTGGGTAATGCCTTGGCCATGATTACAGCAGGCGCATCTCCTGCTCGCGCTCGGAGAGAGCTTCGCGAAATGCAGGGCGGGCGAACACCAGTTGCGCGTACCTCTCGATCGGTTGCGCCTGTGGAGGCACCTCGATCTCATAATACGGCAGCCGCCACAGGATCGGCGCTATGGTGGCATCGACCAGCGAGAACTCGTCCGAGAGGAAGAACGGCTTCACCTTGAAGAGATCCGTGCTCTGCAGGATGGTGTCGCGCAGGATCTTCTTGAGCTTCACCGTCTGCTTCTTGTCGGGCTCGGAATCGATCTGCCGCGCGAGGCTGTACCAGTCGCGCTCGATCCGGTAGAGCGCCAGGCGGAACTGTGCGCGCGTCACCGGGTCGACCGGCATCAGCGGCGGGTGGGGGAAGCGCTCATCGAGATACTCGATGATGACGCGCGAGTCATAGAGCACCAGATCGCGGTCGACCAGGGTGGGGACGCTGTGATACGGATTCAGGTCGAGCAGGTCCTCGGGAAAGCGCCCGGCCTCGACGCTCACGATGTCGATGCTGATGCCCTTCTCCGCCAGCACGATGCGCGTGCGATGACTCCACGGGTCGGCGGGCGCGGAGAACAGGGTCATGATGGATCGTCTGCTCGACAACTTTGCGCTCCTGCGGACCTGTGCCAGCGACTGCGGGCGCGCGCTGCGCGCTCAGCAAGCACCGGTCAGTGCACGTCCTTCCAGTATTCGCGCTTCACGAGCCATGCAAGCCAGGTGAACACCAGCAGGAACAGCACCACCCATACCCCCAGCGCACGGCGCGCGGCCTGCGTCGGCTCGCTGACGTAGTCGAGGAAGTTGACCGTATCGCGCACGAACCCATCGTACTCGCTCTCACTCAGCCTGCCGGGCGCGATGATCTCGAAATGGTCGAATACCTGCTCGTGGGTGGGCTGGCCGCCTTCGCCCTGACTCGGGACGTCACGGAACACCGCGCGTTTCAGACCCTCGAGCTCCGACAGGACGTACGGCATGGCGGTGGACGGCAGCCGCAGATTGTTGGCGCCGGTCTGGCGGCTCGGATCCAGATAGAAGGTCTTCAGGAACTGGTACAGGTAGTTGCGGCCGCGGGCACGCGCCATGAGAGTGAGGTCGGGCGGGGTCTTGCCGAACCAGGTCTCGGCATCCTTCGGCGGTATGGCCGTGAGGATGTAGTCGGTCGTCTTGTCGCCGGGCGGCAGCAGATCCTTCTGCAGAAGGTCCGGAGGGATCGAAAGATCCTCGGCGAGCCGTGACCAGCGCTCGTACTTGAGCCCGTGACAGCCGAGGCAGTAACTCACGAAATTACGTGCCCCGCGCTGCACCGAGGGCATGTCCGTCACGTCGGTGTTGGCATGCCAGCTGCGCCAGTCGGCGCCGAATCTGGCCGCTTTTTCCCCATCGGCCGCCTCCTCTGCCGCACGGGCGGTCTGGTGAGCGAGCACCATCGCGAGGAGTGCGGCGAGGAGCGAGCAGGCGAGGCGCGCCGCTGCGTCACTGCCGCGGCCGCGTGCGCCGCGGCCCGGGTCAGTGCGCATGGTAGGTCACCCTCTCCGGCACGGGTTTCACCGGCTCGAGCCAGGTATAAAACGGCATGAGGATGAAGAAGAGGAAATAGATGATCGTGAAGATGCGCGCCAGCAAGACGTACAGGCCCTCGGCCGGCTGCAGGCCGAGGTAGCCGAGCGCAATGAACGACACGGTGAACAGCGTCAGCGCCGCGCGCGACATCCAGCCCTTGTAACGGATGGACTTCACCCGTGAGCGGTCGAGCCACGGCAGGAAGAGGAACGCGGACACCGCGAGCAGCATGAGG
>Ga0210408_10005126_pt1 | contig 11538 bp, 14 predicted proteins | sample IncBWH4MmetaG_FD_155471 | JGI IMG/M metagenome (GOLD analysis project Ga0210408, IMG submission 155471) | Forest soil microbial communities from Barre Woods Harvard Forest LTER site, Petersham, Massachusetts, United States - Inc-BW-H-4-M | ecosystem: Environmental > Terrestrial > Soil >... | reverse complement strand
GCCGGCCGGCCTTGATCGCATCCACCGCCTGGTAGGCCATCACGCCCGCAAGCCCGCCATCCGCTTGCGCATATTGAATCGCGGCGTCGGCGCTGTTGGTGACGAAACGCGGCGCAGACGTCACGCTGAACTCGTGGCCATCCCGGGCAAAGCGCCACTCCGGCGTGGCGCCGAACTGGATCGTGTCGTGCGAAGCGATCGCCTCCGGTGTCTTCGGCTCGCCGCGCGCCTTCAGATAGCCTGATGAGGCGACCACGATCCTCGGCATGACGCCGACATGGCGCGCCACGAGCGTGGAATCGGGGAGGTGCCCGATTCTAACCGCGAGATCGACGCCATCTTCGACGAGGCTGACGATGCGGTCCGACAGCCGCAATTCGCCGGATACCTCGGAATATCGCTTCAGGTAGGCCGACATGATCGGGCTGACATGGAGGCGTCCAAAGCCCACCGGCGCCGAGACCACCAGCCGGCCCGTCGGCCGGGTCCGTTCCCCTTCGGCCGCGCGTTCGGCTTCCTCGACGTCGGCAAGGATCCGCCTGGCGCGCTCCAGATAATTTGTCCCGACATCGGTTAGCGTCACGGACCGCGTGGTGCGCTGCAACAGCCGCGCGCCCAGACGATCCTCCAGCGCCGCGATCAGCCGCGTCACCGCCGATGGCGACACCTTCAACTTGCGCGCGGCAGGCGCAAAGCCCTCAAGGTCGGCCACCGCGACAAAGGCCTGCATGGCGTCGATGCGGTCCATGGTATTATTTCATATATTGCAACGATGAAGTGTCAATCGAGTAGATTGCTTAAATTGCGGGAAAGTCCAAATTTGCTGGCGGAGAGGCGGGCGGTTGAGAATTGCCCCGCCTCAGGAGATGCCCCGATGTCGGACACGCAGACCTATTCCAGCGACGTCGCCTTTACGCCCGCGGTGAAATTGATCCAGACCCGAAAAGGTTCGCGCGAGGCCTATGCCCGGGTCGAGCAGCATGGCGGCTGGCGCACCGAGATCGACGATAGCCTCGAAGGCTTCCTGGCGGAGACCCGCAGTTTTTATCTCGCCACCGCTTCAGGCACCGGCCAGCCCTATATCCAGCATCGCGGCGGGCCGAAGGGCTTTGTCAAGATCCTGGACAAGAACACGATCGCGTTCGCCGATTACAGCGGCAACCGGCAGTACATTACCCAAGGCAACCTCTCGGAGAATCCGAAGGCGCATATCTTCGTGATGGACTATGCCCATCGCCGCCGGGTGAAGATCTGGGGCGAGGCGCGGATCGTCGACGATGATCCGGCGCTGACGAGATCGCTGATGCCGCAGGGCTACAAGGCGCGGGGCGAGCAGGTGATCCTGTTCAAGATCACGGCCTGGGACACCAACTGCCCGCAGCATATTCCCCAAAAGTTCGATGCGGCCGATGTGGCGGCGGCACTGGCCTCGCGCGACGCGCGTATTGCCGAGCTGGAGACGGAACTGGCGGCACTGAAGGGCCAGCCCGAGGTCGCGCACTGACGCAAAATCTCCCTCTCCCCGCTCTTCGCGGGGAGAGGGACTCTTTCGTCGAACTCGGACTCGCGGAGATTCCCCCTCACCCGCCCGACTTCGCTGCGCTTCGTCGGGCGACCTCTCCCCGCAGGCGGGGCGAGGTGACCAACTCGACGCCATCAGGCTGCAACGGCTTCCCGCAGCGGGGACCAGGCAAAATCCGGGTAATATTGCGTCATCATCCGATCGACATAGGCCGTGAGATTCTGAAATTGTTCGGTGCGCTCGCGCAATTTCGAATCGAAGAACGGCGTCAGGATGCCGGCGAGCGCGCCGAAGGCGGTGGCGTCGGCGCCGCACGGCCTGTCGCCGAACAGATACGGCCGGCCGGCCAACTGTACCGACAGCGCAAACAGCGAGCGCGCCGCCAGATCGATGTCGCCATCCGGGGAGTGGCGGCCGAGACCGCTCAACAGATAGTTCTCGGCCACGCGAAATTGCGCGTCCTCGCGGAGTTTTTCACGCAGATGCGCGGGCGCCCCGTCGAAGAAATGCGTCGGTCCCTTGGCAAAATTGTCGGGATCGACCCAGCGCACGCCGACCAGCGCCCAATAGACGTGGTGCTCGATCATCCGTTCGTACGCCCAGGCCTGCGCGCGCTCCCGCAGATCAAGGCCGGCGTCGAAATCGAAACCGTATTTGGCCTCGATGTGCGCCCGAATGAAGGTGGAGTCGGCAATGCTCTGGGCATCATCGACGATATAGGGCAGTTGCCCCTTGGGAGAGGCCGGCGGCATCGCCCTCTCCTTGCGGTAATCAATGCCTGCCATCTTCAGTTGGACTTCGGTCTTGGTCACGAACGGGCTGATTTCCGGCAGACCGAATCCGGCACCAAAGCCGTAGAGGGTGATCATGCGAGGCTCCCGATCTCTCGAAGCAGGAGGCGAGCCTGGCTCCCCCCTGCTGCCACCGTGGTGTCAGCAGCCGCAGCAAAATGGGCGCCCTGCAGCGCACGGGTGATGATTTTTTGCGCCCAGGCGGCTAGCTGCTTCTGCACGAAGGCATCCAGCGCGGCGAGCGCGCCTGCACCCAGGCCAACGATGACCGAGCGGGGATCCAAGGACTGGCAGTGGATGGCAGCGGCGCGCTCCAGCGCCCAGGCGTAGACGCGCCAGAGCGGTCCGAAGCTGCCCTGGACAGCGAAATCGCGAGAAAACATCATGAACAAGTTCCCTTCAGTTGAAGTCTTGTCCCATCTATAAGAAGGGCCTGCTGCCAACATGCTGTCAGCATCGGCAAAGGCAGCCCGCCATATTCGGTAACGAGACCTTCCATGAGACGTGCCGACCGGCTGTTTCAGATCATTCAGGTGCTAAGGCGCACCCGCAAGCCGCTGACCGCGGATGCGATCGCGGCCGAACTGGAAACCTCGAAACGGACAATCTATCGTGACATCGCGACCCTGATCGGACAGCGCGTGCCGATCCGCGGCGAAGCCGGCATGGGATATATCCTGGAGAAGGGATTCGACCTGCCGCCCTTGATGCTGACGCCCGACGAAATCGAGGCGGCCGTGCTCGGCGCGCAGTGGGTGGCGGGACACGCCGATATCGCGCTCGCGCGCGCCGCCGACGACCTGATTGCCAAGATCGCCGACACGGTGCCGGAGCGCTTGCGGCCCTTCGTGCTGGAGCCGGCGAGTGGCGCCCGCCCCGGCTGGCGCAGCGAGCCCGATCGCATCGACATGGTGCGGACGCGGGCGCAGATTCACGAAGGCAAGAAGATCACGTTGCATTATCGCGACGAGCAGGGCCGCGACAGCGAACGCACGATCTGGCCGATTGCGGTCGGCTATCTCGAAGCCGTGCGGCTGCTCGCGGCCTGGTGCGAGCTGCGCAAGGATTTTCGCAGCTTTCGCACCGACCGCGTGGTCAACGCCGATTATCTCGACGAGAAATACCCCGAGCGGCGCGACATCCTCAAGGCGAGATGGCGGCAGAGCCTGGTCTGGGAACGGCCCAAGGACACCTGACGAAGGACACCTGACGAAGGACACGTGACGAAGAATACCTGACGAAGGACACCTGATAGACATGGAAACTAGCGGTCCAGCCATCGCGACCCAAAACCCCTGCCAGGCGTGCGGAGCCTGCTGCGCCTATTCGTCGAACTGGCCGCGCTTCACCACCGAAGACGATGCGGCGCTCGACCTCATTCCAGCCGATCTGGTCAACGAAAGATCGTCGGGCATGCGCTGCGAGGGTGAGCGTTGCGCGGCGCTAAAGGGCAAGGTAGGCGTTGCCACTTCATGCGGGATTTACGCCATGCGGCCGGAAGTTTGCCGGACCTGCATGCCCGGCGATGCCGAATGCGTGATGGCACGGAAAAAGCACGGCCTGCCGGTGCTGGGCTAATTCACGAGTCGTCCCCGCGAAAGCGGGGACCCATACGCCGTGGCTTCTCAGTCGGGCACTGAGATGGACGCCCGCTAAAAGCGATGGGCTTTGGTGGTTATGGATCCCGGCCGGAGCCTGTCATCGGGCTCGCCAAGGGCGAGACCCGTTGGCCGGGATGACATTACGCCGTCACGGCTCCGGCCATGTCCTCGTCGTCGAGGTCCTCGATCGGCGCAAGCGTGGAGAGCGGCTTGGTCGAGAGCGTGATCGGCTTGCGGTTGCCGTAAGACAGTGCCGGGGCGGCGCGTGCCGCCGGTTCGCGCGACAGCGCGTAAAGCGTAGAGCCGACGCGGCCGCCCAACTGGATCAGGTCGCGCTCGCTGCAGCTTCCGGCAATGGCAAGCGCGAGCGAATAAAGGTGGCTGCGGCGATAGCAGAACAGCGCCAGCATCGCCCGCACGTCGGAAGAGACACTCTCCACGAGTCTGGGCAGGCCTTGCGGGCTGGCGCGGTACATTTGGCCGAGTAGTTCATCGCGGACCGGGCAAAAATCGTTTTCGTAGGCGTCGCGGCTTGAAAACATTGCGGTTCCCCCTGCAGGGAAAGATGCAGTCCAATTATCTAACGAAGGGTTAACCACGGATGCCGGTAGTCACACGGTGGACTCGCGCCAGGCGTTTGCGAATCGGAGCCGGGCATGATCCCAGCCCGAAGGGCCGCGTTAGCGCAGATGGGCGCCGGTTTTCCCGCGACAAACGCAAGGCGTTTGCGCAAAGATCATGCAAAAAACGGCACGCAGGGGAGCGGCTCAGAGCGAGCGGGCCTTCATCCACTCGGCAATCGCCTTTCCGATGGCAGGACCGGAATCCTCCTGGATGAAATGCGATCCCGCAACGGTCACTTCGGTCTGGTTCTTGAAACTCCGGCAAAAATCCCGCGCCGGTCCGATCAGGATCGCGCCGGGCTCGGCATTGACGAACAACTTTGGAATCTCGTTTTGCGCCATCCACTGCGCATAATCGGAGGCGATCTGCACCACGTCGGCAGGCTCGCCCGCGATCGGGATCTGCCGCGGCCAGGTCAGCGTCGGCCAGCGATCCTCGCGGCCTGGATAGGGCTTGCGATACTCCGCCATCTCGGCCTCGGAGAGCTTGCGCAGCACCGAGCCCGGCAGCACCCGCTCCACGAACATGTTGCGGTCGAGGATCATGTTCTCGCCCTTGTCGGAGCGGAAGCCCTGGAAGATCGGGGTCGCGGCCGCGCTCCATTCCTCCCAGCCGGCGACCGGGCGCACGATCCCTTCCATATAGGCGATGCCCCGAACGCGATCGCGGTGATGGTTGGCCCAGTCAAAGCCCAGCGCCGAACCCCAATCGTGGATGACGAACAGGATCTTCTCGTTCGAACCGATCACCGCGTCGATGAAGCCGGCGAGATATTTGCGATGGGTGGTGAACCGATAGGTATCGGGACCGGGATCGGGTAATTTGGCGGAGTAGCCCATGCCGATCAGGTCCGGCACGATGAGCCGGCCATGCCCTTCCAGTTCAGGGATGACGTCGCGCCACAGATAGGACGAGGTCGGATTGCCGTGCAGGAAGAGCACCGGCGCGCCCGCACCGCGTTCGTGATAGGCCATGCGGCTATCCAGCACATCGACGAACTTTTTTGCCAGCGGTTGTTCCGTCATTGGTTTTCCGGCCTCCACAATTGGACGAGAGCGTGATCTTTTCAGAAAACCGGCACCCACTTTTCCGGATCATGCTCTAACATGCCGCGCGATCGCGCCGGATGCAAATCAATGTCCCTTGCCTTCACCATCTCCGACCTGCGCCAGCGTCCGGAATTTTTCGACACCGTCGCTCGCCGGATCTGGCAGGCCTGGTGGGAAGCTGACGGCACTCCGCTCGACTATATTTGCGGCCGCCTGCGCGAAAACATCAGCGACACGCCGATCCCGCTCGCGCTGGTCGCCCATGACGGCGACGCGTTTCTCGGCACCAGTTCGGTGATCACCTCCGACCTCGCGGAGCGGCCGCAATTGACCCCATGGGTCGCGGCGGTGTGGGTCGAGGAGGAGGTGCGCCGGCGAGGCGTTGGCGCGGCCCTGGTCGAACGCGCCGTGCAGGATTGCTTCGCGCTCGAGATCGGCCGTGCCTATCTCTGCGCGCGGCCGCGGATGTCAGGCTTTTACGAAAGGCTCGGCTGGACCCTGCTGGAACGGCAGGTCGGACGGCACTGTCTCGACGTATTTTTCCGCGACGCAAGCCCCGGCGACGAACTCAATTCGCCGCCATGAAGATCGACAAACCAAAACCGGTCAGATGATGCAGCGCCTGGTCGATGCCGATCAGCCACCAGAACCATTGATGCTCGATCGTCACGTTGAAGGTCGAGACGCAAAGGCCCTTGGCGCGGTCGATGGTGATGTGGATCGCAAAATCGATAAAGGCGACGAACCAGAATCGCGGCGCGACGATCAGGATCATCGCAAGCGCAACCGCAAGATGTATCAGGCAATGCACCAAGAGCGGCAGCGCCCAGCCGGTCTTCTGATCCTTGCCCTGCGCCATCCAGGAATTTTGTAAGAGGAAGTCCGCGATGATGTGCTTGACCGTCAAAAGCAGCATCCAGCCGATCAAAAGACCGACCGGAACCGATGACGACATAGGGGGAAACGACAAAGCTGACGCCTCGCTGGCTCGGACCTGGAACGCACGGTAAGAACGAGGCGTTCGGCGCAACTCCCAAAAAACCCGGCCAAATCGACCCGGCGTTGACCTTTTATGACATCTCGCGCGGGATTGCACCTGTGGGGAACTGAAAAAGGGCGAGGTGTGGCCGGTAGGGTTACCGGCGCGGGCGGTTTGCAATCCGCGCGCCTGCGGATATCATCGGCAGTCGTAAATTATCGTTCTTTTTTAGGTATTTACGATCTCGTCGGACGGTCCATATGACCGCTGGTGCGGCAAACTGTCCCGACATTGGGTGGGAGCCATGAGCGCTGAAATCCCAACGCCGTTGGCCGAACAGCCTCTCCCACACTCGCAAGTTGTCGCAAGCAACCGGCGGCAGATGCTGCTATTTGCGCTACTGACCCTGATCCTGACGGTTGCGACGGTCGTGGGCGGTCGCGCAATTCCGAGACCCTGACGTTCGCCGTCGGCGACGCCAACAGCGATGAGGCGCTGATCGCCGCCAAGCTCGCTGCCGTGCTCAAGAACACGTCGTCGCGGCTGCGCCTGAAGATCGCGTTCAATGCCGACAATGCCAAGGCGCTGACGCAATTCGATCGCAAGCAAGCCGATCTTGCGGTGTTGCGCACCGACGCCAAGGTCCCGCCGCGCGCCCGGGCGCTCGCCATCCTCGAGCACGATGTGCTGCTCCTGATCGGTCCCGGCAACAAGAAGATCAAATCGCTTGCGGATTTGAAGAAGACGAAGAAGATCGCGGTGCTCGGCGACGGCGACAACGTCGCCTTCGTCGGTTCGATTTTCGCCGGCATCTACACCAAGATCACGCGGATCGCTCCGGAGAAGGCGAGCGAGCTCGCCACCGCCATCCTCGACATCGGCGAGCGCATCGAGCACACCAATTCGCTGGATGCGCTCGAGGCGCTGCAGGACGAGCTAGAGCCGGATGAGATTAGGTTGGGCCGTGATGACGGACCATTTTTCTTCTCGTGCCTCGGACACGGCGCAGCACGAGTGCCGCGAGCCCGGGCCATTCTACTTTGCATGGGGTTGTTTTCGCGATTTTGTATCCAGGCCCTGCGGTACACCGCCGAACAGGCGCGGCGCCACGTCGGGGACACGAGATCATTAGTGCTTCGCGCTTACGGCGAATCGATTCAACTCCAAGCCATCGTGCGCTAGAAGGTATCCCGCGCCGCGCGGTGATAGGACTGCGCGACGGTATCATCTCTAGCGACGGGCTCGATACGTTCAAGCTCGGCTATGAATTCGTTCGCGACGAGATTGGCATGCGCCGGGATTATTTGAGGCGGCACGCCGGCCACGAGGACAACGTAGTGGTCGTGAAAACAGCGCAAAGCGCTTAGCGTTTTTCCGCGGCGCACCCAATGTCTACCGCGCTGCTCTTCCCTTGACGTTTCCCTGACCGCGGTGTTTCATCGCTTGGTGCTTTGCCTTCAACGAGCGGCGAAGCCAAGACGGGTTCTCTTTTCCGGCTGTCACGGGTTATGGCGACGGACTTTGCGGAACCCGCTCCAGCATCGCTGGCTTGGTGGCTAAATTTCAAAGTGAGGAGGAACACGAGGAGGGGGAGATGATCGAGGGTAGATTCAACTCACGCACTTTGGCAAACATGAACGTCGCGCTCGAGCGCGTTTGCGAAAAGGCCCCGCATGGTGAGGACCACGTCGTCCGCAAACGCATCGCCAAGCATATCGTCAGATGCGCAAGCAGCGGCAAAACGACGCTCAGCGATTTGACCGCGGCCGGCCAGCGCGCGCTGATCAAGGTCGCGGCCGCGTCGGAATAAGACAGAATAAGACAGAAGGTCATCCTGCCGCGGCATTGGCGCCGGTCCCCAGCGCCCGTGCCCTGATCTGTGCGATCGCGCGCTTGAGCGTAACCTGCCTCGGATCGGGCAAGGCGGCGGCGCGCGCTTCCGCCACCGCGCCGGCGAGGTCTGCGAGCGGCAGCACGCCATCGAAGGTCGGTTTCGCCAGGCCGTCGATGATCGCGTGCCAATCGGCGAGCCCCTGACGGTAGCGGTCGCCGTAACCTTCGACCATGGTCGCGGTCTGAACGATCGCGGAGGTCGCTTTCGGCTGCTTCGCCAGACTGCGGGAGATCATGTGCAGCCAGCGTTCGACCCACTTGCGCTCCTCGCCATAGCGGATCGAAAACAGCCGCCAGCGGCGCAGCCAGGCTTCGACCCTCAACCGGCGAATGCCCCATTGGCTCAGCGTGCTGAAAGGGATCGAGACCCGCCGGTGCGCCCACCCAACCTTGTCGAGCACCGTGAGCACGGGCTCGGCGGCTACCGCCGGAAGCGCATCGACCAGTTCATCGAATCGGAATTTCTTGATGTCGGTGGATCGAATCCGACCGTTGCTATCTCGGAACTCGGCGAGCTTCAACTGCGCGATCCGGATCGCATCCTCATAGGCCATGCGGTTCGCCATCAGTCGCGCGATTTCACAGAATATCGCGGCATCGACATCCTGCCGGCCGACGAAGCGGCCCAACCGCTCGACATAGAGTTTCGCGTATGCGGCGCCCTGATAATCCATCAACAGATGAATGCCGTCGCTGACGACGGGCGGAGCGCCGTCGGGCGGGGATGGCGGCGTGTTGTCTTGCTCGTCGAGGAAATCGGCGAACAGGTAACGAAGCGAAGACAACAGGCCATCGTCCGACACTCTGGTTTCCCCGTTTCGAAGTTGCCGCCGCTACGCCGGCTTCGGCGCGGCGGTGGGCATCGCCGCCGTCTGTTGCGCCAGCCGCTTTTCCAGCGTGTCGATGTTCTCAAACAGCCGACCGCTGGCAAGACGAAGAAAGTAGAAGCCGAAGGCCGGGTTCTGCACGTAAAGCTGCTCGACCTGGTCGTAGCTGACGCTGAGAATGACGCCCGCTTCCACGCATTCCAGGGTCTGGGTTCGCACGTTCGACGGCGACAGCATGCCGAATTCCCCGACAATGGCGCCGACCGGCAATTCGATACCGGATTCAACCAGCTTGAAGCGGCCGCTGACGATGTAGAACATGCTCTCGGCCTTCTCATCCTTGTAGAACAGGACCTCGCCGGCCGCGCATTTGCGCTCGGTCATGAAGGGTTTCAGCCAGTCCATCGACAGGTCGCTGTTGACGGATTTTTTCACGTCGCGCACCAGTTGCAGCATCTGGTGCAGCCGGTAAGTGTTGAGCGGCAGCAGCACCGAATGCAGGATCAGCGTCGCGTAATTATGGGTCGGGATCGCGGTCGCAATCAGGATGATGTTGGTGAGGATACCGAACACCCGGAGCGGGATCATCGTGCGCATCGACAGGGTCGCGACCACGAAGATCGACGCAAAGAAGCTGCCGGCCGCGCCGGCGTGTTCTGCGAGATGTGAGGTATCCATCGGGGCCAACCAAACCTAAAGCGAGAGAGCGGGCGTGCCGGTCGATTCCAGCGCGCCTGCCATCATAATGTCCGTGGAGGCTTTTGAAATACGCGGAAAAGGCAACCATTTGTCTTTGATTCGGGTTATTACCGCCAAATTCCCTTAATACCCCGCCTATTCGTACAGGCTGGCGCGACCCAATGTCAGGCTCCGTTGCAGCGCGAACAGCTTCAGGGTGAGCGCCGATAACGCTGTTTTCCGGCTGTCGTTGACGGCCTCCCCTCACGCGGGCAATTTGTCCGACGCGGCCATGCCGTGGCCGTATTTGTTTCTCCTTGAGCCTCAGGCCGCGTTTTTCGAATGTCCAAGCCGCGTCTGTTTCCAGCTCTGGCGTTATTCGTGGTGGCGACAGCCGGCCGCAACATGACCAGGCCGGCCTATGTCGCCGTCCTGGTTGGCGTCGCCATGATGGTTCTGTTCACCGTGGATCCCGCCTATGAGGCGGCACATCACTGGGTCGACGCGGTGCTGTGGGCGTGCCTGGCTTTCTTCGTGTTCGAATGGGTGGTCCGCCTTCGCCACGCCATTCAGGTGCACCGCGGATGGGCTTACGCACTATCCGGCCGTGGGCTGCTCGACGCCCTCTCCGCTGTAGCCATACCGCTCGCGCTCGTCCTCGGTGCCAATCCCAAATCGGCGTGGCTGCTCGGCATATTCTGGATGTTCAAGGTGGTCCCGGGGATTCCGGGATTGCGCCAATTGCGCCGGGTGCTGGTGCAGGAAACCGGGCCGCTGCTCAGCGTGCTGGTGATTTTCCTGATGGTGCTGTTCCTGTCCTCGGTGGCGATGTACTTTCTGGAACGCGATGCCCAGCCGGCCGGCTTCGGCAGCGTACCGGCGGCATTATGGTGGGCGGTCGCGACCCTGACCACAACAGGATATGGCGACGTCGTGCCGATCACGCCGCTCGGCAGGTTGGTCGCGGCATTTGTGATGATTTGCGGTCTCGGCGTGTTCGGGCTGTGGACCGGTATTCTGGCCACCGGATTTGCCGCCGAGACCCGCCGCGACAATTTCCTGAAAACCTGGGAGTCGGTCAGCAAGGTGCCGTTCTTTGCGGCGCTTGGCCCGGCGGCGATCGCCGACGTGACGCACATGCTGCGCACCATGGACCTGCCGGCGCGCACCACGATCATCCGCGAGGGCCAGCAGGGCGATTGCATGTATTTCATCGCCGACGGCGAGGTCGAAGTCGATCTGCCGGGCAAGAAGGTCAGGCTTGGTGACGGCGCGTTCTTCGGCGAGATGGCGCTGCTCGGCAACAATCTGCGCTCCGCCAATATCATGACCACACGGGTATCGCAGCTTTTGGTGCTCGATCTCGTCGACTTCCGCCTGTTGATGGCGCGTCATCCGGATCTGGCCGAGACCATCGACGCCGAAGCCAGGCGGCGGGAGCTGGAGAACAAGTGATGCACGTCCGATCCGCATCGGTCGAAACGGCGACGCCACCGGTCCTCGAACAGGACGGCGCGCGTGCCACCATCCGCCTCAACCGGCCAAAACATCTGAACCGGCTGGAGGCTGAGGAT
>Ga0210408_10005125_pt1 | contig 11539 bp, 9 predicted proteins | sample IncBWH4MmetaG_FD_155471 | JGI IMG/M metagenome (GOLD analysis project Ga0210408, IMG submission 155471) | Forest soil microbial communities from Barre Woods Harvard Forest LTER site, Petersham, Massachusetts, United States - Inc-BW-H-4-M | ecosystem: Environmental > Terrestrial > Soil >... | reverse complement strand
AACCCGGGCCAGATCAGCCTCTCCACTAAACCGGGGTCAGATCACCGTCTCCGCGAAACACAGGGCAGCTTACTCGTGACGGCCAGAGGCCGAGCGCGCTGGCTCCCGCGACGAAGATGGTGTGCCCCACACGCTGCAATTCCGGTGTGCGACGCGCACCAACGTACCACCGTGCGAGATATCGGTAGTGGCGATACAGGGCGGTCGGGTCGCAGGCGGCGTGGGCCTTAGCCACGAACTGACGATGTAGCTGAGAGTACAGGACGAGTGCACGAAACTCGGGATTCCCCGGATCTGGCGAGGTTAATCCGTCAGCGTCAGGCGATCGCGCGATCGCCTCGGCTATGTCCCATGTCGGGTTCTGGCGGGAATCCAGCACCCGCTCGAGGTCGAACGGTAGCGGGGCTTGCGGCGGCTGCTTGAGGCAGTAGCCGAGGAGGAGCAACGCGGCGAAACGGTCCTCGACGTCGCTGCCGTGACGTGCAGCGAGTTCGCGCACCCGCGGAGCGGCCACGAGCGCGTCAAGGAGCGCGTCGATCAGGAGCGGCGACCCGTCGCTGGATTTGATCACGCCCTCCGCCGCGGTGACCATCCCGTGGAGCAGACATCGGCTTGGGTGCGTTTCGATGTCGGGGGAGAGGGCTTTCATGATGCGATCGCCATGCACGCCGAGCGCGAGCCACTCGTCGCCCATGATCTCCACCGAGATGGCCCCGCGTAGACTCGGAGCCGTCTCGGTCCACAGGGCGACGTATCGCAAGTGCTGGGTGGGGAAGCCATCGGGCCGGGCGAGGAGAAGCTGCGGGTAGTCGTCGCGACCCGTACGAAAGACGGTTGCGCCATCGTCTGTCTTGGTGAACAGGCCCGAGTTCAGGCCCGTGGACACCACACGATCGATGGTGTCCACGAAATCAGACTCGAACAACGGTTTGTCGATCGTCGTGCCTAGGCGGGCGAGCGTCGCGCTGTGTCCGTCGATCACGAGATCGCGAACCCGCCGCCAGCGGTCCATTATTGGCGGCTCGCCGTCGGCCAGAAGCCGCAGGAGCTCCTCCGCACGGTCGTCGCCTTGGTGGGCCTCGCGCTGGAGCGTCGGGTCCAGAAGGTTGCTGTCGGGCCGATCGTCCATCTGCTCGACGTAGCGTGAGTAGCACTCGCCGATCAAGTGATCGCCCTTCTCATCCCACGACAGCCTCGGGCTCTCTCCGAACATCTCGTAGCCGGCCAGGGCCTCGCCCATGCTGCGCCCCATGTCGTTCACGTTGCTACGTCGGACTACAGTCGCGCCAGCGGCCGTCGCAATCCCCGACACCGCCACGCCGAGCGCGATGTTCCGCAAATGCCCGGCGTGTAGGGCCTTGGTGGCATTTACGTCGCAGAAGCATACGGTGATCGACCTGCCGGAGAGGAGATCGTTGGTCAGCAGAGGGCGCCGCTCACCGCGTTCGAGCTGGGTGGCGGTCTCGGCGACCCAGTCGTCCGCCACGTTCAGGCGCAGCTCGCCCTCCTGGAGGCGCAACGCGGCAATCGCCGGATGGCTCGCTAGCCGGTCTAGTGCGTTCGCGAAGTGTGACGCGCCGTCCGGCCAGGGCGCACCGAAAAGGCGTAGATCCCCGAACGACCGGTTCCGGGGAACCTGCCACGCGCGGCCGCACATGGCGTCGTCGCCGAGCGTCGCTTCGAGCTGGTCGAGTAGGTTCGCCGGGGGGGTAGCCGACTCTCCCGCGGACGCTGATCCGTCGCTCATTTCGCTCAGCGTTGCCACGAGCGCGTGTTCGGATTTGGTAGTCGCTGTGGCCGTGCTTGTCGATGATCCGTTTGCTCTAGCCAGTCGCGCGCCTCGATCCGGTAGATGAGGTTCGGGCGTCCGGTCGCGTCCGGACGCCATCCCGAGCGCACGCCACCGATCCTTTCGATGGCACACTGGGAGCGGACGTTCTGCGGAGCGACGAGGAAAACAACGGTCTCGATCGATCTGAACGCGTGTCCGAGCATGAGGTGCTTCAGCTCTCCGTTGTAGGCACCGCCCCAGTGTGATCGGGCGAGGAAGGTCCACCCGATCTCGATCTCGCTTCGGTGCTCGTGATCGCAGTGGTAGCGGGAGGAGCCGATCACGCGACCGTTCTCGCAGTCGCGGACGGTCAAGGTGCCGCGCGACGCCAGCGCGTCCCGGAAGTAGCGCTCGAACACCGCTTCGCGATGCCGGTCGCGGTCGGGGTGCTGTTCCCAGATCGCCGGATCCGCGGCGGCGGCGTAGAGGTCGCGGTAGTCGCGCTCGGTGAGTGGCCGAAGCTCGACGAGCTTCCCGCGCAGGTAGGGCTGAGAGTCGAACGCCACCTCAAGCTCCCGGTAGTCCCAGTGGGATCGCGTTCGTGAGCGGACGTAGGCGACCATCCCGGTAGGCGGTCACCGCACGGCGGCGGAGCGCATCCGGGGGCTCGTCCGCAAAGCGCTGCGGAGCGAGGTGCCCGATGGTCGTGAGCTCGTCGAACATCTGCGCGACCAAGGCGCGTGCGGCGCCCGCGGCGTGGGTGACCCAAATCGCCTGAGCCGACCAGAGGCCATGGACCCGGCCGAGGGCGCCGAGCAGCGGCAGCCCGTCGGGTGTCACTGAAAGCAAGCCGTGCACCTGTTCAGCCGGGCTCCACCGGTGCTTCTGAGGTAGCAATGCCAACGCTGACGTGACCGCACGGTCGAACATACCGCCGGGCCAGGCAAGTTCGGCGCGGTCGAACGGACCCTGCACAAGCAGCGGATCGTGATTCGAGGTCCCCAGGCCATTGCGGTTGCCATCGTCGCGCGTATAGGCCCGCTGCTCCAGCCAGCGCACGAGCGGGGAAGGCGGACGTGTCCTTGCATGCGACGCACTGCGCACGTAGGGATGCCCTGCCGGGAACTGAGGCAGTTCGACGCCCGCGAGTGCAGCGACCGACGGGCCCCATATCCCGCAGGCGACGACAACATCGTCGGCTCCGAACGATTCGGTCGGCGTCCGAACCCTGACGACGCGGTCGCCGCGCAGATCGATCCCCACCACCTTCGCGTCGGGCCGGAATCGGACTCCGGCCGCGGCGGCGCGCGCACCCAACGCGGCCGTGATGACGCACGCGCGTGCGGCACCGTCCCACGGCAGGTCCAGGGCGACCTCGACGCGGGCAGGATCGACCAACCGCGGCGCCCGCTTCGCTGCGTCTGCGGGGCGGATCAGCGTCGCCGGGACGCCGACCTCGGTAGCCATCGCCGCGCGCGTGGCGAGTGCTTCGCCTCCCGCGGCGCTCTCGGCCAGGTCCAGACCGCCGACCGGGGCAAAGCCGGCAAAGCCGCGCCACAGCAGACTCCTGTACACAGCTATGCTCTCGCGGGCCAGTTCGGTCAGCGAGGCGTCGGGCGCGAGCACACCGACGAATCCCGGTGCGTGACCGGTCGAGCCCGACAGGTGTCCCTCCCTGGCCTGATCCAACACTGTGACCGTGCAGCCAGAGCGGACGCTCAGTCGCTCAGCGACTGCCGTGCCAACGATCCCCGCACCTATCACGGCGATCCGACGGGCCATATCAGCCAACTGGGGGGACTGACTCGAACCGGCTGGTCGCGCGCGGGTCAGTGGTCTGCTGACCGAGCTCTTTCGAGCAGCCGCGGCGGGACGTGCGACGTCGAGCGGCGACCTTATCGACGGCGTCTTCCAGGATGGCCAGGCCCTGGGCAAGGTGAGTGGGCGAGATCAGCAACGAGGGGGATAGCTTGACCACCTCGCCGCGTGCGCCCGCGGTCTCCACCAGAAGGCCGTTCTCGAAGGCGGTCGTGCTTACCTTCTCTGCGACGCTACGGTCGTCGAACGCCAGTCCCCACAAGAGTCCACGGCCGCGGTACGTCGCCCCAAACGCCGAGTGACGCGCGCAGAGTGCATCGAGGTGCGCCGAGACGAGCTCACTCTTTTTCCCTGTACTCTTGGTGAGCTCATCGGTCGACCAGTAGGCGTGCAGTGCGGCGGACGCGGTGACAAACGCCGGGTTGTTGCCACGAAACGTCCCGCTGTGCTCGCCTGGGAGCCAGACGTCGAACTCGCGCCGAAACAGAGTCACTGCCATCGGCAATCCGTAACCGCTCAAGGACTTCGACAGGCATACGATGTCGGGCGTTATGCCCGCGTCCTCGAAGCTGAAGAAGGGGCCAGTTCGGCCGCAGCCCGCATGGATGTCGTCGACGATCAGCAGCAGACCTGCCCGCCCGCACAGCCCGGCAAGCCGTCGGAGCCACCGTGCGCCCGCCGGGTTAATACCACCCTCCCCTTGAAGGGTCTCTACGATCACTGCGGCTGGGAGGTCAACGCCGCTCCCGGGGTCCTCGATCAGATCCTCAAGCAGATCAAGCCCTGACACCTCGTGCGCCCCGAACCCCTCATACGGCAGCCGGAGGACGTGGTCTAGCGGCACGCCAGCGCCTGTTCGCCAGGCAGCGTTGGCTGTGACTGCCAAGGCACCCAGGCTCATGCCGTGAAAGCCCCGAGTGAACGCGGCCACGCTCGGGCGGCCGGTGACCTTTCGCGCCAACTTCAGCGCAGCCTCGACGGCGTTAGCACCCGTTGGCCCCGTGAACTGGACGACGTAGTCCAGCCCGCGAGGTCCGAGCACAACGTCGCGCAGCGATCGCAGGAAAGCGGCCTTCGCCTCCGTCATCATGTCGAGGCTGTGGACAACGCCGTCCGCCGTAAGGTACGCGACGAGCGGGTCCCGCAGTCGCGGATCGTTGTGGCCGTAGTTGAGGGCTCCCGCACCCATAAAGAAGTCGAGATACGCGTCGCCCGAACTCGCATATAGCAAATCGCCAGACGCACGCGCAAACGTGACAGGCCAACTCCTGCTGTAGGCACGAACCTGCGACTCAAGGGCATAATAGTCGGCGACGAAGTGTTCGGTGTGCTGTAATGTCAATGCTTCGCTCCCGGATCAGCTCACGTACGACAGGTAGGACCGGTAGAGTGGCAAGACATATTTTGCCGGGACGTGCAGTCCGACTCCGAGGAAGCAGAGCAGGTTGTAGTACCCGTTCATCAGAGGCGCGCCCCGCCCGACGGAGGCGACGCCGCGAAGGGCGCTATCCGCCGTGTGCCAATCGATGTTGAACGACATCGACGGGCTCAGGTTTGTCACGTGGTGCAACGTGCCCGGCGGCATGTACAAGATTTCGCCTGGCTCGAGGACCACCGAGACCGGGGTCGCATCCGCGGCACGGGGGAACACATCGTAGTCAGGTGCGCTGGGGTCAAACCGTGCCCACCGCCAGCGGTAGGGGTAGCACAGCGCACGCTGCTCGGCTGGGATGAGGATGAACCGCTTGCGTCCGGTGAGATGGAAAAAAAGGTTGTGTGTGAGCAGCGTGTCGAAGTGCAGCGGCGTTACGCTCCCTGTCGGGCCCATGAAGTATTGGGCGTAGGCCGACCAGCTCCGCCAGTACCACTTGGGTAGGAGGTGGAGTGGGAACGGGGCGACATCGTCCCTGAGCGACGGAAAAACCTGGAATAGGGGCACATCATGCATATAGCCAGGGCTGTCGGGCCGCTCTCCGGCGCGGACCCGCGCCTCATACGCTTCCAGGGATTCTGCGTAGTCCGTAAGCGGCACGTTCTCCCGCCGCCCCGCTGCAATATCGCCGCGCTTCACTGGGAGAGGAGCGGCGAACTGCGGTCCTCGAAAGCTGTCAGCACCCCACTCCAGTGCGCGCCATCCGGAGGCGAGACCCTGGATCACGACCGGCCGGCACTTCGTGACGAAGTCGCGGTAGAACTCCTCCTGGCTGAGGCCTTCGACGCGCGCGACGCTGTCAGTGGCCGACGGCATGATCTACCTCCGCCTGTCCGTCGGTCTTCGGCGGGTCGTCGAGGAGGTCATGCTCTCGCATCCAGTCGTCGTTGTAGACCTTGCCGAGGTAACGGCTGCCGCTGTCCGGGAGGATCACCAGCAGCCGCTTGCCAGCCAGCCCGTCGGGGAACCGGCGCGCCCAGCGAAGCGCCCCGACCAGCGCCGCGCCCGAGGACACGCCAGCGTAGATGCCCTCCTGCTTGAGCAGTCGGCGGGTCATGAGGAACGCCTCCCGGTCCTCGACCCGCACGATGTCGTCGATGCAGTCGAAGTCTATGTTGGCAGGTACGCAATCCTTCCCAATACCCTCCATCAGGTACGGTTGGAAGTGGCCGCAGCTTCTCTTGAAGGCGTCGTAGAGGATCGAGCCCACGGGATCGACGCCAATCACCGTTATGGACGGCCGGGCCTCCTTGAGGAACCTTGCCGTCCCGCAGAGCGTCCCGCCCGTGCCAAGGCCGGCCACTAGAACATCGACGTCAGGGAGCTGGCGCAGGATCTCCGGGCCGGTCGTGCGGTAGTGGCACTCGCGGTTGGCCAGATTGGTGTACTGGTCGATGTACACCGCGTTCGGCTCGGCGGCTGCAATCCGACGGGCGACCGCACAGTAGTTCCTCGGGTCTGGCGGCGCGACGGTAGGCGTTACCACGACCTCGGCGCCAAAGGCGCGGAGCAGGCGTATCTTACCCTCCGACATCTTGTCTGGGACCGTGAACACGCACCGATACCCCTTGACCGCCGCAGCCATCGCCAACCCGACGCCTGTGTTGCCCCCAGTCCCCTCAACGACTAGGCCACCGGGTTGCAAACACCCACGCCGCTCAGCGTCCTCCAAGAGCCACCGTCCGATCCGATCCTTGATCGACCCGCCTGGGTTCATGAGCTCCAGCTTTGCGAAGAACTCTGCCGGCGCGGGCGCGACGCGGTTGAGCCGGACGATCGGTGTTTCACCGATCGCGGAAAGCACGTCTAGGCCGACCCGACCGCCCACGGTGTGTGAGGCTTTCGTCGGCGAACTCGCTGCCGGGACCGCCGCCGACCCGTTCGTCACGAGGGCCCGGATGCGCTCGCTCGCACCGCTACGGCCACCGCCGGTCGGCTCGTCCCCAACGTCGTCGGCCAGGCGCGCGATTGTCCGGCCATGGGTCGCTTGGAGCTTGCCCAGCAGTCTCTGCATCGCCCGGACGCGGTCCGAGAAGGCCTTGTCTTGCGAGTACTTGAATACCCCGTCCACGGACTGGGCCCGCAGCCGGAAGAACGTGACCAGCCTGACCAAGTCTCTGACCCGCCGATCCGAGACATCTAGGTGATAGGCAGAGCCGTCACGCGCCTCTAGGGTCTCGACCATGCGGACCATCAGCTTGAGCTTCTCGGCCTCGTCGTGAACAAGCACGCTGATCCCGGACACATGGGCAACCCCGTAGTTCCAGGTAGGCAACTGGGACGACTCGTAGTCGAGCGGGGAGATATAAGCGTTGGGACCGTGGAACAGGGCCTGGATTGGCTCGCCGTCGAGCTGTGCCAGCACGGGATTCTCGCTGTCGACGTGACCGACCAGTGAAACCTCCTCTGGCTCGCGCTCGTCCCGGATCATCGGCACGAAGGCGACGCCGCCGTCGCGGCTGGCCGGGAGGATAGTTGCGAGCGGAAAGCTCTCAATGAGGTATAGCGCGCGCTTCTCATCGTCGGTCTTGTATCTCGTGGTCAGATACTCACTCATCGGCGGAAGTCCCTTGCGGAACGCTGGTGAACGTAAACGCGTGCGCGCTCGGGCCGTGCTCCTGTAGAAACCGCAGGCGGTCCTTCGCCTCTGCGAGCGACGGGAGGGCGTCCTCCTCGACCCACCAGAGCACGTAGCTCGGCGTACCCGTTGGCACGAACCAGCGCCGGCGGACGTGCAGCATCCCGGCGTGGTCCGATCGATAGGTGAAGTGCCTCAAAGTCTCGACCGACACCCACACGGAGAGGTTGAAGATGATGGTCGGATCGTCGAACGCGCGAATGGCTGTGGCGTTACCGCTCTCGTCGTGGAGCCGCCAGACGAAGCCGTCCCACTCGTCCGCGAGCGCGTTGATCGGCGCTAGCCGTTCGACAAAGTCGCGCATCGCAGGATGATCGAGCGGGTACCGCTCCTTTGAGATGTTGAATTGGGCGACGTGCATATCAGATCTCGTGCGCCTACCGGTCAGCACCTATCGCCATGTTGGAAGGAGATGAGGCGGCCAAGCAGGCTGCAAGCGCTCGCTCGATCTCATGCGAGCGGTAAGATAGGAGGCTGAAAGAGCCAGCGTCGCCTAGGCCGTGGGACGACTCGCACAGGCCGTTGAGGAAAATCGGTGGCAATCTCCTGTCGTGGTTCCGCGGAACGAGCTGATAACTGCGCGTGACCTGCAGCGCCCCGTTCACGCCTCGTTCGTAGTGATCAACGACGTCCGCTAGCAGAGGGTGAAAAGGCTCCTCGTTCTCCGACGTTCCGGTGTTCCGAAACCCTGTAGCAAGGATGACGGCGCCAACACGGAGTTGCTCTGCTCGGCCCGTGTGCACATCGTCGAGACACAGTCGAACGCCGTCCTCTTCGAGTGCGGCGTCGACGACCTCAGTGTTGTTGTGCACGACAAGCGACGCATCACCCCGAACCTCGTTGTCGTATAGGACGAAGTAGAGCCGGGCCAGTACATCGTGATCCACCGACCCGTAGTTGCTCCTCACCACTTGCCGGGTCAGGCGTTGCTTCGATGCCGGCGACGCCTCATAGAAGTAGTCGGTGAAGCTCGGAAACAGTAGATCCTCGGTAAATGGGCTAGTGTCCTTACGGACGAAGCTGAAGCTCCGAAAGACGCTGTGGAGCGTGGTGCCGGGGAAGTGTGAGCGCAAATCGAGCAGGATCTCCACCGCGCTCTGACTAGCGCCGATGACCGCGATCGACGCTGGCGCGTCGCGCCGCTCCCAGTCGCCGCGCCAGACCGCGTAGTCCGCAAAGTGTAGGACGTGGTCCCCGAGGTGCGACTCGAAGACCCGGGGGATGTGACGTGACCGTCCTGGAGCGAACGACAGGGAGCGCGCCCGCACCGAGCGAACAGGCGTGTCGACCCGGACGAGCCGGCGACCGGTCGGATCGGAGTCGTCCGATAGTAAGACTGCGACTACGGGCTCAGCGTAGAACACCTTCTCCGCGAATGCGCTCGCCACCCAGCGGACGTATTCCTCGTAGTCCGACCGCGGCGGAAACAACGAGTCCAGGTTAAGAAAATGAAACAGACGATCGTGCGCCTTGAGATAGCTGAGATACCCGTAGGGGCTGCACGGATTACGCGGGGTGACGAAGTCCCGAAGCGGGTTGTGCTGGATGTCGGCACCGTCGATGCGCATCCCCGGCTGCCATGCCGGCCCAGGGCTGGCCTCGAAGAACGCCAGCGAGCTCGCGTTGCCGCTTTCCTCGTGCGCGACGGCCAGTGCGATGTTGGAGGGCCCAAACCCGATGCCGACCGTGTCAAGTACGGACTCGCGGAATGGACACTTATCATTATCATGGTAGTGAGGCGTCTCCATCTAGCAATATCCTCAAGTTGTTCACACGTATTCTTCAACGCGCCCGACGGGGATCGAACCCGCATATACAGCTCCAAAGGCTGTTGCTTTTAGTGCATCGAATCCACCCACTTATGCCTTGAGCGCTGCCGCTACTGGACGCAGGTCTCACTTAACGTTGGAGTATTATTACCGCGCGTAGCGACCGCCGAACAGTTAAGTCGCCTTCCTCGTACACGTTGCCATTAAGCTACAGGCGCAGGATGGTCTGCCTCAATTTGGTGTTGAGTCCTCCGTTCTTGGTAGCTCTATACGAAGTTCGAAGGTAGCGTACACTGCTGGCAGGTGGGTTACGTTGAGCTCGCATCAGACGGCGACCGGCGACATCATTGTGATTCTGGATGACAAGCAAGACCGCATCAGTGCTTGCGATTCACGTTGGAGACTGCGGGTATCTGAGCCGTAGATGTACCGCGTCGAGTTGACGGCGGATGTCTCCATCCTCTGTAGTGCGTGGGAACGGCGGTCTGATCTGGCCCCACTGCGGCGGTCTCAACTGGTCCCACCTCCGTCCGATTGGCAGCACACTGTTTGGTGCTCTTGGAGCTCGAGCGGAAGGCGGCGGAAGGAATGGATCACGTATGGAGACGTTTCGAGCAGATCAGAAGGGACCGGGATCGGGATGGCTTGTCGATCAGGGCATTGGCGGAGCGTCACGGTGTTCATCGCCGAGCGGTGCCCTAGGTTGGGTGGTCTCTGAGATGTGCCGACAGGTGTGGCTCGTCTTGTCTCCGTCTTTTGGGCACCGTGGACGATGTCTGCGGGGGTGCGTCCTTGGGTGAGTCGTCCGTGGTGGATGCGGTCGTTGTTGTAGGAGCGTAGGTAGGTGTCGGGCTCTCTTTTTCAGTCTCGTGTAGCGGGGGTAGGGGTAGCGAACGCAGGCCGCCAGTACTCGTCGAGGATGGTTTTGTGGTGCGCCTCGACGTTGCCGTTGGTCTGCGGGGGTCCGGCGTGGATGCGGCTGTGACGGGCTTTGAGCTTCTCGAGGGTGCGTGTGAGGTCCAGGCGCCGCGGAGCTCGTTGCCGTTATCGTTGAGTATCCGCTCCAGGCGCTAGCCAGCTGTCTTCAGCTCCGCGGCCTGCTCGCCGAGCGAGCTTTGAGGTTGTAGTGCGGAGGGGTTGCCCTGTTTGCAGATCACGAGCTCAGCCCAGGCGTAGGAGGAAGCGATGTCGATCGCGGTGAGCTGTCAGATCGCGCCGTTGGTGTCCTTCAACCGTGTGACGTAGAAGCAGTCGATCCCGACCAGGCTCGCCAGGGCGTGAGACGTCAATGTGCTGCTCTGGCCCAGGATCCCCGGGGTGGCTCGTAGGGAGCGGCATAGCCGGAGATCAGCCCGAGGCGCTTGGCGCGGGTGTTGAGCCCGTGGCGGCAGAACCTTCCAGGCACCCGTTCGGGGAGACCACGATCGCACACCCCACTTTTCTCCCTGGCCAGCTCCGAGGCGACCCGTCTGGGACCGAGCCCCCCCGGGATGAGTGATCGAGAAGGACACGATCCGCTCCTCGATCATCTTCGGTAGCGCGTTGGGGCATCTGTGGCCGCCGGCGCTCCCGAGGACGCAGCATCTCCAGGCCTTGTCTGTCGACCTGGCGCTTCCAGTGATAGTAGGTGGAGCGATGCACACCGAACGTCCGGCACGCTGCCGAGACGCTCGTCCTCGCTGCCCCCGCGAAAGCTGCTGGCGATAGCCGAACAGCACGTCATCCTTGGTCATCAGGCTCAACCTCCCTCTTCACTTGGTGATGAAGGAGGCAGCCTGAGCCCAGGCACGGACGGGTTCCCCGGCCGGGAACCCATCCAAACCTCAAACACCTATCCAGCCCTCAACTGTCGGGAGCACCCGGAGACAGCCCACCCTAAGCGCTCGAGACCACTAACTCCTGTGTCGCCGGGCTGTGCGGCCGCGACGACGCGGGCACCGTCGTGTACCTTGACGTCGTGAAACCCGCCCCGGACAACGCCCGCGACCATCGCTCTGGTCACGCTCGCCGCGATCGGCGTCGACGTCGTGCTCATCCTCTCGGGGGTCGCCTCGGGGAATCACGGTCGAGCCCGGTTCTCGGCTGCCTGTCGGTGAGCTCGGTGGGCGAGC
>Ga0210408_10005123_pt1 | contig 11541 bp, 9 predicted proteins | sample IncBWH4MmetaG_FD_155471 | JGI IMG/M metagenome (GOLD analysis project Ga0210408, IMG submission 155471) | Forest soil microbial communities from Barre Woods Harvard Forest LTER site, Petersham, Massachusetts, United States - Inc-BW-H-4-M | ecosystem: Environmental > Terrestrial > Soil >... | reverse complement strand
GGCTTCAAAGTTTCCCCAGGCCAGCCCTAAACGTGAAGACCTCACCGAGTTCTTGCAGGTCAAGCGGCCTGTTCGAGTTTCTGGCTCTCAGTTGGGGAGCCAATGTGGGAGCCAAGTCGTAGAATTGCCGGTATGGCTGGGGCTTCGCGCCGTGGCTACGGCGAAGACGGCATCTACTTCGATCACCGGGGCGACTGCCGAGACAGTGCCCTTCATAAGACCTGTGCCGGGCGCTGGCGCGGGGTGATCTCGCTCGGGTTCGATGCGGACGGGAAGCGGGTCCGTCGGAAGGTCAGCGGCAAGACCAAGGCTGAGGTCAAGGACCAGCTGAAGGCTTTGCACTCCGAGCTGGATGCTGGGCTACGGACGGCGCAGGGGTACACGGTCGAGAAGGCCGTGGAGGACTGGCTTGAGGAAGGGCTGCCGGGGCGGATCGCTAAGACGGTCGAGGCGAACCGGGACTCGCTGCGGCCGCTGCTGGCGGCGATCGGGAGGATCCCGCTGAAGGACCTGAGCGTGCAGGACGTGCGGACGGCGCTGAAGAAGATGGCGGCGACGCATTCGACCAGGACGTTGCAGAAGGGGCATAACTGCCTGACGCGGGCGGTTCGGCATGCGGAGGGGCAAGATCTGGTCCGGCGGAACGTCTCGGCGTTGGTGGACACGCCGCGCGGGCTAGAGGGGCGGCCGTCGCAGTCGCTGACGCTGGCGGAGGCGACCGCGCTGCTGGAGGCGGCGGAGGCGTCGCGGCTGCACGCGTTCATCGTGCTGTGCCTGCTGACGGGGGTGCGGTCGGAGGAGGCGCGGGCGCTGACGTGGGAGCACGTGGACCTGGAGGCCGGGACGATCTCGGTGTGGCGGTCGGTGCGGGCACACGGGGACACCAAGACGAACCGGTCGCGGCGGACGCTGAAGCTGCCGGAGATCGCCGTGGAGGCGCTGCGGGGTCAGCGGGAGCGGCAGGCCCGGGAGCGGGCCGCGGCCAGGGAGCTGTGGCAGGAGCAAGGGCTGGTGTTCACCACGTCGGTGGGGACGGGGTACGAGTCGCATAACCTGCGGCGCGATTTCCGGCGGGTGACCGCGGCGGCCGGGCTCGGGGCGCGGTGGGTGCCGAAGGAACTGCGGACGTCGTTCGTCAGCATGATGAGCTACCAGGGCGTGCCGGTGGAAGAGATCGCGCGGCTGGCCGGGCACGCCAGCTCGCGGACGACCGAGGTGATTTACCGGCGGGAGCTGCGGCCGGTGATCACGACCGGGGCGGAGGTCATGGACCAGATCTTCCGGCCGATGCAGCGGCGAGGCGGTACCGCAACTACTGCCGGATGAAGAACCTCAGCAAACGGGCTGAGCGCAATAGGCGGGTTAAGCTTGCGCCGGTACGTCTCTCACCGAAGGGAGGCGGGATGACAACCAGTGGCGCCGGCTATGCGGGAGAGTCGCCGGAATCCCGCCCTGAGTCCATCGATGAGCGGGTGAAGCGCAAGGGCGTCCGGCCGGTCGAGTCGGTCAGGGACATGGCGCAGGACGGCGTTTTCGGGTCCGATGAGGAACTGGAGCAGTTCCTTGCGCACGTCTACGCCGCCCGTCACGCTGACCTCGCCTGACCGGGCGATGCGCTACCTCGTCCTGGACGCGGACGTGGCGTCCCGGGCGATCAAGGACCAGCTCCTGACCTGATGGCCGCCAGACTGACCGGGATGGCGCGGTGCATGACGTTGGCCAGCCAACGATAGTTGGATCGCGGCATGCTGCCTGGCGCACCAGTTCGCCCTGCCACCTTTAACGTCGAGGATTTCGCCGCGCACGACGGGCTGCAGCTGATCACGTCGTCACGGTAGCGCCGGACGGCTGCCGCCGTCGCCGCAGGCGGCCTGGTAGGCCTCGGCCAGCTCGGCGGCCTCGGGCACGCCGCGCTCGGCCACAGCCAGAACAATCTCGCGTGCCCGGCGGTCGTCTACTGGTGCCAGCCGGCCTGACCTGATCGCTTCCAGTGTCACCCCGGCGGCCTCGTCGTGCTTGCCCGCTGCGGTCAGCGCCAGGGCCAGGTCCAGCCGGGCCAGGGCCGCACGCCTGGGCCGGGGCCGTTCCCCTGGCGCCTCGATCGCGGCGAGCACCTGGCGGGCGAGTCCCTCGGCGGCCTTGTCGCCGAGCCATGACAGCGTGGTGGCGACGTACACCTGCGCCTTGGGCGGGTCGTACCGGTAGTGGTGCTCGGGCCGCTCCGGCATGGGCAGTGGAGATACCAGAGCCTCGACCCGGCTTAGCGCGGCGCGGGTCTGGGCGGCGGCACCGAGCCTGGCCCAGGCGCGTCCTTCCTGCGCTGCGGCCTGGATGAACGCGCTGCCCGTCTTCGGGGCGATCCGCTGCGCTGCCTGGGAGATGTCCGCGGCCCGCTGGTAGTCCCCGGCGGTGAGCACCTGCCAGGCCTGGGTTTCCAGGCACCAAGCGGCGATCTCGGTGTGCTCCGATTCCCGGCCCAGCTGCGCGGCGGTTCGCAGGTGCGCCGCTGCGGCCTGGTCGCGATGCAGGTCGATCAGGGTGGTGGCGGCCAGAAGGGACAGCCAGCCGCCCACGACCAGCAGGCGGCGGTGCTCGGCCAGCGTCATGCGGGCGTCGAGCAGCCGGCCGACGTAGCGGAGGTAGCCGCGCACCCGGCCGTACAGGTCGGCCGATGGCGTGCTGGGATAGGCGATGGCCAGCTCGTCCACGACTAGCTCCAGGCGCTCGACGGTACCGGTCCCGACCTCAGTGGCCTCGACAAGCCGGCCGAGCTCCACGGCGGCGATCTCATCGGCAGCAGCGCCGTCGTCCCAGCTCGCGGTCAACCGGGGTCTGCGCCGATCATGGGCAGGGACCAGGGCGCGCAGCGACCCGCCCGCCTCCAGCCGCTCATCGAGGGCCCCGGCCAGCTCCGCAGATGGCTGCGCCTTACCGCTGCGCAGGTTCGAGATGTGACCGGGGTTGCACGGCACCATCCGGGCCAGTTCGCGCACGCCGACGCCGCGCGTGGCCATCAGGCGCGCTAGCTCGGTGCCGAAGTCGCTCATCTGCGTCCACCGGGTCGAGGACGAAAGCTGTTGTTGTATGGCGTGGCGTTGCCAAACGCGCAACGTCTTCAGGCTACGCCCCGCCCGGGTCTTGACTGCTCGTATCCCCGACGGCACGGACGCAGGAAGAAGATGATCATGGGCAGGCCAGCTACGGCCAGCGCACAGCCGACAGACCCGTTCGCGGTAGAAGAGGACCGGGCTCTGGCTGAGCTCGAGCTGGCGTGGTCTGAGGGTGGTTACCACGGTTTCACGGTCGAGGGCGGCACCTGGGGCGCTATCAGCAGCGCCGGGGAGGTGCTGACCGGCGGGACGCCGGACGCGCTGAATCGCGCGATCTCGGCGCACTGGCAGGCGCTGCGCGGATGAGCCAGGGCAGGGACCGGCCGGATCTGCGTGGGGTGGACGGCCGGGCGGATCCGGTGCTCCGAAGACAGCGGTTCGAGCAGGCGCACCCCGAGGCGGTGATCCTGCCGCCGAGCGCAGGCCGCTGGCGCGCGATCGTCCCGCCGGGCCTGATCCCCGGCGATGGCACTAGGACCACGCTGGGGGCATGGAACCTGGGCGACCTGATGGACCAGCGCCGGTACCGCTGTGGAACAAACCTGCAGCTCACAGCCTGGCAGGTGAAGCGGACTCGGCCCGGTAACGCGCCAGGGCTACTCGCTCACCAGGTGGGAAGGTAACCGAGGCGTAGACAGGTATTCGAGGACCTATCTCGCCATGGTCGGAGGCGCGGAGGGGGCTTGCCCGGGACCGCGCAAACTCGGGTAACGGCACCTCGGTGCCGAGGTGCGTGATTGACGCGGTGAGGCTGCTAGATCGCCACCGGGATGGGTTCGTTGGGTACGAGCGTCGCCACCGAGACGTGCGGCCACGTCAGGCGGTTGAAGTTCAGCAGGACCGTCTGGGTGTACTGGATCTGGGTGTACGAGACGTCGATCGTGGTGTCCTCGGCGGTCGGCGTCTGCGAGGTCACCGAGAAGCTGACCACCGGGTCGCCCGCGCTCGCGGTGCCCTGCACGATCACCGGCTGATCCGCGGTATACGCGGGGACCGTGATCTGCTCCGTCACGGTTTCGACCCAGAAAATCGCGGACATCTCGACCGCATCGGCGTTCGGGGCCGTGGCGTTCTTGTCGCCCAGCAGGAACGCGATGTTGTCCGTGCCACCGCCGAACAGCGGGTCGGCCGGGTTGGTGCTGATCACGATGACGGTCGTGGAGGTGATGTTCTGGGCGTCGGCGCGCTTCTTCAGGACGATGTTGGGGTTGTCCAGGATCTCCTGCGTGATGGTTCCGGCGGCGATGAAGCCGGTCAGGTCCTGCGGCAGCCGGAAGGTGCCGGTGTCCGACGCGGTCTGGCTCGGGAACTTGAAGGGCGGCGGCCCCGAGCTGCCGATCGGGAAGGGCGTGATGTTGACGGGGTCTATCTGCGGGCCTCCGGCGACGGTGAAGGAGGTGCCCTGGGCCTCGATGGTGGTGCCGTGCGGGATGGAGGCCATGCGCACGATGGTGGCGCCCTCTTCGGGCACGGTGGTGGCGGGGACGCTCAGCCAGACGCCCGGCTCAAAATGGATGTCGACGGGGTCGGCGGGATCGCTGACGTCCTTGATGGTCTGCAGGTAGGGAATCCCGTTGAGGAAGACGTCGCCCTGCACCATGCCGCGGTTAGGGATCGACCCGAGGGCCGGGTGGAACGACAGCGTCTCCTGGGTGAGGTTGATCTCGAGGATGTTGTCGTCTGGACCGGTGGCCGGGTTGGGCAGTGGCGTCGGGCTGACGGCAAAGTCCTGTGGCCGGAAGATCGTGTTCAGGCCGGCGCCCCTGAACGTCCCGATGAAACCCGCGATGCCGCCCAGATCCGGCTCGGCTCCCGCGACTCTCGCGGCCAATGCGGCCACCCGCAGCTCTCGCGTGGGCGGTACCTCGCCCCATCGGAACCCTCTCGTCTGCTCGAAGGCCTGCTCGGTTGGCACAGTGTCGGCCATGATTCCTCCCCATTGATACGGGCTGCGTACGACGGAAGGCCGCGCGAGCGTGACCACGACATCCACGGACCCCGTCAAGAGGACAGAGGCGCAGTCCGGGTGATCTGATACAGGCGGGCAAACGTCTCCTTCTGCGTGCGGGCCCCTTTCGGTGTCCATTCAGGAGTGCTCGCGGCTTGCGGTTTCAAGCTGCAGTTTCGACGGCTGGTGGCGGTAGCCATGGTGTGCCGTTGAGGGCTGCGGTGACGGCGCCGAGTGCGGTGAGGCCGTGGGCCGCGGCCGAGACCAGGTAGCTTCGGATCACCCCCTGCTCTCGTGAGGACATGTCCGATCTGGTGGGTTGCTCAGGCGTCAGGCCGACCGCAAGCGTCGTTGATCCGGCCGTACCACGAGCACGAGTACCGCGAGGGCAAGAGCGGTCTTCGCCCTTCCGAGGCCGTGAGCGGAGGACCTTGTCGACTATTTCAACCGCCGAGACCACCGCCATCCCTCACCAAGCAGGGAGCTCAGTTGTAGGACTTATACCGAGTGACCGGCTGGGAAGCGTCCCGGATTTCCAGGCGTGCAGAACACCCCGTTCTGTGGCCACGGCCTGACCGTGTCCAGCCAGCGGCGCATCGTGCATATCGGCGGGACTGCGCGCTTCGCCCAGGCCGAGGACCAATCACACGGCGTGAGCAGAAGCATCAGGTCGCCGAGTTGCCCGACTCTGCGCGGTCGGCCATGGCCAGTTCGCCATGGCCGGGCGGTACCGAATTTTCAGTCCTGGGTGCCGCTCTTGTGCGCTGTAATTTCGTGCGTCTGCGTCGCCCACGGTGGCTCCGGCCAGGTCTTTGCCGTGGCGCATGGGCCGGCCGGCCGCTACCGCCGAGTCCGCTCCCAGATCGGCGTCTTGTGCGCCCGGGCCGCGTTTGGGCTGCCCAACGCCGTCGCGGCCCGGTGTTGACCGCGGGAGTTCCCCAGCGAGCATGGTGATCACCGTGGCGGTGGCCGTGCGGGCGCGGGGTCCTGGCTCACTTACGACGATCAGCCGCGGACCACCGAGGGCGGTCCGCGCCCGCGGCGTCGGGAGAAGACCCAGAAGACCCCGAGTGCTGCGGCCCCTAGCGCTGTGACGGCCAGCGTGGTCGCGAGACCGCTGCGCGGCAGTTGCAGCTCGTAGAAGCGGCGAACCGCGGGGAGCGGGAACAGCAGCACGAAGCCGGCCAGCACGGCGCCGACCAGCACGATCTTGCGCCAGGTCAGCGGAGCGGCGAGCAGGACCAGCACGCACAGGCTCAGGATGAGGGTGACCAGGGTGGCGGCCGTGCGCTGCTGTACCAGCGGGAGACCGCGCACGTGGGCCAGGGCGTATGCGGTGAATGTCGCTGCGGCGATGATGCTGCCGGCCGGGATGGCGAAGCGGAGCACGCGGCGGGTAAACCCGGGCAGGTAGCGCCGGGTGTTCGGGGCGAGCGCGAGGAAGAAGGACGGAATCCCGATGGCCAGGGTGTCGATGATCGTCAGGTGGCGGGGCAGGAAGGGGTAGGGCAGCAGCGTGACGCCCGCGGCGACCGCGAGGAGCGTCGCCCAGACCGTCTTGGTGATGAACAAGTTGGCGACGCGTTCGATGTTGGCCGTCACCCGGCGGCCCTCGGCGACGACGCCGGGCAAGGTGGCGAACCGGCTGTCGAGCAGGACCAGTTCGGCGACCGCCCTGGTCGCCGGCGCGCCGGAGCCCATGGCGATGCCGATGTCGGCGAGCTTGAGCGCCAGCACGTCGTTGACGCCGTCGCCGGTCATCGCCACCGTGTGCCCGCGGGCCTGCAGGGCGGTGACCATCGCCTGTTTCTGCTGCGGGGTCACCCGGCCGAAGACCGAGCGCTCCTCCAGCAGGCGGCCGAGCGCGCCGGGGTCTTCCGGCAGATCCCGCGCATCGGCCGGCCGGCCGGCGTGGGGCAGCCCGGCGCGCGCCGCGACGGCGCTGACGGTCAGCGGGCTGTCCCCGGAGATCACCTTCAGCGCCACGCCCTGCGCCGCGAAGTAGGCGATGGTGTCGGCGGCGTCGGCTCTGAGCCGCTCGGCGAGCAGGACGAAGGCCGCCGCCTGCAGGCCCTGCGGAAGCGACTGGCCGTCCAGCGGGCCTGCGGAGTGTGCCAGCACCAGAACCCGCCGGCCGCTGGCGGCCAGCCCGGCGGCCTGCGACAGCTGGTCCTGCGGGCCGCCGGGCAGCACCATCTCCGGCGCCCCCAGCACCCAGGTGCCGCGGCCGGTGAAGCTGGCCGCGCTCCACTTGCGCGCCGAGGAGAACGGCACGGCCGCCTGCCGCGGCCACCCGTCCGGCGGCGGGAACGCCTGCCCGATGGCGGCCAGCGTCGTGTTGCGGTTCTCGTCGTCGGCCAGCGCCCCGAGGGCCGCCTCGGCCGGCGCCTGGCCATCGAGCCGGATGAGGCTGTCGAACGCGATGGTGCCGTCGGTGAGGGTACCGGTCTTGTCCAGGCACACCACGTCCACCCGGGCCAGGCCCTCGACCGCGGGAAGCTGCTGCACCAGCACCCGGCGCCGGGCGAGCGTGACGGCCGCCACGCCGAAGGCGACGCTGGTCAGCAGGACCAGGCCCTGCGGGACCATGCCGACCAGCGCCGCGACCGTCCCGCTTGCGACCTGCCGTATATTCCCGTGGGCGTGCAACTGGCTGATCACCAGCAGCACGGCCACCGGCCCGATCGCCCAGGTGACGTAGCGCAGGATCTGGTTGATGCCGTCCATCAACTCCGAGCGCACCGGCGCGAAACGCCGCGCCTGGGCGGCGAGCTTGCGCGCGTACGCGTCGGCGCCCACCGCCGTGGCCTGGTAGCCGCCTGACCCGGCGACCACGAAGCTGCCCGACAGCAGGCGATCACCCGCCCGCTTGTCGACCGGCTCGGACTCGCCGGTGAGCAGCGACTCATCGGCCTCCAGGCTCGTGCTGGCGCGCACCACCCCGTCCGCGACCAGCTGATCCCCGGCACGCAGGTCGACCAGGTCACCGGCGACGAGGTCCGCGACAGCTATGTCCTGCGGCGCGGCGTCGCGGATCACGCGGACACGCGGGGCGGTGAGCACCGCGAGCCGGTCGAGCGTGCGCTTGGCGCGCAACTCCTGCGCGATGCCGATCAGCGCATTGGTGACCAGCACGATGCCGAACAGCGCGTCCTGCGGCTGGCCGACGACCAAGATCACGGCCAGCAGGACACCGAGGATGAAGTTGAACCTGGTCAAGATGTTCGCCCGCAGGATCTCGGCGACCGAGCGGCTGGTGCGCTCCCCGCCCGCATTCGTCAAGCCGCGCGAACGCCGCTCGGCAACCTGGGTGCCGGTCAGCCCCGTGGATGGCGTCTCCGCGACCGGCGCGGCCGACGCCGGAGGCAATGAGGCGGCCGCATCAGCCATGCCGGGCCGCGATCCACGACCAGCCGACGGCGCGGCCAGGCCAGGGCGGGTAAAGGCGACATCGACAGCGCATGCGCCGGGGCGCCGATGGCGAGGTCATAGATCGCGCCTAGCACGCCGGGCAGCGCAGCAGCTTGCGCAGGTAGCGCGCGATCCATCGTCCCCTGCCGCATGGTTTCTCTGCTCGGTCACCCGATCAGCCTGCCCCAAGGGTCATCAGCGTAACCGGCGCGGGTACATGGCCCAGCAGCCCGGCACGAAGACGAGCCGACGGCGAGGGTGACTATCTGCCGCCAGATCACAGCTCCACCGCTCTGCTCCAGTTCACTCATCCAGCCCGTTGCCGCAGGCTACGCAGACCGACCGGCGCAGCGTGATACCAGGTGCGGTGCGGCGGTGATGGCGTCGTGCCCGGCCGCGATCGCGCCCGCACGCAGCGGCCAAGAACTCTTCCTCGCTCATCGCCGCGATACCGCCGGATCGACTGACACTCCCAGCCGGCACGCTGCGTCAGCGACACCAGCGGATCAGCGGCGACCGCCACCACCCGCGCGGATCGTCTAGAAGACCGGGGACGTGCCGCCACGTCACCGCAGTGCTGTGCCTGTCTGCTGCTCCTTAGGGTGAGTACAGCCAGGGTTGCCTGAGGTCGAGGAATTCCGGCTCGCCGACACCAAGCTGGTTCATCTCCTCCATCTGCGCCTTCAGCTCAGGCGGCGGCTCCTTGAGCTCGCCTTCGCGTGCCGCCTGTTCTGAGGTGAGGTACATGGCCATGGTGTAGGCCCCGCCCTGGTGTCCCACCACCACGCTTCCGATGACATCAGGGCGGAACGCGGCCCAGTCGTCCGGGTTCTGGGCCATGAGCTCCCCGAGCGCGTTCAGGGTCGCTGCCGCGGCCCTGCAAAACCTGCACGAACCCCGCCGTGTCCGGATCGCCGTTAACGTCGGCGTTGACGTCGCTGCTGTCGCGGAACATGACGTCCCCCGTGAACAGCTTGGAGGTCTCCATCCACCACTGGCCCTGCTCGGGCCGGTCACTATTGTGCCGGGCCGCCTCCTCCGACTCGAACCGAGCTAGCGCGACGAACCGGCCGTCCTCGGTCACCCCGGCGGTCGACCCAAGCCAGCCTTGCGCACCGGCCGCCAGCTGCTGGGACCACCGGTTGAGCGCGGCGTGTACCTGCTCCGGGTCGCTCACCTGGCCTCGGATCACTTGAACGAACATCGCGAGCCTCCTTCGGACACCCTTGTCTTTGCTTGCCGCTCGGCTCTCGTCCGACGTTACGACGGCCCGCTGCCCGAGTCGAGACCTCTAGCCGTGGACGTGTCGCGGCATCGCTACGCGGCTGACTCTCTTTCGCGCCCCGGGGTGTCGGTATGCGAGGCTGCGCCGACGGGATCGGGCGGCAAGTGACCGCAGGCACGTTAGCCCGGACGGCGAGACGATCAGCGTGAGCGTGGCGAACCGGGCCCGCAGGTCATCGGGGCCGGTCACGATCAGCGCCCTGGCCTGGCCGTTCGTCCGGGTGCGTTCTCCCGCGGCGCTGCGCCCGTCGGCCATCAGCACCCGGATCGCCTCGACGGAGCCTGCTCCGCTGCTCCGACCCCAAGCTGCCCGCCGAGGACATCGCCCTGGGGTACAAGCAGCTCCTGGAAGCCGAGCGCGGCTGGCGCGACCTCAAGCAGGTCATCGACCCCAGGCCCGCCTGCCACCGTAAGGCAGAACGCATCCGCGCCCATGTCATCTTGTACTGGCTCGCTGCTGCTCATTCAGCCTGCTCCAGTTCCTGGTCAGGTGACCGGATTCGAGCCGGCGGCCTCTTCGCCCTGAAGCCAAAGCTGGGTTGACAGGCCACGCAGCAATCAGGCTCAGGCAGCGCTGGTCGCAGCGTGCGGGGACGGGCACTGATGTGCCCGCACGTGCGGGGGCGTTGCCGCTCAGTTAGTCACTCATTTCGTCGTGGCGTGGGTTGCGGGCGACACCGGGAGGCGTCGCCCCTGCCTTTGCGCCGCTGTCCGCGGCCGGGTATGCCTCCTGGCTCACAGACTGCGGCTTGTCCGCGCGGTCACGGGCGGCGCATGATTGTCTGGACGTCTGGAAGTGTGGCGGAATGAGCACACCTGCCGAGGACGGTCATCCTCGCAGCGGCGCCGGGATTGATCCGGATCGCCCGGCCATCTACGGCGAACGACCGCCGGCCGTGCCGAGTCTGGCTGCCGGCGTGATCCGCCGCCGTCCGTCGGGAGAGCGGCCGCCGCTTCCGAAGAACCTGCGCGGGGTGGCGCGTTTCTGGCTCGTGATGATCTTGCTGCTGGTGGTGGCTCCGTTCCTCGGGCTGGGCGCCGCGGCCGGCAGCGGGAGCTACGTGGGCGAGATCAACGACGCTGCCCGGAAGGTTTTTGAGCATGCCCATTCCGCGGGCCTTACGGGGGTGACCGGGGCGGTGAGCCTGCTCGGCTCGGTCTGGACCTTGGGCATCTTGCGGTTGGCGACCTGCGCCACCCTGGTGGTCTTCCGGCGGTGGCAGCACCTGCTGGCCTTCGCCGGCTCGGTGCTGGTGGTGGGGTGGGTCGTTCACGCGACTACCCCGGCAGGGACGCCGGGGACACCCCTGCCCACGGGTGTGGGCGTGGTGGCCGGTGCCCTGGGCCCGTCCGCGGCCGTGGCAGAGTTCGCGGTGACAGCGGTGGGCATGGCCTACGCGCTGGTGCCACCGGGCCGCGCTCGCCGCCTGGCGCTTGCTGGCGGCGGCGTGCTGCTCGCCGCGCTCAGTGTGGCCCGGCTGTCGGGCGGCGGCGACCTGTCGGGCGTCGTGACCGGCGCGATCGTCGGGGTGGCGATTCCCCTGGTGCTGTTCCGGTTGCTCGCGCCCGAGCGCTCGTTTCCCGTCTCCTACCGGCGCGGAAAAAGCGCCCATCTGCCTGTCGACGGGCCGCGGGGCCAGGCCATCCGCCGGGCCCTCGCCGATCAGCTGGGCATCGGCGTGGCCGGGGTGGAGCCGTTCGGAACCGCGGGGTCGGGCGGCTCCACGCCGCTTCGCATCCAGGTGGCCGGCCAGCCCCAGGCCGCCCTGTTCGGCAAGCTGTACGCGC
>Ga0210408_10005122_pt1 | contig 11543 bp, 10 predicted proteins | sample IncBWH4MmetaG_FD_155471 | JGI IMG/M metagenome (GOLD analysis project Ga0210408, IMG submission 155471) | Forest soil microbial communities from Barre Woods Harvard Forest LTER site, Petersham, Massachusetts, United States - Inc-BW-H-4-M | ecosystem: Environmental > Terrestrial > Soil >... | reverse complement strand
CGTCCGAGAATCTTCCGCCGCCACGCATTCCGAAAATAAAGTTGAAAATTCTTCGCAACAAACGGCGCCTGTCGAACCAGCCCCCTCAACAGCTCGCGCTTCGTCGGCGTCCTCTTGTCCAGCGCGCTTAGCGGCACAAAATTCGCTTTCTTCTCAACCATAGGGATTAACTTGAGCCTACAGGAGTGCCGCGTTCAAGCCAAGAAAGTAGAAGGGGCGCCCGGATTCGATCCGAGCGCCCCTTCTTAAGACTAACCTGCTGCTGAAATCTCAAATCAATCCGTAAACACCACCCCCACCGCGCTATGCCCTTTTTCCGCCCCCGCATCAATCCGCACAACGTACCCGCGCAAATGCATCGATTGCACCCCGTCCGTTCCCGGAGCCTCCATGGTCACCTGCAGTTCCGATTGCAACCGCGGCAAATTCTCCAGCGAAATCAGCGCCCCCTGCAACGAGAGATCCCTCACCATGGTCTCTTCCTCGAATTGCTTTCCGCCTTCGGTGACGCCTGTGACTTTCGCTCGAAACTGCGCTTCGCGCCGCAGCGCCGTTCGTGTCCCCGGCATGTGCGCTTGCACGCCGTCTGCCGCTCCGCCCAGCGTGATCACCATCCCTTCGCTGGCCGCAAAGACGGAATCAAACTCTTCGCGCGCTTGCCTGAGCAGCGAATCTACCATGCGATCCGTCGAGTCCGGATCGTGATGGAAAAGCACCAGCGTCTTCGCGCCCACTTCGCGCGCCACGCGCACTCCTTCCCGCCACGAGGAGTGCCCCCATCCTTTTCTCGTGGTCGCCAGCTGCTCCGGCGTGAATTGCGCATCGTTGATAAAAATGTCCGCCCCAGTCGCCAGTTCCCGCAGGTTTTCTTCCAACTTTGGGTCTCCCGGCTCATTGTCCGTGGCGTAAGCCACCGTCCCCGCCGGGGTCTCGATTCGAAACCCCAGGCAGCCCTGCGGATGATTCAGCCACCGCGCCGTGATCTTGTTCTCGCGGATCGTGAAAGAATCTCCTCCGTCCACTTCCTTGAATTTCCGTTTCGCATTCATCGCCGACAAATCCACTGGAAAGTACGGCAGCGCCATCTGCGCTTCGAACACTTGTTTCAGGCTGTCGCGCCCCAGAAATTTCGAACGAAAACTGTAAAAATGAAATTCGTTGTTTTCCACGTACAACGGTGCAAAAAACGGAATCCCCTGGATGTGATCCCAATGATAGTGCGTCACAAAAATGTGCGTTTCGGGATTCTTTACGCCGTTCGGCGCCGCCCACCGGCTCCCCAGCATGCGCAGTCCCGTCCCGCAATCTAGAATAAATTGCGTCCCGTCCGGCGCAATCAGTTCCAGGCAAGGCGTGTTCCCGCCAAAGCGCCACGTCGCGGGGTCTACCGTCGGCGTGGAGCCGCGCACTCCCCAGAAACTCAATTTGGAAATAGGAGCCGTCATTTTATCGGCGATGTGAAACTACCTAATCCATGAACGCAAAACCCCTGTGTGCGGGCTCGTCTCGCGCCAACACGCGCGAAACGGGAAGCTCGTTTCATGGTCGCAGCCACCAGGGAGACCGTCAATTCATTCCCGGAGGGGGCGTGTCAAACTGCCCAATAAGCAAGTGGGACGGCTGCAGAGCGCCCCGCGAGTGAGTAGAATGGTGAAGATGGACGCCCATTCCCACGGCCACGATCATAGTCACCCCGGCCGTTCGCATGATCATAGTCATGATCACGGGGACCACGGTCACGCCGGTCATCGCCACTCCGGCCACGTGCACCCCACGCTGCGCCCCGCCATTCTGGGCTGGGCCATGGTCGCCACTCTTGGCCTCGTCGTCGCAGAAGTTTTCGGCGGCATCCTCGGCCGCAGCGTCGCTCTCCTGAACGACGCCGTTCACAATCTTTCCGACGTCCCCGCCATTGGCATTTCCTACCTCGCCATGCGCTGGGCCCAGCGTCCCGCTGACTCCGAGAAAACCTACGGCTACCACCACGCCGGCACTCTTGCGGCGTATACCAACGCCTTCGTTCTCGTTTTGCTCTCGCTCTGGCTCGGCTATGAAGCCATCCAGCGTTTCCGCTCTCCCGTCGAAGTGGTCGAGAGCTGGATGATCTGGACTTCCATCGCGGCCCTCGCCGTGAACGGCGGCATCACTCTCGCCCTCGTCCGTGGCCGCGACGATCTCAATCTCCGCAGCATCCTCATTCACAATTTTGGTGACGCCCTTTCTAATATCGCCATCATCGTCGGCGCCGTCATCATTCACATCACCGGTGCTCATTGGATGGATCCGCTTCTCGGTCTCGCCATCGGTTTGCTCGTCCTGTGGTCCAGCATCGGCATCCTGCGTGAATCCTCGCACATCCTTCTCGAAGGCCGCCCTCGTGAGCTGCGCGTCGAGGAAGTCGCCCGCGCCATCCTCACCATCGAAGGCGTCCAGGAAGTCCATGACGTTCACATATGGTCTCTCGGCGGTGATCACAACGCCCTCAGCCTCCATGCCCGCATTCCAGACATGCATCTCGACGAATGCGAACACCTTCTCGCTTCCATCAAGCAAGCCGCTTCGCAAAAATTTGGAATTGAGCACACCACCGTGCAGTTGGAGCGGGCGGGGCTTCCGGCAAAATCAGGCTACGTCATGCCCGAGCCGGCCAAGAACTAGTCCTCACACCGGCAGGTGAAAATTCAAACCACGTTGTTCGTTGAATTGCTGCGTCGCGTCCAGGTCCAGCGCGTCACGCGACAGGCTCCGGCGTAATCCTTCGCTGGTGATGTACCGCAGTGTCCCGTTTTCCCACGCGTAGGCCACCGCAAAAAACAGCGTGCCATCCCGGCGCACAAAAACAAATTCTCCCGGTTGCGGCTGCGCAGTGTCTGGTGTTTCCACCACCGTAGTTTGCGCCGGCCGGGACGCTCTCGGACGCCGCGCCGTTTCCGCAATTTCGGACTCTGTATCCTGCGCTTGTGGTGGCTCCGCTACATCGTCTTGCTCATCAACAACAGTCGAACTCGGAATATAAAATCCGCCCCCCGCAAATGGAAAAAAGAACGGAATCTGATTTCCGAAACGCCCGCCCCCAACTGCCCCTGGCCCGCAGATCGCCGCCAGGTGCGGCACATCAAATCCCAATCCCGGGACGGTGCTGCAACCCGGCTTGAGTCCATGATTGTCGGCAAATATCTGCCGTCTCGAGCCCATCGGCCGGCCCGTATTCCGGACTGTCGTCCGCGGATGCGTCGAGCCCGTCCTCGCTATCATTCTCGTACTCGGAATCGCAGCTCTGGCCCCGGGTGACGCAACATGCGCAACCATTGTCGGCGGGGCGGCCATGGAATGCGCGCCTCCAGCCATCATCGCCCTGCCTTGCGCCTGCACATATATCGGAAGTACCGCGATGAAACCTGCGAGGAGACTTGCTGGAAGAATGAGCCGGCCCATGGTTACCGCCCCAAGCCCCAAATCACCGGGGCTTTCACTTACCCTTCACTCATTAAGGATGCGCCTCCTCGCCTTTAGGTTTCAAGCCCTGTCTCCGGCCCGCCGCACCCCCACCGACCTTTTCCATTGGCGGTGGATGTGCTATAACCGTCGGGCCGTGGAACGCGCCCCGAATCAGGAGCCAGCTCAGGTCCTCCGTCCGTCCGTACAGCCAGCATCTCCACCGGCTGTGCTCTCGCAGAGTGCCCAGAGTCAGCCCGCTCCCCTTGACGACGCTTCGCGGTATTGTCCAGTCTGCTCGCAGAGGTTAGAGTCGCGCCGGTGCAAGTTGATCTGTCCGGTCTGCGGTTATTACATGTCCTGCGCGGACTATTATTGATATCCTTGACGGCTCCGGCACAGGTTGCTGCCGGAACCCCTTTCCGATGAGGAGGAAAATAACGTGGCTTTGAAGATGACGAACCGCGAAGTGGATGGCGTGTCCGTGGTGGCCCTGGACGGCCGGATTGTGCTCGGTGAGGAAAGTAACGCGCTGCGCGAAAAAGTGAAGAGCCTGATTGCCGAGGGCAAGAAGAAAATCGTCCTCAACATGGACAACATCACCTTCATCGACAGCGCCGGCCTCGGCACCCTTGTCGCCGCGCATCACAGCGTCAAGTCGCAGGGCGCCTCGCTACGCCTCTGCCACCTCGGCAGCAAGTTTCAGGAAGTCCTGCAAATCACCAAGCTGCTCACCGTCTTCGATGTTTACAACTCCGAAGCCGAAGCCGTCGCCAGCTTCTCCAAATAGTTTTATCTCTCAAACAAGAATCCTTTGCCAGAAGATCGTCTCCCTCATCGGGGACTATCCAGCACGCCTGTCTTTCAACGCAGAGGGCACGTCCCTGCGTGCCTCCTCGTCTCCTGATCTCTGTATCCTGATCTCTGATCTCTCCTTTCCAGGTGGTATCTTCTTTTCACCAACCCCCTATGAACCCCTCACCCAAGCCCATCGCCAAATCCTTCAAAGCAACTCTCGAGCGCATGCCCTCTAACCTCGGCTGGGTCATTGCTCGCATTCCGCTCGACGTTCCCAAAATCTGGGGAACCCGCGGCAGGCTCAAGGTGAAGGGCGAAATCAACGGCTTCGCCTTTCGCACCTCTCTCTTTCCCACCGGCAGGGGTTATCACTTCCTGCTCGTCAACAAAAAGATGCAGGTCGGCGCCAATGCCACGGCCGGAAGCGTCGCGCAATTTCGTATCGAGCCCGACACAGCAAAACGCGTCGCCACCGTTCCTCCCGAACTCCAGCGCATCCTCAACGAGGAACGCGCCTTTCGCCGCTGGTACGGCCAACTTACTTACTCCATTCGCAGATGGATTGGAGATTGGATCACTCAGGTAAAAAGCCCCGAAGCCCGCATCCGCCGCGCCGAACAAGTCGCCGAACAATTGATGTCCACCATGGAAGCCGAGCGCGAACTCCCGCCCATCTTGAAGTTCGCCTTTGCCCGCGATCCGCGCGCCCTCGCCGGCTGGCAGCTCATGTCCCCCACCCGCCGCCGCGGCCACCTCCTTGCCATCTTTTACTACCGCACCCCCGACGCCCGCGACCGCCGCATCGCCAAAATGCTCGAAGACGCCCTCGCCTTCGCCGAACGAAAGGCCACCAGCAAAATCATTCGCGACTAGTGCCTTTAAGCTTCGATCTTGCCGTTTGCAACAGCGGGCTTCGTAGCCAGAACGAGAAGGGTGGAAGTCCCGTGTGCCAATACTCGCCCATCCTGCGCCAGCACTCGCGCTTCGGCGGAAACAATCTGCCGTCTCGCCGACACCACCCGACCTTCCGCGCGCACTCGCCCGGTATCCGCCTTAATCGGCCTCGAAAAGTTAGCCTTGGTTTCGCTGGTGGTGTAGGCTGAGCCCGGCGGCAGCAGCGAAAAGGCCGCGCATCCGGTAACGCTGTCGATCAGCGTCAGCGCCCAGCCGCCGTGCACCGTGCCCATCGGATTCAGCAGATGCGGTCCCGGGTCGCCTTCAAACACCGCGAAGCCTTCGCCAACCTCGACAATCCGGAACGTCATCGGCTCCGCGATCGGTGGCTGCGGTAGCCGCCCATCAATAATCCCTTGCAGAATCTCCCTGCCGCTCATGCTTGCTGCTTCTTGAGGATTGGCCAAGCCATACCGGCGTGTCGTCATGTCTGCCTCACTGAGGCAGTCAGATGCATCGGCCTTGATCGTGGATGCGCAAAATGGCTCCACTCCGTCTCTACCGCGACTCCTCCACGCCGTGCTCCAATTGGCGTTGGTATTCCGCGTTATCGAACTGCCCTCGCGACTCCGCAATCAGCCCATCCTCCCCAATCTTCCACTCTTCGAACCCGCTGAACCGCACTGGGTGTCCCGTTCCGCCCCTCCCGGTATTCGTCCCGATAAATGTCCAGTGGTAAACCGCGTGGTCACCCTCGATGCAGACATCATCCATCCGCAGCACCATGTCTGGAAACGCGCTCATGAATCCCTGCGCCACCTCTGTGATGGCGCGTCGCCCCACGTTGGGAGCGCCATTCACGCTCAGCGATCCGTTCTGTGCGAAGAAAGCCGCCACACACGCGGCGTCTCGGCTGCACCACGCCGCCGTATACCTCTGGGCAAGATCTCGCAAGAAAGCTGGTTCACGAATCATCCGTGTTTCTCTCAATCCCGAGGCCGTATTCCTCCCAGTCCGCGCTTCCTCTACTGAAAGTCGAGGACGAGGAGGGTAATGTCGTCCTCCTGCGCGCGGGTGGAGTTGTACCCGGAAAAACCGGCGACGCTGTCGAGGAGGGTGTTGGCAAAACGTGCGGCAGGAATTTCCCGGTGCGTTTCCAGAAATTGTTTGCACCGTGGGCTGCCGAATTCTTCCCGAGCAGCGTTCTTGGCTTCGAGAATGCCGTCCGTATAGAGCAGACAGCGATCTCCGGGGCCAACGCGAATCTCAACAGAAGAGTAGACTGCTTCGGGAAACATACCCAACATCAGGCCGTTTTCTTCAATCTCCTGGACTTTACCTGCGGTGCCTGAGGCCAGCAGGAGCGGTGGGTGAGCGGCAGCGGAATAATGTACCAGGCTCTTCCCTAGATCCACAAAGAGATAAGCGGCGGTGACGAAATGCGCTTCGAAATTGCCGCAGAGAGAGCGGTTCAAGCCGATGAGAACGCTCGCGGGATCGTGGGCGTGAGCGGCTTGGCCCGTGAAAGCGACCTTGAGCATGGAGGCGATCAGGGCGGCGGGAACACCGTGTCCCGTGACGTCGGCCACCAGAATGCCGACGCGCTTTTCATCGATGCAAAGGAAATCGTAGAAATCGCCGGCGACCGCACTCATGGGTACGTAGCGGGCGATAATTTCGAGTCCTGTGAGGGTCGGAACGCTCTGCGGAAGTGTAGACGACTGAATCCGGCGGGCGATTTCCAGCTCTTTGTTGATGGCGAGAAGTCGTTCTTCGTTCGCGAAGGTACGGTGCGCGGACACATATCCGAGACACGCCGCGAAAACCAGGCAACCAAGAAACTCCACATTGTGCCCGCGTAAGATCTTAAGACCCAGGAGATTTGCGTGCAGGATGAACACAAGCCATACGAGAAAACCCGCGACGAGAACGCGAATTTCGTGGCTTAAGTGTGTGCGAGGGCCCGGGCGTAGTCTGCTGATGACCACGAACAGAACGGTGGCCACGAGCGTGACGAGCACTTTCATGTTGTTTGCGACGCCGAGCTTGGCCAGACTGACTCCAAGCACGGCGGCCGAGATCTCGAAAGCCGCGAACAGAGCTCGTGCGGCGAGCAGCCACCGAAGGAACTTTCTGAGGTTTTCGCCTACTACTTGGTAAAGGAAGAGGCCGCCAGGAAAAATGAGTATATTCGAGATGACCCAACCGACGTAGCTCCAAAACATTGGCGACTCGTCGAAGAGAGAGCGAAAGGACGAGAGATAAGCCAACAGTCTGACGGCATAGAGAATGCAAAACAGGCCGAAGTAAATCAGCGTTAGGTCGTGGGTCCTGCGGCTAAAGCAGAAAAGGGCGATTGCGGAAAGAGCGATGGACAGAAGAGCCACGGCGGCTGCGGCATTGGCAAACTCCCAGCGCAGCTCCGAGCGCGAAAAGGAAGCCGCAGCTTGAGCCAAGGCAAGCGCGCAGGTGTTCGCTCCGTTCGGCATGTGGGATGGAATTGTAGCCAAATCACGATTCCTAGGGCCAGCGCGCAGTCAGTGCCTTCCATGAGAAGACCGGTGAAGTGGTTTCAGTTTTCTGGCTAGAGCGGATGTATGCGCCAAATCCTCACGCGATTTCTTGGCCTTCAGCTAACTTTCCACTCGATACATCGCGATCCCGCTCATCAGCTTCGGATAAAAGTCCGTCGATTTCTGCGGCATCACTTCCCCCGACGTCGCGATTTCCATTACCTGCTCGACGTCGCAGGCGTTCAACAGAAACGAAATTTGCGCCCTCCCGCTGTCCACCGCGTCCAAGGCCGCGCTAGCTTCCCGCTCGTACGTCAAGTTGGCTTCCGCCGTCACCGCTTGCGGCGTAATCCCGAGCGCCGGCTCCAGGATTCCTTCGTGCAACAGCACCACGTCCAGTTCCCGCTGCAGCGGCGAAACATTCGGAAGCAGTTGCGCCAGATTGACGCCTTCACGCAACGTCAAAACATAGAAAGCGCGTTTCTGCGATTCCACCGCGGAATAAACGCCAATCGCCCGTTTCTCTCGCCCGCTCGCAAGTTTCGCGAGGAAATTCCTGCGCGCCTCGTCCTTCTTCCCTTCGTCGGAAAACGGAAATGCCTCCGCCGCAAACCATGGCTCCAGGTAGCGTCGCACGCCGCTCCACGAATAATCATGAATGTGCGCCGCCACGCGGTGCCCCGGCAAAATCGTCAGCCCTTCGCTCCGGGCATTGAAAAAACTCATCATCGCCCGCTCGTACGGCGCGTCGGGATCGATCTTTCCCGCGTGCGTGGGGTGCTCGTTTCGGTATTTCAGCGCCGTCTCGTAACGGTGATGTCCGTCGGCGATCACCAGCTTCTGGTCCTTCATCGCCTCTTGAATCGCCGCCACGCGCTCCGGTTCCGCAATCACCCACAGCCGGTGCACCACCCCATACTCGTCACGCATTTCCGTCGCAGGCGCGGCAGCTGCTTCGGCCTGAAACAGAATTCCGTCAATCCGCCGCTGCGGATCCGAATACAGCATGAAAAGTTGCCCAGTGCTTATTTTTGTGCGCCGCAGAAGTTCCAGCCGGTCCGCCTTCGGCCCGGAAAGCGTGTGCTCGTGCCGGAAAACCACTTTCGCGGAATATTCCTCCAGCTTCCCCGCCCCGATAAATCCGCGCCGCGTCCGCCGCTCTTCCGTTCCCGGCACCGTATATTCCTGCGTGTAGGCGTAGAAAGAAGGCGCGGGATCCTGCACTACCACATGAGTGCGAATCCAATCCTCGATCGCCGCCGCCGCGCGCGTGTAAACATTATTCTGCGGCGTGTCGCCCGGATAGACCCTGCCTTTCTCCACCGTAATCAGGTTATGCGGGTCCGCGGCGTAATATTGTTCCTGCATCGCCGGAGAAATCTTGTCGTAGGGCTGCGTCAGTACGCGGTCAAAAGGGGCGCGCGTCGGGTCGTAGCGAAAAGCGCGGAAGGGATAAACCTGGGCCATGAATTCTCCGGAATCCTTTTTTACCGCCTGCGAATCCACCTAGTTTACGCGAACTCGCGGAAATCCCGAAAAAGCCCGGTCATTAATTTATCGGGGAATTTTGATGGGAAACGGATGACCGCTGAAAAAGCCCCGCCATATTACAATAGTGTGTTCATGGCTGCTCCAAATCTCTCTTCCGTTCGCGCGCTGATCTTCGATCTCGACGGCACGCTCATCGATTCCCAGCGCGACTTGATTCGCTCCGTCAACGCCACTCTTCAGGAAATGGGCCGCGAGCAGCTTCACGAAGACACCATCTCCGGCTACATCGGCCACGGTGCGCCACAGCTGGTCAGCCGCGCTTTGGGCGGAAACGCCAGCAATAATGAATGCAACCGGGCCCTGCAATTCTTCCTCGCCCATTACAACGAGCACAAACTGGATTCCACCTGCGCCTACGCCGGCGTCCCCGAAGCGCTCGAACTCCTCGCGCACTATCCGATGGCCATCCTCACCAACAAACCGGTGCGCGTCAGCATGCGTATTTTGGAAGGCCTCGGCCTTGAGAAATATTTTCGCGCCGTCTACGGCGGCAACAGTTTTGAAACAAAAAAACCCGATCCCCTTGGCGCGCAAACCATCCTGCGCGAATTCGCTGCCTCGCCAAACGAAGCTCTGCTCATCGGCGATTCCGAAGTCGACGTGCAAACCGCACGGAACGCCGGCACCCTAGTCGCCGCCGTAACTTACGGCTTTGGTACCCACGACCGCGCCGCCCACCCCGCCGACATCTATCTTGACCGCCTCATCGATCTCGTTCCGCTGCTTGGAGTTGGAGCTGCGCGAAAATAAATTGAATTACTTTTTCGTGGATGCAACCGTTCCCGTGGACCCACCGGCGACTTCGAGGATGAAAGAGGTCTGGTCATTCGTGAGCACAAAAAGCCGCTTGCCGTCCTCGGAAAAAAGATCCGCGGAGACGCGGTCTGCAAACAGGAATTCTTTCGTCTGTTTGAGAGTGCGCAAGTCATACACGGAGAGCTTTCCTCTCCCGTTCGCCAGGCACAACCGGTCGCCATTGCGGGAGATCTGCGGCCGATACCCGAACCATTTTGCTTTTTGCTCTCCCGTGGAAATCGAATAAAGGAGCACGCGGTTCCGATTATCCGTTACCACGAGCCAGTCCCCCGCGGCCTCCTGATGTTCGGGCCGAAAAGAAAATTTTCCGGTGCGCACCACGGTTCCTCCCGCCACGGTTCCGTCGCGCGCATTCAGAACTTCGAGGAAGTAGTCAGTATCCCCCGGATTTTCCTTGTTCCACTGCGCTTGCAACTTCGCGTCGCGGGCCAGCTCGTCAAGCAGTCCATCCGCTCTGGCATTCCACACAAAGATCATTTTTCCGCTAGACGCCGATCCCGAAACAGACGGGCCTTGCTTTGGAAAGCTGCGGGACCACAGCGGTTTTGCCGTGGCCATATCCAGCGCATCCAAGTCGAAATTCCGGCGCCCGCTGTGGTTCTTGTCGTTGTGCTTAGTGCGCAGAAAAACGTCGCCGAAAAAAGTGACGTCATCGTCCTTGTCGATCTGACGATCCCTAAACTGTTTCGTCACCGGGCTCAGAACCACGATCGCGCGGGAATCTTTCTCAAATTCAGGGAAGTCCAGGAAGAAGACTTCATTCAGGGCGTAGAACGCATTTTGAAAACCGCGAACGAGACCGACCCGCACATTTGTGTCCAGGTCCCACACTCCCCCGCGTGTGAGGCTGGACATCGCCAGCCATTTCAAGTCGGGCGAAGCCGTATAGATCCGGAGCGCTCCCAGTTTTCCGAGCGGAAGCTGGAGCTTGTTATTTGCGGTGAGTTCCCCGATCTTGTAGAGACCGATTTCGCCATTCAGGCGCTCGCTGACCCAGACGTCGCCCCACACATCGGTGGCGGACATGCGGTTTGCATAGACCAATTTCTTCTGGGTCAGATCAAAAGCTCCGACGGGACTTTCTTTCAGGGGGCGCATCAAGATGTACTTTGAATTCGATGCCGAAAACAGGCTGCTGCCGCCGAGTGGCATACGGTCGAGAACTTTGCCGGAAGGAAATTCGACCAGCGGAGATTTTTGCGGATCCAAGGAGTCGACGCCCACAATCCGATCGGGGCCGGCAAAAGTAAAGGCATATGCCATCGCCGTGTACAGGGCCCCCGAGATATTGATTTTCTTCCGCGTGGAGAGGTCGAGGATCACTTCTTCCTTGGTCCGGGAGGACGCGGCAAAGTAACGGCCGTCGGGCGAGAAACGCAACGTGACCACTTCCTGATGCGTAAGAAAATAAAGCCATTTGAACCATCCAGCGTAACCGCTGAAACCCGAATCAAAGTCAAAAAAATTCTCTTTTCTGAAAATGGCTTCACCACTTGCCACGTCGTAGAGGGCGAGGTCCAGCTTGTTGCCGAAGCA
>Ga0210408_10005121_pt1 | contig 11543 bp, 15 predicted proteins | sample IncBWH4MmetaG_FD_155471 | JGI IMG/M metagenome (GOLD analysis project Ga0210408, IMG submission 155471) | Forest soil microbial communities from Barre Woods Harvard Forest LTER site, Petersham, Massachusetts, United States - Inc-BW-H-4-M | ecosystem: Environmental > Terrestrial > Soil >... | reverse complement strand
GACGGCGTTGCTACTGACCGGCAAAAAGTTCGGTCCGGCCTCGCGCGCTATAAATGCGCGTTCGGTCCTCTGGCCGGCTGGCTTTCTCGGCCTGTTCGAGGAGTACCCGCGCGTCATCCGGACGATTCTCGGCCATCGCCTTTAGAGCCAGTGCGTAAGCATCGGCGTCCGGTGGAATTTGTGCTGCGAGCTCGCGAGCGTGGGCGGACGGGGTTGGTGTCTGCAAGGCGCGGTGCACCTCGGTGCTCAAATAACTGAGCGTCCGGGTCTGTTCTCGAAGGGCGTCTTCCAGAGCCGTGAGCCTTTTTTCCACGCTGACGGGTGCCCAGGGACTGAGCCACCACCAAAGGACCAGAACAAACACGGCGACGCCCCCGCCAGCTTTGACGCTGAAGGTGCCAAGCTGCGACTTGAACGGTTTGATCACTATTCCGATGTCGCCGGTGAGGAAGAAGGCGAACAATCCTGCAAGCAAAGCCGAGGCCACGGCCAGCATCCGTTGTTTGAATTCAGGCAATTCCTTCGGAGCGAAAGCAAACACACACACGAAGAAAACGAACAGCAGGAAGCCAAAGACCCACGTTCCCAGTGACCGGCTTTGGGCGGTGGTGAGAGTCAGGAGACTGGGTTTGGCCCTTTTCGTCATGGTAGATTTCGATTGGTATTAAATGACGTTTCAAGCGGGTCGGTCAACGGTTATTTCAAGGCCGGAGGCCACTCGGGAGTAACCGACGGCTACTGTTAAGCGGCTGTTTTTTTCGGTCCGCTTCGGCGAGGTGTTTGACGTGGCGCAGGACACGGCGATGGATGGCATGGATGATCTGGTCGGACCAAATCTGCCAATAACTGACCGGCCACATGGTGTGGTGATACCAGGTCGTCCCTTCGAGCCGGGTCCGGCCGCCAGGCAGCGGGGTGAGCTGGAATTGCCCCTGTTCGGAAACCAGGAATCCATGCAGATGCGGCGGATGGATTTCGCGATAGGGCGTCCACTCATCGAGGGGCGCGGGGTTGCTCGTGACGGAGAATTTTAGCAGTCGCGGCTCGTCCCAGACTTCGATGGGCTCGATGAAGGGGCCGGTTGAAAAGATGCAATTCCGCACCGCCCCAGGGCCGTGCCCCTGGATTTCCGCGCGGATGGGATAGGCGATGCCGAGTTTGAAAAGAAACTCCGTTGGCGGGGCGAGTTCGGTGAACTCGACGACGTGCTGCCAGACCGTCTCGACCGGAGCGTTCACGTCGATGGCGGTCACGACTTTCAACAAAGGCGCGGGACCAGGACGCAGCGCTTCGGAAGCGAACATGAGCGGCAACGCCAGGAGCGGTATGCAAAAGACTTGCTTTGGAATGAGCGGCCGGCGACTGACCTGGACCGCATGGCCGGCGAGCGCCCCGACCAACGCGAGCGCAAGAGCGAGCGGAGCGGCCATCAGGAGGCAAATGGCGCCTTCAAAGGCCAGCACCAGGAAGGTTGCTCCGGCAATGGCCACGGAAACGACGGCGACCATCAGGCTTTCGCCCAGGCGCCGCGGTTGTCCCAGGCCGTGGATGACGGCTGAAAAGAAGCCCATGGAGAAGGGCACCCCGACAAACAGGCCCCAGCCGTATTCGTGCAGTACCATGGTGCTGAACAGGGCGGCAGCGAAGGCGAGCAGCACACTGGTCCCGACCGCCAGCGCCGCGCTGCCAAAAATGGATTTCGGGACCCACGACGCACGTTGGCTTGGTTCATCCGAATCAGCCTCGCGCTCAGGGACGATTGCCAGCGCAACAAAGAGGAACCACTTCAGAATGGGCACGACAAAAAGGACGGCCAGCCACGACGGAAGCCGGGCTGAACGCAGCCGCTTGATGCACAGCATGACGCCAGCCCAGAGGAACGGCAGTGAAACCAGACACAGCACGAGGAATTCTCTCGGGCTTTGGGCCGGTGAGAGGTTCTGAATCCTGGGAAAGGGCTGATCGAAATACGAGAAAACGGACCATGGGCGGTCAAAAAGCCAGCCGAGCACCACGCGGTCCAGGTTGTATTTCAAAGCGAACAATAACGCCGCCCAAATCACGAAGGGTGCGCGTGAAATCGTGCCGGTCGAGCGGCAAAGGTCGTTGAATTTCAGTCTCATGGGGGGAGAGCTACTCAATTTCCATTATTTCTGTCATGTCAGAAATTACATAATTATGCACGGCTTGTCAAATGGGATTGGCATGGTGCGGGTCTAGGGGCACGGTGGACGAATTGGAACAGGCACGGGGCTGTAGTTCAGGTGGAACTAAATGACACTTAATCCCAGTATTATGGTGCAGACCTATTGATGCTAAGAACTGACCCAAAACTGGCCCCCTGCTTTTTAATGACCTCTGCTTTTGAGTACAAATCTGAAATCAGCGGGTGGGCTTCCTCTTGGTTTTCTGAGGAGGCGAGAAAGGATGGGGCTGTGTTCATCGAGGCTGAGGTGCAACTGCGCTGGAAGGAATTGGTTGCCAAAGCTTGAGGCGAAGCTCGACGCCTCCGCTGAACCGGCCGAGGGGGAAGAGGAAGCGGCGCTTCCGAACGCGCTGCCCCGCGCTTAGCGTTAAACGCGAGCCGGCGCGTGCGGACGGCAACTGAGGGCCGGAGTTGCTGAGTGTGCCGTTTGGCGTATCGCCTCACAAATTTTACCCTATATGCCATTCCTCTCCCCGCCGCTTCTCTGACGAGGCCTCATTTTGGGAGGACCGAAAAACGTTGTCCGGAGGGCTAATGTGTGGTTTGATGTCGGCACCTCTCGGGACGTTGGCACTCCGACGGATATGGGTGACATGCGAATATACAAGAGCAACGACTTAGTGGGCTTTCACGTTGATCCGGCAGCGCCGGAAAAGGCGTGGCAGGACCTGCGGGTGAAGTGTCCTGCTCTGTCTGAATGGGGAGTGACAACGCTGCGCAAGGGCGGGCTCGATGGGCCTGCGCAGGGCCTCGACGGGTTTGTGCAGAGCATCATTCTTGAACCGCTTTACATCTGCAAGGATCACCGGAACCTTCACAGTAACTTTTATTCTAAGAAGTTTGTTGAGACTACTTCGGTCTGCAGCAGGCTGCATTTCTTCAACCAGGAGAAGCTGCAACCAAAAGACTTGCTGGCGGATGAGGAGAAGTTTCGGAAGAATTATCTGGGGTTTTCTGTCGTGCGGCCGGTTAAGGAGGCGTGTCTCGGTCGGACCGTCATTGATCCGTGGAAGATCGGGAGGGGAATTGATAACGAATACTATTTGCTGCGCACGCGATTCAGGGCGCAGGTCAACGGCGCGATTTTGGATGCCGAGGGCTATCCGTGGACGTCGCAGGATGGGGATGCAACGCTGTGTGCTCATTCGGCGCTGTGGGGTGTGTGCCGCTATCTGTCGCAGAGGTATCCGCAGTATCGGGAGCTCTACCCGTTCGATTTCATCCGAATGACTGAGAGCAGCGAGGGAAGAGCAGTGCCTTACCGGGGCATGACGTACACCGACTATTGCAGGATTCTGGGAGAGTTCGGGACATTTCCGGTTGTGAGGGTCGTGCAGAAGGCGAATGCGACGCTGGCTGCGCCGAGCTTGGACGCCGGTGCATTTCAAGATTTATATTCATACGTGGAGTCAGGTTTTCCGGTGCTCGCCAGTTTGCGCCTTCCTGGGAATGGCCACGTGATCAGCTTGGTTGGTCACACGATGGATCTCGACAAGCCCGTGGGTGGGACTGTTGAGTTTGTAGATAGTTCGCATTTCCTGAAACAGTTCGTGGTCGTGGATGACAATTACTTTCCATACCAGACGCTGGGCTATGAAGGGGACCTTGAGGATTACGCTGTTTCCTACAATAGACATGGGTTCAGGGTCTCATTGAGCAGCGTCAGAACGATGACGTGTCCTCTGCCGGAAAAGGTGTTCGTGCCGGCTGAGGATGCTCGCGTTAAGGCCGAAGGGTATTGCAGGAAATTCTCGAGCAATCTCAAGCAGACCGGCTCGGCCCCGTTTGTTACCAGATTGTTTGTGACAAGTGGCGCCTCGTTCAAGAAGCGGAAGCTTGCGCAGGCCCGCCGCGGACCGGATGGAGCTGCCAGTGTGCCTGTGGGGCTTCATCTGCCTCACTTCGTGTGGGTGATGGAGGTCTCTCCGGTTGATCTGTTCAAGAAGGGTTTATGCACTTGCGAAATCGTGCTGGACGCAACAGCGGGTGCATTGGAAGAGGGTGTTATTTACGTCCGGATCGGGAACCAGGTGCATTTCGAACCCCACAAAGCAACGCATTGGGTGAATATTGATGATGCGCCAAAGCAGTATTCTCAGTACACGCACAATCTTGGCGAGAAAAATGCTGCGTGAGACGGGGGGGGCTGGCTAGTAGCACAGGGCTTCAAATTTGTCAAGGAAGGTGTTGACGAACCGCACTTTTAGTGCTAGAAACGCGCGAACTATGCTAAACTTCCCCCGGCGGGGTCAGCGAACTATGAAAAACAATCCCGACAAGATTATTTTGACGGTTAAGGAGTTGCTCTCTGAGGCTCAGACGTTAGATCTTGTGGAGGAAGAAACGGTGGGGGAAGAGCAGGAGGCGAAGCTGAAGGACGCCCGTGCGCGAAGAGACGAGGAGTGGAGTCTATTGGCCAACCAAGTGGTGGGCGGAGAGACGTGCATTTTCCCGGAACCAAAGGTTACTTGCCACGCGGTGGAGAACGACGCACCGGCGATCTCCGGCGAGGTGCTGCCGCCTTCGAACTGCTGTGGCGGGTCTAGCTCTTCTTAGAACGGAGGAAACTGAGGTAATCGAGGAGTTGTGCCTCCTCGGACCCGCTTAAATCCTGGCTGAACAGTGTGTCTCCTGCAAAGGTCTTTGGCCCGACATCTCTTTTTCCCGGCGCGATGTAGCCCGCGGTTTCCATGACGATCTGGAAGTCAAGGTCGTACAGGGAGGAGAGTTTGCCAAGGAATTGGGGGGACGGCTTCTGTATTTTATCGTTCTCCAATTGGCTTAAATAGGGATTGGAAATCCCTGTGGCGGCTTCAACCTCGCGCAGGGAGAGCTTTTTCAGTTTCCGCGCTGCCTGTAATTCCTGGCCCAAAGTTCTCATAGTCAGAATTTCCCACGTTTTGCAAAGGAAAGCAAGCGTTTTATACGCAATTTAATCATATGCTTGACATATTTAGCGATGCATGATACGCTTAGTTGAAAGCTGGTAATAACGCCAGCCGCAGAACGACAAAATTATGAACGAGATTGAACTGTTCGTGCATTCGACGAAGGATGCTGAGCCGACCATGGTAAAGGTCGGCACTGATGCTTCCGTCGAGGAACTCCTAAAGAAAATCTATGAGGCCGGGTTGTGTGATGGGCCTTCGGAGGAACTCCATATCTTTGCTGAGGAAGAAGGGGAACCTTGCAAGCGGGAAGACACCATTGAGCATTGTGGGCTGAAACACCGTCACCACGTCCACTGCCACAAGTGCCACCGCGTTCGTGTCGAGGTGAACTATAACGGGGTCGAGAAAGACGAAGCGTTTCCGCCATCGACAAAGGTTAAGCGGGTGCTGAAATGGGCGGTGGACGCGTTCGGGTTGAAGGGCGCGGACGCTGAGAGCAAAGTATTGCGACTGGCTGACCCCCCGCAGACCGAGTTGCTGGGCGACCAGCATATCGGGTCGTTCGTTCAGTCACCAAAATGCGAGCTCAAGCTGTGTCTTGTCCCGCGAGTGCGCTTCCAAGGATGAAACCGAACGAAAGCCTGCTCAAGGCACACATGGAAGGCGCTCCGTTTCTTGCCGGCGCTGATGCGGGCAAATGGGGCCTGCATGGCACGCTTGAAACGGTGGACCTGAGCCATCCGGTGTTTTGGGTCCGCGGGGACAAGCGATTCGTTCCTGACGAGCGCGTGTATCTGCGATTCGATACCACCGGCTACTCGCAGGAGGCGCCAACGGCTGGCCCGTGGGATGCGGCCGGTAATTGTAGGCTCCCGGTGCCGCGATGGCCGCGGGGGGATGGCATTTCGGTTGTGTTCAATCCAGCCTGGAAGCAGGACGCGCTATACTCTCCCTGCGACAGGATGGCCATGCAGGGGCATGACACCTGGAGAGGCATGTGCCCGCAGTGGTGGTGGCAACCGACCTTCACAATCGTGAGGTATTTGGAGTTCGTTTATGCGTGCGTGAATCCGGCTGAACATGAAAACTAATCTGAGGATATCATTGCTCCTCTGGCGGAAGCTGATGGCGGAGCTCAAGCGGCGCGGAGCCGGTGTCAGGGAGAGCGGGGCGTTCCTGCTCGGAAATGTGGGCGGCTGCAAGATCAAGCATTTCATCCCTTACGATGATCTGGACCCCACTGCTCTGGACACGGGCATCATTTCGTTTCAAGGTGAGTGCTTCGTGCCGCTCTGGAATTACTGCCAGCGGCATAAGATGCAGGTTTTGGCGGATGTCCACACGCATGGCGGGAAGTGGACGGGCCAGAGCGTGACGGACCAGACCAACCCTATGATTGAGACGCCGGGACATGTCGCGCTGATCGTGCCGAACTTTGCCAAGGGAAACCGGGCGTCGCTAAAGGGCGTCGGCGTGTACGAGTATCTTGGCGATCACGAATGGCGTACCTATAGCGCGAAGTCTGGCAGGGTGAAACTACCCGTTTTATGAAAGAGCAAGCGCCGAGTGAGGACAGCTTTTGCCGGTTATCGCGGGCAATCATTGAGAGGCACCGATGCACGTATGCGGAGGCCCTCGGGATTCTGGAAGGGCTCCGTTTGAACTTGGTGTGTGATGAAAAAATCCGCACCTCGGTTGCTTTGCAGGCGGCCCTGCTAACAGCGGTCAACGTGGGCAAGCGGAGTTTTTTGGGCGGTGTCTCGGTTTCGATGCCGTCTGAAGTGCCCTGCCTTCTGCCGTGGCCGGCTGCGGGGTCTTTGAATGGCTTGGCGGTGGAAGTCGGTGCGACGATGGCGAAGCCGCCGTTCTCACCTGCGGCGCACACTCTTTATTTTGGAGGGGCAAGCAGCCCGGTGGAGGATGGCCTCACGGTTCTATGCAGCGGATGGCGGGGCGGGGTTGCGCCAGCGGAGCAGGCGGTTTCGGTGGACAGTCCACAAGACTTCGCCCTAGGCGGGGTGCTGGCCGGTGCGCTGGGCGTGGCGAAAGGGTTCTTGCGTGTGACGGGGTTGAGCAGCCGATTTGTTGAGGGGCCGCAAGGCGTTTCCCTGTGGCGGCCAGATTTGGACTGGCTGAGTGCGGAAGCCGCTGGGCCACGGTTGGAACTGCTGCCCTTGAAGTTGTGGCTTCTCGGGCTGGGCCACTTGGGTCAGGCCTACCTTTGGAACCTGGGTTTGCTGCCATATCCGCGCTCCAGACCAGCGACGGTGTTCTTACAGGATTTCGACCGGGTGGTCGCGGCGAACTGGAATGCAGGTCTGCTTTGTGGCGAGGGGTCTCCCGGCCAATACAAGACGCGGTTGTGCGGTAGTTGGCTGGAGGCCAGGGGATTCGGAACCCGGATTGTTGAGAGGCCGTTTGACGAACTGACGAAAAGGAGCGGGGAAGAACCGTTCATCGCGCTTTGCGGCTTCGACAACGTGAAATCGAGAAGCCTGCTTGAAGGGGCCGGTTTCGATTTGGTTGTGGAGTGCGGGCTAGGCGGGACCACGGAAAACTTTGATGATGTTGTGCTGCACACGTTCCCTGGGTCTTCTCAAAAAGCCAGTGAGATTTGGGGTGAGGGTGCTGGTGGTACCGGCCCGGCTCGCGGGGGTGCCCTGGCAAAGGCGTTCGGAGATTTGGAGGATTGTGGAATCCTCCTAGCGACCCTGGAGGGCAAAGCTATCTCCTCCTCTTTCGTCGGGGCTTATGCAGGGGCGCTGGTCGTCGGGGAACTTCTCCGAGGGCTCCACGCTGGGGTGCGATGCGAACTGATCAAGGCACATCTACGGGGTAACGACCCGCATGGGGTCGTGCTTTTAGAGGAGGTTTACCAGAATCGGTTCGCGAGGTCCGGGTACATTGAAATCCAATAATCTTTTACCGTGGCCGGAAAACGGGCGAAGGGAAGTCTGCCTTGGCGAAAAAGCTCTCCAAGTCGTTCTGGCTAGCTCATCGTTCGTGCCTTCAGGCGTGTGGAGGGGTCGCTCATGCCCGCGAACTGGAATCATTCACCTCCCTTCCGAACGATGACCAGGCACCCGAACTCCATTCAGCGGTTTTCGGTGAACAGCACGAAGCCCTTTGCCTTGGCCCAATCAATCATCTCACACGTTGCACAAGCGATACTTGTACAGTTCGGTGCGTCGTATCGAAGGCGGGAGTGGATTTGTGCGGTTGGTGAAGGGATGAAGTGACGCCGCTCAGGATTTGGGGCCTAATTGCTGTCGTTTGCAGGGGGTCGCTCATGGGACGTGTCTGCTGTGGTTTAACGTAAAAGATTCCTGTTGCCCTCGAAAATAACTATGGCATAACTATGCTATAGTTATTTGAAAAAGAATGCCCCGGTCGAAAAACAAAATAGCAACCGAGCAGATCACGATCTCCACAAACGCCATGCTTTGTGCCGATCTGGACAAGGTTGTGCTGACCGGGTACTACGGAAATAATCGTGCCGAGGCCGCGGAACGTTTAATCACCGAGGCGGTGCGACATTTGATCCGTGAGGGCACAATTGTGAAGAAAGGCGGGGTGACCGAATTGTGAGAGGAGTGTTAAAAGTGCCTCCGAGCTGGAGTGCTGGAACAAGGTGGATAAGTTTCCAACAACTTTCCATTGGCAGATGCGTGAACTCAACCCTAACTGGAGGAGCATTATGATACCGCAAGCCATAGCAAATACCGGTCCTTACGCGGCGCTTTGGAGCGAGCTAAAGTCGATGCGACACGCGCTGGAACGGGCAATGAAAGCAACTGCGAGGGGCGATCTCGCCGAACTGGACCAGGCCAGACTCCGCTCCCTGATCGATTTCCTCCGTGCTGAACTGGACCCAAAGCCGACAGAGCAGGGCGAGTTTTTGTCGCTCGCTTCGGCCGAGCCCCGATATTCTTTGGATGTTGATTTACGTCAACTGCTGAAGGGCCTCCCGGTTTTTGAACAGTGGCACCGGGCTGGAAAGCTTGGGTTCAAGGAAAAGACGCTCAAGCTCATCACTGCCCTGGAGGAGTACCTCGGGAAGCTCTTGGGGAATCTATTTCCCAGCAACCCCCCCGAGGATGAGTTCAAAATCCTTCACGCGGTTCTCTCAGAACTGCTGGTCCGCACCGAAACTGCTTTGCTAAGTTAGGAGCCGCTGCTAAGGTCTGGCGATGGGTTCTGACCCTGAATCGTTGGTATTCTCAAAGTCGCTTGCTCTAGTTCAAAAGACCAAGAAACGCGTAGTGCAAGTTGACGGTGGCGAATTCCCTACGCCTTCCTCCGAGCAGGCGCGAACTCTCTTGTTGGCGGCGTTAACTGCGCTCGGGAATCCGGCCTTTTGGCCGCCAATGAATCCAGAGGCCCTGTATAGTTCTCTGATTCAAATTCAGACCTTAGTCGAAGAGATCGAGGCATCAAACAATGCGCATATTGCTTGGCCGTTGGTCAGTTGTTGCGATCACATCTGGAAACAGTTCTTTCCCTCAGGCGAGGCTCAGATTTTCTACTCAGTGATGACTGAGCACAATTACGGAATCGGCTCATTCTCCTTTCGGTTGAAACGGTTGATCGAAAAGGTTTTGCCCCCATCTGAGGTCGAAAAGATTTTGAAGGGCCAAAATCTGTATTGCCTGCAGCTCGCCTCGCTGGAGGATGAGAACTTGCCACTTTATGCCAATATCGGCCACGAATTTGGGCACGCGTTGTACCGGTCTCGTAAGGAGGCGATCCTCAAATTGCTGGCAAGTGAATGTGATGGCGTGTACAAGCTGATTGTTTCCGAGTTGACCCGATTGGACCCCGCCCTGGTGCAGAAGCGGAAGACCAAGACCGCATTGATTATCAGAGGCATCGCGACCGAATTGTTTTGCGATCTGATTGGATTCCTGATTTCGGGCCCGGCGTTCCTGCTGTCCTTGCACGAAATGGCGTGGGGAGTTGACCAAGGCACTTGGCGGGCAGGCCTTACCCCGACTGCGGCGAGCATCCATGCTTACCCCAGCTATCATTTTCGATTTCATTGTTTGAGGAAGCGCGAGAGGACAGCGTCGTTTGAGGCAGAGGCGAATAGGGTGTTCAAGGCGCTGGAAAAAGGCGACCTTTGTGAAATGTCCTCGTATTTGTCAACAATCACCGCTGACCACTCGGCGGATCGGGTCGAGGTTTCGGCGTTTTCTGATCCGGATAACGACCGATTGGCAGTGGAGTCAGCCATTACGAAGCATTTGGGCCAACTGAAAGTGGCCTTGGAGGGGTTTGTCGCGCGTTGTTGGAACGAATTCCTGACGAGCAACATGAAGGACAAGGAATTCCCACCAGTTTCGACTGAGGACGTGTTTCAGCTTCTTCGCCGGTTGGAAAAAGATATTCTCCCAAACATCATTCCGAATAATACTTTGCTGGGCGTTCCAGCTTCCTTTTCGGCGATACTGAACGCCTCCGCCATCTACCGAGTTCATGTTCTCTCAACGAGCGACAACACTTCTGGTCCCGATGAAATTTACCGGGACATCCAGAAAGTGGAGCGGCTCACCGCCAAGGCCTTGGAGGTATCGTATATTCAGGGTGAGTTCAAAAGGTGGGAGGCTGATCACTAGCCATGAGCGTTCTCAGCAAAGAAGCCCTTGAGGAGCTAATCGCGCAGACCGATTACAGCAAAAAGTTGATTATTACCCCGCTGCTGTCGCTGTCTCAGATAGGCCCAGCCTCTATCGACATCCGGTTGGGTTCCTCAATCGTAATTCCTCGCCGAACCTTCGTTAGTAGCCATGATGTTACGAGCCCGATACAGGCCCAACAGGTAGAGAAAAGAGTTTATGATCGATGCAGGCTAAAGTACCACTCCGAAATTTGTGCTGCATCCGAATCAACTCATTCTGGCCGTCACGCTCGAATACGTTTCGCTGCCGCTCAAGGTTTTTTGCCAAGTGGCGAGCCGATCTTCATGGGGGAGGCTGGGGTTGGTGGTGGCGACAGCATCTGTAGTGCAGCCCGGGTTTAAGGGATGCTTGACTCTGGAACTTGCAAACTTGAGCGACAGCCCGATCACTTTATATCCGGGGTTACTTGTGGGTCAGCTGATCTTTTATGAGGTGAAAACTGGCGAGAGGGACGCAACTCCGTACACAGGTCGGTACGATTGCCCTACAGAGGCGGGCCTTCCGCAGTTTTTCGCCAAGGAGCTAGATGAGGAAATGAAGTTCTGGGGGCGCCGGCCTTAAACGCAGGTCTGTCGCTGTCGCTGGACGAGGGAGACGGATGATGGATGGTGGTCGGATTCCGATCGGGGGTCAATCGGGGGTCAGAACAAAGTTTCTTCACAGTTGGACGTGTCAGCGGTCAGTCAAAACCAGCCACAACGGGTCGAATGAAAACCAGCCACTTTGAGGGGAGCATTGCGTATGGGGCAGCCTGTGCTGCTCTTGGGC
>Ga0210408_10005119_pt1 | contig 11545 bp, 8 predicted proteins | sample IncBWH4MmetaG_FD_155471 | JGI IMG/M metagenome (GOLD analysis project Ga0210408, IMG submission 155471) | Forest soil microbial communities from Barre Woods Harvard Forest LTER site, Petersham, Massachusetts, United States - Inc-BW-H-4-M | ecosystem: Environmental > Terrestrial > Soil >... | reverse complement strand
AGGATGACCGGGATGAAGCAGTACCTGCTCAGCATCTACCAGCCGGACGGGGATCCGCCCCCGCCGGAGGTCCTCGAGCCGATCATGCGCGACATCGAGGCGGTGAACGCCGAGATGCGGGTGGCGGGTGCCTGGGTGTTCACCGGCGCCCTGCACCCGCCTGACACGGCCACGGTGCTGCGCGCCGACGGCGGCGGCGTGCTCGTCACCGACGGGCCTTATCCCGAGGGCAAGGAGCACGTCGGCGGGTTCTGGGTCATCAGGGCACCGGACCTGGATGCCGCGCTGGACTGGGCGCGCAAGGCCACGGCGGCGTGCAAGCTGCCGGTCGAGGTCCGGCCGATGGTCGACAGGACCGAGGGCTGACCCTGCCCATGCCCGGGCCCGCCCCCGCGCTCGCGGACATCGAGTGCGTCTTCCGCGCGGAGTACGGCCGCGCGGTGGCCGTCCTGACCCGCGTCTTCGGTGACATCGACACCGCCGAGGACGCGGTCCAGGACGCCTTCGCCGAGGCGGCCAGGCGGTGGCCGTCCGCGGGGCTGCCGCCGAGCCCGGCCGGGTGGATCATCACCACCGCGCGCAACCGTGCCATCGACCGGCTGCGCCGGGAGGCGGCCCGCGACGCCAAGCAGGCTCAGGCCGCGTTGCTGCATGAGCAGGATGATTCGGCCGAGGAGGGCCCCGTGCGCGATGACCGGCTTCGGCTCATCTTCACCTGCTGCCACCCGGCGCTGGGCACCGCCGCCCGGGTGGCGCTCACGCTCCGGCTGCTCGGCGGGCTCACCACGGCCGAGATCGCGCACGCGTTCCTCGTGCCGGAGCCGACCATGGCCCAGCGCCTGGTCCGGGCCAAGGCCAAGATCAGGGACGCCGGGATCCCGTACCGTGTCCCGGCAGAGGCCGACCTGCCCGCCCGGCTGTCTGGGGTGCTCGCTGTCGTCTACCTCATCTTCAACGAGGGCTACACGGCGAGTTCGGGCGACCAGCTGGCCCGCGCCGACCTGTGCGCCGAGGCGATCCGGCTCGGGCAGCTGCTGGCCCGGCTCATGCCGGACGAGCCCGAGGTGCTCGGGCTGCTCGCGCTGATGCTGCTCACCGAGTCGCGGCGGGCGGCCCGCACGTCCCCGGAAGGCGCGCTGGTGCTGCTCGCCGACCAGGACCGGTCGCGCTGGGACCGCGCGCTGATCGCCGAAGGCCAGGCACTGGTCCGGCAGTGCCTGCGCCGCGGCCAGCCGGGCCCGTACCAGATCCAGGCCGCGATCAACGCCGTGCACAGCGACGCGCCCCTGGCGGCGGCCACCGACTGGGAGCAGATCCTGCACCTTTACGACCAGTTGCTGGTCGTCGCGCCGAGCCCGGTGGTGACACTCAACCGGGCGGTCGCGGTAGCCGAACTCGACGGCCCGGCCGCCGCGCTGGCCCTGGTGGACGACCTGGACTCCTCGAACATGGACCGGTACTACCTGTTCCACGCGATCCGCGCGGACCTGCTGCGGCGCCTGGGCCGCCGGGCCGAGGCGGACGCCGCCTACGACACCGCGATCACGCAGACCGGCAACGCGGCCGAGCGCGCGCACCTAGCGCTGGCGAAGCAACAGCTGCCCGAAGGCCGCCGCCGGGCATAGCCTTATTTTGTGTTGCTGGTAAACAAAATCCAGCGCATGCGGGTCACGCATGGACGGCGAGGCGATCTCAGCCGGCTCCGCGTGGCGCTGTGCGCGATGTTCGCGGCGCACGGGTTCATGTTCGCGAGCTGGGCGGTCCGCGTCCCTGCGATCAAGGAGCAGACCGCGGCGTCATCCGCGGCCCTCGGCCTGGCGCTGCTCGGCCTTTCGGGCGGCGCCGTGGCCACCATGCTGCTGGCCGGGGCGCTGTGCCGCCGGTTCGGCAGCCCGCGGGTGACCGTGCTGTCCTGCGCGCTGCTCTCGCTGACCCTGCCGCTTCCCGCGCTGGCCGGGTCCGCGCTCGCGCTCGGGCTGCTGCTGGTCGCCTTCGGCGCCGCCTACGGCTGCCTCAACGTGGCCATGAACAGCGTCGCGGTCGACATCGTGACCGCGCTGCGGCGCCCGGTGATGCCGGGCTTCCACGCCGCGTGGAGTTTCGGCGGCCTGGCCGGAGCCAGCCTCGGCGGCCTGCTCGCCCCGCACTTGTCACCGCTGCGGCACCTACTGCTGGTCGCGCTGGCCGGGCTGCTGGTCAGCGCGCTGGCCGGGCAGGTGCTGCTGACCCGGTCCGGCGTCCTGCACAACGCCGCGCCGGGAGCCGCCACCGACCCCGCGTCCCGGCGCGCCCCAGGGTGGCGCGGGACACTGCGGACCGGACGCACCGTCGGACTGTTCGGCCTGATCGCGTTGTGCGCCGCGTACGACGAGGGTGCGATCGGCGACTGGGGCGCGCTGCACCTGCGGCAGGACCTCGGCGCCGACGCGGCGCTGGCCGCCGCGGGCTACGCGGCCTTCGCGCTGGCCGAGGCGAGCGGCCGGCTGTCGGGGACGGCGCTGCTCGAGCGGCTCGGCCGCACCCGGGTGCTCATCCTGGGCGGCCTGACCGCGTGCGCGGGCATGCTGCTGGCCTGTCTCGCGCCTGACGTGTGGCTGGCGCTGGCGGGGTTCGCCGCGACCGGTCTCGGGCTGGCCAACTTGTTCCCGGCGGCCATCGCCCGGGCCGGCCGGCTGGCCGGGTCCACCGGTGTCGCGCTGACCTCGCTGCTCGGTTACGGCGGCTTCCTGCTCGGGCCGCCCGCGATCGGCTTCCTGGCCAGCCAGGCGGGCCTGCGGACCGGCCTGACCACGCTGGCCTTCCTCGGCCTGGCCGCCGCCCTGATCGCCTGGCTTTCCCGGGACCCACCCGAACTCAGCGGTTCCGCGTCACTGCACCCTCGCAGCTGAAGATGATCATCGGTCAGCCAGTATGGCTCCGGATCAGGGGAGCATGTCGACGGTGAGGCTGGCCTCGGTGTTGGGGATGCCCTGCTCCATGGCTCGCCGGTCGGCCAGGGCGAGTAGCCGGCGGATGCGGCCCGCGATGGCGTCCTTGGTCAGCGGCGGGTCGGCGATCTGGCCGAGTTCCTCCAGGCTGGCCTGCCGGTGCGCCATCCGCAGCTTGCCCGCCATGGTCAGGTGCTGCGGCGCGTCCGGGCCGAGGATCTCCAGGGCGCGCTCCACCCGTGCGCCCGCGGCGACCGCAGCGCGGGCGCTGCGGCGCAGGTTGGCGTCGTCGAAGTTGGCCAGCCGGTTGGCGGTGGCCCGGACCTCACGGCGCATCCGGCGCTCCTCCCAGGCCAGCACGGCCTGGTGCGCGCCAAGCCGGGTCAGCATGGCGGCGATCGCCTCACCGTCCCTGATCACCACCCGGTCCACGCCGCGCACGTCACGCGCCTTGGCGTGCACCTTCAGCCGCCGCGCGGCGCCGGCCAGGGCGAGGGCCGCTTCGGAGCCGGGGCAGGTGATCTCGAGCGCCATCGAGCGGCCCGGCTCGGTCAGGGACCCGTGGGCCAGGAACGCGCCCCGCCAGGCGGCCTCGCAGTCACACGCCGAACCCGCCACCACCTGCCTGGGCAGGCCGCGCACCGGTCGGCCGAAGCTGTCGATCAGGCCGGCCTGGCGAGCCAGGGTCTCGCCGGCCTGTCCCTTGCTCACCCGGACCAGGTAGCGGTTGCCCTTGCGCAGGCCGCCCGGGGAGAGCACAAGGAACTCCGCCGGGTGCCCGAACACCTCGGTGATGCTCGCGCGCAGCCGCCGGGCCGCCGCGCCGGTGTCGAGTTCGGCCTCGATGATCACCCGGCCCTCGGACAGGTGCAGGCCGCCGGCGAATCTGAGCAGCGTGGAGACCTCGGCCTTGCGGCAGCAGGGCTTGATCACCTGCACCCGGCTGAGCTCGTCCTTCACCACGCTGGTCATGGCCATGCGGCCTCCCCTGTGTCAGTCCGGGGGAATGAGCCCCCCGGGCCCCCCGCGCCTGGGGACCCCCCTCTGAATATCTGCGCGTACATGCCCGCCAGCAGCCTGGGGTCATGTCTGGGCGTGCCGTCGGCCGCGGCCACGTCCGCCATCACGAGCCGGGCGCCGAGCATCGCGGCCGCCTTCTCCAGGTCGGCCAGGCTACCGGTTCCCGCGGCCTTAGTGTCCGCGAGCACTACATCCACAGTAAGCGCAGGCGCGTGCCCGGCGAGGACCTCGAGGTGCTTATGTGGCGAAAATCCGTCCGTCTCCCCCGGCTGCGGGGCCAGGTTGAGGATGACCAGCCGCCGGGCCGTGGTGACGTGCAGCGCGGCGGCGAGCTCGGGCACCAGCAGGTGCGGCAGCACGCTGGTGAACCACGAGCCCGGGCCGAACACCACCCACTCCGCGTCGAGCACCGCGCGCACCGCCTCGGGCACAGCGGGCGGGTCGGACGGCAGCAGCGTGATCGACCGCACCTGGCCCGGCGTGCTGGCGCAGGCCGCCTGGCCGCGGACCGTGCTGACCTCCTCCGGCCGGTCCGGGTCGGCGCCGACCACTTCCGCCACGATGTCAAGCGGCACCGCGGCCATGGGCAGCACCCGGCCGCCGGTGCCGAGCAGCCTGCCCACCCACTCCAGGCCCGCCACCGGGTCGCCGAGCAGGTCCCACAGCGCCACGATGAGCAGGTTGCCGACGGCGTGGCCGGCCAGCTCCCGGTCGCCGCCGAACCGGTGCTGCACCACCTTGCTCCAGGTGGTGCCCCACTCGTCGTCGCCGCATAGCGCGGCCAGCGCCATCCGCAGGTCACCCGGGGGCAGCACGCCGTAGTCGCGGCGCAGCCGGCCGCTCGACCCGCCGTCGTCCGCGACCGTCACGATCGCGGTGAGATCACCGGTCACCCGGCGCAGGGCCGACAGCGACGCTGCCAGCCCGTGCCCGCCACCGAGTGCTACCGTCCTCGGGCCAGTCCCCAACTGCTCACTCCCGACCGAGATCCCGGTGCACTACCTGCACGTCCGCTCCTGCGTCCGCGACCCTCGCCGCCAGCTCGCCGGCGATCGCCACGCTCCGGTGCTTGCCCCCGGTGCAGCCCACCGCGAGGGTGACGAACCGCTTGCCCTCACGTTCGTAGCCGGGCAGCACCACCCGCAGCAGCTCCGCGTAATGGTGCAGGAACTGCGGGGCGCCGGGCTGGGACAGAATGTACTCCCGCACCGGCGCGTCCTGCCCGGTCATCGGGGCCAGCTCGGGAATCCAGTGCGGGTTGGGCAGGAACCGGCAGTCGGCCACCAGGTCCGCGTCCACCGGGAGGCCGTACTTGTAGCCGAACGAGACGACGGACAGCCTCAGCCCGGCCGTCGTGCCACCGCCAAAGGAGTCGCGCATCCTGGCCCGCAGCTCGTGCACGTTGAGCCTGGTCGTGTCCAGCACCAGGTCCGCGTCGCCCCGCGCCCCGCGGAGCAGCTCACGCTCGGCCGCGATGCCGTCGGTGACCCGGCCGGTGCCCTGCAGCGGGTGCGGACGCCGCTCGCTGTCGAACCGGCGCACCAGGGTGTCCTCGGCGGCCTCGAGGTAGACCACGCGCGCGGTCGCGCCGCGGGCGCCGAGGTCGCTGACCGCCGACTTCAGGTCGGTGCTGAACGCCCGGCTGCGCACGTCGACCACTGCGGCCAGCCGGCTGACCGCGCCGTTCGACCTGGCCGCGAGGTCCACCATGGTCGGCAGCAGGCCGGGCGGCAGGTTGTCGACCACGAACCAGCCGAGGTCCTCGAGCGACTTGGCTGCCGTCGACCGCCCCGCCCCGGACAGCCCGGTGATAATGACGATGTCCGCCGAGTCGTCAGCCGTTCTCATCGTGTTCCCTTGCTTGGTTGGCGCCCAGGGCCGCCGAGATGGTGGCGGCCAGCCGCGATCCGATGCCCGGGACCGCGGCGATCTCCTCGATGCTCGCCGCGCTGAGCTTGCGTACCGAGCCGAAGTGCTTGAGCAGGGCCTTGCGGCGCGCCGGCCCGAGCCCGGGCACGTCGTCCAGGGCGCTGGTGGTGGCGGCCTTGCCGCGCTTGGCCCGGTGGTAGGCGATGGCGAACCTGTGCGCCTCGTCCCGCACCCGCTGCAGCAGGTACAGCCCCTCGCTGCTGCGGGGCAGGATGACCGGGTACTCCTCGCCGGGAAGCCAGACCTCCTCCAGCCGCTTGGCCAGCCCGCACACCGCTACGTCATCGATGCCGAGTTCGGCCAGGGCGCGCGCCGCCGCCTCGGCTTGCAGCGGGCCGCCGTCGACGACGACCAGGTTGGGCGGATAGGAGAACTTCTTCTGGGCGGATACCTCGGGCCGTTCGGTGTCTGGATCTTGCTCGTCCTCCCCGGCCTCGGGGTCGCCGAGGGTGTCCAGCTCGCCGGTCTTCTCGCGCTCGGCCAGGTAGCGGCGGAACCTGCGGGTGATCACCTCGTGGATCGAGGAGATGTCGTCGGTGCCGCTGATGCCCTTGATCGCGAACCGGCGGTACTCGCTCTTGCGGGCCAGGCCGTCCTCGAACACGACCATCGACGCGACCACGTGCGTGCCCTGCAGGTTCGACACGTCATAGCATTCGATCCGCAACGGCGCGTCGTCCAGACCGAGGCCTTCCTGGATCTCGCTGAGCGCCTTGCTCCGGGTGGTCAGGTCGCTGGCGCGGCGGGTCTTGTGCAGCGCGAGCGACTGGCCGGCGTTCCTGGCCACGGTCTCGAGCAGGGCCTTCTTGTCGCCGCGCCGCGGTACCCGCAGGCTGACCGGGCCGCCGCGGCGCTCGCACAGCCACTGGGTCATGGTGTCCGGGTCCGGCGGCAGCTCGGGCACCAGGACCTCGCGCGGGATGCCCGCGTTGACCGCCTCCGTCCCGGCCGGGCTGTCCGCGTAGACCTGGCCGAGGAACTGCTCCACCAGGCCGGCCGGCGTCACTTCCTCGATCTTGTCCAGGACCCAGCCGCGCTGGCCGCGGACCCGGCCGCCGCGCACGTAGAACACCTGGACAGCCGCCTCGAGCTGGTCCTCGGCCAGCGCGATCACGTCACAGTCGGTGCCGTCGCCGAGCACCACCGCCTGCTTCTCGATCGCGCGCTCCAGCGCCCGCAGGTCGTCGCGGAGCCGCGCGGCGCGCTCGAACTCCTCCTCGCGCGCCGCCTGCTTCATCTCGGCCTCGAGGCGGCCGGCGAACCGGCTGGTCTGCCCGGCCATGAAGTCGCAGAAGTCCTCGGCCAGCCGGCGGTGCTCCTCGGCGCTGATCCGCTTGACGCACGGCGCGGAGCACTTGCCGATGTAACCGAGCAGGCAGGGCCGGCCGATCTGGCCTGACCGCTTGAACACCCCCGCCGAGCAGGTACGCACCGGGAACACCCGGAGCAGCGTGTCCACCGTGTCACGGATGGCCCAGGCATGGCTGTACGGGCCGAAATACCTGGTGCCCTTGCGCTTGGCGCCCCGCATGACCTGGACCCGCGGGTACTCCTCGCCCATGGTGACGGCCAGGTAGGGGTAGCTCTTGTCATCCCGGTACTTGATGTTGAACCGGGGGTCGAACTCCTTGATCCAGGAGTACTCCAGCTGCAGCGCCTCGACCTCGGTGCCGACCACGGTCCACTCGACGCCCGCGGCCGTCTGGAGCATCATCTGGGTCCGCGGGTGCAGGCTGGCGAAGTCGGCGAAGTACTGATTGAGCCGCTGCCGGAGCGACTTAGCCTTGCCGACGTAGATCACCCGGCCGCGCTGGTCACGGAACCTGTAAACCCCTGGGGATTCGGGAATCTCGCCCGGCGCCGGCCGGAAGCTTACGGGTCCGTGCGGATCTGCCACGAAGCAACTTTACGCTCCCGCGAGGGGCCTCTGGCCGGCCACGATGGCCTTAATGAGTACCTTCTTCGCGGCGGCCGGACGGCTGGCCGTCCGCTTCCGCTGGGCGATCGTGCTGGCCTGGGTGGCCGGCACGGCCGCGGCCATGGTGCTGCTGCCGTCGCTGTCCAGCGTGACGCAGAGCGACAACACCTCGTTCCTGCCGGCCAGCGCACCCAGCCAGCAGGCCGCCCGGCTGGCCTCGCCGCTGCAAGGGGCCACGCTGACCGCGGTCACGGTGATCGCCGCCCAGTCCGGGACGCCGACCGGCGGCACACCGGCCGGCGGGACACTGACCGGCGCGGACCAGTCCTTCCTGGCGCGGCTCGAGAGCTCGCTGGCCCGGATCCCCCGCGTCGTCTCGGTGCGGGATGCCGGCCAGTCGGCCGACGGGCAGGCCGAGCAGGTCACGGTGCTGGCCGCGCTGGCCCAGTCGGGCGGGCTCGCAGCATCCCAGCAGGCCACCCTCGTCGGCGAGGTGCGCGACGCGATCCGCGCGGCCGGGCCGCCGGCCGGGCTCGCGGTGCACACGGCGGGCACGGTGGCCACCCGGGTGGACACCAACGCGACCTCCGGCAAGACCGGCGGTCAGGTCCAGTGGTTTTCCATTGTCTTCGTGATCGCGCTGCTAGTAGCGGTGTTCCGGTCCGCGCTGGCGCCGCTGATCGCGGTGCTGCCCGCGGTGGTGGTGGTGCTGGTCGCCGAGCGGCTCACCGCCGAGGCCGCGGTGCACGGCCTGGGCGTGTCGCAGATCGCCGCGCTGCTGCTGATCGTGCTGGTGCTCGGGGCGGGCACGGACTACGCCCTGTTCCTGATGTTCCGGGTGCGGGAGGAGATGCGGGGCAGGATCCCTTCGGGGGGGTCTGGGGGGGTCGTCCCCCCGAGGCAACAGTGCCACGACGCGATCGTGCACTCGGTGGCGCGGGTCGGCGAGACGATCACGTTCTCCGCGGGCGTCCTCATCGCCGCGCTGCTGTCGCTGGCCACGGCCACCTTCAGCCTGTACTCCGGGCTGGCGGCGCCCTTGGCGATCGCGATCGGGCTGATGCTCGTGGCCGGCCTCACCCTGCTGCCGGCGCTGCTCGCCATCTGCGGCCCGGTGGCGTTCTGGCCCTCCTCGGTCCGGCCGGGCGCCGGACGGCCCGGGTGGTGGGGACCGGCCTGCTCACGGATCGTGCGGCGGCCGCTGACCACGCTGGTCATCGGCCTAATCCTGTTCTCCGGGCTCGCAGTGGCCTCGGCGGCCTACCTGGCCGCTGGGTTCGGTGGCGCGGTGACCGGTCCGGCGGGCAGCGATTCCGCAGCGGGCGACAGGCTGCTCACCAGGCACTTCCCGCGGACGGCGGCCAACCCGACGGTCGTCGTGCTGCGCCTGCGCCAGCCCGCCTGGACCGCCGCGGACGCGGTGGCCGCCGCGGAGCGGCAGCTGGCCGCCGACCCCGTGTTCACCTCGGTGTCCGGGCCGCTGAACGCCAACGGGACGGCGCTGACCGCGGCCCAGTACACCGCGCTGTACGCCGCCTACGGGTCGCCGCGGGCCACCCAGGCCTCGGCCCCGGCGCGGGTCCCGCCCCGGAAGCTGGCGGCGTACCGGTCCTACCGGGCCAGCGGCTCCTACGTGAGCGCCGACGGGCTCACGATCTCGTTCGCCACGTCGCTCGCGGCGGGCAACGCGACCACCACCGCAGCGGCACAGGCGGTGCCCGCCGTCCGGGCCGCGGCCGCCCGCGCGGCCCGGACGGCCGGCGCCGCGGCCGCCGGGGTGACCGGCCAGGCGGCGTTCACCTACGATGTCGCCCAGTTGTCCAACGGCGACCTGTGGACGGTCATCCCGATCGCCGTCGCCGTCATCGCGGTGCTGCTCGCGCTGGTCATGCGCTCGCTGATCGCGCCGCTGTACCTGATCGCCTCGGTGGTGCTCTCCTACTTCGCCGCCCTCGGACTGACCGTGCTGGTGTTCGTCGGGGCCGCGGGCCAGCCCGGGCTGACGTTCATCCTGCCGTTCCTGCTGTTCGTGTTCCTGCTGGCGCTGGGCGAGGACTACAACATCCTGGTCATGACGCGGATCAGGGAAGAGGCCCGGCAGCTGCCGCTGCGTGAGGCGGTGGGCCGGGCACTCAGCGTCACCGGGACGACGGTGACCTCCGCCGGGCTGGTGCTGGCCGGGACGTTCGGGGTGCTGGCGATCGTGGGGTCTGGCAGCGCCGGGACGCAGAACGTCCGGACGATCGTGAACGTCGGCGTCGGCCTCGCGCTCGGCGTGCTGATGGACACGTTCCTGGTCAGGACGCTGCTGGTGCCGTCGGCCGTGGTGCTGATCGGGCGGTGGAACTGGTGGCCGTCCGCGCTGAGCCGGGCCCGGCCGGACGGCACGCCGGAAGGCGACCCCGGTGCCGCCTTTACAAAAGTCGAGTTATTACTTAAGCTGGCGACCGAGGGGCCACGGGGCCGGGGGGCTCGCTGAGCTGACGAGGGGACACGCATGGGCGCGCCGGACATCACCGTGGAACGCCTGGGCCCCGGCTACTTCGCCGATCCGTACTCGGTGCACGCCAGGCTGCGGGCGCAGCGCCCGGTCACGCGGGTGATCATGCCGGGCGGGACGCCGGTGTGGCTGGTCACGGGGTACGCCGACGCCCGCGCCGCGCTGACCGACGCGCGGCTGCACAAGAGCATGCCGGGCTGGCAGCCGCCACCTGACTCCATCTTCGCCATGCTCGAACGGCACATGCTCAACAGCGACCCGCCCGACCACGAGCGGCTGCGCAGGCTGGTGACCAAGGCGTTCACCGCTCGTCAGGTCGAGCGGCTCAGGCCTCGGATCACCGCGATCACCGAGGAACTCCTCGATGACATGTCGTCCCAAGGGGCCCGCGCCGAGGTGGACCTGCTCGCGTCGTTCGCGTTCCCGCTGCCGATCACGGTGATCTGCGAGCTGCTCGGCGTGCCGGCCGGCGACAGGGACGACTTCCGTACCTGGTCGGCCACCATCGTGTCCGACACCCCCGGGCCCGAGGTGTTCCAGGCGCACGCCACCGCGATGGCCCGCTACTTCAAGGCGCTGCTGGCGGCCAAGCGTCGGCAGCCCGGCCAGGACCTGCTGTCCGCGCTGCTCGCGGCCCGGGACGACGAGGACAGGCTCAGCGAGAACGAGCTGGTGTCGATGGCGTTCCTGCTGCTGGTGGCCGGGCACGAGACCACGGTCAACCTGATCGCCAGCGGCGTGCTCGCGCTGCTGCTCAACCCGGCCGAACTCGCCCGGCTGCGGGCCGAACCGGCGCTGACCGGCCGCGCGGTGGAGGAACTACTGCGGTACGTGAACCCGGTCAGCAACGCGACCGTCCGGTTCGCCGCCGAGCCGGTCGAGCTCGGCGGGGCACGCATCGGCCGCGGCGATCCGGTTCTCGTCTCGCTGAGCGGCGCCAACCGGGACCCGGCGCGGTTCGGCGACCCGGACCGGCTGGACCTGGGCCGGGATAACTCGGGCCAGCTGGCGTTCGGCCACGGCATCCACTACTGCCTGGGCGCGCCGCTGGCGCGGCTGGAGGCCGCGATCGCCATCTCCAGCCTGCTGGCGAGGTTCGGCTCGATCAGCCTCGCGGTACCGGCGGCCTCGCTGCGCTGGCGGCCGAGCACGCTCATCCACGGGCTGGAGACGCTGCCGGTGCGGCTGGGCCGGGCGGAGGGCGCGAGCGCCGGCTCGTGAGACGGTGGTATACCGATGCCATGGGACGCT
>Ga0210408_10005117_pt1 | contig 11551 bp, 11 predicted proteins | sample IncBWH4MmetaG_FD_155471 | JGI IMG/M metagenome (GOLD analysis project Ga0210408, IMG submission 155471) | Forest soil microbial communities from Barre Woods Harvard Forest LTER site, Petersham, Massachusetts, United States - Inc-BW-H-4-M | ecosystem: Environmental > Terrestrial > Soil >... | reverse complement strand
CTTGTTCTTGCCGAAGAACTCCTCGCGGATCGGCCCGTAATCGGCGCGGTGGCGGATGTCGGTCAGATAAGTATTGACCTTGACGATGTTCGCCATCGTGCCGCCGCCGGCCTCGACCTGGGCCTTTACCGCCTGCAGCGCGGCGCGGGCCTGGCCCTTGAAGTCGCCGGGATGGGCGACACCGCCGTTGTCGTCATAGGCCACCTGGCCGGAAAGGTAGAGGATCGTCTCGCCGCCGGTCACCTTGACCGCCTGCGAGTAGGTCGGCGGGTCGAAGACCTCGCGGGCGGCGTACTGCTCGATTTTCGCCATCGGATCGGGCTCCTCGCTATTTGAGTTGTGGAATCAGTTTTGCCCAGCGGTCCAGAACAGGCAGAATCTGGTCTGCCTTGGCCGGAGGAAGACGGACGGTCATTCGTGCGACGCCGAGATCTCGGTTGCGCATTAGGAGGTCGAGATCCTCGGGCGCGCCGCCCAAGGTCACCGACAAGGACTTTGGATCGCGGCCGGCTTCCTCGGCCATTTGGCGCCAGCGCGGCATGAACTCTTCCGGGCCGCCGGAACCCGCGCTTGGCGCCGCCGGCAGTATCCCGTCGCCGTAGCGGAGAGCGCGCCGTGCCGCGAGGCGGAAGGCGCCGCCGACGATGATCGGCGGATGCGGCTTCTGCACCGGCTTGGGCCAGGTCATCATCGGCGGGAAATCGACGATCTGGCCGTGATATTCTGCAACATCCTTAGTCCAGATCTCCTTCATTGCCTCGATCTGCTCGCGCATTTTGAGGGTGCGGCTCTCGTAGACCGTGCCGTGATCTTCCATCTCTTCGGCGTTCCAGCCGCAGCCGATGCCAAACAGAAAGCGGCCTTTCGACACTTGATCCAGCGAAGCGGCGCTCTTCGCGGTCTGGATCGTGTCGCGCTGGATTACCAGACAGACGGCAGTGCCCAGCTTGAGACGCTTGGTGACGACCGCCGCCGCACCAAGCGTGACGAAGGGGTCCATTACGTCAAAGTATTCCTTGGTCAGCGCCGCCTCGCCCTGCGGGTGGGTAAACCGACGGGTGACCGGGATGTGCGAGTGCTCGGCCACCCAGAGCGAGTCGAAGCCGCGCTCTTCGAGCGCCAAGCCGAGCTCGGTGGGGGAAATCGAGTATTCGGTGAAAAAGATCGAAGCGCCGATGTCCATCGAAGTGCCCTCCCTCAAGTCGCTGTGTCTTCTCGGGCTATTTCGTCCGCTGTGGTCCGTGCCCGGGCCGCTGCCTCCCGGGCCATCTCGGCGCACAGGCCTGTGTAGGCAGTGGGGTCGAGTAACTTTTCGATTGCTTTTCTGTCGAGGTGTGCGGTGACCCGCGGGTCCTCCGCCAGCACAGCGCCGAACGGCCGGCCTTCGACGAACGCCGCCTGGGCGGCATCGTAGACGACGTCATGCGCGTGTTGCCGGCCGATCGCCGCACCGAGATTGAGCATGACCGACTCGGCCATAATCAGCCCGCCGCCGAGATCGAGGTTCTTGCGCATCCGAGCGGCATCGAGGCGCAAGCCCTTCAGAACCTCGACGAGGCGGCTCAGCATGTCGCCCGTGGCAATGCAAGCCCGCGCTTCGGCTGCCTCCATGATCAGGCTCGTCGTTCGGTCGGCCTCGTGCTCGGTCTGCATCGCCTCCAAGGCGAGCGGCACCGCGGCGCGGACCTCGGCCGCCGCGGCAATGATGTCCTGACAGAGCTTCGGGTTGCGCTTCTGCGGCATCGTCGAGCTGCCGACCGTGCCGGGCGGCACCGGCTCCTCGACCTCGCCGTATTCGGTCTTCATCAGGGTGTAGATCTCGCGCGCGATCTTGCCGCAGGTCGCGGCCAAGAGACCCAAGAGGCAGGTGTTCTCTGCGAGATGGTCGCCGATGGTCCGCGCCGGCACTGTCATTGGCAGCATGCCGAGCTGTTTGGCGATGCCCTCCTGCACCGCCGGCCCGTGCGCCCCGAGCGAGGCAAAGGTGCCGGCGCCGCCGCCCAGCATCGCGACAAAGAGCCGTGGTGCTAACTGCCGGAAGCGCTCGACGTGGCGGATCATTTCGTCGATCCATACCGCGGGCTTGTAGCCGAAGGTTGCGGGCACCGCGTGCTGGCCATGGGTGCGCCCGGCGATCGGCATTTCGGCGCCGCGTTCGGCAAGATCGGCCATCGCCGCAAGCACCTCAGCAATCAGGCCAAGGAATATGCGGTGGGCCCGGCGCAGCACCAAAAGGTCGCCCGTCTGCGTGATGTTCTGGGTCGTCGCACCCCAATGCACCCACCCGCCATGCGGCTCGCCGACGATGCGGCTGAGCTCCCAAACCAACGGCACGATGGTGTGCCCCGTGCGCGCGAAGCCCTCGTCGATCCGTGCCCGATCAAACAGCTCCAGCCGGGCCGCGCGCGCAATTGCTTCGGCCGCCCCGCGCGGGATGATACTCAACTCGGCCTGCGCCTTGGCGAGCGCAGCCTCCACATCGAGCCAGGCCCGCCAGCGGTTTTCGAGACGATAAAGCGCACGAATCCCGGGATCCGACACGCGAGCGGCGGTTGGAAGCTCATCGCTCATGACGGTTCCTCCGTAGATGCTCTCGGGTCATCGCCAAGGCTTGGCGGGAGGTATACGGCATTGGGTCGCATGGCAAGTAGTTCGCGCGGGCCGTGCTGGCAGCGGCTCATCTCTGCGGCACATCATGTCGGCCTGCGCTATGGTGAGGTGTGCCAATAACTCTGATCTGGACGCTTTTTTGACGGCCGTTACTTAGTCTGAGCTCCTAACTATGGGAGTAGTGTCGGCCAATCGACGCCGTGCGCTCCTGCCGCGTGCCGACCTGGCTTCGCCAGGACGATGGGAGCCCGGATGATCATTCGCAACTTGGCCATAGCTGCCGAAGGCACACGGATTACCTCATCCGCTGACGTCGTATGGGAGGAGCAACCATACCCCGAGCAGGTGCTGAACTTCGAGACCGATGACGGCGAGATCGGCGAGGGGCGCCGTCTTGACGAGCCTTGTGCAGATGCGTTCCTGGCCGGGTGTTTTCCCCTCGCCGCCCTTCACGGGGAAGCAAGAATACGAATCGACGGGCGGCCATGCCCAATGTTGGTCGAGGGCGTGCAGACCGCGTATGCTTGGTGGGCGAGCTGGGGTGGAATGCCCTCCCGAGCTCCAATGATAGAGGCGCTCGTCCGGGGATCGGGTGTTGATTTGACGAGTTCGCGGCGCGCCGTCGCTTGCTTGTCCGGTGGCGTAGACGGGCTGCATATGCTGATGCGCAACCGGCAACTCTATCGCCCGAGCGATCCCGCATACATCCGAGAGGCAATGTTCATTCACGGCTTCGATATTGGAAAACGGTCCCGCAAACCTGAAAACGAGCATTTTCGAAGGGCGCTCGCGCTTCTCGAACCTGTCGCTGCCGAGGCTGGGGTACGGATAATTCGATGCCGGACCAACTTGCGTCATCTGCCCTCGAAACCGGGCTTCTGGGCCAACCGCCATAACGGTGCGGCCCTGGCCGCTGTCGGTCACGCAGCCATCCATGGGCCGGCCTTCCTATTCATCGGCGGCACGTATCACGTCGCCAATCCCGTGCCGGTAGGATCGCACCCGGCAGTCGACGGCTTGTTCTCGACCCAGCGCGTCACCGTGATCCACGACGGCTCGCGCTTCACACGGCTTGATAAGGTGCGCGATCTCGCACGATGGCCGACAGCGCTCGCGGCGTTGCGAGTCTGTCCTGCCAATGTCGGGGATCAGCCAAATTGTGGACAGTGCGAGAAGTGCCTGCGGACCCGCCTCGAACTGTTGGCGGCTGGGGTGGAAGAGACAACGGCGTTCGGCCCCAGTCTGACCCCGATCGAGCTGTGGAACCTGGCCGTCCCACAGCCGATCGGCGACCGCGCGATCAGATACGAAGATCTCTTGCCGACGTTGCGGGCGCGCGGGCTAAGTGCACTTTGTCGCGTACTCGAAGAAAAGATTGTTGCGTACCAGGGGCGGGTCACTGAGGGGGTGCGATGGTCGGGCATTTGACCGCCGGTTTATGCGCGATCGCCAGTTTTGGTCTCCGGGCGGCGTCGACCCAGGCTCCGCTCTCGAGGTTGGTCGCGACGAACCCTGATTGTGGGTTAGGGCCTGGCGCTGGGGGCCGGGCGGTCAGTCGCGAGCGACTGGCCGATCTCTTGTGGCTGCATCAGGGCTCCGAGCAAGCCCGCGACGGCCTGCGCAACTGCCTGTTGGAGCTGCGCAAGGCGCTCGGGGCCAATGCCGTGCGGTATTTGGTCAGCGACTTCGCGCATTGCCGGCTACGCGGCGGTCGATCTCGACCGCTTCGAGCGGCTGGCCGCGCGGTCATCTGCCGAGCTCCTACTCGGCCGCACCGAAGCGGCGATCGCGCTGCTCATAAATCGCTCGTACGCAACCCCAGCTATGGCTGCGCGCACTCTTTCTGATGGCCACCCTCGTCCTCGCCGGCCGACCGGGTGAGGCGGCGCAGGCCGCCGATACCTTCCGCCCAATATCCCGAATACCCCGACAACGCGTTCCAATAGCTCTGGCTGTCGCCCTCCCCTTCCATCGCCTATCGCCCAGACCCAGCCACCTGTTCGAACAAATCCGCAACCTCGGCGGCACATCCTGACGCTGGAGCGCGTAGACAACCCCTGCCGCGCAATGAACAACGGTGCTGCCGCATCGATAGTTCTGATGATCACGCCAGTTGCGCGGCGCGAGTTCCCGCACACGGCTGAATTCATCGCAATCGCGTCAAAATCTAATCAAATTTCTTTCAAGGGACGGTTTTCTGACGAGGGACTGGACAGTGGGTTGATGGGAACATGGTTAAAACGGCAATGGCGAGTGGCAATACCGAGTCGCGTACACTGGCCATAACGCCGCACCACGCATTCTAAAGGAGAGGGAAGATGTTTTGGTTGATCAATCGCTTTTATCGGCACGAGGGCGGCGCTACGGCCACGGAATACGCCATGCTCGTTGTCTTCATCGCCCTTGCTATCGCTGTCGGCGCCCAGGCGCTCGGAAACGGTCTTACGGGCCTTTTCCAGAACATTGCCACCACACTCAGTACGAACGTCATAATCCCCAACCCCTAAGCGCCGCAAGTCGCGGGTCGCGAGGCGATCTTCGGGCCGGCCGGCCAGTCCAATAGGACCCCGACTGCGGGTGAAACAGTGCAGACGATAGTCGTAGCCGTCGCGATTGGAGTCCTCCTCGCCATCGCCTATGGCGATGTACGCACGCGGCGGATCCCCAATGTGTTGGCGGCCGCCATCGCCGTGCTCGGCCTGGTTCGAATGATACTTGCCGCCAATCTGGTCCAGGCTGGTCATACTCTGGTGGTGAGCGTAGCGGTATTCACAGCTGGATTCCTCCTCTTCTGGCGAGGTGTCCTTGGCGGCGGCGACGCGAAGCTGATTGGCGCGATGGCCCTTCTAATCGGATTCGACGACCTGCTCGATTTTCTTTTGCTCATGAGCGTGTGTGGCGGAGCGCTTGCGTTCGCTATCCTAGCGCACAACCGGTTCCGCGCGCACCGCCGGCATCTCTCACAGAAGGTGAGAGCGCCGTTCACGATGCAGTGCGCGGGAGGCCGCGTGCCGCTGGTGCGACCGACGGTGCCTTATGGGGTAGCGATTGCTGCCGCCGGCGTCGTGATGCTGATCCTGAGACCTATTTTGTGAATGCTCCACCGGTGAGGTGACCGGCAATGCCCGCCAAGACGATTCTGACGCTTCTCTTCCTGATCTCGCTCGGCGTGATGGTCATCGTATATGTGCAAGCATTACCCCAACGGGTCAGCGCCAATACGCCGGGGGCTATGACTGAGATCCTCGTCGCGGCTGCAGCCCTTCCGTCCGGCACGCTCCTGCGGCCCAAGGACGTCAACTGGCAGCCGACAGGTAACCCTCAGCCGGGCCAGATCCTGCGATCTTCGGATGCCGTCGGTATCGCCAACGCGGGGCTCGATCAACAAGCACGGGCGGAAATATATGGGGCGGCTCTGCGTACCGGCGTCGCGACCGGAGAACCGTTCAGGCGCAACGGGATTGTCAAGCCCGGCGATCGCGACTTCTTGCAGGTCGTACTCTCCCCCGGGGCCCGGGCAATCGCTATCCCTGTAGCTACCGGCGGGGCGAGCACCGGTCTCTTGTCTCCCGGCGATCGCGTCGACGTCATCCTGACCCAAACTTTCAAGAACGACCTGCCGCTAGCACGCCGTTCCGTCAGCGAGACGGTCGTTCAAAGCCTGCGGGTTCTAGCGGTCGACCCAGCCGATGCAAAGGCCACCGGGGCCGGCAGTAGTTTTGGCCGAACGGTGACGCTGGAGGTGACGCCCGAACAGGCGGAGAAGGTCAACGTGGCTGCTGAGCTTGGCAAGCTGTCACTGACACTGCGCAGCATCATTACCGCCGGCGCCGGTGTCGCGAGTTTCCTACCCGCATCAGCCAGTACAGCGAGTGTCAGGCCCACCTGGGCAGGCGACGTTTCGCCTGCGCTTGGCGACTCTGCGCGCCCAGATAAGGCGATCACTGCGGAGAGGCTCACAGTGGAGATAATTCGCGGGAGCAAATCCGCTACCGTGAAGCCTCAGTGATGGCCGGAAGTTGGAACAAAACCCGATGATGGGAATTGGATCGGACATGACGACCCTATCTGAGCGCCGACTCGCCGAACCGCGGCGTCCTGGTCTGACGCTTGTAACCGACACGGCGGTCGAACCTCTGCTGCCGATTGTCGATCTGGCAATGTTTGGCGAACTGAAGGAGCGGATCAGGACGGTTTTGCTGACCCGGATCGACCCGTCCGTGGCCGGCCGCGTTCCGCGAGCGCATCTGCGGGGGGAAGTGGCGAAGCTGGTCAGCGAAATCGCGACCCAAGATCGGGTCCAGCTCAACAAACTCGAGGAAACCGCGCTCGCCGCCGACCTCGTTGACGACATGATCGGGCTGGGGCCGCTCGAACCGTTTCTCGATGACGACGAGATCACCGATATCCTGGCGAATGGGCCGTTCGACGTGTATGTCGAGCGGCGCGGCAAGCTCGAAAAGACCGCTGCGCGGTTTCGCGACACCCAGCATCTCGTCAATATCGCCCAGCGCATCGCCACCGCTGTCGGGCGGCGCATCGACGAGGCGAGCCCGATGGTCGACGCGCGGCTCGCCGACGGCAGCCGCGTCAACATTGTACTGCCACCGCTGGTGCTCAACGGCGGCACCATCTCGATCCGCAAATTCCCAAAGGAGCCCCTCACGCTCGACACGATGGTGTACCAACAAAATCTGTCGCGCGAGATGGCACGGGTGCTGCAGATCGCGGCGCGCTCGCGCCTGAACATTCTGATTTCGGGCGGCACCGGTTCGGGCAAGACGACGCTGCTGAACGCCGTCTCGCAGTACATCGACTGCGATGAGCGAGTGATCACGATCGAGGACGCGGTCGAGCTGCGCCCGCAGCAGCCGCATGTCGTCCAGATGGAGACGCGCCCGCCCAACGTCGAAGGCTCTGGCCACGTCCCGCAGCGGGAGCTCGTCCGCAACGCCCTGCGCATGCGGCCGGACCGTATCATCGTCGGCGAGGTGCGCGGTCCCGAGGCCTTCGACATGTTGCAGGCGATGAACACCGGGCATGACGGGTCGATGTCGACGATCCACGCCAATTCACCGCGTGACGCGCTCTATCGCGTCGAAAACATGGTGATGATGGCAAACCTCAACCTGCCAATGCGGGCGATCCGCATGCATGTCGCCAGTGCGCTCAACCTTGTCGTGCACATCGAGCGCATGAGCGATGGCATTCGCCGTGTGCAGAACATTGCCGAGATAGCCGGGATGGAAGGCGACATCATCACCGCGCGCGAGCTGTTCACCTTCCAATATCGCGGCGAGCGGAACGACGGTACAATCCAAGGCGAGTTCCAGCCGACCCGGATGCGGCCTGATTTCCTTGTTCGCGTGACACGCTATGGTCTCGACCACGAGTTGCTTGAAGCACTCAATATCCGAGGCACTTGAATTGCACGAAGAAATCCTCCTTACCGCCGTAGGCTCGACAATTCTACTCGGTGTGGCGCTCTGCTGGGCGCTGCGCGCTGAGCGCCGCAAAGCAATTCTCGAACCGCGCTTGAGGGCGATCGCGATGCCGACGTCTAGCCCCGACAGCGCGATCGTGTCGTTGCGCAGAACGCTGCCTCAGCGCGGAGCCATGCCCGATGTGTTGTTAGCGCGGCTCGATGCCGCTCTTGCAGCGACCGGGGATCGGATCCGGCTGGCGCACCTCGTCGCGACTGGAAGCCTTGCGGTGGTGATGGTCGGTTGCGTGGCCGCGGTGCTGCGAACTCAGCCGAGTCTTTCTATAACCTTGGCTGGCGCAGCTGCGCTGGGCGCTCCCTTCGTCCTGGTGCGGCTCGCGCAGAGCCGAAACCAACGCCGGTTTCTCCACTTTTTCCCGGATGCGCTCGATCTGATCGTCCGTGCGGTCAGGGCTGGCTTACCATTCCTCGAGGCCATCGAAGTCGCCGCGCGTGACATCCGCGGACCCGTGGGCAACGAATTCGAACGGATGCTCGGCGAGATACGCATTGGCGTCGAGATGGCAGATGCACTACAGCGCGCCGCCGAGCGAATCCGTGTGCCGGACTTCCGTTTCTTCGTTGTCAGCCTTCTGGTGCAGCGCCGAACAGGGGGCGGCATTGCCGAGACACTTGCCAATCTTAGCGGCATCATTCGTCAGCGCAAAGTGCTGCGCGTGAAAGCCCGTGCTCTTACCGCCGAGGCGACGGCATCGGCAACGCTCGTCGCCATTATGCCCTTTATCGCTGGGCTGGGCCTGTTTCTTATCAACCGGGAGGTGATGTCCATCTTGTTCATTGACCCTCGTGGCCGTTTCATGTTGGGGGTGGCAATATTTAGCCTACTTTTGGGGATTGTTGTAATGCGGGCACTGATTACCAAAAACCTGCGCCAGTAATGTTCACGCGTTGGACAGCGTATCTCGGTCTGCTATGATCGAGACTTACCTTACCCTCCACCTTGGCAAACTTCACTTTGGGCCATTTGCCACGACCGTCATTGTCCTGGCGTTGGCCGCAGCCCTTATTTCAGCGCTCAATCTCTGGCGGATCGGAGAGCGCGAGGATCGTGAGAAGCACCTCCATTTGGCGCTGCACAGAAATCTGCGCCACCTTAGGATGGTGGCACGTATCCCGCGCGCGCCCTGGTACCAACAGCTTGGAACGAAGATCGCGTCAACAAAAGTTATCGGTGCGGCCAAGCAGGAGAGCTTGCTGTCTGCCCTTCTCGCCGCCGGCATCAAGGGGCACGGTCATCTCGCCGCACTGATCGCGAGCAAGGTTTGCGCCGGAGCAGCGTTCGTTCCGCTCTGCTGGCTGCTGATCGAGTGGTGTCAGTTGTTCGTCCAGATACCCGCAATGAGGTTAGCCATTCTGGCCGCCACCAGCATCTTCGGCTGGCATTGCCCTGACATCGTCCTTTCGCGGCTGGCCAAACGCCGACGAGTACGCCTCGAAAACGGTATGCCGGATGCGCTCGATCTTCTCGTCATCTGTACCGAGGCAGGCCTCAGCCTCGATTACGCGATTGAGCAGGTGGGTCATTTTCTCCATCCCAGTAACCGGGAGGTCGCCAATGAGTTCGCCGTGACGGCAGCAGAAATGCGCGTCTTGCCGGCTCGCGGCCAGGCTCTGGAAAACCTGGCCGAGCGGACGGGGCTGGTTAGCCTGCGTAGCATGTTCGTCACACTGAACCAGTCGATCAAGTTTGGCACGTCTCTCACCGAATCCCTGAGGATCCTCGCCGCGGAAATGCGCGCCGAGCGTCTGGCCCGCTTCGAAGAGCGCGCGGCTCGACTGCCGGTCCTATTGACCGTTCCGCTGATGGTTTTCGTCCTCCCCTCGCTGCTGATGGTGATCGGAACTCCCTTGGTGTTGCGCACATTGGACATGCTGGGGCAGGTCCCCTGACCACATCGCCGGATCGCAATAAGCAAGCCGTCCGGTGAGCTCACATCAGGACATTCCTGCGCTGCTATATGGGATCGGTCGCTTTTGGCGTGACCAGCGAGGTGTCACCGCGGCGATCGTTGCCGCCGCCCTTCCGGTCATAATCGCTTTTGAAACGCTCGGCGTTGAGACCGGGCTTTGGTACATGATCAAGCGGCAGAACCAGTCCGCAGTCGACGCCGCCGCGATCGCTGCCGAGCACGAAATCCTCGCCGGCAAGACGAATGTCGCCGCTGACCTTTCGCCGGCGGCAAGCAAGGCTGCCGCGCGCAATGGCTATGCGGCAGCCCCTCCCCTGATCGTCTACCCCTACAGCGACAGCAGTGTGACGAACGGGGTTGCGGTATTCCTGCAGCAATCGCAACGGGGGCTCTTCGCGTCGACCTTCCTGCCCGGCGTTACGATAGCGAGCAAGGCGGTCGCGGTATCTGGGGTCCTCGACGATGTCTGTGTCCTCGCCCTATCGACCACCGGTACGGGGATAGAAGTCGACAGCGCCTCTCATCTCGACGCGACCGGCTGTGCCGTTGCGGCCAATTCGATTACCTTTAACGCCATCGATATCCGGAGTAACACTGGACTGTTGAGCGCCGTAACTGTCCTGGCAGCTGGCGAGATCTCCTTGCAGAGAATCCCGATCGACCCGACCGCGCCACCGCCAGAATTTGCCCTGACCTCGCGCCCGATGATCGGCGCGCCGAGTGTTGCGAATCCTTACGCGGCTACGCTCACCCACGCTTTCCTCACTCGCAATATTCCGATGACCCGCGTCACTGACAATTTCTGGAACGCGACCACGACCATCACACCCGCCCTTTATGCAAGTGGAATGTCGTTTGGGGCGAATGCGGTTATCGATCTGACTCCAGGGGCGTATTACGTGACGAACGGTGATTTCTCGGTTGCTTCGGGGGCGGCGGTCGAGTGCAGGACCTGTAGCGGCGCCAATGGTGTCACGATTGTCATGACGAAAACGGGTACAAGCGCAGGAACCGTCGGAAATGTCCAGATCTCCAACGGCGCTAGAGTAATATTGGGCGCCCCGAAATCAGGAACCTTTTCGGGGCTGCTCCTTGTCCAGGACCCACTGACGACATCGGCCGGTCGGACCACGCCGGATAGTGTTCTCGCTGGCGGATCCGCAATGAACCTGACCGGCCTCCTCTATTTTCCAGCCACCAAGGTGGAGTTTCGAGGCAACCCGAGCGCAACTTGCACTTTGCTTATCGCAAGCCGCGTCGTGACAACCGGACCCGCCGCCTTCGCGGCCTCGAATTGTGTCAGTGCAGGGCTCAGTAGCACCCCGGCCGTGCACACTGCCGTTCTCGTAGAGTAAAAGCGTCATGGATCTCGATAGCGCCGTCGGACAACTACCCCCGCTCAGCACTCTACGCCCGGCGACCTGCAGCGGCAGCGTCGCTGCGGAATTCGCCCTGGTGGCGCCGATCGTCCTGCTTATCACCGTAGGGATCGCTGATTTTGGGGTGCTCGCCAAATAGTCTACAGCAC
>Ga0210408_10005116_pt1 | contig 11552 bp, 10 predicted proteins | sample IncBWH4MmetaG_FD_155471 | JGI IMG/M metagenome (GOLD analysis project Ga0210408, IMG submission 155471) | Forest soil microbial communities from Barre Woods Harvard Forest LTER site, Petersham, Massachusetts, United States - Inc-BW-H-4-M | ecosystem: Environmental > Terrestrial > Soil >... | reverse complement strand
GGCCGCTGGAGGACGCCTGGCGGATCAGCCAGGCGGGCATGGTCGGCTGGCTGAGCGACCTGTACGGGCTGGACAAGCTGGACGCCTATCAGCTGCTCACCCAGGTGAGTGAGTGTCCGCTGGCCAACGTGGTGGACGTCAACTACAGCTCGGTCACCAAGGTGCGCAAGAGCCTGCTGCCCTCGGCCGACGTCTACGAGGGCATGCACCGGCGGCTGCGCGAGCTGGCCGGGACCGCGGGTTAAGGAGGGAAGCACATGGATCTGGGGCTGAAGGGATTGCGCGCTCTGGTGACCGGCGGTACCAGGGGCATCGGGCGGGCCATCGCGGAGACGCTTGCGGATGAGGGCGCCTCGGTCGCGTTCTGCGCCCGGACCGCGGCCGACGTGACCCGGGCGGCCGAGGAGATGGCCGGCCGCGGCGTCATGGTGACCGGGCGCTGCGTCGATGTCTCCGACGAGGCCGGCGTGCGGCAGTGGGTCGGCGACACCGCCGCCGAACTGGGCGGCCTGGACATCGTCGTGGCCAATGTAAGCGCGCTGGCCATTCCGGACGAGGAAGCCAACTGGCGCGCGAGCTTCGACGTGGACATGATGGGCACGGTTCACCTGGTGAACGCCGCGATGCCGTACCTGGAACGCAGTGAGGCCGCCTCGATCGTGACGATCGCCAGCGTGTCCGGCCGTGAGGTGGACTTCGCCGCGGGGCCCTACGGCACGATGAAGGCGGCGATCATCCACTACACGCAGGGTCTCGCCTACCAGCTCGCGGCCAAGGGCATCCGGGCCAACAGCCTGTCCCCCGGCAACACCTACTTCCCTGGCGGCGTCTGGCAGAACATCGAGCAGAGCAATCCCGAGCTGTTCGCGGCCGCGCTGGCACTGAACCCCACCGGGCGGATGGCGCGACCGGAGGAGATCGCCCGGGCCGCGGTATTCCTGGCCAGCCCGGCCGCCAGCTTCATGACCGGTGCCAACCTGCTGGTGGACGGGGCCCTCACCCGCGGCGTCCAGTTCTGAGCCGGCGGTACTTCAGAGTTCTTGATCCATGGTCTGGTCCCGGGTGCGCCGGGCTTGTTCGACCCGGTGTTTCTCCGGGTCGTCGAGCTTGCGGGTGTCGCGTAGTTCGGCGAAGGGCTCGACGTCCTCGGGCAGCCCGGCACGGATGGCGCGTTCGCGCTGGGTTTCGGCGTTGAACTCGGCCCCGAGCAGGATCGCGATGTTGGAGATCCACAACCAGACCAGGAAAATGATCACGGTGGCGAGCGATCCGTAGGTCTTGTTGTAGGAGCCGGAGAAGCTGACGTAGACGGCGAACAGCCCGGAGGTGATCAGCCATAGGATGACGGCGAGGATGCCGCCAGCCGAGATCCACCGGAAGGCGGGCTGCCTGACGTTCGGGCTGGCTTTATAGAGCAGCGAGAACATTACGCTGACGATGATCAGCAGCACCGGCCATTTGGCGATATCCCAGATCAGCACCGCAGTATGGCCGATGCCGAAGGCCGTGCCGACCTGGTTCGCGATCGGTCCGGTCAGCACCACGATCGCGGCGGCGATCACGAGCATGACGACAAGCGCGACTGTGGTGAACAGCCGGATCGGGCCGGTCTTCCAGATCGGGCGGCCCTCGTCGACGTCGTAGATGGCGTTGGCGGCGCGCATGAAGGCCGCGACATAGCTCGAGGCGGACCACACGGCGATCACCAGGCCGATGATCCCCGCGACGCCGGCCGCGCCGGCCCTGCCCTGGACTTGAGTGACCACGTTCGTCAGGAAGGTGTGCACCCCGCCGGGGGCGACCTGGCCGAGGTTGCTGAGCACCTGCTGGGTCGTGGACTTGCCTAGCAGCCCGAGGATCGAGACCAGAACCAGCGCTGCCGGGAACAGGGCGAGCACGCCGTAGTAGGTCAGCGCGGCGGCGCGGTCGGTGATGTCATCGTGTTTGAACTCGCGGATCGAGCGCTTCAGGATGGCGAGCCATCCTGACCTAGGCATGTCAGTGAGCGTCCGCGGCGCTTCGCCTGATCGTGCGGTCGACGGAGCGGCGGTGTCGTTCTTGCCGTCGGAGCCGGCGGGGCGGGCCATCATCGCTTCCGTTCGCACGGCGCGCCACGAACCGGCCTCGTGCCCTCGTACTGAGTTGCCATGTACTCGCTCATTTCCGTTCCTCTGGCCGATCTTGTCGCCTCCGGGCGATGGCGGCTTTACTGATGAGCCGATGCGGCCCAAGCGCCTACCCCCTGTTACCGCTTCAAACCGGTCTCTTGAAAACATCCAGATACATCCGTCAGAGGGGCTAGGCCGAGCGTGCCCTGATTACCTGGTCGGCGGCGCCTATCCGGAGGTCCTCGAGCAGGTCAGCCTGCTGCCGGGCCCGGGAGATGAGCTCGTCCAGGCGCCCTGGATCCAGTCGCGTGTCGGTCTCCGCCAGGGTCCGCAGGGTGCGCCAGCCCGCGGCCTTTCCTTCCACGCCGAGCCGCAGCATCTCCAGTTCCTCCAGGTTACTGAGGGGTGACCGGGCGAAGAGGCGGCCGTTGAACTTCAGCCGGCCGGCCTTCTCCCCGGCCCAGGCGGCGCCCACCTTGTAGCGGCGGACCTTGATGCCGAGGGCGGCCATGATGTCCAGCAAGGCGGTACGGTCTTGCGCGATCTCAGCCGCGAGGCGCCTGAGCGTGCCGCCGTTCTTTCCGTCGCGGTGGGATCGCGCCGTCCGGTGCGCGAGCTCGGTGCCAACTGTCGCCCCCGCGAGATGGTCATTGAGATAGATGCCGAGCATGCTGACCTCGGGTTGCCCGTTGTCACGGGCGGTGTCCGCTCTTGTCATGATTCCTCCAGATAATTGCGACCGCTCGTTGAAGCGGTCCGCGGCGGCGCGGCCCAGGGTGGTCAGGCGGTCGAACGCCTTCCTGGGCAGCGCCGGGTTCAGTTCATGTCCCGGGACGGGCTCGCCGCCCCGGGCGGCCTGGCCCGGCGGCGCCGGGAGCGCCAGCCGCTGCACCAGGTGGAGGACCTCGCTGGTCAGCCCGGGCGCGAGCCCGGCGACACGGGAGACGAGCTGGGCGGCCGGGGTCAGGATGACTTCGGCCCTGCGCTGCCGTACCGCGCCGATAATCTGGCGTGCGGCCCGCTCGGCGTCCATCGAGACGAGTGGCAGGCTGGCGCCGAGCGCGAACCAGGTGAACTCCTTACCGGCCTGCCCGGTGAAGCGGGCCTGCAGGTGAGACCCGGTGCGCATCAGCCCGGGCACGACAGTGGTGACGGTCACCGGGCCGCGGCCTAGTTCGGCGCGCAGGCCTTCGGAGAAGCCGACCGCGGCGAACTTGGCGGTGCTGTAGGGCAGCAGGTGGGGGACGCTCAGCTTGCCGCCGACCGAGGCGATGGTGACGATCCGGCCGTGGCCCTGCCGGCGCATTATTGGCAGTCCCGTCAGCGCCAGGCGCACCGGCGCGAGCGCCATGGTGTCCAGCGCGGTCTCGTAGAGACCGACCTGTCCGTCCTGGACCGGGCCGACCTGGATGATCCCGGCGTTGCTGATGAGGATGTCGAGCCGGCCGTAACGATCGATGGCGGTGTCCACGAGCAACCGAGGCGACGCCTCGTCGGTTATGTCGCAGGCGACGGCCGTCACCTCGGCGCCCGCCGCGCGCAGTTGCCCGGCCGCCCGGTCCAGTTCGGCGGCGTCACGCGCGCAGATGACCAGCGGACAGGAGTGGCGGGCCAGTTCGCGGGCCAGCAGCAGACCGAGCCCGCGGGACGCGCCGGTCACCACCGCGACTTCGCCGCGGATATCGTCCTGACCGCGGCGGGTGGCCAGGATCGCCCCCGCGAGCGTGGTGACCGCCGCAACGAGCGGAACCCTTGCCTTCATGCGCTGCCTCCGTGAGCTGGGAATCCTCGGCACGCTTCCCTCGCGTCTCCTCGGCAAACAGGAAGTTCCTCCGGTCAGGAGGTGGATTGCCGGCTGGGGCGGGCAGGAGGCGCCCCCGCCATCGCAGACCAACGGGAGGGATTTCATGAGGGCACTGACATGGCAGGGCAACCTGGACGTACGGGTCACGGATGTGCCCGATCCGCGCATCCAGGAGCCCAACGACGCGATCATCGCGGTCACCTCGACCGCCATCTGCGGCTCTGACCTGCATCTGTACGGGGTGCTCGGGCCGTACCTCTCCCCCGGCGACGTACTCGGCCACGAGACCATGGGCGTGGTGACCGAGGTCGGCGCGGACATCACCAACCTGGTGCCCGGCGACCGGGTGGTCATCCCGTTCAACATCTCCTGCGGGCACTGCTGGATGTGCACCCGCGGGCTGTACGCGCAGTGCGAGACCACCCAGGTCCGGGAGCAGGGCAAGGGAGCGGCGCTGTTCGGCTACACCTCGCTGTACGGCTCGGTCCCGGGCGGGCAGGCACAGTTCCTTCGGGTCCCGCAGGCCCAGTTCGGCCCGGTCAAGATTCCGCCGGACGGGCCAGACGAGCAGTACTTGTTCCTGTCCGACGTGCTGCCCACTGCGTACCAGGCCGTTGCCTACGCCGATACGCCCAAGGACGGCACGCTGGCCGTGCTCGGCCTGGGGCCCATCGGACAGTTCGCGGCGCGGATCGCCAAGCACCTCGGCGTCGAGCGGGTCATCGGCGTCGACCCGGTGCCCGAACGCAGAGCCGCCGCGGCCCGGTTCGGGGTGGAGACCCTCGACCCGGACCAGACGGCCGACACCGCGAACACGCTGATCGAGATGACCGGCGGACGCGGCCCCGACTCCGTCATCGACGCGGTCGGCATGGAGGCTCGCGGGCACGATGAGGCGGCCGCCAGTAAGCTGGCCGAGGTCGCGCAGCGGGCTACTGGCCTGCTGCCGGACCGCCTGGCCCAGAAGATCACCGACATCGCGGCGGTGGACCGGCTGGACGCGCTGCACGTGGCGGTCAAGGCGGTCCGCCGGGGCGGGACGGTCTCGGTCAGCGGCGTCTACGGCGGCGAGGTCGATCCCATGCCGATGATGGAGATGTTCGACCGCGGAGTGCAGCTGCGCATGGGACAGGCCCACGTCAAGCGCTGGATCGACCACCTGATGCCTATGGTCCGCGACGGCAGCGACCCGCTCGGCGTGGTCGGCTTCGCCACCCATCACCTGTCGCTGGAACAGGCCCCGCACGGATACGAGATCTTCCGTAACAAGGAGGATGGCTGCATCAAGGTCGTTCTCCAGCCGTAGGGCGCCGGGGCGGGTCAGCGCGCTTGCGGCTCTCCGCTTTTCGATCTGCCGGTGGCAAGCTGGAGGCGGCGGCCGGGCTGATAGCCAGCCCGTTCGGCCCTCTAAGCCCTGGTTTGGAACCCGCAGTCCGCGTTTAGCCGCTGGGCGGAGGGTAGTGCGCCGCGGAACGGCCACCGGGCCGCCGCCTATCACCAGGGGGAACACCATGTCATCTGATGCGATCGTCATGCTCAAGGCCGACCACAAAGAGATCCGCCGCCTGTTCAGGGAGTTCCAGGCCGCGGGCGATAGAGCCGGAAAGAAGAAGGCCAAGCTGGTCGGGCAGATCATCGAGCTGCTGACGGTGCACACGTACATCGAGAACGAAGTGATGTACCCCGAGGTCCGCGCCCTGCTTCCCGCCCTCGAGGACGACGTGCTCGAGTCGTATGAGGAGCACCACGTCGCCGACGTCTTGTGCATGGAGCTGGCCGGAATGGCCCCGGACGCGGAGCGCTTCGACGCCAAGACCACGGTGCTGATCGAGAACGTCAGCCATCACATCGAGGAGGAAGAGGGCGAATGGTTCCCGCAGGTGCGGGCCGGGCTCAGCCGCAAGCAGCTGCAGGAAATCGGGGCGAGGCTTGAGGAAGCCCGGGCCAAGGCACCCCGGTCGCCGGCCCAGCCCAGCGCGATGAAGAAGACGATAGATGCCGTCATCTCCTGACTCAAGCGGGTAGTCAGCGCACGGTCGCTGCGCCTGCGCGCACCGGCGGAGGCCTCCTTTGAGTCGGCGGCTAAGCTCGCCGCATGCCGCCCTTGTTCCATGTCAGTCCGGCTGCGAACCGGGAGTCGATCCGTGCCCATGGCCTGGACTGGAACCGGATGGGGGCGGCCCGGGGTATCGCCGGCAGCACGACCCCCGAGGAGAACGGCGTGTTCTTGTGCCGGGACGAGTTCGAGGCGCGCTTCTTCACCGACCTGAACAACACCCGCGGCCCCGTCGATGTATGGGTGGTGACGGGTGTCGAGGAAAGTGAACTCGTGACCGGCGGTTCAGGGTTCTGCTACTTCCCCGCCACGATCTCGCCTGCCCAGGTCACACTGGCTGACTGGCCGCAAGACCAGTCCGTGACCGGCGCTGTCCGCGGGCAGCGCAAGAACAAGCAGCGTAAGAAAACACCGCGGGCAGGCAAGTGAGCGGGCGATCGCGACGCTGCCGATATGCGTACCGACGCTCGGCAAAGTGGTCATGACGTCGCACGGGCCGCCCACTTGAACAGCGGGACGGCCCGTGATCGCCGGGGCGCATGAGCTAGCTGAGGTTCTCAGGCGCCTTTGGCGTTGCTGCCGTACCGGCGGCGGAACTGCTCTACCCGCCCGGCCGTGTCGAGGACGCGCGCCTGCCCGGTGTAGAACGGGTGGCTCACCGATGAGATCTCGACGTCGACGACGGGATAGGTCCTGCCGTCTTCCCAGGTGATGGTGCGCTCGCTGGTCGCAGTCGACCTGGTGAGGAAGGCGAAGTGCGCCGCGCGGTCGCGGAAGACGACCGGATGGTAGTCCGGGTGGATGGCCTGCTTCATGGTTACCGCTCCTCTCGGAACTCGACGTGGCGGCCGGCCACTGGGTCGTACTTGCGGATGACGAGGCGGTTGGGGTCGTTTCTGCGGCTCTTCCTGGTCACGTACGTGTAGCCAGTCCCAGCGGTCGACCTCAGCTTGATGACGGGGCGAAGTGTGCTGCGACTCATGCCCCTAGAACAATTTGATAATGAAAATCATTCCCGATAGCCGGGTCGCCTCGATGAACGGGGGCGCACGCGAGGCGTCTGCGGCGGCACTGGGCGTGCTGATCATCAGGTTTCGCGTTGTACCTGGTTCACCGCTCATATAGTGCTCAGATAACGGCTAAGAGGGCGTGGCTGTTACCTTCGCATGCCGGCTGGCCCGGATGAGAACAACGTGGGTTCAGGAGGATTGAGATGGCATCAAAGGTCGCCGTGATTGGCGCTGGACCATGCGGTCTGGCACAGCTGCAAGCCTTCGAGGCAGCTCGCCGGGGCGGGGCTGAGGTACCCGAGATCACTTGTTTCGAGCAGCAGGGCGACTGGGGTGGATTGTGGAACTACACCTGGCGCACCGGACTCGACGAGCACGGCGATCCAGTACACGGGAGCATGTATCGCTACCTGTGGTCCAACGGGCCCAAGGAGTGCCTCGAGTTCGCCGACTACACCTTCGATGAGCACTTCGGGCAGCCGATCCCGTCGTTCCCGCCGCGGGAGGTGCTGTACGACTACATCACCGGACGGGCCAAGGCGAGCAACGTGCGCCAGTTCATTCAGTTCAATACCGCCGTCCGGTGGATCAGCTACGACGAGAAGGCCGGGAAGTTCGCAGTAACCGTGCAAACCAGGGACGACGGCCAGACCAGGACCGAGGAGTTCGACAAGGTCATCGTCGCGACCGGGCACTTCTCCACGCCGAACATGCCGTCGTTCGAGGGGTTTGACCAGTTCCCCGGCCGCATCATGCACTCCCATGACTTCCGGGACGCCCGGGAATTCGCCGGCAAGCGGCTGCTGGTCATCGGCAGTAGCTACTCCGCGGAGGACATCGCGCTGCAGACCAAGAAGTACGGTGCCCACTCCGTAACCGTGTCCTACCGGACCCAGCCGATGGGCTTCCCGTGGCCGGCGGGCATCGACGAGGTGCCGCTGCTTTCCAAAATCGACGGCAGCACCGCGCACTTCGCTGACGGAACGGCGCGTGACGTGGACGCCATCGTGCTGTGCACCGGGTACCAGCACTCGTTCAGGTTCATCTCCGACGGGCTGCGGTTGCGCACCGCGAACGTGCTGTACCCCGGCAACCTCTACAAGGGCGTCTTCTGGCGCGGCAACCCCGACCTCATGTATCTCGGGATGCAGGACCAGTACTACACGTTCACCATGTTCGATACGCAGGCGTGGTACGCGCGGGACTACGTGCTCGGCCGGATCTCGCTGCCCTCAGACGAGGAGATGGCCGCCGACATCGCGGGCTGGCGCGCCCGGCTGGCCGAGTGCGCGGGGCCGCTCGACGAGATCGACTTCCAGGCCAGCTACCTGGCGGACCTCCATAAGGACGTCGACTACCCCGGCTACGACATTGACCTGACCCGCGCGCACTTCAAGGAGTGGGAGCACGACAAGATGGCCAGCATCACCGGCTACCGGGACCGGTCTTTCTCCTCACCCTGCACCCGAACCGTCGCGCCGGTCCACCACACCCCGTGGTGGACAGAACTCGACGACTCCATGGCGACCTTCCTGGATAACCAGACGTAGAGCGAACCCGTACCCCTCGCCTCCCAGACGGCATCGGTGAGGACTTGGCTCAGGTCATTGCGCATCAAGCCGACGGTCATCACGGCCCGGCCCCTTCATTTACGGGGCCTGGCCGATCATCTGGCCGGTTACCTCGCCGAGTTCCGTGCGGAACCGCGGGTCGTAAGCCTGCGACAGGGCACGTGCGGTCCTGAGCCCGTCGAAGAACTGCCCGGTGACTCCGTCGAGAGCCGGATCGGTGATGAGCCGCATGGTCGCCTCACCTCCTTGCTCGACGGTGGAGACCGGGGTAATGCCGCCGCGCGTGACCATCGCGGTGTTCATGAAGGTCGCCGGGTGCAGGCAGTTCACCGTTACCTTGGCCGGATCAAGTTCGCCGGCCAGGGCGAAGGTGAACGCGGCCAGCGCGAGCTTGGACCTGCGGTAGGCATCTACTCCGTTGTACCCGTGCTCGAACCCGGCATCGGCGGGATCGAACGGGACCTGGCCGAGTGATCCCACGTTGACGACCCTCGACGGCGCCGATGCGGTCAGCAGCGGCACCAGCAGCCGGGTGAGCAGCACAGGCGCGAGGTAGTTGACGGCGAAGCGCAGTTCGTGGCCGTCCGCGCTCACCTGCCTCGCCTCGCCCGGCGCGCCGAAGCCGATCCCCGCGTTGTTCACCAGCACATCAAGCCGCGGCACCTCCGCGCGGACCTGGGTCGCAAGCTCTCGCACACGGCCGAGCGAGGCCAGATCAGCGACATAGCCCCGCGCACCGCCGCCAAGCTCCGCGGAAAGGTCCGCCACGCGCACCGGATCGCGTCCGTGGGCAAGTACCCGCCAGCCGGAACCCGCAAGCTCCCTGGACAGGTATCGGCCGAGCCCGGAGGTAGCACCGGTGATAAACACGGCAGGCGCAGCGTCAGCCATCTGTCCTCCATCGATCAGATCTCGATCTCGCGGCCCGCCTGGCCATCAGGACACGCAGGCAGGAGCGGGCAGGAACGGGCGGGAACGAGCCCCGTATCCGTTAATTCTCTCTCCAGGACCCGTTTCGGCACGCCCTGCTCGCGGGCGGACGCCAGCGTCAGCCAGTCGGGCGACCGAACCGGAGCAGGCCCAGTGCCTGGCCGTCCGTAGTGCACCAAGTCACGGAGTGACACGCCTTGAGCGGATCCACCAGACGCAGAACCCGGCCAGGGCGAGCGAGAGGACTGCGAGGATCGCCGTCTCATAGGCCTGGAAGGCCCAGAAGCGACTAGCGGGCTGGTAGGTGATCTGCCGCCGCAGGTGCTGGCGGGCGAGGAACCCGTTGCACTGCTGCTGGGTGCCGGTGTTGCAGGCCGCGACATCGGGTAGCACGAAGACCTGCCCTGACGGGGTGATGGTCTGGTTGGAGATGATCCACGCCCCGGGCATGTCGGTCACCGGCACGGCCAACCCTCCGTTGTGGCCTATCCTCGCCGTGCTGACGTTGACCCTGACCGCGCTGGTCGCGGTGGCGGGCGGGATCAGGTGCGGCCTGACTACCGTGGGCCAGCCCAGCTGGACGATGGCGACGCAGGCCAGGGCGATGGCCATGGCGGGCACGGTGCGCCGGGTGAGTACGCCGACGGTGACGCCGAGGGTGAAGGCGAAGGCGGCGTAGCCGACCGGGGCGAAGCCGCGCGCGTCGAACACCAGCGGTGAGAACCGGCTCAGCTGGCCCATCGTCACCGGGAATCCGCCGGCCTGGTCGATCGGCCCGGACCACCAGGTGACCATGAGGCTGAGCAGTCCGGCGGTGGCCATGGCGACCAGGCCGATCAGGCCGAGCTTGGCCGCCATCCAGCGGGTCCGGGTGACGCTCTGGTTCCATGCCAGCCGCAAGGTGCCCGCTTCCAGCTCCCGGGTGACCAGTGGCGCGCCCCAGAAGATGCCGATGAGCGCGGGCGTGAGGTACAGGGCCGCGCCGCCCGCGAAGTACAACAGCGGGTAGACAGCGTCGGATTTCATCTGGCTGAGGAAGGTGCTCGCCAGCGACGAGCAGTTGGCCCGGCAGCTGGCCAGCCCGCTGGCGGCGTACGCGTGGGCCAGGTTCGGGCCGGTCAACCCCAGGATGACGGCGAAGGCGGTCAGGGCCATGACGGCCATGGCCGTCTGGGCGCGGAACTGGCGCCAGGTGAGCCAGGTCATCGGTTTTCCTCCGGTGCGTAGCGGTGGTCGGCGGGCTGGCTCAGGCAGGCCAGCACGAGGTCTTCCAGATCGGCTTGCATTCCCGCCTGCTGGCGGTACGCGGTGAGCAGATCGGCGACCTTGCCGGAGAGCCGCACGCGCGCGGCGGTGAGCACGACCAGGTAGTCGCAAGCACGTTCCAGGTCGGAGACCAGGTGCGAGGACAGCACCACGCTCATGTGATGCTCGGCTACGGCGTCGATCAGGTCCTGCAGGAAGTCCCGGCGCGCCAGAGGGTCGAGGCTGGCCACCGGCTCATCCAGGATCAGCAGTTCGGGCCGCTTGGCGATGGCCAGGGTCAGAGCCAGCTGAGCGCGCTGGCCTCCGGACAGACGGCCGGCCTTCGAGGCCGGGTCCAGGCCCAGCCTCCTGATCCGGTCCGCGGCCAGCTTTGCGTCCCAGCCGGGATTGAGATGGGCTCCGAGCCGCAAGTGGTCGGCGATCGAGAACGCGGCGTAGGTGGGCGTGTCCTGGGCGACGAACCCGACCCGGGCCAGCTGCGTGCCGCTGGCGGCTGGCTGGCCGCCGGCCGCCTCGATCGTCCCCGCGGTCGGGGTCAGCAGGCCGGTGACCAGGTGCAGCAGTGTCGTCTTCCCAGCCCCGTTCGGGCCGACGAGCCCGACCACGTGCCCCGCCGGGATCGAAAGCGTGCAGTCGATCAGTGCCCAGCGGCTCCGATACTGCTTACCGAGCGCCCGAGCCTTGATGATGGCGGTCATGTCTCTCCCCTCGTGGGTTCGGCTGAACGGCTTCTACCGTGCCGTCGGCGGCGATGGATTACGTCAGGCCGGAGGCCACCCTTCTCGACCTGGGCTGGCCTGAAGTACG
>Ga0210408_10005113_pt1 | contig 11561 bp, 13 predicted proteins | sample IncBWH4MmetaG_FD_155471 | JGI IMG/M metagenome (GOLD analysis project Ga0210408, IMG submission 155471) | Forest soil microbial communities from Barre Woods Harvard Forest LTER site, Petersham, Massachusetts, United States - Inc-BW-H-4-M | ecosystem: Environmental > Terrestrial > Soil >... | reverse complement strand
CTGGATGCGGCACGTCTTGGGTCCGAGCCGATGCGGGCGATTCCTGCCACGTTGGGAACAGAATTTCCTGCGCGAGGCCAGCCGGTATTGTTGCGCGGATGATGCGCACTGCTGACGACGACGTTCTAGAGCGAGAACTCGGCGATGACCCGAATCGCGTGTCCGCGCACGCCGCTGTTGTTGCGGCTGACTTCATCAGTGTACGAAAGCGTGGTCGAGACGGTGTCGCCCAGGGCAACGCTCACTGTTGCGCCGAGCGCGAACGAGCGCTGGCGATTGCGGTCGCTCACCCCATCAGTCGTCGTCTCGCCGCCGTCGATCAGCAATCCATCGAGCGACACCCACACGGCCTGATTGAGATTACGGGTGATGTGACCCTCGAGCTGCATCAGCGCCGCCTGGCTGCTGCGGTTGCCCTGAGCGGGCTCGTCGTTCGCGCCGTACGCGATCACCGAAGGGATCAGCTCGAACGATGTCAAAGACGGGTCGAGGTACGTGTCACCGAGGTAATAAGCGATGGGCAGCCCGAGCTGCAGCGCCCAGCGGTTCTGCCCAAGGTTCACGGGCGAATTGCGGTCGTACACGCCCGTGGGACTGTACAGTCGGGTCAGCAGGCTCGCAGCAAGACGTGGCCGGCAACTCTCGTAGTCCTTGGCATCGAGCGCAGGCGATCCTGCGAGACCGAAGGCGGCGGTCACCTGCAGGTCGCCGATTCCGGAGCTCGAGGCGGCGCGCATCGTGCTGCTGCTGTTGACCGAGCGACGCGCCTCCCCGAACGGAAGCGATACGATCAGTGAGCCGGCCTCGCCCGCAAGCGCGAAACCATGCGCATACTCGACGATGCTGCCGTTGACCACGATCTCGACTCCTCCCCGGACGACCGAGCCAGGATTGAACGAGGCGTTGCCGCGGCTGAACATCCCGTACACGTTGAGTGCCTGACTGTCCGCCGGAGTGAGCTCGTACGCCCGCGGACCCTCGCCCTGCGCGTGCGCAGTGGCCGCGCAAGTGAGGCAGGCGAGGATGACGCCCACACGCAGCATCGCCGATAGCGAAGCCGTGCACGGATGCCCCGCGCTCATTTCACTTCGATTGCGACCTTGAAGCGGAAGCAGCCGGCAGTCGGCTGGCCGCTTGCCGAGGTTGCGGGCCGATAGTGCGCGGCAGAGGACAGCTCGAGTGCGGCCTTGTCGAAATTCGTGTTCCCGGAGGAATTCATCAGCACCGGTGGCTGCGCGATCTTCCCGGTCTCATCGACGCAGACACACACGCCCGTTCGCGTCATCGCAGGACCTGGCTGACCGCGGCTTCCCGCACTGCTCTCCGAAGCCTCGGCCACGACCACCGGGTTCTGCGCGGAATCCGTGCCATGCCCTCCCCCGGGCGGCTCGCAGTGCGCGGTCTGTGGCGCACTCCCCGGACCCTGCCATTTCAGGGCCATCTGTTGCCAGGACTCGACCGGCAGCGCATCGCCGAAGCGCGTCACCGGCTGGAAGTGCAGCTTCAGCACGCAGCTCGTCGCTGCCGTATCGAACCCCGTCGACCCCGATGAGGAGCGAATGGACGCGCGCGAAGGCGCGCCGGTCGGTCCGACCATGAACTGCACCACGGCCACTGCGCCCTCGGGCGCGACACTCTGCCGGAGGTCGGGACAACGCTTGGCGGGGTCAGAGCCCCAGGCGAGCTGGGCAACGCGCACCTCATCGGCAGGGGGCGCGTTCGGTTTGCTCTGCGCGCTCGCGGGTGGCGACAGCGGCGCGAGCGCCAGCGCGGACGCGAGAGTTACGAGTCGGCTGCTCTTCATGGCCTGCCTTTCCGCCGCGGATCTCCGGCGCTAGCTGACGACCGTCGCGATGCGTGCACCGTGGTGGTCGAACCCGCCGTGGGTCTCTGCCGATGTCATATCGGTATCTCCCGTCAAACGGCCTGCGCAGTCTACCGGTCCGCGTGCAGCTGCGGGCAGCGTCATGGGCGTAACATCCGTGCACGACCCGCGCCTGCGGTGACCGCGTCCTGCGGCTCGCCCCGGAGGTCCCTGTGTCAAGAGAGACCCGTTTTCTCAGCCGCCTGCTCGGCCTCTATTGCCTGATCATCGCGCTCGCCATGCTCGCGCAGCGGCAGACGACGGTCGCGACCGTCGGGGCGCTGCTGCACGACCGGCCGCTGATGTATGTCCTCGGCGTGTGGTGCCTCTTTGCAGGTCTCGCGATGATCCTCGTCCACAACGTCTGGTCCGGCGGCGCAGCGCCGGTCATCGTCACCCTCATCGGGTGGCTGACGCTCCTCAAAGGCGTGGCCTTGATCGGGCTCGAGCCGGTGCAGACTGCGGACCTTTATCTTTCGCAGCTGCGCTATCAGCAGCTGTATCCGCTGTACGCCCTGATGACGCTCGTACTCGGGACCTACCTCTGCTACGCCGGCTTCGGTGGGACGGGGCGCAAGGTGGCGTAGCGGCCGCCGATCGCGGCACCTCTCAGGGGTACTTGTGCTCGACCACCGCACGCACCGGCTGCGTGTCGTAGACCAGCACGATCGACTGAATGTGACCGGAGCTCGGGTCGAAGTTGAATACGTCCGCGCAGTCGAACGACACCCTCGAACCGTCCTTGAGCCGCCAGTCGTATTGGTAATAGGCCACCGCGCGCAGATGGCCCTCGGCGCTCACCAGCACGTCGTGCACCGTGAGTTTCGTTCCGCGCGAGGAGTCCGCCACCTTCTTCACAAACTGCCGCACGGGCAGTCGCCCGAGAAAGGGCGACTCCACCCAACCGTCAGGAATGAACAAAGCCGCGGCCCGATCGGCATCCCCCGCCTCGAGCGCTTTGAGATATTCGTGCACGGTGCGTTGCATACGCTCCTCCTGCCCACTACGGGCGAGGCAGGCGCGCCCCGCCGGCACCTAACCCTGAGCCGTTACCGGCCCACAGGTCAAGGTGTTTTTGCAGCGCCGGCAGGATGTACTCGGTGAGCAGCCGGTCGTGAGGGCGCCGGCCGCCGGTACGCGAAAGTTGAGCGTCGCGTGACTCAATTGAGCAGTCCGAATACCGCCACGCCGCTTTGCGTGCCGATGAATACCTTGCCATCGGCGATCACGGGCGTGATGAACTTGTTTCCCGCTCCGAACTGATCGCGTCCGTTGGCGGGCTGCGCGCTGTTGTACAGCTCGTTGGCGAGATTGCCGGCTTCGTAGGCGTGCAGCACTGCGGGATTCGTGTTCTCGTGGGCCCAGACGATGCCGTTGCTGGCACCGTTTGCGGAAATGGCGGGCGAGGTACCCGGGTACGTGAAGCTCAGCGAGGTGCGCGAGGAGGGTGTGGTGGAGAGCCGCGCTGCATTGATCGCAAAGGCGAGCAGCGCACCGCCGTTCGGGCCAAAGTACACCGTGCCGTTGAAGTAGGCAGGAGTGGAGTAGATCCCTGGGGTGAGGGCTCCGGTCAATTCCTGCCAGATCTGGTTGGTGGCACTGTTGAAGCGGCCCATGGAGTCGCGGTTGACCACGTACAGGTTACCGTCCTTGCCCGCGCCGACCGCGAGCCGTCGCACCGTGCCGCCGGAATCGGTCACATCCGGCAGCAGCATGATGCCGCCCGAGCCCAGATCCTCGTCCCGGCTGGATTCGTCCGCCTCGTTGAACATGGTGAAGTAGTCGCTCACCGCAAGCGCGCCCGCGGCCATCGACAGCTTGAGGAAGCTGTTACCGAAATCGCCCTGGTTGGGGAATCCACCCGCATCGAGGGTGGTCTCGAAGGCGCCGTTGGCGGTGAGCACGTAGACGTTGCCGGCGGCGTCCGCGGCCGGGCCGCCGCCGCTCATCCAGATTGCCGGGCCCATCCCACCACTGTTGGGTGCAACGTTGAGCACCGCGGTGCGCGCCAGCGTGCTCGCGTTGTAGGCAATGATCCAGCCGGTATATGGGAACGCATCGCAATGCGAGGTCCAGCTGGTGTAGAGCGTGCCGTTCACCAGCAGCAGCGCGGCGCGCTCCTCGTATTGAGCCGCATCGAAGCTGGTCGTACCGCCGAGCGTCGGGTAGGTCGCAACGATGTCGACCGGCCCTCCGAGCGACTCCGCGCCGGTGGTCAGATCCAGCGCATGCAGCCGCTGATGGAACGTGTTGGAAGCGCTCGATCGCGACATGGCAACGAGGTAGATGATGCCGTGCGCGCCCGCGGTGCGGTCGATCACCGGAGTTGCGGTGACCCCGATCGTCGGCGTGACCTGATCGCAGCCATACGGCGGCATATCGTTCACGTCCTCCCCGGCGCCGAGCAGCGAGACATGCCACAGGAGCGCTCCGTTGTCGGTGTCGTAGGCGTAAACCGAATCGCTCTCGCTCGCGACGAACACCACGTTGTGCTTGGCGCCCTGAACCGTGAGTCCGGATAGGTACAGCGGCGTGGCATCGACCTTGCCGTCTGCCGCCAGGGTCCGCAGCAGGCCGAAGCTGGCGGTTTTCACATTCGCCGGCGTGAGCACCGATTCCGTCAGATTCTGGCCGGTGCGGGACAGGTCGTTCTTGTAGGTCACGACGTCGGTGCGCTGCGCCGGGGTCGGAACCGGACCCGGGGGCGGCGCGGATGAGTGGCTCCCGCCGCCACAGGCGCCGAGCGGGGCGCCCAGCAGTAACAACAACAGCAGCACCGCAACGCGCCGCAAGCCATGCGGCACGCACGATGAGTCAACGCGGGCCGAAATGCCCTGCATCGTGCTCCACGCACTCACGCAGCCCGGTGAGCACCGCCGGAATGTCCTTGCGCAGCGAGCGCGTCACGAGTGCCTGCGGGATCCAGAAACCGGGGTCGACATACACCTCATATTCCACCACCGTGCCCGCACCGTCGGCGGTCCGCGTCAACAGCCATGTGCCCTCCTCCTGCTTGAGATCGCCGCTGATGCGGTGGAAGTCGATGCGATGCGGCCTATCGTACCGTGCACGGAACACGTAGCGCACGCTCGGCAGCAACCATGAGTAGCGGATCTCGTGCTCGATGTCCTGCCAGCTGTCATCGGGCGCACCATCGATGCGCCGGCAGTGCCTCAGACCCGGGATGAACGACAGCGCCTCCTGGCAATCGGTCACGATCATCCAGATGGCCTCCGGCGGCGCTTCGATGCGCACCGCCGCCCGGATGCGGCCCCGCGGACGGGCGGGATCAATTGCGCTCGTAGCCACGACCACTTCACCGGCCGCGAGCCGCTGCTGGATGCCGGGATCTGCGACCCACTCGCTCTGCGCGGCGGCCGTTGCGGGCTGCAGCAGCACGAGCGCGAAGGCAAGGAAGCCTGAGCTCAGGGCATCCACAGTAGCGTCTGCTCTCTCCAGGTGTGGGGCGGCGCGCACGCCGGCAACTGTAAGTGCCGGTGGGAGTGCCCGCAGGTTCATGCGAGCTCGGTGAGCGCATGCGGCTCGACCCGGCCTTGCGTTACACGGACGCCTTCGGCCCGCAGGCGACGCGCCTGCTCCTCGTACTCGGGCGATGACCTGGCGAAGACAATGCGCCCGCCGGCTCCGACGACGCGATGCCAGGGAAGGCGCAGCCCCGCAGGCGCCACCCGCAGCGCAAATCCTGCCTGCCGTGCGCGCCCGGGGAGGCCCGCGGCACGGGCGACTGCGCCATAGGTCGACACCTGGCCCCGTGGAATCGCGCACACCACGTGCCAGATGGCCTGCAGCGCCGGACTCTCCTCCACCGCTGCCCGGCGTGATGCGCGACTGCCATGGTTCGGCCGCCGCGTGCTGCGCCCCCCATCAGTGCGCTTTCTGCGGCGCACAGTGATACGGTCCCTGCGGTTGGCTCCACGTTTCATCACGGGACAAGTCTAATGAGCGTCCGCCCCGCGCGGGAGCGCCGGCGTGCAATGCTAATATCCTGACATGCACAAACCCGGCGTGGTTCCGCTGATCGCCCTGCTGTTGTGGCCGCTCGTTGGCCAGGCGAACGAGATCGACCTGCCTGAGCTTGGCGTTCGCCTGACCAACGTGCCGAGCGCTGCGAGCAAGCCTCAGGTGACCGAGGTGACCCAGTACCCGGCCGGATATGACGCGGTGATGCGCTTGGGCGCCGCCCAGCTCAACATCTCTCGCGAGGAGGAAACGGTGCCCGCCCGGAGCGATGTCGCCGATCCGAGCTATCGCGCGCTGCTCGATCGCCGCTATCACGGGAGTGTCGAGTCGAAGACGCTCGGTGCACCCACCACCGTGGGCGGCCACAGCGCCTGGACGGTGGTGGATGCGCGCGGCGGGTCCTCCGAGCTCACGCACTACACCTGCCTCACCTACGTGATCGTCGACCAGCACCTGTATCGACTCGCCATCACCGCCGATGGCTCGCCCGCGCGCCCGGCAGAGTTCGATGAGCTCGTCAAGGCACTCTCCGGGGTCACCTTCGAGCCCGTGCAGCGCGCGAACCGCGGTTAGATCGCTCGACCTTCCCGGCGAACTCCCGATAGACTTCGCGCCGGAGCGCAGTGCGCGGGGGAGCTCCCAATGGCGGCGGCGCCGCAGACCTCGGTCGATGACTTCATCCTCGAGACCCGTGGCCTCACCAAGCAGTTCAAGGGCTTCGTCGCGGTGAGCGATGTCGATCTGCGCGTGCGCCGCGGCGAGATTCACGCGCTCATTGGCCCGAACGGCGCCGGCAAGACCACCTTCTTCAACCTGCTCACCAAGTTCCTCATACCCGACCGCGGACAGATCCTCTATCGCGGCATCGACATCACCTTCGCCAGGCCCGCCGAGGTCGCGCGGCGCGGCATCGTACGCTCCTTCCAGATGTCGGCCGTGTTCCCGCACCTCACTGTGCTCGAGAACGTGCGCGTTGCGCTTCAGCGCACGCTCCCGACCACGTTTCATTTCTGGAAGCCTGCGGCGAGCCTCGGGGTACTCGATGAGCGCGTGCGCGAGCTGCTCACGCAGGTTGACCTCGGGAACTTCGCGCACATGCGTGCGGTGGAGCTCCCCTATGGGCGCAAGCGCGCGCTCGAGCTCACAACGACGCTCGCGATGGCGCCGCGGCTCATGCTGCTCGATGAGCCGACGCAGGGTATGGCGCACGAGGATGTCGACCGCCTCACCTCCCTCATCCGCCAGGCCGCGGCCGATCGTACGGTGCTGATGGTGGAGCACAACATGCAGGTAGTCGCCCGCATCGCCGACACCATCACGGTGCTGCAGCGGGGCAAGGTCATCGCCAGCGGCCAGTATGCGCAGGTCGCGCGCGACCCGCTCGTCATGGAAGCCTACATGGGGCCGGCCGATACCGCGCTCGCGGGCGCGATGACATGAGCGCGGTACCGCTGCGCGTGACTGACCTGCACGCCTACTACGGCGAATCGCACGTGTTGCACGGGGTCACCTGCCACGTCGAGCAAGGTGAGGTCGTGACTCTCCTCGGCCGCAATGGCGCCGGCCGGACCACGACCCTGCGGGCACTGCTCGGGCTGGTAGGCAGCCGCTCGGGTTCGGTGATGATCAACGGCCAGGAGGCGATCGCGCTCGCCCCGCATCGCATCGCCCGCCTCGGCGTGGGCTATTGCCCCGAAGAGCGCGGCATCTATGCGAGCCTCTCCGCCGAAGAGAACCTGCTGCTGCCGCCGCCGCTCGCGCCCGGGGGACTTTCGACCGAGGAGATCTACGACCTGTTTCCCAACCTGCCGGAGCGACTACACAGCCAGGGAACGCACCTCTCGGGCGGTGAGCAGCAGATGCTGGCGCTGGCGCGCATCCTGCGCACCGGGGCACGGCTGCTGCTGCTCGATGAGATCTCCGAAGGACTCGCTCCGGTGATCGTGCAGGCGCTCTCGCGCACCATCCGCCGCCTGCGTGAGCGGGGCTACACCATCGTCATGATGGAACAGAACTTCCGTTTCGCGGCGCCGCTCGCCGACCGCTTCTACATCATGGAGCGCGGCCGGATCGTCGCGGGCTTCGCGGCGGGCGAGCTTCAGTCCAGAATGCCGCTGTTGCACGAGTTTCTTGGCGTTTGACCGGACCCATTCCTACTCAGGAGAACACCAATGAGATTGAGCAGGTGGACCATTGCGCTCTGCGCCGTGGGCTTGATTGCGGCGCGTCCATACGTGGCGCGCGCGGCGGGCGATCAGGTGGTGATCGGTGACATCGACGATATGTCCGGGGTGTACGCGGATGTCGAGGGTGCCGGTGGAGTCGAGGCCGTCAACATGGCGATCGCCGACTTTGGTGGCACGGTGCTCGGTAAGAAGATCACCGTGCTCACCGCCGATCACCAGAACAAGCCCGACATCGGCGCCTCCAAATTTCGCGAGTGGGCGGACCAGCAGGGCCTCAACCTGCTGCTCGGCGGCTCCAACACCGGGGTCAACATCGCCATGGCGAAAGTCGCGGCCGCCAAGAAGGTGCCGTTCATCACGATCGGTGCCGGCGGCGCCTCGCTCACCAACGAGGACTGCACGGCGTATTCGGTGCACTACGTCTACGACACTACCGCGCTCGCCAACGGCACCGCGACCGCCATGATCAACGCCGGTGGCAAGAGCTGGTTCTACCTCACTGCGGACTATGCTTTCGGCACGCAACTGCAGAACGCCGCATCCAAAGTCGTGGAAGTGCACGGCGGCAAGAACGTGGGTGCGGTGCGGGTCCCCCTCGGGGCGGCGGATTTCTCCTCTTTCCTCCTGCAGGCTCAGGCTTCGGGGGCGCAGGTGCTGGGACTGGCGAACGCCGGCACGGACTTCAGCAACTCCCTCAAGGCAGCCAACGAATTCGGCATCACCCGCACCATGAAGCCCGCGGCGCTGCTCGTCTTCATCACCGACATCCACAGCCTGGGGCTCAAGACCGCGCAGGGACTGTACCTCACCGACGGATGGTACTGGGACCTGAACGATGAGACCCGCGCCTTCGCCAAGCGGTTCTTCGCGAAGATGAATCGCCAGCCGACCATGGATCATGCCGGCGCCTATTCGGCGGTACTCACCTGGCTCAAAGCCGTCAAGGCCGCCGGCACTACCGATCCCGACAAGGTCATGGCGCAGTTGAAGAAGGACAAGATCAACGACATGTTCGCCAAGGGCGGATATATCCGCGCGGACGGCGCGATGATCCACGAGATGTACGTGATGCAAGTCAAGACGCCGCAGGAATCGAGGTATCCCTGGGACTACTACAAACTCATCAGGAAGATGAGCGGCGAAGAGGCGTTCGGACCGATCACGGGCGTCTGTCCGCTCGCACCGAAGTAGTCGCGCCGGCCCATCCGGCCACGCCGTGAGCACGGTCCTTGGCATGCCCGTCCCGGTGATACTCGGGCAGCTGACGCTCGGCCTGGTGAACGGCTCGTTCTACGCCCTGCTCAGTCTCGGGCTGGCGGTGATCTTCGGCCTCATGGGCGTGGTCAACTTCGCTCACGGCGCCTTCTACACGCTCGGAGCATTTGCCGCGCTCCTGGGCCTTCAGTACCTCGGCATCAACTACTGGCTCGCGCTGCTGCTCGCGCCACTTGCCGTCGGGCTGCTCGGTGTCCTGGTGGAGCGGCTGCTGCTGCGCCATCTGTACGGACTCGATCCACTCTACGGACTGCTGCTTACCTTCGGACTGGCGCTGATCGTCGAGGGCTCGCTCCACCAGGTGTTCGGCGCGACTGGCCAGTCGTATCCGGTGCCGGAGTCGCTCGGCGGCGCGATCAACCTGCATTTCATGTTTCTGCCACGGTATCGCGCCTGGGTGATTCTCGCCTCGGTAGTGGTCTGCTTCAGTACCTGGTTCGTCATCGAGCGCACGCGGCTCGGCGCGACGCTGCGCGCAGCCACTGAGAATGCCCCGCTGCTGCAGGCCTTCGGCGTCAACGTACCGCTGCTGGTCGCCGCCAGCTACGGCGGTGGTGTGGCGCTCGCGGCGCTTGCCGGGGTGCTCGCCTCGCCGGTGGTGCTGGTCAACTCGCACATGGGCACCGAGCTGGTCATCGTGGTTTTCGCGGTAGTCGTGATCGGCGGCATGGGGTCGATCCTCGGCTCCATCGTGAGTGGCCTGGTGCTCGGCGTGGTCGAGGGTTTCACCAAGGTCATCTATCCAGAAGCCTCTAACATCGTGGTGTTCGTGATCATGGCGCTGGTGCTGATCGTGCGGCCGGCGGGGCTCTTCGGCCGTGAATAGTGCGATGCGCGCCGCGCGGATCGTCTATGTGCTCCTCGGGCTGCTCGCGCTCTCGCTCCCCTGGCTCGGCGTCTACCCGGTGTTCCTGATGAAGCTGCTTTGCTTCGCGATGTTCGCCTGCGCCTATAACCTGCTGCTCGGTTACGGCCGCATGCTCTCATTCGGCCACGCCGCGTTCTTCGGGTTCGCCGCCTACGTGACCTCGTGGCTGGTCACCGCGCATGGCGCCGGACCTGCCAGCGCGGTGCTGAGCGGCATGATGGTCGCGGCGGTGCTCGGTGCGCTCTTCGGCGGCCTCGCCATCCGGCGCCGCGGTATCTACTTCGCCATGATCACGCTCGCCCTCGGGCAGCTGGTGTACTTCGTGTGTCTCGAGGCGCCCTTCACCGGTGGTGAGAACGGACTCCAGGGCGTGCCGCGCGGCGTTCTCCTCGGGCTGCTGCCGCTCAGGTCCGACCTGGTCATGTACTATCTCGTGCTCGCGCTCTTCGTAGCCGTGTTCCTTTTCATCCGCCGCGTGGTGCACTCGCCCTTCGGTCACGTACTGCGGGCGATTCACGAGAACGAAGCGCGCGCGATATCGCTCGGCTACGACATCAATCGTTACAAGCTGCTCGCTTTCGTGCTCTCCGCCGCGCTCACAGGGCTTGCCGGCTCGCTGAATGCCCTGGTGCTCGGCTTTGCGACGCTCTCGGATGTGCAGCAGTCGACCTCGGGCGAAGTGATCCTCATGACACTGCTCGGCGGCACCGGCACGTTTTTCGGTCCGGTCGTGGGAGCGACCATCGTGATGACGCTGCAGGAGTACCTCTCGGATGTGGTCGGTGGCTGGGTGAGCGCCATCATCGGAGTGATTTTCGTCGCCTGCGTGCTTTCCTTTCGGCGCGGCATAGTCGGGGAGCTCGAGGCCCTGCGTCTGCGCCGTGCGCATTCTGGTGCCGCCGGACCCGCCGAGCCGGCCTGAGAGTGCGGGGCGCACCGCTGCGTCAGTCAGCTGCGCCGCAGGTGATCGGGCGGCTGGTACAGGCCGCCTGACCAGTCGACGAGTTCATCGATGCTCTGCGCCGCGAGGAGCGTGCGGCACGCGTCGTTGCGCTGCACGCCGAGATCCCCGGGATAGGCGATGATGCCGCGCGCGCGCAGGCTCGCGGTGCGTTGCGGATCGGCGTGACGGCCGATGGGCGTTGTCCCGGCGATGGCGGCGAGCGCCGCGCGTCGCTCCTCCCCGCCTTGCGCGCGGTACAGGTAGGCGATGCCCTCTTCGCTCACCACGTGGCTCACATCCTCGCCGTAGATCATCACGGGCGCAATCGGCATGCCAAGGCGCCGGCCGACGCCCACCGCATCGAGCGACTCGACGAACGCCGGCACCCCGTTGCGGAAAGTCTCGACCATCTGCACCACGAGCTTCCGACCGCGCACCACAGGA
>Ga0210408_10005112_pt1 | contig 11561 bp, 13 predicted proteins | sample IncBWH4MmetaG_FD_155471 | JGI IMG/M metagenome (GOLD analysis project Ga0210408, IMG submission 155471) | Forest soil microbial communities from Barre Woods Harvard Forest LTER site, Petersham, Massachusetts, United States - Inc-BW-H-4-M | ecosystem: Environmental > Terrestrial > Soil >... | reverse complement strand
CAAAAGGCGTCTATCGGCTGCTCGATCAAATGGAAGGACGCATAAAACCGAGCCGTTGTCCTAGCGCCCCACCAGCTACGCGGTTGAAAGCCCAGTCAAAAGCATGGACATACGGTCCAAACGGGTTGCTCACAGCATCCCGCTCGCGCAGTAGGTCCCGCCCTTGCGACGCCTGGTTTTGTGCTTGAACTGCCTCCTCGTGCTTCTAAGCCCCCCGCTCATTCTCTGAGCGGTTCGGGGCGGGAGCACGGCCGGTCCATCCTATTCTCGGACGTGGGCATAGCCGGACATCGGTCCACAATCCTGCTATATAGCCATTCAATTTCCCCGAGCATGGGGGGCCACCTTGAGCGGCGAGCACGTAGAGCGACGACTGGCGGCTATTCTGGCGGCGGATGTCGCGGGCTCTTGCCGCCTGATAGGGATCGACGAAGAAGGCACGCTGGCGCAACTGAAAGCTCTTAGAAAGACGCTTTTCGATCCCAAAGTCTCTGATCACCGCGGACGCATCGTCAAAAACACCGGGGACGGCGCGCTCGTCGAGTTCGCCAGCGTGGTCGATGCCGTCCGATGCGCCGACGAAATCCAGCGCCGCGTGGCGGAGCAAAATACCGGTGTGCCGCAGGACATGCGGATCGAATTTCGCATCGGCATTCACGTCGGTGATATTATCATCGCAGACGACGATATCTTTGGTGATGGGGTCAATATTGCAGTGCGTCTCGAAGGGATCGCAGAGCCGGGTGGGATTTGCATTTCCGACGATGCTCACCGGCAGGTTCGGGGCAAGGTTGAGAGCACCCTAGAGGATATGGGTTCGCAATCTTTGAAGAATATCGCCGAACCGATGCGGGTCTGGCGTTGCAGGATTGACGCGAACTCGTCTTCGGCAACGCCGATGAAACCGCCGGTCGGGTCTGTCCAACCTCTCGCGCTCCCCGACAAACCCTCCATCGCGGTATTGCCGTTTGAGAACATGAGCGGCGATCCGGACCAGGAATATTTTGCCGACGGCATGGTGGAGGACATCATTACCGGCCTGTCGCGATCCAGATCGCTGTTCGTGATCGCCCGTACTTCCAGCTTCACCTACAAGGGCAAGACCGTCGATATCAAGCAGATCGGGCGCGAACTCGGTGTCCGTTACGTGCTGGAGGGCAGTGTCCGCAAGGCCGGCAATCGCGTTCGCATCACCGGACAGCTCGTGGATGCCGCGACCGGCAATCACATCTGGGCGAACAGATACGACAGTACACTCGAAGACATTTTCGATCTGCAGGATCGCGTGACGATGAGCGTAATAGGCGCAATCGTGCCTCAACTTGAGCGGGCCGAAATTGCGAGGGCTCAGCGCAAACCGACCGAGAGCCTACAAGCATACGATTACTATCTTCGCGCCCTGGCAAGTTTTTCTCGCTTTACGCGAGAAGCGAATATAGAAGCGCTCAAGCTCACCCAGACGGCGAACAATCGCGATCACGACTTCGCAGCCGCATTCGCGCTGGGAGCAGATTGCTTGGCCCAAAGGTGGGGGTTTGGCTGGAGCAGTGGTGGTGCTGAAGATAAAACAGAGGCTCGCCGACTGGCGAGACGGGCCCTTGAACTTGATAGAGATGATCCCACGGTGCTTGCAGCAGCTGGGCATGCCCTCGGGCTATTCGTGGGAGAAGTGGAGGAGGGAGCGGCACTACTGGCGCGGGCCATAAGCCTCGACCCAAATCTGGCCGTCGCACGAATTTGGAATGGGTATGTACAACTTTATCTCGGTGACGGAGACGCCGCGATAGAACAATTCCAAATCGGTTTACGGTTGAGCCCCCTCGATCCGCGTATTTTTTTGGCCCAAAATGGAATGGCAAATGCGCATTTCTTGGCTGGTCGATACGAGGATGGTTTGTTGTGGGCGAAAATTGCTATGCAGCAGAACCCCGATTATGTAGGTGGACATCGCATCCTGATGGCTTGCCATGCGATGGCCGGACGGGTTGAAGAAGCACGACAGGCCTGGGCGGTCGCGCGACAAATCGACCCCACCCAGCGCATCTCGATTGTTTTAAAGAGGTGGCAGCACTTTCGTCGACCCCAAGACATCCAACGATGTGCGGAAGCGTTCCGGATAGCGGGCATGCCGGAATGACGGCGCGTCGCTAGTATTCTTGCTGTGGTGGGGTATTCGCGCCTCGTCAGTGCCGATGAGGCGGATGGGTGCCCTGCGGCGCGACGTTGTCCTCATGTCTGGTATTGGCAGATTTTGTTGCAAAAGTCGGTTGAGATAGGCCTCGAAGCGTGATTCCGTTTTGTTGACGCGAATCGAGGCGAGGTCGATCCATGATGGGCCGTCTGAAGAGTGACCAAGGTCAACTGTTCTACGAGTTTCATCTGAGCGACGCGGTCCCTGAAGATCATCTGGTGCGCGAGATCGATGCTGCTCTTGATCTGTCCTGGCTTCGCGGAGAACTTGCACCTCACTATTCGCCGATGGGGCGCCCGTCGATCGATCCAGAGCTGATGATCCGGATGCTGGTCGTGGGGTATGTCTTTGCGATCCGCTCGGAGCGGCTGATCTGTCGTGAAGTGCAGGTGAACCTTGCCTACCGCTGGTTCTGCAGGCTCGGCATCGAGGACGCTATCCCCGATCATTCGGCGTTTTCGCGTGCCCGCAACGAGCGCTTCCGTGAGGGAGAGGTTTTCCGCCGCGTGTTCGAACGTGTCGTCGAGGCTTGCATCGCATCCGGTCTGGTCGGCGGCGAAGGCTTTGCGGTCGACGCGAGCCTGATTGCGGCTGACGCCAACAAGCAACGCTCGATCGCAGGTCATGATTGGCGCAGGGACCGCGATCCACAGAGGTCCAGCCGCGCGGTGAAGGAGTATTTGGCGACTCTGGATGATACGGCCTGGGGCGCAGCTACCGACGTGGTCCCGAAGTTCGTCTCACCATCCGATCCCGCGGCTCAGTGGACTGGAGCTCACAAGGGACCAGCATTTTTCGCTTACTCCGACAATTATCTCATTGACGTGAAGTTCGGCGTCATCGTTGACGTTGAGGCCTCCCGCGCCATTCGCCAGGCCGAAGTTGGTGCGGCGAAGACCATGATCGAGCGAACCGAGGAGCGTTTCGGTCTCAAGCCTGAGCGGCTTGCGGCCGATACCGCCTACGGGGCGGCCTCGATGCTGAACTGGCTGGTCGAGGAGAAGGGTATCGCGCCACATATTCCGGTGAATGACAAATCAAAACGGGAGGATGGCACCTTCTCGCGCAGCGACTTTCGATATGATCCGACAAACGACGTCTACCACTGTCCCGCGGGTAAGACTCTGACGACAACCGGAACACTTGTGAATGATGGAACCACGCTGCTTTATCTGGCGAGGAAGCATGATTGCGACGGCTGCGAACTCAAAGCGCTATGCTGTCCGAAGAGCCCGTTTCGCAGGATCCCACGCAATCAGCACGAAGCCGCTCGCGATATTACTCGTTCCTTCGCCGCCACCGAGGCCTTCGAGCAATCACGCCGGGAGCGCAAAAAGATCGAGATGAGGTTCGCACATTTGAAACGCATCCTGAGGCTCGGTCGACTTCGACTGCGCGGCCCGCGAGGCGCCCAAGACGAGTTTGTTCTGGCCGCCATCGCGCAGAATCTGCGACGGCTCGCATCGCTGGTTGCTCGGCCACCACCCACTCGGGCTCTGTGCATTGCGTAGCGTTGGAGTTGCGTAAAGAGCGTCAGGGTCGCCGCGTCAAAGCCGCGGCTCTTAACGAAAGGCCGACCGGCCCGATCCGTTACAGCCGACTTTTGCAACAAAATCGGCACCGAACGGACATGCCGCGATGTCCGAGTTCTGCTTTCGGGAGTATTGGGGAAATCGCAGTTTGGGGCCGTCAGGTCCGAGCCTGACCCTAGACTAAGCGGAAATCGCGGAACGGGGTGGCCAAAAGGGCAAAGTGCAACAAACCTATGCTGACCTTACGGGTGTACGACGATTTCTGCCGGGCCCAATCGGAACGCATGCACCACGCCGTTGTGCAGTCCATACCCCGTGATCTGGCCTTTATCGTTGACACCATCGGCCTCGAATAGAACCCAACCACTGTTAAGTGGAACCAGGGTATTGAGGTCGACCATTCCTCCCCTTGAAGTCCAGCTAAAGGCATGTGGAGTGCCGTCGATCAGATTACTTGTGCCAACCACCTGTCCGGTGTTGCTGATCGCAATCGCACGGCTCGTCCCACCGCCCAAATGACCCAAGTCTCTCATGCCATCTCCCTCAGTCCAGAGGAAAGCGTGGGTGCCAAAGAACGAAAAGCCTTTCACGCGACCGAATGGATGCAGGATCGGTCCCGTATTGCTCTCACCGACGACTTGACCACTATTGTTGATGCCGTAGCCGGAGCTATTTAACCCTCCAGCAAGCGTACCGAGACCGACCATGCCGTCGGCCTCAGTAAACCGGAATGCCAGGGTTCCATCGCGGCGCCCGAAGGTGCTCTCGCCGGCGACTTGGCCTCTCTCATTGATGGAGCGTCCGACACTCCGATTCCCACCGGCCAAGGTTCCGATGTCGCGCATGTTCCCCGGCGACCACACAAATGCGTGCGTGTCGCCCGCTTGATTGGAGGCTTCGCCGGTGATGAGCATGACATTGTTAATGTCATACGCAAAGCTAAAATCACCTCCTAGTGTACCCAGATCGACAAGAGCGCCTCCGCTTTCAGCAAGAAATGCATGGGCTTCACTATCTCCCCCTAAGTCGACAAAACTGCCGCCAACGATCTTGCCATGATCATTAATTCCATATCCCCAGCTCAAGTTAAGTGGCGGGAGCGCGCCAACGTCGAAAATGCGGATGCCGTCGTATCGGAACGCATGAACTCCATCGTGCGGATCGACAGACGAAAGATATGAGACGCCGGCAACAGCTCCTGTGGCGTTTATCGCAAGCCCGAAGCTTTCTACCCCGCCAAGCGTCCCAATATTGTCGATGACGTACCGCACCGGCAATCCAATCATCGTCGCCTCCGTATTTAAAGGCAGAGAAAGGTGCTCACGGGGCTTACCAACGAAACAATATTACTGCAGAAACGCTCGATCAGAAAGCAGCGTCTTTGCCCGTTTTTGGATCGCCACTATCATCGAACTTTATCGGCGGATGCGCCGCCGCCGAAACAGTCTTTGTTAATTGCTTCGGGCAATCCATAACCCGATTTGGGATTCACAATTCCAATGTCTGGCACGAAACGGACCAGTCGGGCAGCTCTCGCGATGTCCGTTGATGGGGTGAACCGGAAGTATTGGGTGGGGCAGATCCACTCAAACCACAGAGATATCGAGGGTCACCGGTGGGCTATCACGCAGGGTGCAGCTTACCGGCGAATGATCCCCGGCCCACATCGCCAGCTCGCGCAACTGGGATTCTTCCACGCCATCAGCGCCGATCCTGATTGACATGCGCATGTCGCCAAATGCGGTGGGCGCATTGGGAATACCGACAAGACCGCGCGCGTCCGACTCGCTCTTCACAGAAACCTCGAGTTGCCTTAGCTCGATGCCAAGCATGGCAGCGCGCATCGCGATGGAGGTAGCAGCACACGAGGCCATGCCGGCACGCAACAGCCATCCGGGACTGGGACCGCTGCCGTTGCCTCCCATCGGCTCCGGCATGTCCGTCATGGCTCTCTCGCTAGTAGGGCCGGTAATCTCGCAGAACAGGCCGTTGCGCCAGACCGCGGTTGCGATCGCGCCGGCCTTGCGCGCCGCCGCAGGCTTTTCCAGAAAGACCCGTTGCGCTCGTTCCAATGCATCGCGCGCTTGCAGATTCGACATTGGTGTTTTCTCCTCACTTGTTTCCAGCAACAATCACAAACTCTCCCGGTATCGCGTAGCTCTCACCTTGCCGATGAGGTGAGATGGACTGGAGATAGTCATCACGCGCCTCGGCCTTGGTTTGTTCGGAGAACCGGCTGTAGGCAAGGGCAACGGGCCCGCCGACAAACGCGGCTTCGCATGCCTCGCTGGCACCGGCGTAGTGAAGCCGGGTCTCCAGGCGTCTGCACTCAATCTGGCCGAAGCCAGCGGCCACGAACGCCTGTTCCAGCGCATTGCCGGCGCCGAGTCGGAAGAATATCGGACAGACCTCCGAGTGCACGCGGGCGTCGACGATAGGGAAGATTTCTGCCCAACCGCACTTGCTGCGCTGGCCCCAGACCGCGCATACGACCCGGCCACCGGGCTTCAGGATTCGGTGCATTTCACCAAGGGCGATTTCCGGATGAGGTACATACATGAGGCCGAGGGCGCACAGCGCCACGTCAAATGAAGCGCCGTCGAGTGCCAGCTGCTCTGCATCCATGCGGTGAAACACCGTGTTGGCAATATCCCTTGCTCTTGCGATGTCACACGCGGTGGCAATCATCTGTTCGGAGATATCCGTGCCGACGACCTCTCCGCAAGGCAGCACGATCGACGCGGCTCGGAAAGCTACTAGGCCGGTGCCGCACGCGACGTCCAAGACGCGCTCGCCTGAGACAAGATCGGCAAAGTCGAGCAACGCGGTCTGCGCGGGTTCGAGCTGCTCCCGCCACAGATCCTCATAGTAGATCGCGGCCTTGTCCCAGCCATAGCGCTGCACACGCTTTTGAAATCTGCCGTCCATGGCGTGCTCATGGCTTCTCTTGCGTCAACATCCATCCATGCTAGCCTCAACGCAATGCTCGGGACGCTCAGAGTCATTGCCCGGACGCTACGGCGCTGAACCGGGAGCTTGAGAGGAGACTCGGATGGACGTCTTGTCCGAAGTTCTGCGCGTCGTACGCCTCTCGGGCGCTATCCATTTTTGCGGGGAGTTCACGCGCCCGTGGGCAATTCTGTCGTCTCCACCAGAGATGCTAGCGGAACGCCTCCTTCCCGGCGCAGAGGCCGTCATTCCATTCCACATCGCGACAGCGGGCAGGAGCTGGCTTTCCTGGGGTACGGTCCAACCGATTCCAATCGACGAAGGTGATGTAGTCGTGTTCGCACGTGGCGCTCAGCATACGCTAGCAAGCGATCCCGGCTTGACGCCGGTCCCCATCGGCAGCATCTACCGACCCTCTCCGGGGCAGATCTCCATCCTGTACCATGGTGGAGGGGGTAACGAATGTCGCTTCGTGTGTGGCTTCCTCCATTCGGACCAGCGCTTCGGGCCGCTTCTCGACGCGATGCCTGTTCTCACGTGCGTGCGGGTGCGCGACGGTGCAGTCCGGCTCGAAGCTTTCACTGACGTGGGTAGATATGCGGAGCCGATCACTCTCGATCAGGACCCGCTGTGGTGGACAGCGGCGATTGATCATTTGGTCAGTGAGACCGCCAAGCCCGGTCCCGGCAATCGGGCTGTACTGGCAAGGCTATCCGAATTGCTGTTCACCGAACTCGTGCGCTGGCAACTCTCCTATATCAGCGAAGGGCACGGCGGCTGGCTCGCTGGGCTAAACGACACGCATGTTGGCCGAGCCCTAGGTCTGCTGCATGCCGAGCCGGCACGGCCGTGGACGGTGGAAATGTTGGCACAGCAAGCGGGAACATCGCGTGCGGCACTCGCCAAGCGCTTCGTTGAGCTGGTCGGCGAGACACCCATGCAATACTTGACGAAATGGCGAATGCATGTGGCGCGGCGTCAGCTGCGCGAAAGCACGCTTGGTCTTGGAGAGATAGCCGTGCGCGTCGGCTACGAGTCCGAGGCTGCGTTCAGCCGCGCCTTCCGCCGCCTCGTCGGCATCCCACCGGCAAGCTGGCGGCAATCAAACATCGCTTCACCCGAACTTCAGGCCGACGGGTCGCGATAAGCCAGTCAGGCAAACAGCCGCATGCGAACGAGGTGATCGAATGTCTGCTTCTGGCGTGCGCCGTGCAAAGGCGGCGCTTTCCAGTGGGTGAAAGTCCCACCCGGCAATCGCTCCAGCCGGAAGCAATCGGAGCAGTCATGGAGGTAACGAAGTGGCTGAAGCCTTCGATTAGCGTGTCACGAATTGGTGACAGCGCGAGTGTGCAGGCCGCAACGCGAGTGAACGCTGAGCAAGCCCCGAAAAGGTCGATGTGTAGGCCGACCCGACTGCCATATCGGGGAAGGCTGAAATGGCTGGACGTGTTGAGCGAAGATTACGCCGGATAATCCGGAAATACACCCGGCATCGGCGGCAGATTGCCGACGTAGCGGTTGATCACGCGGAAGAGCGCGCGACTGCAGCTTGGTTCGTGGTGATCGAATAGAGGTTACACATAGTTCAGGGAGTACGCTCGGTCCGGCTGCCACCGATGCCATAGGGTTTGTTCAAGAAGAAATCACGGTTGCCCAAGGCGGCTTCGGCATACTGGTCGATCGCCACGATGATCGTTTGGACGTGATGGTAGCACCAACCCTCGCGGGTTGCCTTCTGACGAACCTCAGCGAGCCCCTTGATCCAAGGGGATGGTCATCCTTAGGGTCGAACCACTTCAGTTCAGTCACCACTGACGCCCCCCGAGGACTTTGCCTTTGGTCGGCCCAGGTTGATTTCTTTTGAGCTTGTCTCTCTCGGCGCAAAGCTCGTCGATCTTGTCCAGCATTCGCTCCAAAAGCACTTCTGCCGAGGTCGTTGAGATGCCCGCCCTCTGAAGCTGCGTGATCTCGCCACGCTGACGGTGAACTTGCGTGCGCATCCGTTCAATCTCGCGCCGGACATAGTCAAGCTGCATCACGTTCTCTCAGGGCCAAAGCCTTCTCGATCTGCCGGAGAACCGCCGCGACCGGCCGGCCTTCTCGTTCGAGAAGCCGCAGCTGATTCCAGAGGCGTATGATTTCTCGCTCTCTAGCGGCTGACATGACGTTCACCCCAGGCCAAAGCCTATTGTGAACGAAACAAGAACAAATCACAAGCCACTACGATTTGGGGCTGTGACGAGGCGGCCTACTAATAGCTCACTTGAGGCACGTCAGGTGCCGTCGGGCCGAGGCTCGGGTGGGCGCCCGTGTGGGCCAATATTGGGGGATCCTATGGGTTCGGCAGTCGAACGGCCCATCCGAGCCCGAACCCTTGATCTTTTGATTGTAGAACTGACCCATGGAAGATGCCGTCAGGAATGCGTCGAACGTCGCCGGCGGAAGCTCGCAATAGTGATAGTATGTGCCCCGCAGACTGATCAGCATGTAGCTCTGCGCCTTATCGTAACAGACGCGCTGGATGAAGCTGCTGCGTGGCGTGTCGGTGCAGGCAAACGGTTTTAGATCGACAGCGCCGCGGTATTTGACCTCGACAGTTTCCGAACTTACGGGCGTTGCGATCAGAAGCGCGACTACCGCGGCGAGCGCTCGGGTTGCGTTTGCACCTATCATCCGTGCGCTCTTCGATCGTGCATGTCGCTCAAGATCCTGCTGGTCCCTGAGAAACGTCGATGACGTGTCGGTCGGCCCCGACCGTGATGACGATCGTATAGGTCTTTTGACCGCTAGCCTGATCGGTGGGTGGCGCCAGGTGCAGCTGTCCGCCGTACCATTCGCCCGACATAAGCGAGTTGTCCTTGATTACCGACTGCTCAAGCACGGCCATGTTGCGCTGACCCGCTTCGACAGTTGCTGAGATCATCACGTCATTCTGAACCGCGGCGTTGTTCTGTGCGATAGCCGCAGCGGTGGGACTGTAGAACGTGCCAGTTCGGCCGCTCGGTGTGGTGTAGTGCCCATAACCTGCCTGTGAGGCGCTGTAGGCCGTGGCACCCGCCGCGAGGCCCGTGAAGATAGCTGCGGCGACTTGCCGATTCTTCTCCTCCTGAACGAGCATTTCGTACGTGACGATCTGCATCTCATAGTCCGAAGCGCCCACGTGCTGGACCGCCTCTACCTGGCCAACCCGGAAATCGACCGGCTGTTTCCCTAGATTGTTGATACCCACGACAATCACGGGGCGACCATTTGCTTGCAGCTGACGTGAAGCCGGCCGCACCAAGACTAGCGAGCCTTTTTGACGGGAAACGAGAGCAGGCTGCCCGTCCGCATCATCGCCTGCTGTTGTGGATTTGAAGCCCGAAAAGAAACGGTCTCAGCCGTGACGCAGCTGCCCAGCGCAGCGCAAAGCGCCACCATTCCCATACTACGCATAATATGATCCCCAGACCCGCCACCATCCAAGCGCAACCGCAGGGCGATATCAATAGGGGGCGCTCGCAAAAGCAGCGGCCTCCGAGATAAATCGCTGGATGCGAGGTTGCGCCCACGGAAAATGGGGGAGGAACCGCGTTAAGCGGTGTATGTTCTCCCCTCATGAGCAGAGCATTCGTCAAGGACGCCGACGAAGTTGAGGAGCTGCCAGACCGGCCGATCTCCGAAAACTCGAACGAAGTGACGCGAGAAGGTCTTCAGCAGATTGAAGCGGCACTGACGGCGGCCCAGGAAGCCTATGCGGCGGCCCAGGTGAACGGCGATCGCGAACGGCTGGCCAGTGCCGGCCGGGACCTTCGGTACTGGACGGCGCGACGTTCGACCGCCGTGGTGGCGCCAGAGCCGGACGACAATTCGGTGGTTCGCTTTGGTCACACGGTCACGATCGTTCGCGATGATGGCCGCGAGCAGACTTTCAGGATCGTTGGAGAAGACGAGGCCGATCCGGCGCGCGGGACGGTCTCGCACGTCTCTCCGCTTGCACGAGCGCTGTTTGGAAAATGCGTTGGTGACGTCGTGTCAGTCGCCGGTGGCCAAGCGGAGATCTTAAGCATCCACTGAATGGTGGGCACAAGGGCGCGTTGTGGAAATGGCTGAACGCACAACGGGACAGCAGTCACTCCAACGCGTAGACCGTTTCCCCGACTTCAGTGATAACCCTGACCCTGATGGGTTCGCAGCCGTACAGCGGGACCGTCGCGACGTCGCCGTACTTCATGGTTGCCGTAACGGAACTGATAGGTGGGATTCGCTCAAGTAGTCCGGGATCGCGTCCCTCCGCTTTGAGCGCTGCAGACAACTTTGCCGAGGGATTGGCGCTGCAGTCCGCGTTGTCATTCACGATGACGTTCTGCACCTGGAGGATTGGGCATTACCATATGGGAACATACCATGAACATTGTCAAGGTACGACGCGCGTAGCTCCGACATTTCGGGCGGACTGCTGCAGATGACGCCAAAATCTCCGAGGCCAAACTCTGAGATTTCGGACGCTGCCGGTTCCGGGCTCGTGCAGTTGTCTAATGCGAATTCGAAAACACGGTCCCGCCTTTTTGGGCAGGGTGTAAGGCATTGTGACCACCGTCACATTGTTTTGGTGTCACTGGCGTTAGGGTATGCAATGGCAATTGAGGGCAATCACGTCGCGAGCCTTCCGGAGGCAAGTTCATGAGCAAGCAGCAATCTGAAAACGAGATCATCCGGCAGGAAACGAGCGACCAATCCAAGTCGATCGAATTGAACGATCAGCAACTGGACGCGGTTGCGGGAGGTAAGCTGTACGAAGCCATGTGCAAGGGCACGCATCTTCCCAAAGTAACGATCGAATTGTTTTAACCGGTTCCGGCACCGTCTCCGACTTGCCGAAGGTCGGCTCCCATGGCTTCACGGTCTCG
>Ga0210408_10005111_pt1 | contig 11562 bp, 10 predicted proteins | sample IncBWH4MmetaG_FD_155471 | JGI IMG/M metagenome (GOLD analysis project Ga0210408, IMG submission 155471) | Forest soil microbial communities from Barre Woods Harvard Forest LTER site, Petersham, Massachusetts, United States - Inc-BW-H-4-M | ecosystem: Environmental > Terrestrial > Soil >... | reverse complement strand
CGACACGAAATCTTACGCGATCAAGGGCACCTGGCCACTCGCTCCGTGCGAAGGGCCGTCCGCGATGTCGTTTGATAGCGCTCACCACCGGATTTTCGTGGCCTGCGACAAGGTCATGGTCGTCGTGAGCTCCGACAATGGGAAGGTGGTTGCTTCCCCGCCGATTGGCGGCGATCCTGACGGCAACGGCTACGATCCGGGCACGGGAATGGCTTTCGCCTCCTGCCGCGACGGATTCGTTTCCGTAATTCACCAGGATTCACCAGATAAGTACTCCAACGTCGGGAACATCAATACGCAGGCGGGTACCCGCACCATGGCGCTGGATACCAAAACGCACCGCGTCTATACGGAGACCGCGGATTTCAAGCCCGCGGGAGCACCAACGCCGGACAATCCGCGGCCGCGCCCCACCCCGATCGCAGGGTCGTTCGTGATCCTGGAAATCGGGCAGTAATTTCAGTTCAAGTTCTAAACACACGAACGCGCCATCGGCTCTCACGAGCCGATGGCGCGTTTTCTTTCGTGAGGCCGAGGGAAATTGCATAGCACGATTGCCTGGAAAGCGCTGACGCTCATCGGTCCGCCACCCTCTTTTGCCTGTCGCTCTTAAGTTCAGAGTGCCGCTTCGTTTTCGCGCCAACCGAACGAAAGGTGCCGCCCTGGGGCAACGACCCGGGCGCGCAATATTTGGGACGGGGAGGACGAAAAAACCTTCGCTTCTAAGGGTAAAAAGCCAGTTTCCGAGAAGCGGACTTCACAGGACTTGGCCCTCGTTGGAAGGAGCGTCATGTCCCGGACAACTTTACTGATTAAATAGTCGTTGACCGCTTCCCCCAAGAGTTACTATGGAGTGGATTGAGGCAATACCTCTCTCGCAGTGACGGTATCTTTGTCGAGGTCCGTGAGGCCGCGTCCGATGACGACTGGCCGGTGAAATAAAAGGCGCATCCCAATCCTGTTAAGGTCGGGATTCCGCACAGCGTAGAACACGAGCGTCGCAAGCACCTGCGATTTCACAAGTCCGAAATAGATACCCTCACCAGCGTACCTTATACCAGCGCTATCGAGGAATACATAGGTCACGAGTTTGCCGCCGACAGAAACCGATTGAGCACTCGCAGCCTCGGCCTCCCGCAGAACGCGCCGTTCGCTCACCCAGACGTAGAGCGGACCAAAAACCAGCACCAAGGTAAACCAGTTGACCATTAACGGTCCGTAACCCAGCGGAATCCAGTCAAATATACCGATATTCCAGAGAGACCCGTAGGCTGACGTCACGACAAGGAATGTCATCGCGAGGGCAGTAGGCGCGAACAAGAGCCACAACCGGGCAAGCTCAATCATCACGGCGAGTTGCTCGTGTTCGCACGCGAGATTGCCGTCACCATCCACGCGCCACACTGTTGTGCGAACGTGGAAAATGTCTCTGAGGGGACGAAGCCAGAACCCGAACCCGACAATGCCGACAACCAGAAGCGCTGCCGCCCCTGCGATCACATTCTGGTAGAGAGGGAAAAACCAGAGTGCGAGAGCCGCGATTACGCCGACGGCGAATATTTGCCACTTCTTCAAGTAGGCAATCCCAAGTCGAGAAACCAGTTTATCTTCAACTGGGAATTTGGCAATTCCCACATGACGATAAGCGGACTTCACGGGACTTGACTATCCTTCATGAATGCAAACAAGTTCAACTCGCGTTGTTTCCGCAGCTAGTTTGACGAATTTCGCTTAGCTGACTATCTTACCGTTCGATGGCCAACGCGCTGTCCATTCCGGGCTCTTGTGGAAGGGGCGGATCGCATTTTCATTCCTCGCTTTCAATTCGTGGTCGGAGGGCACCGAGATTCTTATTGCCGGGTCACATTCTTCGAGCCTAGTGTCGTAGTCCATCAGGAAGTAGTGAGCGTTGTCCAACCTGAGTTTTTCAACGTCGGAATACGTAAAATTCAACTGCCCTCGTCCGATTATGAATCTATACCGGAAGTTACTTACCGTAAACAAATCAATGTCGACCAAGACGTTTTCGAGGGCAAACGGTTCACCTTTTTCGTTTACAAGTTGAATGAATACTTTTTGATCCGGATTCACTGATTGAGCACCATTTGATTCACAGCGAGCGAGGACAAACCGAGACTAGCATTCAGGAACTTATTTCCCAAGTCCTATGAAACGGGCTTATCGGAATCTGGCCAAATCGGGCTAGTTGCGTTGAAAACTTCTCCACCAAGGTCATTCTGAACTTACTTCTTCCCTTTTGTAACCAGCTTCTGCACGCGCCAATTATTCATGTCGGCGATGTAGATGACGTCATCGGACGGGCAGGCGATGCCGTGCGCCCAGTTGAGTTCGCCCAGTTCGTGGCCGGACTCGCCCCACGTGCCAAGTATCTTCCCTTCCGGCAACTGAAGCTTGTATAGCCGGCCGGGCTCGGCATCTGTCGTATAGAGATATTGCGGCGTGGTGTTGGTGATGCATATGGTCCAAGGCGCGGTCTCATCCGGCCGATCCGCGAGCAAGTTGCCCAAAACCGGGTGCCGCATCTTGTCATAGGGCACGTTCAAGAAAATGAATTTCTTGAAATTTCCATCCACGTCGAAAACCTGGATGCGGCGGTTGCCGCGATCGGCTACGTACACATTGCTGTCGCGATCGATTCCGATGTTGTGCGGATTGCGGATATGGCCGGGGTTTTCGTTGGCATGGACGCCGCCTGTTCCGGGCCCTCCCCATTGCTTGATCCAATTTCCGTGCTTATCGAACTTGGCGATGCGCGAATTGAAATAGCCGTCGCCGACGTAAATATTGTCGTCTTTGTCCCAAGCCACGTCGGTCGACCCGTTGAAATAGCCGTCCACGGGAGTGGGCGGCGGATCGGCACGGCGGTAATGAGGTTCGTCCGGGCCTTCGTCGCGGCGGCCCAGGTTCATCAGTACGTAGCCTGCAGGGTTGAACTTGACAACGGACATCGCCGCCTTGTCCACGACCCACAGGTTGTCGTACTTGTCGAACCGCACCGAGTGCGCGTACGCCAGGCCATACACGCCGTGGCCGATCTCGCGAATAAATTTTCCGTCCGCATCGAAATCGAAAATTTGCGTTGTGGCATTCCCATATACCGGACCCGCCGTCGCGGTGCCGGGATGGTTCAACACAATGATGTGGCCCTTGGAGTTCACGGCCACGCTAAGGACTTCACCCAAGTTTTGATCGGGAGAATACTTCAAGGGATTGGGTACGGATTCGAAAGGGAGGGTCGGCGCACTGGGTCCCTCCTGTGCGAATACCGGCGCCGCCAGCAGGGCAAGCAATGCGATCACGGAGAGCGATTTCATGGAACCTCCAGCCCAGCAGAATGAATTCATATGCTTGAGGATTTGCTTAATCCGTGTTTGGTATATACTCTCGATCAGCAACCCAAGTCAAAATCGAATTTTCCATTAGGAGTAAACGACAATGAAACATTCATTGATTCGACGCGTCCTTGCCGTGCCGGCGGCTTTGTTGATGATGTCGCTCATCGGGGCAGTGACGGTGCGCGCCCAGGCGCCTGTCGACGACAGTAAAACCGTAGTCAAGTCGAACAAGATCACGGACAATTTCTATACGGTGGACGGCCGCGGCGGCACGATCGGAGTGCTGGTGGGGCCTCAGGGGACCTTCATGGTCGACACACAATTCGCACCGCTCACCGACCGCATTGTCGCGGAAATCAAGAAAATTTCGCCGAACCCGATTCGCTTCGTGGTCAACACGCACGTGCACGGTGACCATACCGGCGGCGACGAAAACCTTGGCAAGATGGGTGCGACGATCTTCGCCCGGGACGAATTGCGGGATCGACTGATGCACCCCGCACCCGGCGCCAATGGCCAGCCAGGCACGCCCACTGCCGAGGTCGGTCTTCCGGTCGTGACCTATGAAAACAAGATCACGTTTCATTTGAACGGAGAAACCGTGGACCTCATCCCCATCCGCAAGGCGCACACCGACGGCGACACGATGGTTTACTTTCACGATGCCGATGTGATCATGACGGGCGATTTCTACCGTTCGATCGGATATCCAAACATCGATCGTGTGAACGGCGGAAGTCTCGATGGAATGCTCGCTGGGCTCGCTCAGATCGTCGCGATTGCGGGTCCGAATACGAAAATTATTCCCGGCCACGGGCCGACAGTGGACAGGAGCGCCGTTGCCGCGCATCGGGACATGATTCTCGGCGTGCGGAACGAAGTTGCGAAGCTCATGAAACAAGGGAAGTCATCGGATGACATCGTTGCCGCGCATCCCACGGCCGCATATGACGCAAAAGTCCCACCGGCTGCTCCGAACGGAGACCGAGCAGCGGACCGGTTCGTCGGGCAGTTGTATGCGGAACTAAAACCAACGATGTAGCGCGCAGCAGCTTTAAATTAATTTGCAGGATGTTCCAGTAACACAGGCTTCGGCCCATGGGGCTTCTCTTAAATAAAGTCAAACCCCACGGGCTGAAGACTGTTCTACTTAAACCCTGAGCCCTATGCCGACCCTTGTACTTGAATCTTTACAATCGCTAAAAGATTACGTAGGCCGCGAAATCGCCACAACCGACTGGCTAGCCGTGACGCAGGAGCGCATCCAGCAATTTGCCGACGCGACAGAAGACCACCAATGGATCCACGTCGATCCTGAACGCGCGCGGCGCGAATCGCCCTATGGCGCCGCGATCGCGCACGGCTTTCTGACCCTCTCCCTAATGAGCCATTTCCTAAGGGATGCGATCCAGTTGCCGAGCAACGTGCGTCAGACCATCAATTGCGGCTTGAATCGTGTTCGTTTTCCGGCGCCCGTTCGCGCGGGCGATAAGATTCGTGCGCGCATCCTTTTACACTCATGCCGGGAGTTGCCCGAAAGCCTCGAAGCGGTATTTGGCATCACGATCGAATCGGAGGGCGCCGAAAAACCCTGCTGCGCCGCCGAATGGATCTTGCGTTACTACTCCTAGCAAGGTCTGGCGAAAGGAATTGGCCCTCCTGATTTAGTTCCTCTGCTGAGAATTCCTCGAGCCAAGGATCACCCAAGCCAGATCCACGACGTAGAGTGCAATCACAACATTCCCCAAACGGATGGACAGCGCATTTTGCGGCATAAGCTGAATTGTCCCCCAGAGCAAGAACGTCGCCGCGAGAAGTAGGTTCTTCCCTAGTTCCAACAATCGTGGTCGAATGATAGGTTGCAGAAACAGGTACGACACGCCCACCAGAAGCAAGGGGGTAGCTGAAATCGCTGCCGTGGGGATTTGAGATAGACTTCCTATTTTCGCATCACGAACAAGCAAGGCAATCCCGGCCGCGAGAGCCAAAATTGCAAGACCGTAACTTATCCACCGCAAGGAATTTTCCAGCATGGAAAATGATGGCACCCTCTCTGTGTATTGATTCCCGATTTAATGTTTCAGCTCTGCGCGGCGAACGCTAGTTCAGTACAAAGCTGCGCATTCTTAAGAGTGTGAAGGTCCATACATAAAAAAGTCGTGAGGAAAAAGTAATGAGACCAAACGATTTATGAGTTGGCTTCCGAGGTTGCGGAAAAAGCAGTTTACTTTGTCATTCTGAGCGAAGCGAGGAATCTCTCTTCGATTTAACTCCATGAAAGGAAAGAGAGATCCTTCGCTTCGCTCAGAATGACATAAGGATTAGAGCCCTTTTTCCGCAGCCTCTGCCACCTGCAGCAAATGAGGAAAATATCAAGAGGACGATCTCTCACGATGGGATTGATTCTGGTATCCTCGTGGAAGTGCCCGGCAAATTGACTAGCTTGTTCTTCATGTGGATGATCGTGGCCGCCCAGGCCTTTTCGGCGCATGCGCAATCGACCCAGACCCCGTCAGCGCCAGGCCAGCCTCTGCCACAAACATCGGAACCGGTCCCCCAGCCAACACCTCCGGCACAGCCACAGCCGGCACAGGAACCAGCGCCTCCTTCACAAAGACCTTTAGCCACTGTCATTCTTGATCCGGCGCATGGCGGCGCGGACACGGGCGCCCGCGGATCGGCCGGGATCGTAGAAAGTGAGGTTGTTCTCAGCTATGCGCGGCTGCTGCGCATTTCTCTGGAAGCGCAGGGTATGCGTGTGATCCTCACGCGCCAAGCGAATGACGATCCTTCTTTTGACGATCGCTCGAAATTGGCAAACGCACAGCGTGGAGGCGTATTCATCACGCTGCATGTTTCCTCCACGGGCCAGCCTGGAACGGTGCGTGTATATTCCCTGCCGCAAACGGCAATGCCCCAAGGCGCCGCCGCCCCGCCGCGCGCGGGACTTTTGCCGTGGGATCGCGCGCAATTCAAGTTTATCGATCAGAGCCGGAGGTTGGCGGAACTGATCCAGATCCAAATGGCGCAGCGCTTTCGCGGTTCATCCGAAACTCCGTTCGAAGCTCCCGTGCGTCAATTGCGGACAGTGGGGGCTCCTGCAGTAGCCATCGAGGTATCAAGCGTCAGCGTGCCAAGCCGCACACCGCTCGATCAAATGGGACCTGGTTTCGCGGATGGAGTGGCGCGCGCGGTCGTCGCGTTTCGAACGATCTACGAATCGGGAGGCAGGTAACGGCCTTGTCCAAGGGGCTCAAGACGACGATTGTGATCCTTACCGTGATGGTGGCGCTGGGACTCCTTACGCTGCCGGGGCTGCGCCAGGCGGTCGTTCGGCTGCGGAGTGTTCCGAGAACCGAGGAGCAGGCGCGCCGCGACGTGATGCAGGAGCCGATCTCAACGCCGACCGACGTGAGTGTGCGGGCTCAAATGTATTGGCTATCGGCGAATTCCCCTTATTCGCTGGAACCCACCGCCATTCAGCTGCCGCTTTCCGCCGATCCGGTAGAGCGCTCCAAGCAACTTCTCATTGCGCTGATCGCGAGAGCGCCTGCTCCCGAGAAAGCGACGCTGCCCGCGGAAGCAAGCCTCTTGGCTTTTTATGTTCAGCCTGATGGAACGGCCATCGCGGATTTCTCTGACGAAATTGCCTCCGGAATGCCGTCGGGAATTCTCAGCGAGCAACTGGCTGTGCAGTCGATCGCGCAAACGCTCGGCGCCAACGTCAGCGGGATTCGGCAATTGAAAATCCTCGTCCATGGACAGGAAGCGGATACACTCGCTGGGCACGTGGACCTGTATGGATTATTCCCGGTACCCACGCTCGCTCCGGAAGCGGCTCCTTTATCTGCAGTTCCAGCCACGGCATCCCCCAAGACTCCAGTCACAACAGGCACTCCGCAAACGAAGTCACAAGGTTCTGCGCCGGCCTCTGGAAAACAAGCGCCACACTAACAATAGTATTCCCCACACTATTCACCCAGTTGGGGCTTGGTATTAAGTTTTACTGGAATTTGCCTCAAAAGCGTAGGCCGCTCTTCAGATGCTTCCTTACTTGAAGACGGGACCCTGTGGTCGCGCCAAGGGCGCGAAGGATGCCAGCCCGGGGCAACGCCCCGGGTATCGCGTCTACGTATCATCGCCGCCCTGAAAGGGCGGAGGGCTCGGCGCCCTTTCAGGGCGCACGACCGTCAACGGGCTCCGAAACCCAGGGCGTTGCCCCGGGCTAACGTCCGCCTGCGCTTTCAGCGCCGGAAGATATCTCTATAGTCGAGTCCCGAGGTTTGCCAAATAAACGAATTCGATGTCTCTCCGGCTAAGCATTTTTGAGATGGCTGATAGGAGAGCGACAGGCTGAAGCCTATCCTACTCGAAACCTGAATGCGGCTGGCCGCTAAACCAGCGGGCCTGGTTTGCTCTTGTAGCGCTTCGCGATGGCATCGGCACTCATGTAGGCAAGCGCCTGGATGGTGAGTGTCGGATTGAAGCCGCTCATGGATGGAAATGTCGAGCTGCCGATCACGAAGAGGTTCGGGATGTCCCACGTCTGGCCATAGCGGTTCACGACCGAAGTCTTTGGATCGTTGCCCATGCGCGTTCCGCCTTCATGGTGCGCGCCTGGAACGCCGGGACTCAGGGCGCCACGCCACACTTTCGTTGCGCCCATGGCGTGGCCGATCCCTTCCATCTTCTGCATCAGGAATTCGACGCGCGCGCGTTCATTCGGCCGCCGCCAATCGTAAGTCACGCGCGGCGCTGGCATGCCGTACTGATCGCGCACGTTGGGATCGAGATCGATGGTCTGGTCGGCATAGGCGAGGTTCTCGGTCTGCGCGTTGATGGCGCCGTAACGGGCGAAATACTTCGCGAGGAAATCGCGATACGCCGCGCCCCACTTGGGCGTACCGGGGGGTGGGTCCATGCTCATGGCTGTGCCAATTGGACCGGCCTCCAGATCAGCGGGACCGATCGAGATTTGAGCCCCGCGGATAAAGTCCATGCCTTTGTGGTCGAAATTGTCGGCGTTGAAATCGTCGATCGTATGCTTCTGAGCGCTTGGACCCATGTAAATGTTGACGAACCGGTCATCGAATCCGACGAAAACCTTGGCCATGATGTGGGCCATCACGTGTTTGCCCAATTGTCCGCTGGAATTCGCCAAGCCGTTCGGGAATTTTTCCGTCTTCGAAAGCATCAGCAGGCGCGTATTGTCATAGATGAAGGGAGACAGAATTACGATCTCCGCCTCAATCGTATTGTTCGAGCCGTCGGGACCGTAATACGACACACCCGTCGCACGGCCGCTGTTGTCGGTATCCACGTGGTAGCACATGGTGCCCGTAAGCAATTTGAAATTGCCGGTGGCATCCGCCTCCGGCAGCTTGGTGACAAGGATGCTCGACTTCGCGCCCACGTGGCAGCCGAAGGACTGGCAGAAGCCGCAGTAGGTGCAGCTTGCCCGGTCGTGGTATGGCTGCGAAATAATCGCGCGCGGCGAGGAGAAGGGGTGATAACCCAACTTGCGGGCCCCGTCCGCGAAGAGCACGCCTGATTGATCGTCAAGGAGTGGCGGAAGCGGGTAATCACGCTTGCGCGGGGCTTCAAATATGTTGCCGCCATCCATCTTTTTGCCCTGCAAATTCCCTGCTTTGCCGGAGACTCCTAGCTCGTATTCAGCTTGATCGTAGAATGGCTCAAGATCGGCGTAGGACAGCGGCCAATCGGCAAGCGAGGAATCTTCCGGGATGGCCGAGGCGCCGTAGCGATCGACCGTATGTGAGCGCGCGCGGAAATCGTCCTCATGCATGCGCCAGGAGAGCGTGCCGTAGTGGACCGTGCCGCCGCCTGCCTGGTTGCCGTAATTGAGGATGGTCATCGGACGCGCGGTGGCGCTCGCATTTGGACGCCAAGTGACGGGCTGGCGCTTCCAGTTCGGTCGAAGATCCTGCCGCTGGAAGTATCGCAATTCATCGTGCGGGTTGAAGTCCGCGGTGGTCAGGCGCGGGCCGCGCTCGAGGCCGATGACTTTCATTCCCGCTTTGCCAAGTTCGGCCGCGACGATTCCGCCGACTGCGCCCATGCCGACGATGACGACGTCTGTCTTTTCGGTTGCCATGGCTTATCCCCTCCCCACTGGGCCTTTGGCCGCTATTTGCAGGCCAACGATGGGTGCGCGCGTAAACTCCTGTTTGCTCTGCAGATCCGTCGGCGTGAAAATCGCCTGTGCTCCGGGAAACCCAACCAGTCGCCAGCCTGCGAAGTCTTTGTTGCCGCCGTAGAGCGGGTCGGCAAACATCCCTTCCATCGTGTGCGTTCGGAGGGTGTTGAAAAACTCCTTGGCAGTTGGATATGTGAACCCGGTCGCCTTGCCCTCTTCGAGCGCGGCGATCACTTCGTCCTGCCGTTCAGGGCTAAGCCGCACGAAAGGGTCTTTATACGCACCGCGACAGTACGCCTCCAGTTGTGCCAGGCCGCGCCGATAGAAATCCTGCAACTCGGCGTAAGCGCCAGCGAGTGCGAGGTCGATGTAATTGAGCACATCAGTGTCACGCGCTCCCGGCTTGCCAGGGGCGCTGGGCATGAGCCGTTCCGTAATCGCTGCGATCGTGGCGGCATCGGCGTGATTGAAAAATGCGCCGTGTTCGCTGCCGCTCGGATGCTGCGCTCCCTGAGTCGCGGCGCCACCCTCCATTTGCTCGTGATTCTGGGCGATCGCGTCTGGCACAAGGCCTGCTCCCGCAGCGGCGCCCGCGCCAACCGCCGCGCGCACTAGAAATGCGCGGCGTGATGCATCGTGTTTTGCCATGGTTGTCGCACCCCTTTTGCTTGGTAAACCACTCTTTTACGGATGACTTCCGAACTGAAGTGAACAATATCAATTTTTTCTAGCATTGTCATCGCCGATGGTGGCGCTGGCTGTAGAAAAATGTCTACCGACTAGAACTCATCCAATGGATACACTCCTCGGGGTTTACATCGATTCCGCGTTGAACAAGAGGGATGAGTTGAGCGGGAACCCAGCTAAGCAAAGTGCGGTCGGAATAAGCGACCCAAGTATCCCAAGGTGGAGCGTTGTCCGAATCAAAGAAGCAATTCGATTCGAATTCAGCCGCTCCATCTGAAAGAGTCTCCTCGGGAATAAAGACGAGCAGTCGTCCGCCGCATATATCGGGACCGATCTTATGCAATGTGATGTCTCCTCGTGAACGGAGGAGTTCAGATCGCTTGCCTAACACTGAACGCACAATTCCTTCCCTTTGTTGCTCCGTTCTTGCCTCGCCGAGAGCGCTTCCAGGTTTCAAATTGGTGCTGCGAAGCTCCTCTGCAAGCAATGGCAATGAGATTTTGAAGGCTTCATGAAGGAGCTCTTCCGCCTTTCTCCACTCGGGAGTCTTTGTATGGTCACACCTGAATAATTTGTTCCAATACCGATCGCTAGACACGTGCGCAAGGTGTCTCAACTCTGCTCCCTGTTCAACCAAATCACGACGTTGTTGTAGTTCCGGAGTTTCTGTCAGGCGAGCAGTGATTGGCTGTGCATCACACCAACCAATTGCTTCAGCCAGGCTAGTCTGCAACCCTTCGTCGGTTAAATCGAACATGGTGTTTGTGCGGAAATTATAGACCACGGAGTCGGCGGTGGACGTAACTTTGTATCCTTGCGCGACTCGCCGGATCAATAAGCGTCTGTTGTTGACAGTCACGCTAGCGGCGGGCAAACTCGTCGCCATGTCACGAGGAGGAAACTTGCGAAGCGACGGACGCGCGCACGATCAGATTCGCCCGGTAAAGTTGACGCCGGACTTCATCACCAGCGCCGAAGGGAGCGTGCTGATCGAGGTCGGTAACACTCGGGTGATTTGCACGGCGACCATAGACGACGGCGTTCCGTCTTTTCTGAAGGGCCAGGGCAAGGGTTGGGTGACAGGCGAGTACGGCATGCTCCCGCGGGCGACCGAGCAGCGCACGGCTCGCGAATCCATGCGCGGCAGGCCATCGGGGCGCACGCTGGAAATTCAGCGGCTGATCGGGAGAGCCCTGCGGGCCATCGTCGACCAGGAAAAGCTGGGAGAAAAAACCGTGTGGCTCGATTGCGACGTGATTCAGGCGGACGGCGGCGCACGCACGGCTTCCATTACCGGGGCGTATGTCGCGCTCGCTCTCGCTTTGGAGCGGCTCGTGGCGGCAGGCATCTTGAAGACAGTTC
>Ga0210408_10005109_pt1 | contig 11563 bp, 9 predicted proteins | sample IncBWH4MmetaG_FD_155471 | JGI IMG/M metagenome (GOLD analysis project Ga0210408, IMG submission 155471) | Forest soil microbial communities from Barre Woods Harvard Forest LTER site, Petersham, Massachusetts, United States - Inc-BW-H-4-M | ecosystem: Environmental > Terrestrial > Soil >... | reverse complement strand
AAACAATTAGCACGGATGCTGAGTTCACTAATAAATTAAATAATTTCCGGCAAATAATTGATGAGATTGACGAAGAGCTGATCAATATTTTACGCAAACGCATTTCGGTAATTGAAGATATTGGTCTGTATAAAAAAGAGCACAACATTACTGTTTTTCAATTAGAACGCTGGCAGGAAATTTTAAGAACGCGCTCACAGTTAGCCGAAAAATTAGGCTTATCCAGAAATCATATCGAGAAATTATGTCAATTGTTACACGATGAATCCATTCGCGTGCAAAATGAAGTGATGAATTCTAAAGCAGACCCTAACGCTTCACTTTAGAATTATAATTTTGTAATAATGCGTAAACATCTACTTCAGGATTAATTCAATTTTAAAGCTGTTGTCCCAACCATTACATTATCGCAAGTAACTTCAATAATATAATTGCCCGGAACTAAAGGCGAGCTGCCTTCGCAATACAATACGCCGCTAATTTCAACATTGGCGTAATTCAAAGTTTCTTTCCCTGCAAAATAACCACTCGATTTATCAAATGTAAATTTGTAATTATCGTCGTAGTTCTGCGCCATTTCTTTTCCATCGGGTGTAATGATGCGTACATAAACAGTTTTTTCGCCGGCCTTCGCAATTTTATTTTCGCTTAAAGTAAATGATACTTTTATTTTATTAGCGCGTTTAGCTTTATCGGTCACACTTTCTTTTTTACCGCCGTTTTTAAATTTTACAGCAACGGCTTTTATATTAAAACAGCTTAAGACAGAACCTTTTTGTATGGTCGCGTTTAATTCTTCTTTTTCTTTATTAAGATTTGTGATCTTCCCTTTTTCGTTATCGAGTTCTTTGATTACATTCTGTTTTTCAACGATCAAAGTTTTATTTAAGGTACCTAACGAATCAATGGTATGAACATAGCCGATCATTATTTGGCGTAATGTTTCAGTTTCTTTTTTCAGTTTGGAAATAACATAAGCATCACCTTTATGTTTTTGCGCCTCTTTTATTAATTGTTCGATATAAGCTTTTTTCTCATCAATTTCTTTTTGAAGCGCCACATCATTTGTTTTTAATCCTTCGTATTCTTTTTGCAGATCTACCAGATCACCTTGAATATTACTTTTTTCAACCAGCACTTTTTCGGTCACTACAATTTGTTCGGCCGCTTTGTTTTTTTCCTGCCAATATAACCAAAGAGTGATGATGTTACTGCCCAATAATAAAGCAACAACTATCCAAAGTATTCCGCCCCGTTTTTTCTGTTCATTTTCCTGTTCGGTCATAAAACTATTTTACTACAAAATTATGTAATTTAGAGTGCCTAAAAATTTAATAAATCTTAAATTTGAACACTAAAATGTGAATTGATGGGACTTTGGAACGATTTTATAGCGCTTATTTACCCCCGAAATTGTATAACCTGCAATAATTCCCTCTATAAACACGAAAACATGGTGTGTAACTATTGTTATGTGAATTTACCAAAATCCAACTTTCATGCAGAAGAAAACAGCGAGCTTGAACGCGTTTTTGCCGGACGGGTTCCTGTTATAAAGGCGGGAAGCTATTATTTATTTGAAAAAAGCGGTAAGGTTCAGAAATTATTGCACAGTATAAAGTATAAAAGTAATGTTGTTTTAGCCGAACAATTAGGAACCTGGTATGCACAAACTTTAAAAGACTGCAAAGAAATTTCATCAGCCGATTTTATTATTCCGGTTCCATTGCATCCGAAAAAACAAAAACAGCGGGGCTTTAATCAAAGCGAAGAATTTGCAAAAGGCTTGAGTAAAGAATTAAACATTCCGTTAAACACAAAAAACTTACAACGCAATGCTTTCACCGAAACCCAAACCCGAAAACGCAAATTTGAACGTTGGGAAAATGTGAAAGATAAATTTGAATTACAAAATGCATCTGCATTCGAAAACAAAACTGTTGTGTTAGTTGATGATGTAATTACGACAGGTGCAACCATTGATGCCTGTTATCAAGCGCTAAGCAAAGCACCGGGAATAAAAATAAATGTGTTAAGTTTGGCTTACGCCAAGAAGGAATAATCTCTCCGAAAAAAAGCCACAAAAACACTAAAACTCCAAATCCCACCAAACGTTTAGAAGGATTTTGTGCCTTTGTGCTTTAGTGGCTAAACCTGAATCTCCTAATTAAAATGAAAGAAGAAGAAAACCACAGCCGCCCATTCTTTGTCAACACCTTTCGCGTAACCGATGGTTGAGTAACTGCTGTTTTGTACAGTGCCGTCATCTTTTATATAACCAATAGTGCTGTAACTGCTATTTTGTACAGTTCCATCTTTTTTTACGTAGCCAACAGTACTGTAACTTGAATTCTGAATCGTACCATCACTTTTAATATAACCAATAGTGCTGTAACTGCTGTTCTGAATGGTGCCATCTTTTTTAATGTAACCAGCCGTGCTGTAGCTGCTGTTTTGAATAGTACCATCATCTTTTATATACCCGGTGGTGCTATAACTGCTGTTTTGAATAGTTTGCGCATTGCTTAAAAAAGCAATATATAAAAATATAATTGCGAATAATTTTTTCATAATATGGTTTTATTTACATAAAGATAGATAAATTTGTTACATGGCCGAAGAATTAAAAGTTAACTCCGTCTTAAAAAAAGATAAATATGCAGAGATGTACCCGCAAATAAAAGCTTTGCTGGAAGGTGAAAACGATCTAATAGCCAACATGGCCAATATTTGTTCAGCTTTAAAATACGGCATGAACTTTTTTTGGGTTGGATTTTATATGGTGAAAGGAAATGAACTGGTTCTTGGTCCTTTTCAGGGAACTGTTGCCTGTACACGGATCGCAAAAGGAAAAGGTGTTTGTGGTGCAGCATGGCAAAAAAATGAGATTATAATTGTAGATGATGTAGAAAAATTTCCCGGCCACATTGCCTGCAGCGCACTTTCAAGATCAGAAATTGTTTTACCGGTTTACAATTCAAAAAAAGAGATCATAGCTATTTTTGATGTGGATAGTGACGCGCTTGCTTCGTTTGATAAAACGGACGAGGAGTGGCTGCGAAAAACAATTGCGTTATTAAAATAGATCTATCGGATCTTCAAATACGAATCCGTACGAATATACGAATCAAGCCGCCCAAATATTTTATCTGAGAAATCCGAGGCAAACTATTTGCTTTGCGTCTCTGCGTCTTAGCGAGAACTTTTGCTGCCTCCTGCAACTGCTACTGCCTACTCTTGGATGTAAATTCTTTTCACACGTCCCGAAATAGAAGTCAGCACCTCATAAGGAATTGTATTCATCGCTACAGATAAATTATGTATTTGTCCGAAGCTTTCAAAAATCACCACTTCATCACCTTCGTTACAATTTACATTCGTCACATCGATCATACACATATCCATACAAATGTTGCCGATTGTTTTGCAAGCAATTTTATTCACATAAACCGAAAATTTTCCATTTCCCAGATCGCGCTTAAAACCATCGGCGTAACCTATTGGAATAACGGCAATGCGCATATCGTTAATTACTTTTCCGTTGCGGTTATAACCAACAGTTTCTCCCGCTTTAATACTTTTTAATTGTGCGATGCGCGTTTTTAATGCACTTACGTTTTGTAATTTGTTTTGTTCATTAGCATTTACACCAACACCGTACATTCCAATTCCCAAACGAACCATATCGTAATGCGCGTTTTTAAAACGTGTTGTTCCTCCCGAATTGCAAATATGTTTGATGAAACTGTATTCTAATCTATTTTGAAGAAGATTACAGCCTTTTTCAAAAACAGAGATTTGTTCGTTTGTAAAATTATCGAGTTGAGGATTATCCGTTCCGGCTAAATGCGAAAACACAGATCTTACTTTTAGCTGCGGATATTTTAAAAGAGCAGAAGCAAGTGCATCAAGATCTTTTTCTACAAAACCCAATCGGTGCATGCCGGTGTCGAGTTTTATATGAATGGGATAAGCTTCAGAAGAACCGCTTTTTTCCAATTGCTTACGGAATAATTCCAAAACACGGAAGGAATAAATTTCAGGTTCTAAATTATAATTAATAATGTCTTCAAATGAATCTTCCTCCGGGCTCATGACCATCACGGGTAAATTAATTTGTGCATTACGCAATTCAACACCTTCATCAGCGTAAGCAACCGCTAAATAATTTACACCTATGTGCTGCAATGTTTTTGCGATCTCCACGCTGCCGCTTCCGTAACCAATTGCTTTTACCATGCACATGATCTGTGTTTCAGATTTCATTAAGCAGCGGTAGTAATTAATATTTTCGGTAAGCTTGTTTAAATTAATTTCTAAGATGGTATCATGACTTTTTTGCTGAAGCAGCTGCGAAATTTTTTCAAATCCAAAACTTCTTGCACCCTTAAGCAAAATTGTTGAATCCTTGAATCTTAAATTTTTTGAGTGAAATGCATTTACAAATTCACTTGTGTTTTCGAAAAAAGTTTTCTCAATGGTAAAAATATCCACATTTAGCGAAATGTTTTTTCCAATACCGATCAAAGAATTAATTTTATACCGCTTCAGTAATTTAGCAATTTCCTTATATAAATTTTTATTGCTTTGTCCGGATTGTTCTATGTCCGACAAAATAACGGTCTTTGTTGCGTTACGAGTTTGTTGATTTAAATAATTCAATGCAATTTGCAATGAATCCAGATCCGAATTATAAAAATCATTTATTAAAACACAATTATTAATTCCTGTTTTAATTTCAAGACGCAATGCAATAGAAGGTAATTCTTTAAAAGCAGAATAATATTTTTCAGGCTCTAATCCGGTTGCAATTAAAACACCGAAACACGTTATGGCATTTGCAATGGATGCAGAATCAGTAAAGGGAATTTCTAAATTATAATTTTTCGAATTGTAAACTAATTCAATTTTTGTAGCGGTTCCTTTGCTTACAGTTTGTTTAATTTTTATAGGGGAATTTTTTTCTGTTCCAATAAAAATTAATTTTTTCTTTCTGTATTTGGCACAGGCTTGCGCCTGTTTCAATCCGTTCACCACAATTACATCGCAATTATCAAACAATAAAAATTTCTCAGCAATTTTTTGTTTTGTCCCCGAAAAACCTTCGTTATGTGCTTCGCCTAAATTCGTAAAAACGCCAATGTTAGGTTTAATTATTTTTTCGAGTTTGGGCATTTCCTTTGTTGTAGAAATTCCTGCTTCAAAAATAGCAACCGTATGTTCACTATTCAAATTCCAAACCGAAAGCGGAACGCCAATTTGTGAGTTGTAACTTTTTGGACTACGGCAAATATTAAAATTATTTTTTAGCAAAGCATACAACCATTCCTTCACCATGGTTTTTCCATTACTTCCTGTAATAGCAATTACCGGTAATGAAAATTGCTGGCGATGATAAGCTGTTAATTGCTGTAATGCTGATAAAGTATTTTTGACTTTTATAACTGAACAATCTTTTGGGAGTTTCGCATTTTCAGAAACCACAAAACATCTTACGCCGCTTTTATACAGATCGTTTATGTATTTATGTCCGTTGTTTCTTGTACTTACCAATGCAAAAAATATGCTTTCAGAATAATTTGCAATTGTACGGCTGTCACTAATTAAATGTTTAACCGGAATGTTAGCGTTACCGTGTAATTTTCCTTTTATTATTTCTGATATTTTTTTTGCTGTGTACACTTAACTGTTCATTTTATTGTAACAACCGCGGCATAACGGTTCGTAGCTATCTATTTCGCCTAACAACACTAATTTATCATCAGGAATTTTACGGTACGAAACATAAGCTAAGCTGCCACATTGCATACAAATGGCGTGTACTTTTGTAACATATTCTGCCCGGGCCATTAATTGAGGCATTGGCCCAAAAGGTTTTCCCTGAAAATCAAGATCCAAACCCGCAATAATAACTCTAATGCCCATATCAGCCAGCTGATTGCAGACATTCGGCAATTCCATATCAAAAAACTGCGCTTCATCAATGGCAACTACATCCACATCGTTTACCAATAATAAAATAGTTGAGCTTGAAGGAACAGGTGTACTGTGAATTTCGCGGCCTTCGTGAGAAACAACTTTTACCTCGTTGTAACGTGTATCAATTTGCGGTTTAAAAATTTCAATTTTTTGTTTGGCGAACTCGGCCCTCCTTAAACGCCTGATGAGTTCTTCTGTTTTGCCGGAGAACATACTGCCGCAGATCACTTCTATCCAACCCTTGCGTTGGTATGCCGTTGTGTTCTCTAAAAACATTGTTTAAAAAGCGTTAATATAAAATTAAATGTAAAGGTAAATGCTTTATTTTTATAACCTGAATTATTCACAAATAATAACAAATGACAACGGATAAGGCTTTTGAACAGATGAAGTTAGCGGCGCTTGAAGTAAAATCTTTATTGATAGATATTGATGAGAATATTCACCCGTCGGTTGATGAAATAGAAAAATTAGCGAAAGCTGTTGATACATTAAGTCAGGAGCTGATCATTTACAAATTCCTTCAAACACAAAAAGAGTTGTCACCAAGTTTCAATCTGCACTTAAAGGTGATGGAAAAATCAAATAACGTAACGCCAACCGAAACAATAGCAACGTCAGTTATAAAAGAAACTGCGAATGCAATTATCGCGAACGATCACATCGAAGGAACTGTAAATGTTGCCCGAAAAATCGAAATGGGATTGAATGATAAATTCAGAATGATAAACGAATTATTTAATAAAAGCACAACTGAATTTAATTTAGCAATTGAACAATTAAACTTATTTGATTCGTTAGAAAAAAGCCATACTTACCTCGACGAATTAAAAAAATTATATTCCTGGAAAGATGATCACGAATTAACCATCCGCATTTTTCAATTGAATCAAAAGCGTTTTGCTTAATCCTTCGTCCTGAGCTTTTGCCGAAGGATCAGATCACAAAGTAGGAGTGAGACCACTATGAAAAAAATAGTATTTATATCATTCTTAATTCTTAATTCTTCATTCTTAATTTCCCAGGATTCTCTTTACGCACGTCTGGTAATTAAAAAATTAACGTCGAAGGAATTTTACGGCCGCGGTTACTTAAATAATGGTTTGGATGAAGCGGCAAAATTTATTTCGGCAGAATTAAAAAGATTTAAAGCCGAACCGCTTTTTACAACCGGCTATTTTCAGTGGTTTGATTTTGATGTGAATACTTTTCCCAATAAAATAAACGTAAAACTAAATGGCAAATTATTAAAACCGGGAATCGATTTTATTCCAACTCCTGAAAGCAGCAGTATAAAAGGTAAATATAAGCTTGCAAAAAAAGACAGTGTGAATTATTTAGCAGAAAATTCACCGCTGCCGCTTGTAGTAAGTTTAAAACGTAAATTAACTTTTAGTGTTGCTACCAATTCAGCTTCCTATTGCGCAATTGAAATTTTAAATATGAACCAGTATAAAGATCTTAAAACGATAGACCTCAATATAGAGAGCAAAGTATTGACAAAATACATTAACAAAAATATTTGCGCATTTACAAAAGGCACGGAAAATAACGATACTGTAATTATGTTTACAGCGCACTACGATCATCTCGGAGGGATCGGTAAAAAAACTTTTTTCCCGGGTGCAAATGATAACGCAAGTGGTGTAAGCATGGTTTTAAATTTGATAAAATATTATAGTCAAAACCCGCCAAAATATAAAATGGTATTTGTATTTTTTGCAGGGGAAGAAGCCGGTCTTATTGGTTCAAAATATTTTGTAGATAATAACACAGTGGATCTCACCAAAATAAAATTTCTTATAAATCTTGACCTTTTAGGGACCGGTATTGATGGAATCATGGTTGTAAATTCTACAGAATTTAAACCGCAATTCGAAAAGCTAAAAAAGGTTAACGATGAACAAGGCCTTGTAAAGGAAATTAAGCAACGCGGCAAAGCCCATAACAGCGATCATTACTGGTTCAGCGAGAAGGGAGTACCCTGTTTTTTCATTTATACCCTCGGAGGAATAAAGGCTTATCACGATGTTTTTGACATTGAAAAAACCTTGCCTTTAACCGGATATTCTAATGTTTTCAAGCTTTTGACCGGTTTCGTAAAAGTGCTTTAAAACACAATATTTTATCGAAAAATACGTATCTTTAAAGTTCGTTTATGAGTCTGAAAAGGTTTTTGTTAGTTTTTGTAATTGCCATGTGTTCGGAGGTTTCTTTCGGACAGTTTTATTATGGCATGCAAATGGATTTTGGTAAAAACAGGATCCAATACCAAACATTTGACTGGACCTATTTTAATTTCGATCGCTTTAAAGTTTATACTTACGCGGGTGGTAAGGAAATTGCGCAATATGTTGCAGTTTCCGTTGACAGACAATTACCAATTCTTGAAAGGCGGCTCAATGAGCAGATGGATGATAAGATCCAAATTTTGGTTTACAATAATCAAAACGATTTTAAACAAAGTAATCTTGGTCTTGCTTCTGATGAAATGAGCAACACGGGCGGAGTCACTCATATTATTGGGGATAAAATAAATGTTTTTTTTAATGGCAGTCACGCTGACCTCGACCGCCAGATACGCGCTGCATTAGCTGAATTAATGATCGATCAGATAATGTATGGTGGTCGTACACGTGATATGGTGCGCAATTCATCCTTATTAACTTTACCGGAGTGGTATAAAAAAGGATTAGTAAAATATTTATCAGAAGGATGGAATACTTATTCAGATAATTATTTAATGGATGCGATTAAAAATAATCAGTTTGATAAATTTAGCCAGCTTACCGGTAAAGATGCAGAAAATGCAGGTCACGCAATATGGTATTACGTTGCTGAAACTTTTGGTGATGCTTCAATATCAAACATTTTGTATACGACGAAAATTGGCCGCAATGCGGATTATGGCTTTCAATACGGAGGAGTCGGAACAAACATTAACAATTTAATTAATGAAATGACTGAAGCGTATAACAGACGTTATTATAATCACAAAGACACATCACAAACTTTTCCTACAACAGAAAACATTTTACAAAAGCAAAAAAAGACAAGGCACTATTATAATTTAAAAGTTAGTCCTGACGGGCAGAAAGCAATTTATTCAACCAATGAATTAGGACAATTTAAAGTTTGGGTAAATACAATTGGCGAAGAAAAACATAAGCGCCTGGTAAAGTTTGGTCCGAAAGTTGAACGCCTGCAGGATTATAATTATCCATTATTGGCATGGCATCCGAATAACGAAATTGTTGCGATGATTTACGAGAGGAAAAATCAACTCATTCTTCACACGTATGATGTTGTTACCAAGGAAAAATTTAAACGTAACATTACAGGCTTCGAAAAAATAAATAGTTTTTCGTTTAGTCACGACGGAAAAAAATTAGTTTTAAGTGGTGTAAAAAAAGGGAAAGGCCAATCCGATATTTATGTTTATTTGCTGAACAGTGGCGGTTTAGAACAAATGACCAATGATATTTGGGATGATAACAATCCGATCTTTGTGAAGAACAGCACCGGAATTGTTTTTGAGAGTAACCGTGTTTCCGATACGATCCGTTCGCAGGACGACGCGAAAGTGTTTTATAAAATTACACGCAACAATGATCTGTTTTATTTATCGTACAATCCAAAATCACAAATTGCGATCCGCGTTACAAACACACCCGATATAAATGAGACGCAGCCGCAGGAGTATTCTAAAGAAACAATTGCGTACCTCAGCGAAAAGAATGGAATTTACAACCGTTACGTTGCGCAGTTTGACAGCAGTATTTCGTTTGTGGACACGGTCGAGCATTTCAGATATTTTTTCAATTCGAAAGCTATTTCAAACTACGACCATAATGTTCTTGAACAAAATATTAATTCCCGTTTTACAAAAAAAGCGGAAGTGTTTTATAAAAACGGACGTTATGTTTTAACGGTGTCTGATTTGGCAAAGGCCGATCAAATAAAACCAATTGAATTAAAAAACACATGGCACAGGGCATCTGAACGTCAATCTATTTTCGATCCCGAAAAAATGTCGTACCGCAAGCCTAAAACGCAGATGCCTGTTTCCAAACCTAAAACAGCGGTAAAAGATACAGCATTCCGGAAAATGGAAGGCATCGATTTTAGTAATTATACTTTAAGCGGGGAGAAAAAACAACCACGACAAAATACACAAGAGTCAAATAATGATAAACCTGTAACAACTGCTGCGGACACAACAACCAGTCATAGTGCAGTTACACAAAACGATTTCAGATTTCCTATACAGGAAAATTATTTTACTGCATTTTATACTGATTACGTTGTGACGCAATTAGACAATTCATACCTGGGTCAAAGTTATCAACGCTACACCGGCGGCACAAATCCTGTTTATTTAAATCCGGGATTAAATGCTTTGTTTAAAATTGGTTTAAGTGATCTGTTTGAAGACAGAAGAATTGTTGCCGGTTTCAGGATAGCAGGTTCGCTGGATAACGAGTACATGTTAAGTTACGAAAACAGGAAACGTTTGCTGGATCATCAAATAGTTTTGCATCGTCAGTCGTTTTTAAAAATTAACGATTACTATGGTTCACTTGCAAAAGTGACCACACAAGATATCCGCTATTCTATAAAATTGCCATTCAATGAAATTTGCGCAACGCGTCTTTCATTTATGTATCGTAACGACCGTTCTGTGTTTGCATCGGTGGGTGATTTTTCTTTGTCAAAGCCAAACCTATACGATAATTATGTGGGCGGTCGGTTGGAATATATTTTCGATAACACGCGTAAACGCGGCTTAAATTTATTTAATGGTGTACGCGCAAAAGTATGGGGAGAATACTGGCGCTTGATAAAAGATACACGTCACGATTTAATTACTTTCGGTTTTGATATCCGCGGATATAAAAAAGTGCACCGCGATCTGATCTGGTGTAATCGTTTAGCAGGAGGTACTTCCTGGGGCACTGATAAATTAATTTATTATTTAGGAGGAGTGGATTCGTGGTTTAATCCTAAATTCGACAGATCAATAAATGTCGTGAATGCTGATCAATACCAGTTTCAAACATTGGCAACCAATATGCGCGGCTTTAATCAAAACATCCGTAATGGAAATAATTTTGTTGTTTTTAATTCTGAATTACGTTTACCTCTTTTCAGATATTTATATAATCGGCCAATAAAATCTGATTTCATTAATAATTTCCAGGTAATTGGATTTACTGATTTAGGTATGGCATGGTATGGCCTTAATCCATTAAGCGATGAAAACACTTTAAATAAAAATATTTATTACAACAATCCGATAACGCTTACAATTTACAATCAAAAAAATCCATTGGTTGCAGGGTATGGATTTGGTGTTCGTTCACGGTTATTAGGGTATTTCGTTCGCGTTGATGTTGGCTGGGGCGTTGATGCATGGAAAGTTCAAAAATCAATCACCTACTTATCTTTTACAACCGATTTTTAAAATGCGAAATGAGCTAGCCGGATTATGAACAGCATTTACATTTTACTTTTAGTTGGCTTATTAGCTGGCGCGATGAGTGGTTTGGTTGGCATTGGCGGTGGAATTATTGTTGTACTTGTA
>Ga0210408_10005105_pt1 | contig 11566 bp, 11 predicted proteins | sample IncBWH4MmetaG_FD_155471 | JGI IMG/M metagenome (GOLD analysis project Ga0210408, IMG submission 155471) | Forest soil microbial communities from Barre Woods Harvard Forest LTER site, Petersham, Massachusetts, United States - Inc-BW-H-4-M | ecosystem: Environmental > Terrestrial > Soil >... | reverse complement strand
CCGGGGGCGCGCGACCGCGATGATGCGCTGTCGTATGCGCGCTTCCTGTTTGATTGGAACAAGCAGTTCGAGCTGTCGCTCGATCCGCAAACGGCGCGGGCGATGCACGACGAAACGCTGCCGGACGATTTTTACAAGGACGCGAAGTTCTGCTCAATGTGCGGCCCGAAATTCTGTTCGATGAACATGACGCAGCAAGCGGAAGCGGCGGGGGGCCAGGATCAGACGGAGCGCCAGCAGAAATTCGTGGAGCTGCTAGCAAAGATCGAGCGGTAACGACGGAGCGACAACTCGCGAGTCGTCGGATCCCAGCACCTGTGACGATCCGAGTTCACCCTAACGAGCTGCTCCACCCGTATTACGTGTCATTCTGAGCGAAGCGAAGAATCTCTCTTGGATCGACCCGAACAGAGAGATTCTTCGCTTCGCTCAGAATGACAAGGTCTTCTGTCGTGACAAATTGAGTGACAAAAAACCTTCTTCGACACATACATCCTGATGCCCCAGAATCCCGATCCCAACGAAGCACTGCGTGAAGAATTCAACCGTTGGGCCGAGGCTGGCCGCGGCGAGGGCATGGAAGAAGAACATCTCCCAATCGTTCTTCCCGTTCTCGACCAGATGAATCTCGACCGCTACGAGGATGTGCTCGACGTAGGCAGCGGCGCGGGTTGGCTCGTGCGTTTGATTGCCGAGCGCGTGCCCGAGGGCCGCGTGGTTGGCATGGACATTTCCGACGAAATGGTGCTCCGGGCACGGCGCAAATATGTTGCCATGGAAAATGCCATGTTCGTTGTCGGGTCGGCCGATGAAATTCCCTGGGTCGCAAATTTTTTCACGCATGCGATTTCTGTCGAGTCAGCCTATTACTGGCCCGACCCGGCGCGCAGCCTACATGAAATTCACCGTGTTCTGCGCGAGGGTGGCAAAGCATGGATTGTGATTAACTTTTTTCGAGAGAACCCGCATTCCCACCAGTGGGCCAAGCAGTTTGCCACGCCCGCACATTTGTTAAGCACTAGTGAGTGGGAGGCGTTGTTCCACGACGCGGGCTTCACGGGAATTGCGCATCAACGGATTCCCGACCCTACCCCCGCTCCCGAATCCTACACGGGCCGATGGTTTCAAGATGCTGCTCAGCTTCTAGCCTTCCGCGAATCCGGCGCACTTCTCGTTCATGGCACAAAATGAAGTACGATGTAATCGGTCGGCGGAACAGTTTAGTCATGCGGAGTCGACACGAATTCCTGCCGAGGTGATATTCTATGCTTAGTGGGAAACAGGCGATCAGGTTTGACTCGCCTTGCGGGGGATGGATATACTCCCCCCTTCCTATAGGGCTAGAGGAGACACATGGGCGTTCTCGATCAGCGGTTTGAAAAGAACTTCATGATTACCAAAGTGGACTACGTGTTCAACTGGGCGCGAAAGTCCGCCATCTGGCCGCTGACCTTTGGTTTGGCGTGCTGTGCCATCGAAATGATCGCCTCAACAACATCGCGGTTTGACATCGCGCGCTTCGGCGCCGAGGTGTTTCGTCCTTCTCCTCGGCAATCGGATTTGATGATCGTAGCGGGCACGGTAACGCTGAAAATGGCGCCGGTGCTCAAGCGCGTTTGGGAGCAAATGCCCGATCCTAAGTGGTGCATCTCGATGGGCGCCTGTTCCAGCGTGGGAGGCCCTTTCAATGCCTATTCCGTGCTCCAGGGCGTCGACCGGATCGTCCCCGTGGATGTTTATGTGGTTGGGTGTCCACCTCGCCCCGAAGGCCTGATCTACGCGCTGCTGAAGCTGCAGGACAAGATCGACCAGATGTCCCTGGCGAAGCGGCCGACGGAAATCCGGCTGCACCCTGGGATGGCGGAGGACTTCAAGCGCAACGTAATGGTCGCGCAGACGCCATCTCCGCGCTGACATCACTGTAGCCTGCGGCACTTGCCCTGAGTCCAATCGAAGGGCCAGTTGTGGGGATTTTCTGCGAGGCTAGCGAACTCCCTCGCCCGCCGCAACGGGCGAGCTACACGGCCCGACAAATTCGAGGTTCCGCTGAAGGAGTGGGCGAATGGGTTTTGTGCGTGCGGCGAGAAAAGATGAGATCCCGGCGGGTTCGATCCGTGAATTTCAGGTCGACGGCCTGACGGTGGCTATCGCGAACATAGGAAACAAGTTCTACGCGATTAATAACACCTGTCTGCACCGCGGAGGCCCTCTTGGCCAGGGTCAGCTCCAGGGAGTTGCGGTTACATGCCCCTGGCACGGATGGCAATATGATGTGACCACCGGCAAGCTTGTCATGAACCAGGCCATAGGGGTCAAGACTTACGTCATTGAAGTCAGGGGGGAGGACATTTGGATTGATGCGAGTTAATTTTGGGATGCCGGCCGGGTAATTCCTTCCTAAGTTGTTCAAAAATATCCACATAGGCGATTATTTTGAGGAACATTTGGCAGGCAATTTCTCTTGAGTCCGATTTTGGAGACCGTACGTCTAATAATTCGACATGTAGAAACATGGGTTAATTCCCGGAACGGGATACCCAGAAACGCTTGAATTTTTGCACAACGGGCGAGGTCCCGTGTATAGTGTCCGACCGACTCAATTCTCGGAGAACGATTATCATTCGGAGGCTCCCCGGTTTGACGACAGTTCGCCCACCGGCTAAGAGAGGGCATTGGATTTTTTCGGTCAATCCACATCAGTATCATTGGGATACGCTTTTCGTGAAGGGCAAGGAGATGTGGCGGGGGGCCGGGATTCGTGCGGACGCAAATCGAGCCCTGAAGCAGGTGCGCAAAGGTGACCGCGTGCTTTGTTACCACTCCGCGCCCGAGAGGGCTCTTTACGCAATCGCAGAAGTCACTCGCGATCCCTATCCCGACCCGCACGACCGGGAATCAAAAATGATGGTGGCAGACTTGCGCGCCATGGAGCGTCTGCCCCGCCAGATAGCCCTTGACGAACTTCGGAACAACGCTTCCGTCCGCAAACTGAAGTTTCTAAAAAACGTGCGCTTAATCATTTCGCAAGTCACGGAAGACGAGTATCAGGAGATCCTGCGAATGGCAGGGATTGTCGCCACTCCCGGCCTGCCGTTGCCGTGAAGCGGTGACTGGTGACTCGTGATTTGTGAACCGCTTTTTCTAAGTGTCCAACCACATTTAGTTTCCAGCGAATCCTTCTTCAGTTGGCTCTCTAATGCTCACAGATTAATTGTGCTATTTTGAGTGAGACTCGCTGATGCCTGAACTTCCCGAGGTTGAAACAGTTGTGCGCGGGTTGCGTTTGTCGCTGCCCGGCCGCGCCATTGTCGAAGTCCGCTTCGGCAAGACGGACTTCGTAGATAATCCTGTCGAGATTGCGGCAAGTCTTCCCGGAATGCGCATTACGGACGTCACGCGCCTGGGCAAATTTATTTGTATTGTATTGGAGGCGGGCGGTGCCCGCGCCACTCCTTCTTCGCCGCTCTACTTCATCATCCACCTCGGAATGACGGGTCAACTGACCGTGATTCGTTCCGCTGAATCCGTCGCGCCACACACACACGGCTTTTTTGTCCTCGATGATGGCCGCGAGCTGCGTTACACCGACGTTCGGCGCTTTGGCCGGATGCTCGTTGTGCCGGAACCGGAATTGGCGAAGTTTACCGGTCAGCTGGGAAGAGAACCGCTCGAGATCAGCGCAGAGGAATTCTGCCGGCGTGTTGGATCGAGGCGCGCTCGCGTGAAGGCGTTACTGCTCGACCAAAGTGTATTGCGCGGCATTGGCAATATCTATGCCGACGAAAGCTTATTTCGCGCGCGCCTGCATCCTGCCCGGATCGCCGGAAATCTGACGAAGAAGCAGCTTCTCGCCCTCCACCGCACAGTCCGCCAAGTTCTGGAAGAGGCCATCCTTTCTCGCGGTTCGTCTATCTCCGACTATGTCGATTCCGAGGGCAATCGTGGCAATTTCCAACTCCGGCATCGCGTCTATCAGCGAGACGGCAAGCCGTGTTTTCGCTGCAGGACAAAAATCCGGCGACTGATCGTGGCAGGCAGGAGTAGCCACTTTTGCCCTCGCTGCCAGCCTTCGCCACGAAGCCCTAGAGGCTCGCAAAAGAGTTTGAAACCACCCGCCGCGGCGGGAACACAGATAAAGACTGATAAAAGAATTGAATGAGGCCTAAGAGCGTTCAAAGTTGTCAGTTCTTGTTCCTGTTTTCCTCTGGTTTCTCTCCATCATTTTTTAATCTGTGTTTATCTGTGTTCCCGCCGCGGCGGGTGGTTCAGGTTAAAATCTCTCAGTCGGAGGAGCCTTGTGCGCGCCGTCGTCCAGCGTGTTACTCGCGCCAGAGTCAGCATTGACGGCCAGGTTGCCGGGGAAATCGGCGCCGGCTTATTGATCCTGCTTGGCGTCGGTCGTTTGGACAATCCGGAATCGGCGGGGTACCTTGCCGAGAAAATCGCAAATCTGCGAATTTTTTCCGATTCGGCGGGCAAGATGAACTTGTCGTTGCTCGACAACGGCGGTTCCGTGCTGGTGGTGTCGCAATTCACCCTTTATGGAGACACGCGAGGCGGGCGCAGACCCTCTTATATTGAGGCTGCTTCGCCAGAGGAAGCCAACCGTCTTTACGAGGAGTTTGTCCGCTCGATGCGCGCGCTCGGGTTGGCGGTGGAGACGGGAGTGTTCCAGGCGCACATGCAAGTCGAGCTCGTCAATGACGGGCCGGTGACGATTCTGCTGGATTCCGAGAAGACAATCTGAAATTTCCAGGACATTTCTCGCTAGACCACTGCATTCTCAAAATCGAGCTGGAGGAATTTCTCAAATGACGAACCCCGCAAGCGCGCCGGCGATCCATATTCGTTCAGCGGAAGAGCGGGATATTGCGGATCTGGCACGGCTTGCAGGAGAATTAGGATATCCTTCGACGCCGGAACAAATCAGAGAACGGTTCGCTCTTGTCAAGGCCGAGCCGCATCACGCTACGTTTGTTGCAGTGAACAAGGGAGACGCCGTCATTGGCTGGATTCATCTTTCCGAGGCCCATTCCATCGAAACCGAACCTCGCGCGGAGATCACCGGCCTCGTGGTCGATGTAACTTTTCGAGGCGGTGGCGCGGGACGCCTGCTCGTGGAACACGGCGAAGACTGGGCACTGCAGCGAGGCCTTACGGTCATCGGGGTCCGCTCCAATATCATCCGGGAGCGGACGCACGTTTTTTACGAGCGGCTGGGCTACGCCGTGACGAAAACACAGAAAGTGTTTCGCAAAATTATTCCGCATGGCGCCGGAAAAGAACAAAACGGTTCGTGACTAGCGGCTTCACAAATTGCGGGTAGACTAATGGTTTGGTTGATTCCGACCGGACCCAGCAAAGTCACTGTGAATCCATTTTCCTGAGAAGGGCTAGGGCAGGCGTGTGACGGTTCGGAACACACGCTTGAATGATCTGGCGTTTATATCGGGGAGCGATATAATTATATGATGTCCAACGGCGCGATGACAATAGCGGAATTTCGGGCTCTTGCGGAATTCCGTTACCGCATCCGGATTTACCTCAATGGCGGCGAAGAAGCGGCTCGCAAAGCCGGTCTGGAGCCGCAGCAGTACCTTCTCTTGCTGGCTCTGCGCGGGCTTCCCGCCGGACGCGAAGCCAGCATTCGGGAACTCGCGGAGCGGTTGCAGTTGCGCCACCATAGCGTTGTAGAGCTTGTTGACCGTCTGGAACGGAGGCAGCTCCTGCGACGGGAGCGTTCCCGGACCGACAAGCGCCAGGTGATTTTGCATCTGACGCCGCGCGGCGAAAAGATTCTCACTAGGCTCGCCAGGCAACGGATTTCGGAGCTTCGCACTTCCGCGCCGGCGCTGGTCCGCTCACTCACGGCGGTCATCCGGTCCACGCAACCGCCCAAGGCCAGGCGCGCTCGCTCGGGAATCACGCCTGCCGATTGAAACCGCATCGAAGCATTTCCGGGCACAAGAACTAAGCTTGACCGCACAGAAAAGGATGGCAAGGCTTTGAGTTCCGATCCTGAAATAAATACAGCTCCCAATCGTGGGCAGATTCCTGTTCAGTTTCGTCTTGGCTATGTTTCTCTCCTGGGCGGTCTCGTTGGCGTGATTGCCGGAGTTGTTGCTTTTCTTCTCTACAACTTGATTGGCCTTTTCACGAATTTGTCGTACTACCATGAATGGTCTTTCCATTTTCGCAGCCCGGCAAATCACCGGCTCGGCCCGTGGGCGATCCTCATTCCGGTCATCGGCGGAATCATCGTGGGGTTCATGGCCAAGTATGGTTCGCCGAAAATCAAGGGGCACGGCATTCCGGAGGCGATGGAGGCGGTGCTCATTTCCAAGAGCCGCATTGAAGCCAAGGTCGCGATCCTGAAGCCTATTTCGGCGGCCATCGCGATTGGTACCGGCGGCCCGTTTGGCGCCGAGGGGCCGATTATTCAAACCGGCGGGGCGTTCGGTTCGCTCGTCGGCCAGTTGGTTTCTACGACTGCCGCGGAACGCAAAGTTTTGCTGGCCTGCGGTGCGGGCGCCGGCATGGCCGCGACATTCAATACTCCCATTGCCGGAGTGATCCTGGCGATTGAGCTTCTTCTCTTTGAATTTCGCGGGCGCTCCTTCGTTCCCCTGGTGATTGCGACCACGCTGGCGACCAGCGTGCGTCAGCTCTTGCTGGGCACTGGTGCGATGTTCCATGTTCTGCCGATGGATTTCGCAATTCCTCGGGCTCTTCCGTATTACCTCGTCCTGGGGGTTTTGTGCGGGGGCGCTGCGATTGTTTTTACGAAGGCCCTGTATTTCATCGAAGACGGGTTCGACCACCTTCCGATTTCCGAACTCTGGCATCCCGCCATCGGCGCTCTCGCACTGGGCATCATTGGATTTTTCGTGCCGCGAGTGCTTGGGGTTGGATACGACACACTCGGGGACATTCTGAATAACAGCCTCGCTTTGAAGCTCCTGATTCTCGTCGCGCTTTGCAAAGCGGTTGCGCTGCTCCTCTCCCTGGGCTCCGGCACGTCGGGCGGATTGCTTGCGCCGATGTTCATGTCTTCCGCGGCGATGGGCGGCGTGTTTGCGATGGTCGTGAACGATATTTTCCCGAGCGCACACTTATCCCCTGGCGCGTGCGCGCTGGTGGCGATGGCCGCCGTTTTCGGAGCAGCGTCGCGGGCAACGTTTGCGTTTATCGTGTTCGCATTCGAGATCGTTCGCGATTACAACGCGGTGCTTCCGCTGATGCTGGTTTCCGTAATTGCATACGCCATTGCCCTGCGCTACCTGCCGAACTCGATCATGACGGAAAAACTGGCGCGCCGCGGGCTGCATACGAATCAGGACTATGAAAGTAACGCCCTCAAGCAGTTCCGGGTTGAGGAAGTCATGGTCCGGGACATTGCTACGGTCGTGCCGGAGGAAAGTGTTCGCGTGGCCGCGGACCGGTTTGCCAACGGAGATCTGAAAACTTCACGCCACCACGCCCTGCCCATCGTGGATTCCGATGGGCGTTTGAAGGGACTGGTGACGCAAGGCGATTTGCTGCGCGCGCTGCAGGCGGATTCGTCCGGCGATATGACCGTGCTCGACGCCGGTACGCGCTCGCTGGTGGTCGCGTATGCCGACGAGCGCGTTTTCGACGCGATGACGAAAATGCTCGAAAATAATATCGGACGTTTGCCGGTAGTCGACCGCAAAGATCCTCAGAAGCTGGTTGGTTACATCAATCGCGCGAACGTTATGGGATCGTGGCGCGGACATTTGCACGAGGAATCGGTGCGAGAGCATGGCTGGTTGCGAAACCTGACGTTGACTCCCGAGAACGGAAGCAAGAGCAGTGGGATTGCCACGGGCAGGATCGTGGCCCTGACGGGAGATGAAATTCGCCTCAAGCTGAATTCGCATGCAAGTGGCGCTCCTGAAAAGTTTGCGCTGAGCGCGCCAGTGCGGGGTGTGCTTCTGGGAGATGAGGTCCGTGTGAGTTATCTGAAAGAGAAAGGCCGCAAAGTAGCCTTGCGGATTGAAGAGCTTTCCAGCAGGCAGTAGCTTGTAGCGCCGGCATTTCACCCGTCCCGATACGAGAGGGGCCGGCCATTTTTTTGGACTTTCCCACATTGCAAAACCGACGGCGGGACGCCGTCGCTACACTTAGGGCTAAAATCCACCGCCGCCTCCGCCGCCCATTCCGCCCCCCGAAAATCCGCCACCGCCGAATCCCGAACCGCCACTGCTTCGGGGAGCTGAAGCCATCACCGAACTCGCGCGCGTCGTCATATTGTCCAGGCTATTGACGAACATGATTGGGTAAAATCCGCCGTTGTAGTAGCCGCCCTGATACCACGAAGGCGGCTGCGAATAAATATTCTGAAACGCCCCCACCCATTTTTTTTCCACGCCCAGGGCCATCGCGTAGGGCAGAAACTTCTCGAAGGTTTCCGGAGTCTGGGCGATCCGGTCCATGCGGCCGGCTTCGACGTGAGTTAGAAAATCCTCGAACCCCAGCACGCCCGCAAGAGCCTTTGCGCCGTTGGCGGTGCGCGCCGGCATAAACCATCCAAATCCGGCGATAATTCCGGCCGAAAGGATAGCCGCCACGATGAACGGGGCAGGCGCCATCCCTATTTTTTGCGAAAGCGAAACCCCCGCAAGGCCGAATAGCCCGCCCGCGACCAGCGCACCTGCGACAAAGCCGCTACGCACGTAATCGGGCCGATGCTGGAAATAACCGCGCTCCATCAATTCATCGAAAATATTGTTCTTGATCGCGGGGAGATTCTTGTAAAACACATTCTGCAGGCTGGAAAGCTCTACTTCGGTTAGCCCACCATTTGAAAAGATTCCCGCGAGGAGCGCCAATTCGTGTGCCTTCAGGCCAGACCATTCTCCAAGCCCCTTTTTTAAATGGAAGACGTATTCCTTGCTGTGGACCAAGCCCATAATTCCCGACTTGTCTTTTTCTTCTATGACGATGTATCCGCGCACGGCAAGATCCACAATCGTAGCCGTGATGTCCCGCATTGCCGCGTCCTCATCCACCAGCGTGCCTGCTTCGGCCGGGCTCATTCCATCCGGGGGCGCGTACTGAACAGCGATCGGGCCGGTGCGAGGGCCGCGACCGCGCGTAAACCAGAGCCAGAACATGACGAGAAAAACAGGTATGGGGAGGAAGATAGGCCAATTGCTGGAAAGAAATTGGCTGATCTGATCGCCTGTGCTTGGTTCTTTCACGAAGCCTTTATCCATGGCAACGGCGACCGTCAGTCCTTCGTGAAACGAAAGCGGACGCTGCATGGACACTTCCACCGTGTTCCCTTCCGTTCTGACCGCCGCGTCCTGCCCGCGCGAACGATACGATCCGGTGAATTCATTTATCCGGACACCGGTCGCGCCCGGCGGCAGCAGAATTTGCGCGCCGGCATCCTCGATGGGGACGTCCCACTCGTCGCCCGTCACGTTCCAATACAATTCGTCATGGTCATCGAAAAATTTCAAGGCGTTGCGAACTTGGTAGTGCACCCGAATGGTTCGCTCCGCATCCGTCGCGCCATCGACGTAAATTTTCCATTTCAAATAGTGGCCTTGGCGCGAGGATTCCACTTTCAAGGATTGTCCAGCAGAGTCGGTTACTTCCTTCAACTTCACAAAGAGCGAAAAGTTGAATCCCTGCGGCGTTACATATTCGACGGGAATCGTGCGGTACAGGCCATGCCACTCGCCGATAAAGTTCACATCGATGGTTTCGGTCACGTCGAGCGAAGAATCCGGTTGCACAAATACTTCCGCGGAAAATTTCTCGATCTTAAGCTGCCGCGCGGATGCGGGCGAAGCAAGCGCAATCACAAGCAGCGCCAGCACCGAGGCGCGCCTGAATGCGTTTTGCAATTCTCCCTGCGGAGATTTGCCGATTCTTATAGGAGGGCCGGGCTTCAGCCCGACCGAATGCGCGCTACTAGCAACCGTCTTTGGCCGCTGAAGTTCCACTTCGCTGCGAATTTGCTTCGCTGGGAAAGCCATTTCGGCTAGGCGCCCGTCGCGCCGAAGCTGACTTTGGGAGCTTCGCGTTCGGCGGGAGCGGTGATCTGGAAGAATTCCCGTTCCTTGAAGTTCCCCATCCCGGCCACAATATTGGAAGGGAACTGTTCGATCATCGTGTTGAAATCGCGGACCACGGCGTTGTAGTAGCGCCGCGCGTTTTGCAAGGTATCTTCAATTTGACTCAGCGTGTTCTGCAACTGCGTAAAACTCTCGACCGCGCGCAACTGGGGATACGCTTCTGCCAGCGCAAAGACTTGCCGCAGCGCGCCGGTCAGGAGGCCTTCGGCTTCTCCCTTGGCTGCCGGACCCTGCGCCGACATCGCCTGATTCCTCGCGGCCACGACGCCTTCGAGGGTGCCCTTTTCGTGAGCCGCGTAGCCCTTCACCGTCTCGACAATGTTGGGGATCAGGTCGTACCGGCGTTTCAGTTGCACGTCGATATCCGACCACGCGTTATCGCACGTCACTTTCAGCCGAACCAGTCCGTTGTAGGCGTACATGAGATACATCACTACAGCCACGACAAAGACGATGAGGCCAATCAGCATAGAGCATCCTTTCTTGATCGCGGGAAGCGCGCCGACTCGACGCCTCAGTTCACTATAGGAGAGGTCCTGGAAACAGTAAAGGTTTGCGTATCTTCAGTGTGCGGTATGCGCCCTCGGACAGTGGCGAAGAGCATTGAACGCGCGTCTTCCTGAACAAATTCGTTACAACTCTTTTGTTAGGGCGACCTCTCGTTGATTTTGATTGACAACCGTGTGAGACCGCCTGAAACTCTTGCCCTCCTCTCCAGGACTTCAAGTGTGTCTCGGGGTGCTGGCGATGAGAAAAGCGCTTCTCGCAACTCTCTTCCTCCTATTTTCCTACTTCCTTTTTGGTACGCCCGTTCGATCGCAAGAAGGAACATCGAAAGTAAAGGTTCGAGCCATCCTTGTGGACCAGGATCTAAACCAAAAGCCGATTCCGCATCTGCGTATCATATTGGCCGGGGATTCAAACAATCCGGATAGCTCGATCGAAGTGAAAACCGATTTTGGTGGAAACGCCGAGTTCCAGGCGCCACACGGAAGATTCCGATTGACTACTCCCCAGGGTGTGGATTTCCAAGGCCGCCATTACGCTTGGGAGATCGATATCAACCTAAGCGGCGAATCGGTTTCCATCGACCTGAGCAACGACAATGCTCGAGTTACCGATTCACCTTCCATCGAACCCGCGCGCAAAACGGATGACCTGAGCTTGATGTTCCAGAAGTACGAGAAGTCGGTTGTGACCGTCTGGAGTGAAATCGGTTCAGGCACTGGTTTTATCGTCGATCCTGCCGGCCTGGTTATGACGAACCAGCATGTGATCGGACCTTCGGACTTGATATCTGTTCAATTCGATAGCAAAAGAAAGGTCGCCGCGAAGGTTCTTGCATTCGATGCGGAACGGGATGTCGCGGTTCTTTACGCCGATCTTACTGCCTTCCCTGGCGCCGTAACCGCGCCCATCGCTACTCGGCAATCGGGCCGCGAAATCGCCGCCGAGGG
>Ga0210408_10005104_pt1 | contig 11566 bp, 7 predicted proteins | sample IncBWH4MmetaG_FD_155471 | JGI IMG/M metagenome (GOLD analysis project Ga0210408, IMG submission 155471) | Forest soil microbial communities from Barre Woods Harvard Forest LTER site, Petersham, Massachusetts, United States - Inc-BW-H-4-M | ecosystem: Environmental > Terrestrial > Soil >... | reverse complement strand
CGACTTCACCCTGGATCTGCTCGATCGCGACGCGGTCACCAGTATCGGGCGACGCTGGGACACCGTTCTGGTCATGAACCTCTTGGAGCACGTCTACGACCCGATTCGCGTCCTCGAGCACGCCCTGCTGTTGCTCGCCGGCGGCGGGGCACTGGTCGTCGCTGGACCCACGGTTTGGCAACTCCACGATTTCCCCGGCGATTACTGGCGCCCGATGCCGGATTTCTTCCTGGAGTTCGCTCGTCGCAACGGGTGCACCCTCGATATCGCCGACATGCGATGGCTGGTGGGCGTGGCTCTCATACCGCTTGACGACCTCAGCGTGGGCACGCAAAAGCTCCTTCCCTCGACCTTCAACGCAGGGCGCCTCTACGGGGGTCGGCGGGCTCGCTGGTCCCGTCTCGTTCACCGTGCCGCGCACACGATCGGGCGTGACCTCTTCTTCCCGTACGCGGGCCTCGGCGTGTGCATGGTCTCGGGCGGTTCGCAAGCGACGACCTCGCCGAGAGAAGTGGCCGCGGCGGTCAGATCTTAGGGGACAGGGAATGGCCCTGACCTCACCGAGGTTGCGAAGCGCGCTCTCGCAGCAGATCCTCTATGAACGCGCACATCCGCCGCTGTTGCGCGAACATGTCAAAGGGATCGCCCCGTTCGCGGAGCGCAGCCTCGCGCCGCGTGGCGAGTGCCTCGGGGGTGAGCGCCTCCAGGAGCTCCGCCAGCGCGCCGATGTAGATCGGGCTCCAGGGCGCTGAGCCGGGCAGCCTCCAGAAGCGGCCGTCGTCGAGATCGTAGGCGGCCGGAGTTTGGCCGGTGACGATCGGCAGCCCGGCGGCCGTGTACTCGCTGAGCTTGGTGGAGTAGCGAAACGCGCCAACCCGATCGACGCTCTGGGGAAGACTTGCGAGGTCGAACGCCGCGAGGTAGTCGGCGACCTCGGCCGGCGGCACGCGACCCGGCAGCAGCACCCTGCTTCCCAGATCGACTCCCGCCAGCTCTTCCAGGCGCCCGCGACCGGAGCCCTCGCCGACGATGCACGCCATGATGTCGCGCCGCTCCAGGCGCACCACGGCGCGGACGAGCTCCAGCCCGTACACGTAGCCCACACTCTCCCTCCAGTCCAGTGAGCCCGCCAAGCCCACCACGAGCGCGTCTGCGGGAATTCCAAGCCGACGACGGATCGACGCGCGCGCGTCCGTCGTCGCCCGCGTGCGCGCCCATCCGGGCGCGGTCATCGCCCGCGGGGCGCCAAATGTGAGCGCCCGCCCCACCAGATAGGGCGTCCAGCCGACGTAGCCGGCGCAGCGCCGGCACAGGAGACGCTCGTAAAGCGCGCCGATCAACCCGGCGGGAGGCGAGCGCAGGCGCAGGTAGGGACCGACCGCGTCACCGCTGCAGACAACGAACGGAACACCGAGGAGGGCGTCGATCGCGATCACCGCAACCCCGCCCGCGATGCCGGTGCCCTCCATCACGATCAGGCTCGGACGTCGCCGGCGGGCGGCTCTCAGCAGGCCGATCGCCGAAGCGACCTTGCGCTTGTAGGCGAAGGCGTAGGGCTCCGGCCGCAGGGGCTCCAGCAGGCGGCGGATGCGCTGGGCGTCGAGATGGTCATCTCCGTGGGTGGCGAAGCAGATGATCGATCTGTTCCCAGCGCCGTCCACGACCGCCCCTTTGCGGGTTACCTCGCCGCTGGCCCTCGAGCGCGAAGCATGATTCCCGACTCGATTTTTTACAAGAGCTTCACATCCCGCGGTCAGCCATGGCCGATGCTTGCCCATCTCCGGGCGTAGCCGCGGGAGCGCCGGGTCTCACTGTGACCGTCAACATGGAACCGTAGTCGATGAACGAGACAACCGACGCCGCCGCGATCTTCGCTCCACTGTGGCGACGCAAGTGGCTGATCCTGATCGTCGGGGTGCTGGTCGCGGCCGGGACCTACGTCTACTACCGCCATCAGCCGGCCATCTATCAGGCGAAGACCGAGCTGTACTTTGGCTCCTCCGAACAGCAGGCAGCCCTCAACAGCACGCTTGGCAAAACGAGCTTGAGCCCCACCCAGCTTGGCGACCAGGCCAACCTGCTCAATTCGACGATCGGCGAAGGCATCCGCCGTCAGTTGCGCGAAAAGCACGAGCTGGCGGCGGCGCGCGGCAAAGTCCGCGCGAAGGCGGTCGCCAACAGCGACTTCATCGAGATCATCGCGGAAGCCCATGGGCCCAGGGTGGCGACGCTGCTGGCAAACGCCTACGCGCAGGCCTACATCAAGCAGCACCAGACGAGCTACCAGCACGCTGTCAAAGCGGCGATCGACACCACGCGTCGTCAGCTGCACAGAATCGAAGCCAGCGAGCAGGTGGCGTCGAGCGCCCCGAAGGGGCAGGGCTCCACCGCGAACAGAAGCGCCGGCCTCGCCAGCGCCACCCTGCAGACCGCCACGCTCAGCGCGAGGATCAGCCAGCTTGAATCCGATCTGTCGGTTTCCGGCGTCCAGCAGGTGGGAGTCGCCAAGCCAAGCGCTGCGGAATCGATCGCGCCGGCGCCGAAAAAAAACGCGATCTTCGGATTCGTGATCGGACTCGCCCTGGCCGCTGCGCTCGCCTACGGCGTCGATCGGTTCGAGCGCCGGCTGCGCTCGCTCGCCGACGTCGAGCGGGTCTTCCACACACAGGTTCTCGTCGCGCTGCCTAAGGCGAAGGCGTCGGTCGTGCACCAGGATGGCTCGCCAAGGCCCGCTGAGCGGCTGCTGGAGCCGCTGCGGGCGCTGCACATGTCGCTTCAACTCGGGGACATGCTCGAGCACCATGGGCGATCCTCGCCGCGGCTGATCCTGTTCCTCAGCGCCGACGCCGGCGACGGCAAGTCGACGCTTGTCGCCAACCTGGCGCTCGTCCAACGCGACGCCGGCGCGCGGGTCGCGGTGATCGAGGCCGATCTGCGCCGCCCGGCGCAGGCCGGTCTACTCTCGCTGGGCTCGCGCCGCGGGCTGGCGGAGGTGCTCACGGGGGCGGTCACCTTCGAGGGCGCCATGCAGCACGTCGGAGCGCTGGCGCCCGAAGTCGGGTTCGCGTCCGAGCAGCCAGCCGCGGCGGTGTCGACGATCGCGCAGGCCCGCCGCACCGGCTCGCTGTCGGTGCTCGCGGGCGGTGGTCCGGTCGCCAATCCACCGGCGCTGCTTGCGAGTCCGGCGATGCAGGAGCTGCTGCGCGCCACCGCCGCCGCCGACTACGACTATGTGCTGATCGACGCCCCGCCGCTGCAGGTGAGCGACGCCATGTCGCTGCTGCGGATGGTCGATGGGATCGTGATCGTCGCAAGGCTAGAACACACGCGCGAACCCTCGGGGCAAAGGCTCGTGCAGCTTCTGTCGCGCTCTTCCACCGCCCCGGTGCTGGGGGTCGTCGCCAACGCCGTGTCGCGTGGAGAGATCAGAAAGCACGGCTTCTTCTCTTCCTACGGCGAGCGCCCCAGCCCAAGCGCGAGCGCAAGCTGATCGCCGGATGGCCTCCTACCCGCGCCTGTCGAGTCCAATCGGAGGCGCCCCGCGGGCCACCGGCGGCGGGCGCGCGCGCGAGCTGCTGGCGCCGGGGCTCACCGGGCTTATCGCCCTTGCGATCGCGCTCGGCGTCGTCCGGGAGGTGCACCATCCAAGCATCCTGCTGACGCTCGCGGTGATGCTCGCGGCGCTGGGGGTGGTGGTGCTGCTCGTGAGCACCCGCTACGCGGTGACGCTTGCGCTCATCGCGCTCTACCTCGGACTGCTCGAAGGGCCGGTCAAGCTCGGCAGCGGGGGGGGCTCCGCGGCGTCGGCCAGCCGTGACGTGTTGATCATCGCGATCAGCCTCGGCGCCGTCGCGCGGATCCTCGCCAGGCGCGAGCGTGTGAAGCTGCCCCCCCTGTCGGGCTGGGTGCTGGCGTTTGTCGCACTCACGCTGGTCGAGAGCTTCAACCCGCAGACGCGCGGCATCCTGAAGGTGCTGGGCGGCTTCAGGCAGCAGCTGGAGTGGATGCCGTTCTTCTTCTTCGGATATCTGCTGATGCGCTCCCGGGAGCGTCTGCGCAACCTCTTCATCCTGCTGGGCGTGATCGCGCTCGCCAACGGCGTGGTGGGGGTATACCAGTCACGACTCAGCCCGGCTCAGCTGTCCAGTTGGGGGCCGGGCTACCGAGAACTCGCCGAAGGCGGCGGAGCCAAAGGCCAGGGGGGCCGAACCTACCGCAGCGAAGGCGTTGCCCGGGTGCGCCCGCCTGCACTGGGCGCGAGCTCGGGCTTCGGCGGTGCGGTGGCGGTGATCGCGCTGCCCGCGATCCTGGCGCTGTTTCTGATCGTTCGCTGGCGTCGACGATGGCTCATCGCACTGCTCTGCCTCGGCGCGGTGGCCGCTGTCGCCACCTCTGCGTCGCGCACTTCGGTGATCGCCGCGGTCGTCGCGGTGCTCGCCTTCGCCGCGCTCTCGGTCTACGCCGGGGGGCGCGCGCTACGCCCGCTCGCGGCGCTGCTGGTGGTGGCGGGCCTCACGGTCGGCGTGGGCGCGGCGATCGCCAGCACGGAGGGCTCGGGCGTGTTCTCGCGCTACGCCTCGATCGCGAGCCCCGAACAGGCGACGTCCACCTCCGTCGACACCAAGGGACGAACCTTGAATCAGATCCCCTCCGACATCTCCAACGCGCCCTTCGGCGTCGGCCTTGCCACGGTGGCAGCGGCGACGGGCTTTGGCGGAGTCAACAAGACGGTCATCGAAGAACACTCGGTGAGCGCGGAGTCCCAGTACAACTCGGTGGTGCTGGAACTGGGGGTGGTCGGCCTGCTGTTGTGGATTGGGCTCACGGTCAAGCTCATCGTGCTGGTACTGCGCCGGCTGCGGCAGGTCGAGGACCTCGAGCTGCGGATCGATCTGGCGGCTGTGTTCGCGGCTGTGCTGGCGCTCGTGATCATGGGCTTCAGCGGACCGACCACCTACACCTCGCCGGCCGGCCCGTTCTTCTGGTTTGCAGTTGGAATCGCTGCCTACTGGCTTGCGGGTTCGAGGCGCAGGCCTGCGCAACGCGGGCGCGCAGGGTATGAGGCGATCGATCCGGCGATCTCGGCGGGGGTGTGAGTTGACCGGTTCGCGGCTACCCCGCCGCCGCCAGCGCGGGCGCGAGGATCGCTCGCCGAGATCCACCTACGCGCAGATGAAGGTGCTGGTTGGTGAGCGCCGCCGGACGGTCGCGGCGCTCGTGCTCTTCTCGATCGCATCGGGATCCACCGAAGCCGCGATTCTCGCGGTCCTCGCGCAGATCGCGGTCACGCTCGTCAACAAAGCCTCGGCGCACGCCGGGGTCGGTCTGCTGCATGTACATCTGCCGATCACGACACTGTTCGCAATCGCCGGGGGCCTCGCGCTCCTGCGCCTGATGCTACAGGCGCCGATGTCCATCCTGCCGGCGCGGATCTCCGCCGACGTGCAGGCCCGGATGCGAACGCGCCTGTTCCATGCGTTCACGCGCGCCTCGTGGGAAGTGCAGTCCCAGGACCGTGAGGGACACCTGCAGGAGATCATGACAAGCCAGGTGCTCCAGGCGACGAACGCCTCACTGCAGACGGCAAATCTGGTGATCGCCCTGTTCACGTTCGTCGTCCTGATGGTCACCGCGGTGGTGCTCAACCCGCTAGCGGCGGGCCTCGTGCTGGTTGGGTCCGTGCTCGTGTTCGCGTCGCTGCGGCCGCTGCGGGCGATGGGGGTCAATCGCTCCCGCGCGCTCTCGCGCGCTCAGGTCGAGTATGCGGGGGGGCTCGGAGAGGCGATCAGGGTGGCCGAGGAGACGCACGTGTTCGGCGTTGCCGGGGCGCAGCGCAGCCGCAGCGATCGCCTGGCGGCCTCCGCGCGCGACCTCTTCTATCGCACGCAGGTGGTCGGGCGCCTCGTCGGCGGCATCTACCAGAGCGTGATCTACCTGCTGCTCGTGGCGTTCCTCTACGCCCTGTATGAGACCGGCAGAGCGCACGTGGCCTCGATCGGGGCAATCGTCCTGCTGCTCGTGCGGGCGGGGCTCTTCGGCCAGCAGATTCAGGGCTCCTGGCAGGGCCTGCGCCAGTCGCTGCCGTTCATCGAGCGCCTGCAGGCGGCCGAGCGGCGCTACACCGAGAGCGTCCCGCCCGAGGGCACGCAGTCGCTGCAGGCGGTGCGGACGCTGGCCTTCGAGCACGTCTACTTCTCCTACAGCCCCGGGCGGCCGGTGCTCTCGGATGTCAGCTTCGAGGTGCTCGCCGGCGAGACCGTCGGCATCATCGGCCCGTCGGGGGCGGGCAAGTCGACGTTGATCCAGATCCTGCTGCGGCTCAGGGCCCCCAGGGAGGGGCGCTATCTGGTGAACGGCATGCCGGCCGAGCGATTCGCCTCCGAGGACTGGCATCGACAGGTCGCATATGTACCCCAGGAGCCCCGGCTGCTGCACGCGTCGGTGGCGGCGAACATCCGGTACTTCCGCCCGATTGACGACGAGGCTGTCAAGCGCGCCGGGCAGCTCGCCGGCATCCACGAGGAGATCATGGCGTGGCCGAATGGCTATGACACGATCGTCGGTCCGCGCGCCGACGCGGTCTCGGGCGGCCAGCAGCAGCGGATCTGTCTAGCGCGCGCCCTCGCGGCGCGACCGGAGGTGCTCGTGCTCGACGAGCCGACGAGTGCGCTCGATCCGCACTCCGAGATACTCATCCAGAAGTCGCTGAGCGCGCTCAAGCACGACCTCACGCTGTTCATCATCGCCCACCGGATGTCCACGCTTGACATCTGCGAACGGGTGATGGTGATAATCGACGGCCAGCTGTCGGCCTTCGCCACGGTCTCGCTCCTGCGGGAGCAGAGCGACTACTACCGGTCCGCCTCGATGATCGCCGCGGGAACGGGCGGAGGTGGGCTGCTTTGAGTCATAGCGGCAGCCCGGCTTCTGCTCTGACCGAAGCGGGCATGGATGGGGCGCCGGAGACGGCCGCCATGCAGGCGTCGCCAACGCGGGTTGGCGGGACGGTCGCGCCACGGACACGGGTTCCTGGGATGGCCGCCTCGCAGGCGTCGCAGACGCTGGTTCCCGGGACTGCCGCCTCGCAGGCGTCGCAGACGCTGGTTCCCGGGACTGCCGCCTCGCAGGCGTCGCAGACGCTGGTTCCCGGGACTGCCGCCTCGCAGGCGTCGCAGACGCTGGTTCCCGGGACTGCCGCCTCGCAGGCGTCGCAGACGCCGGTTCCCGGGACTGCCGCCTCGCAGGCGTCGCAGACGCCGGTTCCCGGGACTGCCGCCTCGCAGGCACCGCGGATGCGGGTTCCCGATTTCTTTATCGTCGGCCATCCCAAGTGTGGAACGACGGCCCTGCACGCGACCCTGAAACGGCATCCGCAGATCTACATGCCGGTGCTGAAGGAGCCGCGGTACTTCGCGAGCGAGTTGCGATCTCCTCCTCCGAGGCAGCCCACGGGGGATCCCGAGACACTCGATGAGTACCTGTCCCTATTCGAGGATGCCCGTCCGGATCAGCGCGCCGGGGAGGCCTCACCGCAGTACCTGTGGTCGCGCGCCGCCGCGGCCCACATCGCCCAGCTGCAGCCCGCCGCGCGCATCGTCGCGATTCTGCGCGAGCCTGCGAGCTTCCTGCGCTCGCTGCACCTGCAGTTCGTCCAGTCCTACAACGAGGACGAGCAGGATCTCGGCAGGGCGATCGCCCTCGAGGAGACCCGGCGCCAGGGCGGGCGCATTCCCCGCCAGTCCCTGCGCCCGCAGATGCTCCTCTACTCCGAGCACGTGCGCTACGTCGAGCAGCTGCGCCGGTATCACGCGGCCTTTCCGCCCGAGCAGGTGCTGGTGCTGATCTACGACGATTTTCGCGCCGACAACGAGGCCACCGTGCGCAGAGTGCTGCGCTTTCTGGATGTTGAGGGCACCGTCCCGGTCGCGGTGAGCGATGCCAACCCGACGGTGGGCGTGCGGGGACGGCGCCTGCACGAACTGGTCCATGCGGCATCCGTCGGACAGGGTCCGCTCGCGCGCGTCGCCAGAGCGTCGGCGAGCGCGGTGGCGTCTGCTTCCGGTGTGGGCGGGTCTGCAGGACTCAGCCGGCGCTCGGCCCTGGCGATCCGTGATCGCATTTTCTTCACCGCTCCGCGTCCGCCCGATGAAAGAGTGATGCTCGAGCTGCGTCGCCGCTTCAAGCCCGAGGTCGCGGCGCTCAGCGAGTACCTGGATCGCGACCTTGTGAGGCTGTGGGGCTATGAGAGAGTCGGTTGAAGCGATGGCTCCGGTCCGGGGGACCGAGCAGGGCAGGGTTCCCGACTTCTTCATCGTCGGTCACGCGAAGAGCGGCACGACGGCGTTGTACGAGATGTTGCAGGACCATCCCCAGATCTACATGTCCGACCTCAAGGAGCCATGGTTCTTCTCCAGCGATATGCGCCCCCGCTTCCGGCCGCCGCGAGCTGGTGAGCTCCCCGAGACGCTTGCCGACTACACGGCGCTGTTCGCCGAAGCGGACCCACAGCAGCGCGTGGGTGAGGCGTCCTCGTCCTATCTCTGGTCCCGCACCGCGGCGAGCGGCATCGCCGACGTGCAGCCCGCCGCGCGCATCATCGCGATCCTGCGCGAGCCCGCGAGCTTCCTGCGCTCGCTGCATCTGCAGCTGCTGCAGACTCATGTCGAGACGCAGAAGGACCTGCGCAGGGCGATCGCCCTGGAGGGCGCCAGGCGCGAGGGCCGGCATGTCCCGCGCCGCTCGCATCGGCCGCAACTGCTGCAGTACTCCGATCACGTGCGCTACGTCGAGCAGTTGCGCCGCTATCACGCCCGGTTCCCACCAGAGCAGGTGTTGGTGCTGATCTACGACGATTTTCGCGCCGACAACGAGGCGACCGTGCGCCGCGTGCTGGGCTTCCTCGAGGTGGACGGTACTCGTCCGATCGAGGTGAGCACGGCGAATCCGTCGGTCCGTATGCGCTCGCAGCAGCTCGACGAACTGGTTCACGCTGTGTCGGTGGGACGCGGTCCGGCGTCGCGGGCGGCGAAGGCCGCGGTCAAGGCGCTCACGCCCAGCGGTCTGCGGCGCGGGGCCTTGAGGGCGACTCAGCGTCGCATCGTTCACGCCAGCCCGCGGGCGCCCGACGACGGCTTGATGCTGGAGCTGCGCCGCCGCTTCAAGAGCGAGGTCGTGGCGCTCAGTGAGTACCTCGATCGTGACCTCGTCAGCCTGTGGGGCTATGGCGGCATCGACTGAAATCGGAGCCGCCGATCACAAGGTGGGCCTCGACGCTGTGAGCCGATCGGCTGCGAGCGGGGAAACGTCGCTGGGGCAGGGGGCTCCGGACTTCTTCATCGTGGGCCATCACAAGTGCGGCACCACGGCGCTGTATGAGATGCTGCGGCGTCACCCGCAGATCTACATGCCCGAGCGCAAGGAGCCGAAGTTCTTTGCGAGCGACGTGCGCCAGCGCGACGCGCGGGCGGCGACGGGGGATCCGGAGACGCTCGAGGAGTATCTGTCGCTGTTCGCGCCCGCGAGCCCCGAGCAGCGCGTGGGGGAGGCCTCGCCGCAGTACCTCTGGTCTCGCGCCGCCCCCGGCCAGATCGCGGCGCTGCGACCGGACGCGCGCATCATTGCGATCCTGCGTGAGCCCGCGAGCTTCCTGCGCTCGCTGCACCTGCACTGGCTGCTTCACCACGTCGAGACCGAGAAGGACTTCCGGCGGGCGATCTCGCTCGAGCGGGAGAGGCGCCGGGGCCGGCACATCCCGCGCTCCTCGCGCTGGCCGCAGGCGCTGCTCTACTCAGACCACGTGCGCTATGTCGAGCAGTTGCGCCGCTATCACGCCTGCTTCCCGCCCGAGCAGGTGCTGGTGCTGATCTACGATGACTTTCGCGCCGACAACGAGGCCACCGTGCGCCGCGTGCTGCGCTTCCTCGACGTGGACGACACCGCTCCAATCCAGGCGCTGGAGACCAATCGCACGAAAGTCCAGGTGCGTGCCGTGCGCCTCGACGGCCTGATTCGCGCGCTGTACGTGGGACGGGGGCCGGTGGCGGGAACCGTGAATAGGGCTGTCAAGACGCTTGTGCCCAAGCGCCTGCGCCGCGACGCGTTTCGAGCGATGCGCCGGCGTCTGGTATGGGGCAGGCCGCAGCCGCCCGACGAGCGCTTCCTGCTCGAGTTGCGTGAGCGCTTCAAGGGGGAGGTCGTGGCGCTGAGCGAGTATCTGGGCCGCGATCTCGTCGCTCTGTGGGGCTATGACCGTGTTGGGCCATGACCGCCTCCCCGGCTGAGTCTCCCCCGTCTGCGGGCGTGCGGGAGGAGGGGGGCCAAATCCTCGGGCCGCAGTGGCGCGCGCGAGTCGAGGCTGCGCAGGAGTCGGCTCTGCCGTCGGGCCGCGTTGTCGTGTCCTGCGCCGCCCGACCGGGGGTGGCCGGCCTCGGGCGCCACCTGCAGGAGATCGCCGGCGCGCTCGATCGTCGCAGCCAGCCACACCTCTGCATCTGCGCGTCGTCCGATACCCGGCCGACGGCGTCCTCCCGGGGGCTGCGCTTACGGCTTGCCACGGTGCTCGGTCCGCTGGGACGCGTGTCTCCCGCATGGCGCGTATGGAGGAGCGGCGCCGAGTTCGACGCCTACGCCACCGAGCGCCTGCCCCAGGCCGATCACCTGATCGCATTCGACCATCAGGCGCTCGGGCAGTTTCGGGCGGCCAGGAAGAGACGCTATGAGACGGTCGCGCTCGTCTCCGGCGGGGTGCACGTGCGCCGGATCGCGCGCCAACATGCGCGGGCGCACCGCCAGTATCCGATCGAGCGCTCATACGGCACACATGTCGCCAGGCGCTATCTCCTCGAATATGCCCGCGCCAACCGCATTTATGTCAGCTCTCGATATGCGTGGGAGTCGTTCCTCGAGGAGGGCGTCCGCGAGGACGCGTTGTCGCTGTTCCCGCTGACGCCCGCGCTGCGCTTCACGCCCGCTCCCACCTCCGCATCCGGAGCCTTCGAGATCGTCTACGTGGGAGGCCTGTCCGTCGCCAAGGGCGTTCCCCTGCTCGTGGACGCCGTTCGCCGGCTTCCCCAGGCTGCGGACATGCGCCTCGTCCTTGTCGGAGGGTGTAAATCGCCGGGCATGAGGCGCTTCATCGAGCGGGCCTGCGCTGACGATCCCCGCATCAGCGCGGCGCCCGGCGATCCACTACCCCATCTGCGCTCGGCGCGGCTGTGCGTGCATCCCTCCTATGCGGACGGATTTTCCTACGGCGCGGCCGAGGCCCTCGCCTGCGGCGTGCCGGTCATCGCCAGCGAGGACACTGGTATGAAGGACCTGATCGCACCCGGGCACAACGGTCTGATCCTGCCGACCGGGGACCTGGGTTCGCTGACGGAGTCGATCGAGGCGGCGTATCGGGGGGAGATTCTCGGTGGCCCAGAGGCGGTCGTGATGCCGGGCGGAGATGGGTCCAGGGCGGGCTCGCATGGAGATGGGTCCAGTGCGGGCTCGCATGGAGATGGACCCTGTGCGGGCTCGCATGGAGATGGGTCCAGTGCGGGCTCGCATGGAGATGGACCCTGTG
>Ga0210408_10005103_pt1 | contig 11568 bp, 8 predicted proteins | sample IncBWH4MmetaG_FD_155471 | JGI IMG/M metagenome (GOLD analysis project Ga0210408, IMG submission 155471) | Forest soil microbial communities from Barre Woods Harvard Forest LTER site, Petersham, Massachusetts, United States - Inc-BW-H-4-M | ecosystem: Environmental > Terrestrial > Soil >... | reverse complement strand
GAGATCGGTGAGTTGCCGGCGCCAGTCCAGGTTAAATTGCTGCGATTCTTGCAGGAACAACGATTCCAGCGCGTCGGTGGCAGGCAGGAAATCCAAACTGATGTTCGCGTGATCGCCGCAACTAATCTGGACCTTAAAGATGCGGTCACGAAGGGTAAGTTTCGCGAAGATTTGTATTTTCGATTGGCTGTGGTGGTGATGAAGTTGCCTCTCCTTCGTGACCGAGGGGAAGATGTCGAGGTGCTTGCGCGCGAGTTTCTTCATCAGTTTGCTGCCCAGGCCGACAAACCTACGATGACCTTCTTACCGGATGCGCTTCTCGCCCTTAAGGCGCACTCCTGGCCGGGTAACGTGCGTGAACTGCAGAATCGGGTAAAGCGCGCCGTTATAATGGCGGACGGTAAGAGAGTCACTGCCGCCGATCTCGAACTTACAGATCAGGCAGAGTTCGTGCGGCGACCAAGTTTGAAGGAAGCGCGTGAAAACCTTGAACGGGAGCTGGTCCAAGCCGCACTGAAAAAGTACTCTGGCAAAATCACAGCAGCAGCAGCTGAGCTTGGGATTAGCCGGCCCACACTGTACGAATTAATGGAAAAACTGAGCCTGGCAAAGGACGGTCCAATCCGGGATGACGACACTGGTGTTAATGATTCTGTTACAGCAAATGGATAGGGACGAATGGCATCGCAACGTTTCGCGACCAGCGCGCTGGTAGGGCGCGATTCGTTTCTCACGACACCGTGATTTCGCACTCGAATCGGATCTGGTTAATCGTTATTGCAATAGCTTGTGCTGCGTTGCTCGGCAGCTGTCGCCACGCCGAAGAGAAAAAAACGCGGATTCTGTCGCGCGCGGATCAGTTCTTTGCCGATGGCGAGTATGAAAAAGCGAAGATTGAATACCTGAATGTGCTTCGGCTCGACAGGACCGAACTAAGGGCATTGCAGCGGTTGGGAACGATCTGGCTCCAGCAAGGCGCTCCACTCGAAGCGTATCCTTATTTCTTTCAGGCCCATGAATATGCACCGGACGATGTCGCCACCGAAGCCAAGCTTGTTGGAATCCTGGCGGATTTAGGGGAAAGAGAAGCTGCGTGGGAACGTGCGAAGGCTGTTCTTCGAAACTCCCCCGCAGAGGAAGAGGCAATCTTCGCACTGATGCGGACCGCGCACAGTGAGGATGAATTCGAACAGGCAAAGGAACAGCTCCGAAAAATTCCTGAGGGAGACGATTTTTTGTATCACCTGGCGGCGGCCCGACTCGCCATTAGCGAAAATGACCTCAGTTACGCGGAGGCTGAGCTCGATCGAGCGCACCAATTGCAACCGCAATCACCTCGAGTTTATCTCGATTGTGCTGAGGTCGCGTTGCTGCGAAATGATCTACCGAGGGCACAAAATGAGTTTCAAGCTGCTTGCGATCTTTCCCCGGTCCGATCTCCAGCCCGATTGGAGTTTGCGGAGTTCTACAACTCTTCCGGACAGACGGACAAAGCCATCGACCTTCTGGAACGCACTACTCACGACGCGCCCGATTTTTTTCCGGCCTGGTGCCTGTTGGCGGATATTAGGCTAGCGCGAAAGCAAATCGATCAGGCGGCTTCGCTGATTGAAAACGTTCTTTCGCGCGACCCCCAAAACCTCAACGGCTTGCTGCTGCAAGGCGAAATCTTCATCGGAGAAGGACAAGCAAAGCGGGCAGTCGATCTGTTACAAGCGCTTTCCGCAATGTACCCTGCAGTGCCACTTGTGAATTATCAGCTGGCGCGCGCACATTTAGCCGACCACAACCTTGTGCAGGCCGCCAGTGCCGCTAACGACGCGCTCACCGTCAAACCGGATTACAGGGAGGCGATTCTGCTGCAAGCCGAAGTTCATTTGAGAGATGGCAAGCCGGCTTTAGTCGTTCCGGCGATGGTTGCGCTGCTTCGGCGCGATCCTGCTTCAACAGCCGCCCGGAGGCTTTTGATCCAAGCTTATACCGACCTGAGGCAGTTGGGCGACGCTGCGGTAGCCCTTAAAACCGGCCTGGATCTCTCGCCAAATTGGGTAGAAGGCTACGTCCAACTTGGCAAGGTTCTTCGGCTTCAAAGAAGGTTGAACGAGGCGCGTGACGCTTTTGCCAAAGCGCTGCAGCTTGATCCAGAAGACAATGAAGGGCTCGAGCAGCTCGTTGAGCTTGATCTGGTAAACAACGACCCCAGCCGTGCGATGGCACGGGTCGGCCAAAAGCTCGAGAAACAACCCGGCTCTGCTGAAGCTTACTTTCTTAAGGGTAAAATTTGTCGGGTCCAACACGATCAAAGTCAGGCCGAAGCTAGCTTGCACAAAGCGCTGGAGCTGGCGCCGTCGTTTTTTCCGGCTTTGGATTTGCTTGTTTCAATCTATCTCGAAACCGGTCGCCCACCGCAAGCGATCAGCGAGCTGCAGGCTTTTCTAACAAAGAATACGTCGCATGTCGAAGCATTGACCGACCTCGGCCTCGTTTACGACCGGATACAAGATTACTCGAATGCCAGCGAGATTTATAAAAAAATATTATCCATCGTTCCCGAATCGGCCGGCGCATTGAACAACCTCGCTTACATTTACGCGGAGCGTCTCGACGATCCCGACAAAGCCGTGGAACTCGCGGCCAAAGCACGTGCGCTTCAACCGCTCAATCCGGCAGTTGCTGATACCTTAGGCTGGGCCCTCTATCGTAACGCCGACTATCGCGAAGCAGAGACCGTTCTGCGCGGTGCTGCTGCAAAGCTTAAGGATAATCCTGACATTCAGTTCCATTTCGGAATGGCCAGTTACATGATGGGGAATTCGAGTTCAGCCGAAGCAGCTTTCCAAGTTGCGATCGCCGGAGAACGCAGGGAACAGGATGCGGTGCGCTGTCTCAGTTTTCTCCGAGAAATTCGCAATCTCACTTTGGATCAAGTCGAGGAATATTCACGTCAGCATCCGGATGATGTCATTGCTTGGAATCAACTAGGAGAACGGTTTCGCCAGCAGAGCCTCTTTCGCGAAAGTGCTGCCGCGTACGAACGGGCATTGCTGATCAATCCGGAGTTCGCTGCTGCTGCGATTAGACTGGCCGAACTGAACTTGGGCCCGCTTCAAAATCGCGAAGCGGCTTTTGATTTCGCCAAACGAGCGCGAGATCTTCTTCCAGCCGACCCTTATGTCGCGGATTTGCTCGGACGGATTGTATTTCAAATGCAAAATTTCCCGTGGGCCTACAGTTTGCTGCAGGAAGCTGCCCGTCGTCTGAGTAATGACCCGACTGTTGTCAGGGATTTTGCCTGGAGCTCATACAGTGTCGGCAAAATGGACGACGCGAGACGTCTCATGCAAATCGTTGGCAATTTGCACCCTGATCCTGAACTCGCTTTCGGCGCGGCCACTTTCCTCCGGATGACATCAGCGACTGCTGCCGCGTCGAACGCCGAAATCGAGGAGGTCCTTGCCAAACAGCCGGGATATATTCCCGCGTTGATGGCCAAGGCGCAGCACGATTCGGATCCGAACGCCGCGATTCAGTTATATCAAAAGGTTTTGGATCAATGGCCGGAGTTTCCTTTCGCGCAGAAATTCCTGGCGGCACTGTACGCGGAGGAATCCGGTAAAACCGATGCTGCGTTCGATCTTGCCTTGAAAGCGCGAAATTCTTTGATCGATGATCCCGAGCTGGCTCAAACGCTCGGCCTAGTCAGCTATCAGCGGAACGATTTCCCGTACGCGATGCAGTGTTTTCAGGAGAGCGCCCGAAAACGACCGTTGCGCGCTCGCGAATTATACTATCTTGGCATGGCGCAGTTACGGATGAGCAGAGATCACGAAAGCAGAAAAACACTTGAAACAGCAATTCGGGCGGGGCTTCCGGAACCGATGATGGATGAAGCGAAAGCTGTTTTGGCTGATCTTCAAAAGCGGACTTCAGCAAACTGAGATTTTTCCGCAGCGCCCGGCAAGCGATGAAGTTTTCAAATTCGGATTAAGATTGGCGGGATTCTTTACAAAGTTCGCAATACGTAGTCGATTCAAGGTTTTTCTGCCTAAACGATAAGTATTTGATCATGAGAATCTTATATTCTAAGCTTGCGCAGGATGGTAAAAGTAGTATAAAAACTGCTGCAATCTGAGGCTAGGGCGGTAGCCATATATGTACAGTAAACCCGCTATTGATCACCGTTAATGAGATGAACTGCCGGTCGCTTACTACGCGGAAGCTACGCCTTCTCGCGTGCGCAATCGTATTGTCAGCAGGCCTTGGCGATTCTTTTGGTGTCCCGGTACCCAAGGATACATTCGAACCGGCCGATGGGGGGGCGTCACAAAAGGGTACAGTTTTAGCGACCGGGGACGGCGGCGTAACCATGCAGATGTCTAATCCGAACGCCATCAACGCGGGGTCCAAAGTCTCGGACAGCCCGCTGATCGTGCCTGATCAGGCCACGACCGCCGCGCAGAGCGCTTCGAGTACGGTCAGCGCACTGCCAACTTCAAGTTTAACCACCCTTGCGACACTGAGTTTGTCCCCAGGCGTCTATACGCTCACCAGTTCGAAGTTGGACCACGCTACGCTGATTCTAACTGGAACTGGCTACTTTACCTTAGACATTACGAATTATTTTGCCCTGAACTCGGCCAAAGTCCTTCCCGCGGGTGGAGCAACTGTGGGCAATCTGCTTTTGAACTATCTCGGGACGAAAGAGATAATGGTTTCTGGGTCCGCCGGTCCAAATCAATCCGTTTTGCGTGGAATCCTCCTGGCCTTGAACGCAAACATCAACCTGTCTCCAGGTTTGATCGTTGGCCAACCCGGCGCTGCAGCAATCGTGCAAACAGCGCCTCCTCCTCTGCCCCTAACTGGTGCGCGAACGGTCCCTGATTCCGGCTCGACCATCACATTGTTCTGTGTTGCTTGCGTTGCACTCGCTTTAGTTCGCATTCGTGTTGTCCGTATTTGACTGGTTGGCGCGTGTCGCGCTAACACGAATATCCTCGAGAGACGACCTCTTGCTTTTGTAAATTCCAACAACCGAGATTCTACATCGCGGCTTCTTGAGTTTTCAGTCGGAAAAGCCGTAAGTTAGCAACCGCTTCTAAAATCGTTCAATTATGATCAGTAAATCGAGCACATGGCGCATCGCAGCTTGCGCGCTGCATCTGAACAGACTTATGCGACCGTTAAATTCCCGCGTATTAACAGCTACTGGTCTTTTGCTTGTAGCGGCGTTCGTATGTGGTTGTTCGGCGGGCGCAAAAAAATCCCGAATTCAAGCACGTGCCGACCAATATTTTCAATCAGGCGAGTATGAGAAAGCTAAGGTTGAATACCTTAATTTGCTGCGGTTAGAGCAGAACCCGAAGGCCTTCCAGCAAATTGGTTTCATTTGGATGAAAGAAGGTGCGCCGCTTCGGGCATTGCCGTTTCTTCTGAAAGTTCGGGAGCTGACTCCAGACAATACCGAGGCGCGAACGCAACTCGCCGTTGCGCTGGTGGCCCTTGGCAATCCATCCGAAGCGAGAAAAGAAGCTCTCGCCGCCCTGAAGCGTGACCCGGGAAATTCAAATGCCATCGTTATTCTAGCCGATGCCAGCTTAACCAAAGACGAAATTACAGAAGCGGAGCAACAAATCGAGAGATTTACGAACAAGAACACAGCTGCGTTTCACTTAGCTAAGGCAAGTCTTGCTCTGAACAAAGGGGAAATGAGTACGGAAGCGGAAGAACTGCAAGAGGCCGTCCGGACGGAACCGAAGTCCGCCCGAGCACATCTGGCGCTTGGCTACGCTTATCAGTTACGCGGCAATCCCGACCACGCGGGTCCGGAGTTAAAGATAGCTTCCGAATTGGCATCGCCGCGATCGGAAGAGCGAATTAAGCACGCTGAATTCGAAGCAGCCAATGGACATCTGACTGAGGCGAAGACGGTTTTGCAAGCGATCAGCAAGGAAACGCCAGATTACCTGCCGGTATGGCAGGATTTGGCAAAGGTCGCCGTGACTGAAGGCCAGTATGATCAGGCGCTTTCGTTGCTTGAAAATCTCTTTAGCCGAAACCCTGAGGACCCTGACGCACGACTGCTTGAAGCGCAGGTTTGGCTCGCGAAGGGAGATCCGGCCAAAGCGACTGCCATCGCGGATCGAGTTAACACAAATTACCCCAATAACGCCTTAATTAAGTACACGTTGGCTCGCACCTACATCGCGAGCAATAATCCTCTTCAGGCCGAAACAGCGCTCCAGCAGGCAATTTCAATCAAACCCGATTATCCAGAGGCCGTTCTGTTGTTGGCCGAGCTCAGCTTGCAGTCCGGTAAGGCGCAGAACGTCGTTGCCTTGTTGGAGGATCTTCTAAAGAAGCGCCCCGACCTCGCCCAGGCTCGGACGATGCTGGCCAACGCTCATAGGGCGTTGGGACAGTTGGATGACGCCGCGGCAGTGAGTCGCGAACAGACCCAAATGGTTCCCAATTCTTCGGACGCTTACCTCGCTTATGGGTTGGTCTTACGTCAGCAAAACAAAAACGACGAGGCGCGCGAGGCATTTGAAAAAGCTTCAGAGCTTAATCCGGACAGTTTAAGCGCTGTCGACCAGCTCCTAGAGATGGATTTGGCGGAAAAGCGCTACGATGCCGCCGCTCAGCGCGTCGAGCAGCAAGCGCAAAAACATCCCAACACCGCAGGCGCCTACTTTCTGCAAGCAAGAATGCATCTCGCCAGTGGCCCGCAAAAGGATTTCGCGCGGGCTGAAGGAGAGCTGCAAAAAGCGATCCAGCTCAACTCCAATTTTGTTTCAGCCTACGAAACGCTGGTGTCGCTCTTCATTTCTGAAAACAAGTTGCCGGAGGCAGTCACACAACTTAAGACCGAAATGGACAAGAATCCGAAAGATCCACGCCCGGTCCTAATGACCGCGCTCGTTTATGAGCAAACGAAAGACTATCCAGGCGCGCGTGATGCCTACCTGAAAGTCCTTTCGCTCAGCTCGAGCTCAGTCCTTGCACTTAACAATCTTGCTTACCTTTACAGTGAGCAATTCAATCAACTCGATCAAGCCTACGACCTGGCGCAGAAAGCGCGCAATCTCGAGCTCGGTAACGGAAGAGTCGCTGACACGCTTGGCTGGATTCTTTACAAACGTGGCGACTACCCGCAGGCATTGAAGCTTGCTCAAGAGAGCGCCGCAAAGTTTCCCGATAATCCGGTAATTCAATTCCATCTCGGAATGATCAGTTATATGAATGGTCAGCTGGATTTGGCGCGATCGGCGCTTGAAAAGGCTGCTCATAGCCGCGCGGAGTTCCCCGAGAAAGCAGAGGCGGAGCGTCGGCTGACAACACTCGAAGGTGCTGCGTCAGGAAAGGGTGAGCAATCAATTCCGCTGTTGGAAGCATCGCTGAAGCAGCAGCCAAATGACGTCGTTGTCTTACAACAACTTGGGCAAGCCTACGAGAATAACCGTCAGTATGATAAGGCCGCAGCAACATACGAGCAGATAATGAAACTTAATCCGAGGCTGCCTGCTGCCACTCTAAAGCTGGCGCAACTTTACAGCGGACCTCTCGAAAAACCCGATCAGGCGCTCGAGATGGCGAAAAAAGCGAGAGAATTATATCCGAACGATCCGGACGCGAGCGCAGCAATTGGGCACATCGCTTTGCAAGCAGGTAACTACACATGGGCCTATAGCCTGTTGAAAGACAGTACGCGTAAAACGAGCAGCAATCCCACTGCCTTTCACGACCTCGCTCTAAGCGCTTATGCCTTGGGCAAAGTTCCAGAGGCTGGCGAGACGATGCAACGTTATCTAAGTGCAAACCCAGGCGATCAGCAATCGAAGGAAGCGAAGCAATTCCTCACGTTGATCGCACTCGAGCAGCCATCACCCGATGCGGTAGCGGCCGAGCCTGAAGTTCAGAATCGGCTAAGTGCAAATCCCGACGATCTCCCGGCGCTTATGACCAAGGCCGCCATCACCCTTCAGCAAGGTGACGAAAAATCGGCCACGGCCATTTACGAGAAAGTTTTGCAAAAATACCCGGATTTTGCGCCGGCGCAGAAGCGGTTGGCCGCTATTTACAAAGATCACCCCGAAGAGGTGACCAAGGCATACGATTTGGCGATGAAAGCTCGCAAAACTCTGACCAACGACGCGGAACTCGCGCGGACCCTAGCCCGGATCAGTTTCAAACGAAACGATTTTCCGTACGCGGCGCAGCTATTTGAGGAGAGCGCCCGAACCCAGGCACTAGGGGCCGATGATCTTTATTACCTCGGCATGGCGCAGTTCGCATCCCACCAGGAAACGAAGGCACGTGAGACCTTAGCCCGCGCGTTAGCGGCTGGGCTTCAGGATCCCCTGGCAGAGGAAGCGAAGAAACGCCTTGCCAACCGAACGGGCAAATAAACGGTATAAGTGGCGATCCGGCGGCGCATGAAGACTGAACCCTCAGGAGGATGGGGAGTGGTTAAGGGCGTCTTGGTCATATCACGGGGAAGCCTGTTAGGGAGCGGGATTTCGTCGGAAATCTTTACGGTTTCTTCAGATTGGCAAGAACATAGGATACTCATAAGTCCCTGTTTATTAGATAGTTATACGAATCTGTCCTCCCGTGGCATCACATGTGCTAATTCTTCAGCCGAAATGAAAAAATCGGTCGTTCAAAGGAACGCTTCGATAACAACAACAACCCGAAAAAACAGAAAGATAATCATGAAAAAAACAGTTTTAGCTTTACTGGTCACCGCTGCGATCAGTTGCGGCCTATTTACTGAAGCAAAGGCAGACCAGATTGCGTTAGGCGGGACAGCGACCTCTAACCACGATTCTGCGTTTACATCACCGACCACCGTTAGTTTCAGTAACGATTGGAAGGTGGTGGGGTCTACCGGCATTTTCTCCGGCACCAATGGCCAGAGCGTAGCGATGACCTCAGTTTCGTTCAGCGGAGATAGCAGTACTGCTAGCACTACGGGCCCGATGGCATGCACAAGTTGCCCTGAAATCCAGTGGACGTTCAACATGGGTGCGAATCATTACGAATTCCACCTGGTAACGTTAACCTCTGCGACTACGCACGGTTCGATCGCTATGGCCGGTACCGGATTCGCGATCGTCAACAGTGTCAGTTATTCGGGAACATGGTCGATGAACGGCAACTCCGGAGGATTCAACTTTATTGTGAACAACGTTCCTGATGGCGGTTCTGCTGCCGCCTTGTTGGGCGTCGGCTTGACTGCGGTCGAGGGTGTTCGGCGGCTCCTGAGGCGCCGTAGCGCGTAATCGATCAGGTTGTTGGATCGGGCTTTCCTGAATCGACAATTTGCCGGGCGGGGCAAAACCCCGCCCGGTTTTTTTGTGAACGAATCGAAATGAAAGTGTTCGAAAACGGAGCGGAAATAGGCAGCGCGGCCTTGCAAAACGGATCGGCCACACTAGGCTGTCCCAGTTTTCCCCGCTTTCTCATGACATATTCGCGTTCTGAACTCGCCGCTATTGACGTGCCGATGTGGTTCTGTCTTCGGACACATCCAAAGCATGAACATATCGCCGCCGCCAGTCTGCGCCGGCAATTCGAGATCGGGTGTTTCTCGCCCCGTCTGCGTTTCCGCAAAGCTACCCGCCGCGGCGCCGTCTGGTTCGTTGAGCCGATGTTTCCAGGGTATCTATTCGCGGAATTTGTTTACTCTTCGATGCATCGAGCCGTCGAACATGCATCCGGCGTCCACGGCATCGTTCATTTTGGCGATTTTCTGGCAACCATCGATCCGATTTTGATCGCGGCTTTGCAGGAAAAAGCTGGCGACGAAGAGGTCGTGACAATCGATCCCGAAATCAAAACGGGCGAGGCTGTTCACATCGCGGAAGGCCCATTTCAGGGACTCGAGGCTGTGGTGACCCGGGTTTTGCCCGCCAGGCAGCGAGTAAGGGTCCTGCTGGAGTTTCTCGGCCGCTCAGTCGAAACTGAAATTTCGATGCCAAAAGTTCTGCCAACGAAACGCTAGCCAGTGCCTAGACCCAGCCGGGGACGGACCGCACAGACTTTCATTATAGGGCATAGGGCGTAGCGTGGCGGTTCCATCGAAAGGGATTAAGATTTCATTCAGTAGTATCCTATGGCTGGCAGAGTTCCTAACCGCTAGACCGATGTGACTTGGACGCAGGTTGTGCCATACCGGGCTGTTATGCGGAGAAAAGGGAATTACGGCACACACGGTGCTGATCCGAACGGTATGCTCATCTCAGCTACAATTGCAGTTTCGGTGCTGCTTGGCTTAGCGGTGGCCTGCCGCGAACTCGGGGAGAGCCCCTGAAGGATTTGAGGACAAAAACGGTTTCCACCTTGGACGTCCCGGGTCGACGCGTAGGCAATCTTACACTCTGCAGCTAATTTCCTCTAATTTATCTAAAGCTCCGGTGTATTAGTCCCGGAGTCTCGTGTCTCGGCCACCTGGCGAACGGGCCAAGGATCTGGAAGCGTAGATTTTAGGCGTCACATTCGATCGGCAGTCTTCGAATCAAGCGATACTCGGTTTGTTCTCCAAATCAGAGACTCATTTCGGCAGCAAGTCGGATAACCTGCGATGCGGACAAATCCGCCAGAGACGATGCGGCCCACCGCCGGCGGGCTTCCGACTCTTAATTTTTGGATGATTTCATTTGCAGTTTCGGCTCGTTCAATCGCCCCCCGACTCGTCGTAGAAACGGACATATCCCTATTTCCGTCTGTGACTTATGTCGATTCCGTTAAATCATGCCACTCTGCAAAAGAAGCGAATGGGAGTTGGTTGGTATCGGTCCGGTTTTTTGTTGCCTTCCGTGTTCAGAAACAGACTGCTTAAACCGCGCTCAGGCGCAATCCGACACACACAGCCCTATTTTATGTTGACGCTGTTCTCGGGTCTGTGGGAAAATGAGGGCTCTGCCGACGGTCCTGTATAACAAACAACAGACTCTGCGTTGGCGTGACGACTCTTCCAATCTAACACATTGTGTCAAATAGCCCCCCATCATGACATGTTAGCCTACCTTGAATCACAACTTAGGTTGGCGCGCCAAGATCTCGCTCGTTGCTTTTGGTTGGTCGCTGTTGTGGCTACGATTCTTGGCGGAGTATTTAGCCGCGGAGTCTTTACTGAACGGCTGGTCGCTGGAAGGCCCGAGCCCAGGCCAATTCGGCAGCAAGTGGCAACTTTGCAGGGCAAGGTAGCGGTCGATTACCTCAAGGAGCAGGGGATCTACGGTCAACTACGTGCGTCAATCGAGGCGTCTAACTATGACTTGGCGCTCGCTCCTCAGCCAGGAAGGAGTTCCCCTTCTGCAACTAAACAAAGCCCGGAAGTCTATGTGGCGAAGAATCCCGCACAGAATCTGACTGCCAAATTCAGTGCCGCCGAAGTGCGACTGAAATCTTCACAAAGCGACGGCAGAGAGGCCGTCTTGAAATTGCGCGGCTACGGTTACGGCAAGAGGATAGTCGCCTTGTCCGCCGGATCCAGTACCGTCGCCGGTAACCGGGTCGAGATCACGCGATCGACTCAGAAGGGACACTTTTCACGAGCGAGCGGGC
>Ga0210408_10005101_pt1 | contig 11571 bp, 11 predicted proteins | sample IncBWH4MmetaG_FD_155471 | JGI IMG/M metagenome (GOLD analysis project Ga0210408, IMG submission 155471) | Forest soil microbial communities from Barre Woods Harvard Forest LTER site, Petersham, Massachusetts, United States - Inc-BW-H-4-M | ecosystem: Environmental > Terrestrial > Soil >... | reverse complement strand
TTCCTTTGACGCAGCGTTGCGACGCGCCTGCGATTGCTCTGACTTGAGGATCGCCGCGCGCCGTTTTTCGTCGATCGCCAACAACCTCTCGGACATCGGCTGCAATCCGCGGCGTTTCAGGCCGGCATCGAAGGCCTCGGGATTATCGCGAATCCATTTGATGTCGTGCATAGCGAATCGGTCTCGTCATTCTCGTCAAATTCCAACGGCAAACGTTGACATACAACGTTATGAGGCGCTGCGCAGCACATTCGTCATCGCCAGCGAAGGCGGGCCGATCCAGTATTCCAGAACAGGACGAGGACGCGCGAGGACGCAGCGCGCCGGACTCCGCTTTCCCGCTGCATGACGAGCGAGCAAGCGGGCGCTTCCGCCCCCTACTCCGCCGGCGTCGGATCAGGTGGCGGGCTCGCCGGCGGCGGGGTGGCAGTAGCGGCTTTGGCGCTCGTAGCGCTCTTTTCGACCATGCGCACGGCGATGATCGAGCCTTCATAGAGCGCCAACAAGGGCAACGCGAGCGAAGCCTGGCTCAGGACGTCGGGCGGGGTCAGCACGGCAGCGATGATGAAGGCTACTACGATGAAATACCGTCGCTTCTCGCGCAACTGTTTCGAGGTGATGATGCCGATGCGACCCAGAAGCGTGAGGATCACGGGAAGCTGAAACGCGATGCCGAACGCAAAGATCAGCGACATCATCAGGGACAGATATTCACCAACTTTTGGCAGAAGCTGGATCTGGGCACTCTCCGGGCCGCCGAGTTGCTGCATGCCGAGCGAAAATCGCACCAGCATCGGCAATACCACGAAATAGACCAGCAACGATCCCAGCAGGAAGAAAACCGGGGTCGCGATCAGGTAAGGCAAGAAGGCGCTGCGCTCGTGCTTGTAAAGGCCTGGCGCCACGAACTTGTAAATTTGCGTCGCCACGATCGGAAACGAGATGAAACCGGCGCCGAACAGCGCCAATTTCAACTGAGTGATGAAATATTCGAGCAGCGCGGTGTAGATGAACTTGGAATTTTCAGCCCCGGCAACCCACACGAACGGCCATACCAGCACGTTGTAGATCTGTTTGGCGAAGAAAAAGCAGAAGATGAAGGCAACGCCGAAACCGAGCAGCGCCTTGATCAGGCGCGAGCGCAACTCGATCAAATGATCCATCAACGGGGCCTTGCTGGCCTCGATGTCTTCGTCGCTCATGACGCTTTGCTATCCCGTGGGACTTCCGCCTCGAGGGCCACCGCGCGGGTATCGGGCGTGACGGGCTCCGGTTCTGCTTCAGCCGTAATCGCCAGCGGCTGCGAGACGTCTGCGCGGGCCTCGGCCTCCGCCTGGGCGTTGGTGGATGCTGGAGCGGACGAAGCAGCTTCCGCGGCCGCCGTGGGCTTGTCGATGTCTTCGATGTTGAGAGCGGAGGCGACGTCTTTCTGCAAGCCGGTCATCACATTGCCGCTCGCAAAGCCGGTCGCAGCTTCCCTGACCTCGTCAAAACTTTTTTTGAGGTCGGCCATCTCGGCCTCGCGCATCGCCTCCTGAAACTGGCCCTGGAATTCCGCGGCCATCTTGCGCGCCTTGCCCATCCATTGTCCGACAGTGCGCAGCACGCCTGGCAGTTCCTTGGGCCCGATGGCAATGAGCGCGACAACCGCGATGATGGCGAATTCACTCCACGAAATGTCAAACATGAAAGATTCCGCTCACGACGATGCCGGCCATCACAAAATCGCAGCCGCTCGCGCCTTTTTCCCAACCGGTCTCGCCGCTCGCCCTTGCAAGATCAAGGCGCCGCCAGAGATTTTAAACGAAAACGTGCCGCCGGGATGCTCAGACAGCCTTGCTGCCTACATCCGAACGCGCCGCCGCAGAAGGCGAGGCGCTATGATCGATCGACTTTACGGGCTCGGTCTTTTCTGCAGTCTTTTCATCGTCCTGCATGCCCTTCTTGAAGGCCTTGATGCCCTGCGCAACATCTCCCATCAGATCGGAAATCTTGCCGCGACCAAACAGCAGCAGGACGACTGCGATCACAACGATCCAGTGCCAAATGCTAAGCGAACCCATCCTGCAACCCTCCAAACACATGCGAGGTTTCAAACCCCGCTTATCCTGATCGGAAAGTAGGCTCGGGAGGTGTCAAAAACAAGGACTTAAGCCGCGCAAATCCGTGTTACGCGGCCAAGCGTTAATATGCCGCCCGGGCAAGCATCGGCTGGCATGATCGGACTTATGCGCCAGTTTCCCTGCCGCACTTGCTGCCTGATCTCCAGCTTAATTTCCTTGGCCTTTTTCCGGCTCAACCGCCGGACCCAGAACCAGTTCCAGATCGCCGGGCTCCAGCGGATCCTCATCGTCGCGCAAGGCCGGGTCATCGGAGGGGGTTGGGACGCTGAATCCGGATGGCAAGCGCGAATCCAGCAAGCCGGTACCCTTCAGTTCTTCGAGGCCCGGCAGATCGCCGAGTGCTTCCAGACTGAACTGCGACAGAAAGGCCTCGGTCGTTCCGAAGGTCAGCGGCCGGCCCGGCGTCTTGCGGCGGCCGCGCGGGCGAATCCAGCCGGTCTCAAGCAGCACGTCCAACGTCCCCTTCGACGTGACCACGCCGCGGATCTCCTCGATCTCCGCGCGTGTCACGGGTTGATGATAGGCAATGATGGCAAGCATCTCGATCGCGGCGCGCGACAATCGCCGCGTTTCCGTGCTTTCCCGCGTCATCAGCCAGGACAGGTCGCCGGCCGTGCGGAACGTCCATTTATTGGCCACGCGGACGAGGTTGACCCCGCGCGGGGCATAGTCCGCTTGAAGCTGCGCCAGCGCGGCCTTGACATCAACGCCCTCGGGTAATCGCTTGGCGAGAGTCGCCTGGTCCAGCGGTTCGGCAGACGCAAACAACAGCGCCTCCAACAGGCGCAATTCCTCCGGCCGCGCCTGCGGATTCACCGCGTCATCCTCGGCATCGACTTTGCGTTTCTCCGCCAGGCTTGCCATGGCACGGTCTCCTTCACTTACTCGCCCGACGCATCCGACGTGGGCATCGCGTCCGGAACTGGTTGTGGCGGACGCTTTCGAAAATACAGCGGTGCAAATGGCTCTTTCTGGTGCAATTCGACCTCGCCTTCCCTGACCAGTTCAAGCGCTGCAGCGAAACTGGATGCGAAAACAGTGGCCTTCTGCGAGGGATCGACGACGTAGCTGATGAGGTATTCGTCAAGGCGGCTCCAGTCTTCAGCCATTCCGACAAGCCGCTCGAGCGATGCCCGCGCCTCGCTCAGCGACCAGACCGTTCGCTTGGCCAGATGTACCGATGCCAGCACCCGCTGCTGGCGTTGAACGGTATAGGCGGTGAGCAAGTCGAACAGCGTGGCGGTGTATTTGGGATGGCGAATTTCGGCGATGGTTTCAGGATTGCCGCGCGGGAATATATCGCGCTGCAATTGGGGGCGGTTCATCAGGCGGTTGGAGGCCTCACGTATGGCCTCGAGCCTGCGAAGCCGGTTGGCAAGCGCAGTCGCCATTTCCTCCGCACTCGGTCCCTCCTCCTCGGCAGGCTCGGGAAGCAGCAGTCGCGATTTGAGAAAGGCGAGCCAGGCTGCCATCACCAGATAGTCGGCGGCAAGTTCCAAGCGGATTTTCCGGGCGGCTTCGATGAACTCCAGATACTGATTGGCCAGCGCCAGGATGGAAATTTTCGCAAGATCGACCTTTTGTTGCCTTGCAAGCGCAAGCAACAGGTCGAGCGGGCCTTCATAGCCATCAACATCGACGACGAGCGAGGGCTCGTCGGCGGCAAGCTCGGCCGGCCGTCCTGTTTCAAACGACAGAATCTCAGCGGTCATGCGCCTGACGTCCCTGCCTTGCGTATCATCGCGTCGAGTTCCGCTCGCCCTTGGATCCGGTCAAACGGCAGCGGCGCCTTGCGTGACGCCAGAGCCCGCTCGGCGCGCTCCAGCGCCCTGCCCGACAATTCAGGCGTCTCGGCGGCGACTTCACGCATTTCGTCGAGCCTGCCGTTACAGTGCAGGACCAGGTCGCAACCTGCTGAAAAAACGGCCCTGGTCCGCTCGGCGATCGATCCCGAAAGTGCATTCATGGACACGTCGTCACTCATCAACAAACCCTGGAACCCGATCGCGCCGCGAATCACCTGCCCGATGATTGTCGCAGAAGTCGTGGCCGGTTGAACGGGGTCAAGCGCGCTAAACACAACATGTGCGGTCATCGCCATTGGCAGGTCGGCAAGAGGCGTGAATGCTGCAAAATCAGTCCGTTCGAGTTCATCCTTAGTGGTTTTGACCTCGGGAAGCCTGAGGTGGCTATCGGCCGTTGCCCGGCCGTGCCCCGGTATGTGCTTGAGGACCGGTAAAATACCACCTAGCTCCAGCCCTTCGCTGACGGCTCGGGCAATCGCGGCAACCTTGTCTGGCCCTGTTCCGTAAGCTCGGTCGCCGATTACGGCATCGGCTCCAGGAACAGGAACATCCGCCAACGGTAAACAGTCGACGCTTATTCCAAGTTCCCAGAGATCGGCGGCTATCGACCGCGCGCTCAGCCGCGCGGCTGCAAGTCCAAGCGAGGGATCCTCGTCATAGAGCGCACCGAAAAGCGCTCCCGCGGGATAGACCGGCCAATGCGGCGGACCGAGACGCTGGACCCGACCGCCTTCCTGGTCGATCAGCACCGGCGCATCCGAAACGACGGCCAGATTTTTTAGTTCCCGAACTAAAGAAGCGACCTGCCTTGGCGTTTCGATGTTCCGTTTGAACAGGATAAATCCCCACGGCCGCTCATGCTGGATGAACTCGCGCTCCGCGGCGTTCAGCTTCGGTCCGGATATTCCTGTGATGAACGCTCGGGTCTGCATCGGCGCGGCTTAGCCCCCCGCAGCCTCAGGGGTCAACAAGGGTCCCCAAATCTGGTCCCTAATTCCTTTGGATGACGCATTGCCCGCCGGCCGATTTCAGGCTGCCACAGAATTGCGATGCTTCCTCGGACGAACCGAAGGGGCCGACCATGGCCCGGTAGTACACGCCCTTGTCCCCGAGATCGGCGCGCTTGATGAGTGGCGAGCGGGACCCAAGCACGGAGGGGAACTTGCCCTGCAGCGCCTTGTAGGAAGCCTGCGCATCGGCCTCGCTGCGTTGCGATGAAACTTGCACGAGATATCCGCCGCTCGTTGCCGGAACTGGGTTGGCACTTGGGTTCGCGCTCGAGCTCGGAACGCTCTGGACAGGGTTGACCGCAGCCGTTTGGGTCGGCGGGTCTGCAGGCGTTGGCTGGCTCTGCGGCGCCAGCGACAAGGGCGTGCTGGCGTTGGCCGCGTTGGCATTGGCCGCCGATGCCGTTCGCGAAGCGGGTGCCGCGGTTCGCGCTCCCGGCTTTGCTGTGGTTGCCGGCGATGGCACGGTAGCCGGCGCAGCGTCCGCCTGGTCACCCCGGACGGGAAACGTTCTGATCTTTCGAGGTTCGTTATTGGAGAGCGTGCCGTTGCCGGCGGCGGGCGCCACGCTCGCCGTCGAGGGCGGAGTGATGCTCGGGTTCACGGGGGGAAACACCACGCGCGGCCCCGACCTCGCGTTGACATCGACCGGAGCTTCCTCACGCGGAACGATTTTCTCGTTACCGTCGGCGCTCACCATACGATCCGGTACCTTGACGCTGGCGCTGGCATCATTGGGAGCCGGTATGACTTTGGTTGGAGCAGCGTCCGCCCTGATGATCGGGGGCTCGCCTGTTCGCGCCGAACCCATATAGGTGCGGTACGCATAGGCCCCACCAACCCCAAACACGGCCAAGGCAAATACGGCAAAAACGACTGCCAAGCGGCCGCGACGCTTCGGCTCGGCTTCGCTGTCGACGTAGTCGTCCTGATAGTCATAGGCATCGTCAGCGTAGGCTTGATCGGACGGCTCGCTTTGGGCGCCAGCATCCTGCTCGCCGTACAGCGCGTCATCGTAGCGCGAAAGATCAGGCTCCCGATCTGGATCAACGTACGACTGGTCGTAATCCTGATCCTGTTCGGGCGCCGAGTTTGGAGTCGCGTAGCGGTGCAGCGGGTGGACCGCGCTATAATGATCCTGCTGCGGCTGCACCGGTACCTCCCGGTTAGCGCGCTGCATCCATGCAGGCGGACCCGGCGGTGCGCTCTGATCCGCTTCCGCCGCTTCGGGCGGGTCGAACTGATCTTGCTGATCGGAGGACTCGTAGGGATCGGGTTGCCTTTGCCGCGGCTGTACCTGCAGGTTGGCCCGTCCCATTGTGCCGAGCGGATCCGTCTGACCGATCAGTCGCGCGAGTTCTGCGAGTGGGTCGCTTTCAGCGTTGGCCGACGCGCGCGAAGCGCTGCCACCGTAGTTGTGTTCGGCTGGAAAAGGTCTCTTCTGATATCGATCAGCCATCGTGATGATGCGTCCCCATCGGGAAAGCCGCCAACCCGCTTATTATCAACGAACCGGCCCTTCGCCGGATGCCACTCACAAAATCCCCCAGAACCCCAGGAGTGGCGCCATATTACCGCATTTCGTCCGGAGCATCGACACCGAGAACCGCCAGCCCGGATGCCAAAACCGATACCACGCCCTGAACCAAAGCTAGTCGGGCTTTTGTCATCTCAGCATCATTATTGATAATGAAGCGTAAATAGGGCAAATCGCGCCCCCTTGTCCACAAGGCGTGAAATTCGCTGGCCAGATCATACAGGTAAAAAGCGATTCGGTGAGGTTCGTGCGCCAAAGCGGCCGCCTCCACCGTCCGAGGGTAAAGTGCCAGCCGTTTCAGGAGGTCGAGCTCCGCCGGGTCGCTCAGCCGCTGCAGCGCCGCATCGGCAAGGAAAGCAGCCCGGGTTCTGCTCTCTTCCGGCAGCTCCGGGATCACCTCCCGCGCGTTGCGGAACACCGAGTGGCCCCTCGCGTGCCCGTACTGAACGTAAAAAACCGGGTTTTCCCGCGACTGCTCGATAACCTTGGCGAGGTCGAAATCGAGAACCGCATCGTTCTTTCGATACAACATCATGAAGCGGACCGCGTCCTTGCCGACCTCGTCGACCACCTCGCGCAGGGTAACGAAATCACCCGAGCGCTTCGACATCTTCACCGGCTCGCCGTCACGGAGCAGCTTGACGAGCTGCACGATCTTCACGTCGAGCGTAGCCTGACCCGCTGTGACGGCCTTGATCGCGGCTTCCACCCGTTTCACGTAACCGCCGTGATCTGCCCCCCAGACATCGACGAGGTTGCGGAAGCCGCGATCGAATTTGTCCCGGTGATAGGCGATGTCCGAGGCAAAATAGGTGTAGGAGCCATCGGACTTGATCAGCGGGCGATCGACGTCATCGCCAAACGCCGTGGCGCGAAACAGCGTTTGCTCGCGGTCCTCGTAGTCCTCTATCGCTGCCCCTTTCGGCGGAGGCAGACGGCCATCGTAGATGTCTCCCCTGGCGCGCAGAAAATCGATGGTCTGCGCGACGCGGTTATTTCCACCTTCGATCAGCGACCTCTCCGAGAAAAAAACGTCGTGCCTGATGTTGAGGGCGGCGAGATCGCCCTTGATCGCGTCCATCATCATGGCGATTGCCTTCGCGCGCACGCGCGGCAACCATTGGCTCTCCGGCATGCCCAATAGTTGGTCGCCATATTCGGCCGCCAGCGCTTGCCCAACGGGTTTCAAATAGTCGCCGGGATAAAGCCCTTCCGGAATTTCGCCGATGCTCTGGCCCAGCGCCTCGCGATAGCGAAGCAACGCCGAGCGGGCGAGGACATCGACCTGGGCGCCGGCGTCGTTGATGTAGTACTCGCGCGTGACGTCATAGCCCGCGAACTGCAGCAGACTTGCCAAGGCGTCGCCAAACACAGCGCCCCTGCAATGCCCGACATGCATCGGGCCAGTCGGATTGGCCGAGACGTACTCGACATTGACCTTCTCGCCGGCCCCGATCGTGCTCTGCCCATACTCATTGCCTTGCCGCAAAACCGAACGCAGCGTGTCGGCCCACGCCAACGGCTTCAAGGCGAGATTGATGAATCCGGGACCGGCAACCTCGACCGAGGCAATCAGGTCGTCGGCGCGCAGCCGTCCTGCAATCTTTTCGGCCAGCTCGCGCGGTTTCGTTTTGGCTTCCCTGGCAAGCACCATTGCAGCGTTGGTTGCCATGTCGCCGTGGGTCGGGTCCTTGGGCGGTTCTACCACCACGCGCGACAAATCGGCTGCGGCCCCGAGTTCAAGAGCACAAGCCGCGCGAACGCGCGTCAGCACGTCGGCAAAGAGATGTTGCGTCGATGGTTCGTCGGCCATGGTCGCCGCCTAACGCAAATCCGGCGTCGAGTCAAAAAGCCGCTGATGTTCGGTCAGCGCAAAGCGATCGGTCATTCCGGCGATGAAATTGCCGATCCGTCGCGCCCGTTCGGTCTCCGTCTCGGGGCTGCCTTCCTGCGGCAACCATTCTGCCGGCAAGGCTGCTGGATTGTTTTGGTAGCGCGCGAACAGATCGAACAGGATCTGCCCGGCGTCCCTCATTACCCGCATGACCTTGTCATGCCGGTACATGCGCTGCCTCAGGAACGCCTTGATCTCGGCATCGGCCTCCGCCACCTCGAGCGGGAATGCGATCAGCGCCTCGGCATTATTGCGAACGTCGTCGGCGCATGAGGGACGGGCCCGCGAAAGGCGCTGCTCGGCTTCCAGGACCACGCCTCCGATCAGACAGGAGATCAGTTCGCGCACCAGTTCAGCGCCACGCCTGCTTTCGTCGAGAGCCGGATAGAGCGCATCGATTTCGCCGATGATTTGCGCGACGAGCGGGATGGCCTTGAGATCGTCCACCCGAAACAGTCCGGCACGCAGGCCGTCGTCGATGTCGTGGGCGTCATAGGCTATGTCGTCCGAGATGGCTGCGACCTGCGCCTCGAGCGACGCAAAACTCCAAAGCCCGAGGTCATAGGTCCTGACAAAATCGGAAATGCCTGGGGGAACGCCGCGCTCGCGATAGCGTCCAATGGCGACGCCGTCACGCGCAGTCAACGGGCCGTTGTGCTTGACGATGCCTTCGAGCGATTCCCAGGTCAGGTTGAGACCGTCGAATTCGGGATAGCGATGCTCGAGCGAGGTGACCACACGCAAGGTGTGTGCGTTGTGATCAAACCCGCCATGGGCCTGCAGGCAGGCATCGAGCGCCTGTTCGCCCGCATGTCCGAACGGGGGATGGCCGAGGTCGTGGGCGAGCGCCAGGGTTTCGGTCAAATCCTCGTCCAGTCCAAGCTGGCGGGCAAGGGCCCGCGCGATCTGCGCAACCTCCAGCGAATGGGTAAGCCGGGTACGGTAATGATCTCCCTCGTGGAACACGAAGACCTGTGTCTTATGCTTCAGGCGGCGGAATGCCGTGGAATGAATGACCCGGTCGCAGTCGCGCCTGAACGGGCTGCGGGTCCTGCTTGGCGGCTCCGCGAATTCCCGCCCCCGGCTGCGGTCGGGATCGCAGGCATAGACCGAGCGAGGGGCTGCCATTCCAACCGACACGGGGTATTCATCTCCTAAAGGTTTGATTCTGCTGCCCGACGCACTTAAGTATGCTTTGTGCGGGATACCAGATAAATTGGTTTGAACGTCCCGCATTCGGAGACCTGAATCCATGACCACAGCCGTCACCATCAGCGAGCGGGCAGCCCGCCGCATTGGCGAAATCCTCAAGAACGAGGGCGGCGGCGCGATGCTGCGGATCAGCGTCGAGGGCGGCGGCTGTTCCGGTTTCCAGTACAAGTTCGACGTCGAGCGCGCCCAGGCTGCCGATGATCTGGTGATTGCCCGTGACAGCGCGGTCGTGCTGGTCGATCCCGCCTCGGTCCCGTTTCTCGCAGGTTCGGAGGTCGATTTCGTCGATGACCTGATCGGGGCGTCGTTTCGGGTCGTCAATCCGAACGCGACGGCGTCCTGCGGCTGCGGCACCAGTTTCTCGATCTGAAAGCTGGATTTTCCCCAGATGCGCATCGCGACCTGGAACGTCAATTCGATCCGACAGCGGATCGAGAATCTGATGACATGGCTGAAGGACTGCGGACCCGACATCGTCTGTCTGCAGGAGATCAAATGCACCGACGAGGCATTCCCGCGGTTCGAAATCGAATCTCTCGGCTATAACGTCGTCACCCACGGGCAAAAGACCTTCAACGGCGTCGCACTGCTGTCCAGGCTTCCGTTCGACGAGACCAAGTCCGGGCTCGCTGGCGACGACGAAGATACCCATGCGCGTTTTCTCGAAGGCGTGGTTACGCTCAAGCGCGGCGTGCTTCGCGTCGCCTGCCTGTATCTGCCCAATGGCAATCCGCCCGATACCGATAAATACCCCTACAAGCTCAAATGGATGTCGCGACTTCTTGAGTACTCGAGCCAGCGACTCAAGGCAGAAGAACCGCTGGTATTGGCAGGTGACTTCAACGTGATCCCGTCTGCGGGCGACGTCCATAATCCAGCGGCATGGGTCAATGACGCGCTGTTTCGAACCACCACGCGCGAGAGCTTTCAATCGCTGCTGGGTCTCGGCCTGACGGACGCGTTGCGCGCGGTCACCGATGCCCCGGGCCAATACACGTTCTGGGATTATCAAGCCGGCGCCTGGCAGAAGAACCAGGGCTTGCGCATCGATCATCTGCTGCTGTCGCCGCAAGCAAGCGACCGTCTCCTCGATGCCGGCATTGATAGCTACGTGCGTGCCTGGGAAAAACCGTCGGACCACGTCCCGGTCTGGATCGATCTCGATCTCGAGGCGGCGTAAGCACGCTCGGCCGGCCCCCTGCTGCGCATCGCCAAGGATCAGTCCTTGCGGCCTTGCACCCAATGCTCGAGCATTTGCAGCGCCGTCGCGCGGTCGTCGTCGGACGCTTTCGCAATTGCCTTGTTGTAGCTGTCCCTGATCCAGGCCTCATCGGGCGCTGCGCTGTCGCGCGCCAGCGTCAGCCACATCAGGCCGCGCGCGGCCTGACGCGGCAACTGCTCACCGTTGAACAGCATCTGACCGAGCAGGGCTTGCGCCTGGTGCTGGCCCTTCTGGGCGGCCAGACCAAGCCAGCGCGCGCCGTAGCGGAAGTCGTCACGCGACGCACTCGCGCTCTTCAGATAGAGCCGGGCAAGGTCATACTGGGCGTCGGCGTTTCCGAAATAGGAGGCGGCGTAGGAGAACATCTCCCGCGCCCGCTCGGGATCGGCCTTGACCTTCGAGTTCGGGATGCCGTTGAGGTAATATCGTCCCAGCGCGACGAAGGCGTTGGCCACGATCGTAGCTTGCGGCGCCGAGGGGCTGTCTTCGGCATGGGCGTTGGCGATGCGGCTGAAATATTCGAACGCGCGCAGATCGTCCTGGGCGACGCCGTCCCCGTCCGCATACATCCGACCCAATTTCCACTGCGCGATCGGATGGCCGCCTTCGGCGGCATATTGCAGGGAGGTGAGCGAGGAATCCGGAGTTGACGGCGGAATCGCCTTTTTCAATGCGGCAGCCGCCCCAGGCTGGCCCGAGACCACCGGAATGGTCGCGTCCTGATTTACCGGCGCTCCGTCGAAGGCAAATCCCTCCGTCGCCACCGGCATG
>Ga0210408_10005098_pt1 | contig 11573 bp, 11 predicted proteins | sample IncBWH4MmetaG_FD_155471 | JGI IMG/M metagenome (GOLD analysis project Ga0210408, IMG submission 155471) | Forest soil microbial communities from Barre Woods Harvard Forest LTER site, Petersham, Massachusetts, United States - Inc-BW-H-4-M | ecosystem: Environmental > Terrestrial > Soil >... | reverse complement strand
ATCGACGGCCCGGTTTGGCACCTCGATGTCGGCTCGTCGCATCCTGGGGGTGGAGTTGCTCCCAAGGGTTGGGCTGTTCGCCCATTAAAGCGGTACGCGAGCTGGGTTCAGAACGTCGTGAGACAGTTCGGTCCCTATCTGCCGTGGGCGTTGGAGAGTTGAGAGGATTTGTCCCTAGTACGAGAGGACCGGGATGAACGCACCTCTGGTGTATCTGTTGTCCTGCCAAGGGCATTGCAGGCTAGCTACGTGTGGATCGGATAACCGCTGAAAGCATCTAAGCGGGAAGCCGGCCTCAAGATGAACTCTCCCATCCCCTAGAGGGAGTAAGACCCCTGGTAGACCACCAGGTTGATAGGCCGGATCTGGAAGGACGGTAACGTCCGCAGGAGACCGGTACTAATGGGTCGAGGGCTTGACGGATTTTTGTGATACCCGCTGTGGCGCTGTGCAGTTTTGAAGGACCGGGAGAGGCGAGGTCTCTCGCTTTTTTCCGGTGGCTATTGCGAGGGGGAAACACCTCTTCCCATTCCGAACAGAGCAGTTAAGCCCCTCAGCGCCGATGGTACTTGGCCCGCAAGGGCCTGGGAGAGTAGGACGCCGCCGGTTTCTTTGAAGACGCGGGCCGCCCCGGGGCGGCCCGTCGTCGTTGCAGACCCCTCTGGTTGCAGCGGCTTTGGGCAGCCGCGGCTTGCGGGGGCCCGCCCGCGGCTCTCAGTCGGGGAGGACCACGCTCCCGTCCTCGGCGATCGTCCAGTTGGGATTGTGGGCGACCTCCCATGGATAGCCGTCGAGATCCACGAAGACGCCCGAGTAGCCGCCCCAGAACGTCTCACCGGCCTCGCGGGTGATCGCAGCGCCCGCCGTCCTTGCCTCGGCGATGACCGTGTCGACCTCCTCAGGCGACCGCGCGTTGTACGCCAGAGTGACGCCGCCATAGCCGCTCCCCTGCACGACGCCGCTGTCCTCGGCGAGCCTGTCCCTGTCCCAGAGGGCGAACACCATCCCGCCCGATTGAAAGAAGACGACTTCGAGCTCCGCTGGCGTCGAGCTCCTCCAGCCGAGCGCTTCATAGAAGGCGCGCGCACGCTCCAGATCGGCCACGCCGAGCGTTATGAGGCTGAGTCGCTGCTCCATCTCGTCAACTCCTTCCCGCCACATGGCTCCACGAGCCTCGCAGGCTAACGGTCGGGCTGGCGCGAGCGCGACTGCTCGCGAGGCCGCGAACCCCGGTGCCGCCCGCCCGGAACCGAGGACTCAGGACGTCGAATGGGGGAGACGCAGACCTGCGGCGCCGTCGCCGGTTGGCCCGGGCGTCGCGCTGCGCAGCGCCCGCGCAGCGGCGCCCGATGCGGGTGTATGGCCTGACTGGGCTCGTCCTGGCCGACCTCCCAGTCGACGTCGTGGCCGTCCTCGAGCAGCAGGAACGAGCGCGTCAGGCGAAGCGCATCGAGCGCCCGCTGGGCAAGCGTTGATGTTCGCGATGACGGGAACATGTGTTCGTAAGATATGAGCGCCGCCGGATGGATCGAAGGCGAACGTGTGTGCGCACGGCACCGATTTGGGAAGAAATGGCTTGGCCATGCGGATTTACAGGGTCAGGTCTGCAACAGAAGTTGCAGGAGCGCCGGTCTCGGCAGCGCCCGCAACCTCTTGTCAAGACCATGCAGGGGCACGGCCCGGCGGCTCGAACTCCAGCAGAGATGGCTGTTACGCTTCGGACCAGGCGCCACACCGGCACTCCTTTCTGGGGCCGACGGCCCCGCGCACCGCTCATGGAGAAGTTCGTCATCGAAGGAGGCGTCCCGTTGTCCGGCACCATGGTGCCGGCGGGCAACAAGAACGCGGCCCTTCCCATCCTCGCAAGCGCCCTCCTGACCGAGGACGAGGTGACCGTGGCCAACGTGCCGCGCATCCGCGACGTCGAGGCGATGCTCGAGATCCTCAGCGCGATCGGCGTCCAGGTGACCTGGCGCGGGCCCAACGAGGTAACCCTCTGCGCCGCAGCCGTGCACGCCGTCGAGATCGACCGCGAACTGGCCGAACTGATTCGGGCCTCCTTCCTGCTTGCCGGTCCCCTGCTCGCACGCTTCCGGCGCGCCGTGATGCCACCTCCGGGCGGCGACGTCATCGGCCGCCGTCGGCTCGACCCGCACCTCGACGCCTTCCGTGCCATGGGCGCCACCAGCGACTGCGGACGCGAGATCGTGCTCACAGCGCCGCACGGCCTACGGGCGACGGATGTGTTCATGGACGAGCCGTCCGTGATGGCGACCGAGAACGCGCTGATGGCGGCCTCGCTGACCCCAGGCACCACGGTCATCGGCAACGCCGCCTGCGAGCCCCACGTGCAGGACCTTGCGCGCATGCTCGTGAAGATGGGCGCAGACATCCAGGGCATCGGCTCGAACCTGGTCACCGTCAACGGCGCCGAGCAGCTGCACGGCTGCACGCACGAGATCGCCCCCGACCACATCGAGATCGGCAGCTTCATGGCGCTCGCCGGCGTCACCGGGGGAGAACTGCGCATCAAGGACACCGTTCCCGGCGACCTGCGCATGATCCGCCTCGTGCTCGAACGCATCGGCCTGCGCTCGGAGCTCCTGGACAACGACGTACTCGTGCCAGGCGGCCAGCGGCTCGTCGCCCAGGCCGATGTCGGCGACTACAAGAGCAAGGTGCAAGATGGCCCCTGGCCCGCCTTTCCGGCGGACCTCACTTCGATCGCCGTTGCTCTCGCCACCCAGGCCGAGGGTTCGATCCTCGTCCACGAGTGGATGTTCGAGAACAGGCTGATCTTCACCGACAAGCTGATCCTGATGGGAGCCGACATCGTGATGTGCGACCCGCATAGGGCGATCGTCACCGGCCCGCGGCGGCTGCGCGGCGAGCGCGTCGAGTCGCCCGACATTCGCGCCGGAATGGCCATGCTGCTCGCGGCGCTCTGCGCCGAGGGTCGCAGCGAGATCGGCAACATCCGTCAGATAGACCGTGGCTACGAGCGCATCGACGAGCGCCTGCGCGAGCTCGGCGCGCGTATCGAGCGCGTGGCCACGGAGCCCGTTCACGCGTAACCCCGGGGTCGTAAGTAACCTCGGGGTGGTAATGATCCACCCCATCCCCAGCGGCACGCGTGACGTGCTTCCCGAAGAGACGCGCGAGGTGCGCGCGATCACAGACACGCTGCGCAGCGTCTTCGAGCGCCACGGCTACGGAGAGATCTACACGCCCGCGCTCGAGTACGAGTCGGTGCTCGCCCGCGCCGACATGGCCGAAGCCAAGCCCGCTTACCGCGTATTCGACGAGTCGGGGGCGGTGCTGGCGCTGCGCTCGGACATGACCGTTCCGATCGCCCGCGTAGTCGCAACCCGCTACGGCTCGAGCGAGCCGCCGATGCGCTTCTGCTACTTCGCTCACTGCTACCGGGGCGTTCGCCCCCAGCGCGGACAGCCGCGCGAGCTGCTTCAGGCCGGAATCGAGCTGATCGGGTCGCCCGCGCCGGAGGGCACCGCCGAGGTTCTCACCGTGCTCTGCCGCTCGCTCGACGCCGTCGGCCTGAAGGACTATCGCGTCGGCGTCGGCGACGCCTCGCTGTTCCCGGCGCTCATGGCCAGCCTGCAGGTGCCCGAGGAGGCCCGCGCCGCGCTGCTCGAAGCCCTCGTCCTGCGCGACTTCGTGGGACTCGAGCACGCGCTCGCCGAAGCCGGGCTCTCGTCCGACGCGGCCGGCCTGCTGCTCGAGGTACCCCAGCGACGCGGCGGGCCTGAGGTCCTCTCAGACATGCCCGCGCCAGCGCAGGATGCCGTCACCGGACTGCAGCGTGTTCACGATCTGCTCGAGCCCACCGTCGCCGAGCGCGTGATCTTCGACCTCGGGCTCGTGCGCAATATCGGCTACTACACGGGCGCCGTGTTCGACGTCTATGACCCGGCCCTCGGAGCCCCGATCGGCGGCGGCGGTCGCTACGACGAGCTGCTGGGGCGTTTCGGCCGCTCGCTGCCGGCTGTCGGCTTCGCGCTGGGCGTCGACCGCCTGCACATAGCCCTCGCCGGCGAGGAGCGCGGTACGGGCGCCCTGCTGGCACGGCCCGACGGCGATGGCTCCGGCAGCGCCGGAGCCCCCGTACTCGAGCCGCCGTCGAGCCCCGACGGACGAGCGAGTGGCGCCGGCGAGCAGACCCCCGCCGGGAGCGGACCCCCGCGGTGAGGCCGATGAACGGCCTCACGATCGCCGTACCCCGCGGCGCCCTCTTCGAGGACACCGTCGATCTGTTGACCGTCCTCGGGCTCGACACCGAGGAGCTCCGCGCGAACGACCGCAAGCTGCTGTTCGAGGACATCGGCGTGATCACGATGCGCCCCTCCGACGTGCCCACGTACGTCGAGGCGGGCGCAGCGGACCTCGGCGTGACCGGCAAGGACGTGCTGCTCGAGCAGGCGGCCCAGCGGCCGGGCGAGGTCGAGCGCGACATCTACGAGCTCCTCGACCTCGGCTACGGGCGCTGCACGATGGTGCTCGCAAGCAAGGCCGGCCCCGATCCGGCGCTCGAGGCGCTGCGCCGCCTCGGGGTCATGCGCGTCGCCACCAAGTATCCCCGCATCGCCGCCCGCCACCTTGAGGAAACGGGCCGGCAGGCCGAGATCGTCGAGGTCAAGGGCTCGGTCGAGCTCGCGCCGCTGACGGGCGTCGTCGAGGCGATCGTGGACCTGACCGCGACCGGAAACACGCTGGCGGAGAACAACCTCGTCGTACGCGAGGAGATCGTCGTGTGCACGGCGAGGCTGATCGCAAACCCCGTCGCCCACAAGTTGAAGGCGGCGGCGATCGACGATCTGCTCGAGCGCGTGCGCGGCCTGCCCGCCGCACCCCTGGCCTGAGATGCGGCTCAGCCGTCTGGACGCCGATGAGGTGACGCGGCTCGGGGGCCCCGATGGGGCGAGTGCCCACCTGCGCACGCTGATCCCGCAGGCGGCCTCCGTGCGGGCGCAGGTCGGCGAGATCATCGCTCGCGTGCGCGCCGAGGGCGACGCGGCGGTGATCGACTACACGCGGCTCCTCGACACCGCGGGTGAGGAGCCGGCACCGCTGCTCGTACGCCAAGACGAGCTCGACGACGCGATCCGCCAGCTCCCGCTCGAGCTCGTCGCCGGGCTGCAGGTCGCGATCAAAAACGTCGCGTTCGTGGCGAGCGCGGGCGTGAATGAGGACATCGGCGTCGAGCTATCCCAGGGGCAGCGCATCGTCCTTCGCGAGGTGCCCGTCGCGTCCGCCGCTATCTACGTGCCAGGCGGGCGCGCCCCCTATGCGAGCACCGTCGTGATGGGCATCGTGACCGCCCGCAGCGCCGGCGTGCTCGACGTGTGCGTCTGTGCCCCACCCGGCCCCGACGGCCAGATCGACCCCGTGATCCTCGGCACCTGCCGCCTCTGCGGCGTCGAACGCGTGTATCGGATGGGAGGAGCACAAGCGATCGCCGCGCTCGCGTGTGGGACGGAAAGCGTGTCGCGGGTGGATGTGATCGTCGGCCCGGGCAACCTCTACGTGCAGGAGGCCAAGCAGCAGCTCTCGGCCAACGTCGGCATCGACGGCTTTGCGGGGCCCAGCGACCTGCTCGTGCTGCTTGCCGCGGATGCGCAGGAGGACGAGCTGCGCCTCGCAGCGCTCGACATGCTCGCCCAGGGAGAGCACGGTGACGGCACCATTGTCGTCGCGGCCACCCCGGCCGCGGCCGTGGCCGATGCGCTCGCGGCGACGCTCGAGGATCTCGTCGTCGAGCGCCCGACGGTCGGAGAGGCGGCGTTCGCGATCGTGCACGTCCGCGACGCGCGCCAGGCCCTCGAGCTCGCGAACGCCTTCGCCCCCGAGCACCTGCAGCTGATGGGAGCCGAGATGGAGGGGCTCGCTCCGCTGGTCCGCTCAGCGGGCTGCGTCTTCGTCGGGGTCCAGAGCGCGACCGCGTTCGGCGACTACGTGGCGGGGTCCAACCACGTGCTGCCGACGGGCGGCTCGGCCCGCTTCGCCTCGATGCTCTCGCCGCGCCATTTCCGCCGCCGGATGGGCGAGGTGCGCGTGCAGCGGGCCGCGGGCAAGCTGGCTGCGGCCGGTGCGCCGATCGCCCGCGCGGAGGGCTTCGACGTGCACGCCGAGTCGATGGAGGCGCGCGTGCGGGAGAATCCCAGCGGATGACTCGCACAGCCACGATCGAACGCAGGACCGGCGAGACGGACGTCCGTCTCGCGCTGACCCTCGAAGGAGCGGGTATCGGCGCACGCGAGACCGGCGTCGGTTTCCTCGACCACATGCTCGACCTCCTCGCTCGTCATGGGCGCATCGACCTCGACCTGGAGGTCGTCGGCGATCTCGAGACCGGCGCCCACCACACGGTCGAGGACACCGCGATCGTGCTCGGGCAGGCGCTCGACGCGGCGCTCGGCGAGCGGGCCGGGATCGCCCGCTACGGGTCGGCCACCGTGCCCATGGACGAGGCGCGGGCGAGCTGCGCGATCGACATCTCGGGACGACCCTTCACATTGTTCGAAGCGGACCTTCCGGCGGGATCGACAGGTGGCTTCGAGCACGAGCTGACGGAGGAGTTCTTCCGCGCGCTCGCCAACGCCGCCAAGCTGACGCTGCACCTGCGCGTCGAAGCGGGCACCAACGCCCACCACATGATCGAGGCCGCTTTCAAGGCCTTCGCGCGCGCACTGCGCGAGGCTGCGGCGATCGATCCGACCGAGACCGGCGTGCCATCCACCAAGGGAACGCTGACGGCATGACGCCGCTCGTCGAGGAGCCCGTCGAGATCGTCGTCGTCGACTACGGCATGGGCAACCGCCGCTCGGTCGAGAAGGCGCTCGAGCACGTCGGCGCGACGGCGATCGTGAGCAGCGAGCCGGCGGCGCTGCGTGCGGCCGCCGGTCTCGTGGTTCCGGGTGTCGGCGCCTTCCCGCGAGCGATGGAGCGGCTACGCGAGCTCGGGCTCGACGAGCTGCTGCGCGAACAATTGGCCGAGGGCACGCCCGTGCTCGGGATCTGCCTAGGGATGCAGCTCGCCTTCGAGCGCTCGAGCGAGCAGGGAGGCAGCGAGGGCCTCGGCGTCCTCGCCGGCGAGGTCCACCTGCTCGACGCGCAAGGCCTGAAGCTGCCGCACATAGGCTGGAGCGAGGTCCGCTTCGCGAACCCCGGATCGCGACTGCTCGCCGGGCTGCCGGCCCGCTGCGCCTTCTACCACGTGCACTCCTTCGCGCCCGTCCCCGCCGACCCGGAGGACGTGCTGGGCATCGCCGAGTACGGGTCCCCGTTCGCGACCGCCGTCGAACGCGGAAGCTTCTACGGCGTCCAGTTCCACCCGGAGAAGTCCTCGGCCGCCGGCTTGCGGTTGCTCGCCAACTTTGCTCGCATCTGCATCGCAGCCGCAGACAGGCCTGCGGCCGGTGCGCCCCCGCTCGCCCGGTGATCCTCTATCCGGCGATCGACATACTCGGCGGCAACGCCGTGCGCCTCGAGCGCGGGGATTTCGACGCGAAGAAGGTCTATGACGAGGACCCGCTCTCGGCGGCGAGGGTCTGGGTCGACGCCGGAGCCCGCTTCCTGCACGTCGTCGACCTGGACGGGGCGAAGAGCGGCGAGCCGGCGAACCTCGATCAGCTGCGGCGAATCGCCTCGCTGGGCGTCCCCGTTCAGTACGGCGGCGGCCTGCGCACGATCGACGCGTTCGAGCAGGCACTCGAGGCCGGAGCCGCCCGCGCGATCCTGGGTACCGCTGCGTTGACCGACCCCGAGCTGCTCGAGCAGGCGCTCGAGCGGCACGGAGCCGAGCGCGTCGTCGTGTCGGTTGACGTGCGCGGCGGCGAGGTCGCGATCGATGGCTGGACGAAGACGGCTGACGTCGGCGCCCGAGAGATGTTCGCCAGCTTGATCGAACGCGGGGTGAGGGAGCTCGCCTACACGAACGTCGACCGCGACGGGATGCTCGGGGGCCTCGACTTCGAGGAGTTGATCTCCGTCGCGAAGGCGGCGCAGCGCGGCCGTCTGATCTACTCGGGGGGCATCGGCGAGCTCGCGGATCTCGAGCGGCTGGCGGCGCTCCGCGAGGAAGCGCGGCTCGAGAACCTCACCGGCGTGATCGTCGGCAAGGCGCTGTATGAGGGGCGCTTCACGATCGCCCAAGCGAACGGGGCGCTCGCGTAGCTACGGTGAGCAGGTGCACTACAAGCGCGTGATCCCCTGCCTCGACGTCGACGCGGGCCGCGTCGTCAAGGGCGTCGAATTCCTCGACATCCGCGACGCCGGCGACCCGGTGGAGCTCGCGGCGCACTACGACCGCGAGGGTGCGGACGAGCTCGTGTTCCTCGACATAACGGCCACGCATGAGCGGCGTGAGACGATCGCGAAGCTCGCGCGGAGCACGGCCGACGACGTCTTCGTCCCCTTCACCATCGGCGGCGGGATCCGCTCCGTCGCAGACGCCCAGGCGGTGCTCGACGCGGGCGCCGACAAGGTGTCGGTCAACTCGGCGGCGCTCGAGCGCCCGCAGCTGATCAACGAGCTCGCCGAGGTCTTCGGCGCCCAGTGCGTCGTGCTCGCGATCGACGCGAAGTCGCGGCAGATCGAGCCCGGCGACGGCGAGCCCGCGTGGGAGGCCTTCGTGGCCGGCGGGCGCACGCCGACGGGACGCGACGTGGTCGCATGGGCGCGCGAGGGAGTCGAGCGCGGAGCGGGGGAGATCCTGCTCACGAGCATGGACCGCGATGGGACCAGCGACGGCTATGACCTGCTGTTGACCGAAGCCGTGAGCAGCGCCGTCACGGTGCCGGTGATCGCCTCCGGGGGAGCCGGCGAGCTGGAGCACCTGACGCAGGCCCTAAACGCCGGCGCCGACGCCGTCCTGTGCGCCTCCATATTCCACTACGGCCGACACACGATCGCCGAGGCAAAGGCTCATCTCGCCGCGGCCGGGATCGCCGTGCGCGAGGGCTGATGAAGACTGCGGGGCGTGCGTGAGCGGCGAAGGTCCGGCAGACCTCACCGCCGGCGCCGGGCCGGTTCTGGAGGCGCTCGAGGAGCTGCCCGGGGGCGCCGCGCTGCTCGAGCTCGCGCAGTTGCGCGACGACGTCGCGCTCGTGGGCGGCGCGGCGCGCGACCTGCTTCTGGGCCATGGCCCGCGCGAGCTCGACGTCGTCGTCGACGGCGGCGCGGCGGACTTCGCCCGCAAGCTCGCGTCGCTGATCGCCACGACGCCGGGCCGCCATACGCCGAGGCCCACGGTGACGGTCCACGACCGATTCGGTACGGCCGCCATCGATTGGGAGACCGGAAGGGTCGACATCGCCGAGCGTCGCGCCGAGTCCTATCAGACACCCGGAGCGCTGCCTGACGTGCGATCGGGCACCGTCGAGGAGGACCTTCGCCGCCGGGACTTCACCGTGAACGCGATCGCGGCGCCCTTGGCGCCGCCTCTCAGGGGGACGCTTCAGGCCGCGCCCCACGCCTTCGAGGACCTCGCCGCCGGTCGTCTGCGGGTGCTGCACGATGAAAGCTTCCTCGAGGACCCTACGCGGCTGCTGCGCCTCGCGCGCTATACCGCGCGGCTCGGTTTCCGCGCGGAGGAGCGCACCGCCGAGCTGGCGAGCGAGGCTCTCGCCGGCCGCGCCCTTGACAACGTCTCTCGTGCACGCATCGGCGCCGAGCTGCGCCTCGCGCTGGCGGAAGACGATCCGCTGCAGCCGCTGTCGGCGATGGACGACCTCGGCATCCTCCAGGCGATCGAATCGTGGCTTCGCTTCGACGCGGGGGTGGCGCGGCGGGCGCTATCGCTCCTCCCGCGCGACGAGCGTCCGGACCTGATGCTGCTCGCGGAGCTGATGCTCGCGCCGCCGCAGGAAGATCTCCACGAACGCGAGCGCGCGATGTTCGAGCTCCTCGACGAGCTCGAGTTCACCTCCGCCGACCGCGACCGGGCGATCAGGACGGCGCTCGCGGCGCCGTCGCTCGTGAGCACCCTGCGCGCGGCCGGCCTGCCGTCGGAGCTTCACGAGGCGCTTGCCTCGCGCACGCCCGAGGCCGTCGCGCTCGCGGGCGCCCTCGCAGGCGCAGATCCGCCCGACAGTGCCGCCGCCGCGGCTCGTCGCTGGCTGCAGACGCTGCGCCATGTGCACCTCTCGATCACGGGCGACGATCTGCTGCTCGCCGGCATTCCCGCCGGCCCGCAGATCGGGCAGCGCCTGACCGCCGCGCTTCACCGCAAGCTCGATGGCGATCTCGACGAGGGACGCGACGCGGAGCTGAAGGCGGCGCTCGAGGCAGGCGAATGATCTCCGCCGAGCTGTCGGTCGAGCTCCCTGGGGGGGGACGTGCCCTGTTCACGCAGCGCTTGCACGGCAACCTCTCGAGCGTCGCCGGGGATGGCGCCGAGAACTCGCAGGAGGCGCGCCAGCGCCTGCGCGCGGGCATCGGCGTGCAGACGCTCGTGCGCGGCTACCAAGTTCACGGAACGATCGTCGAGCGGGTCGATGCCGTTCCCGCGCGTGGCGCGTCGTGCCGGCACTCGGACGGTCAGGCGACGGCGCTCACGGGCGTCGCGACGATGGTGCTGACGGCTGACTGCCTGCCCGTCGCTCTGGGCAGCGTGGGCGCTGTCACGATGGTCCACGCCGGCTGGCGCGGCCTCGCGGCCGGAGTGCTTGAGAACGGCGTGGATGCGACGCGGGCACTCGGAGACGACGAGGAGATCGTGGCTGCGATCGGCCCCGGCGCGGGCGTGTGCTGCTACGAGGTTGGCCCCGAGGTCCATGCGATCTTCGGCGAGGCGCATCGTGACGGCGCGCGGATCGACCTGCGCGCGATCGCCCGCGAACGGCTGCTCGCCGCGGGAGTCGCGCGGGTGCGCGAAGTGCCCGCGTGCACGATCTGCGACGAGCGCTTCTTCTCGCACAGGCGAGAAGGCGCACGCGCCGGGCGCCAGGCTGGGGTGGCGTGGCGCAGCTGATCTCCAACCTGAGCGTCGAGCGCGTCCGCGAGAACCTCGAGCGCATTCGCGACGAGCTCACGCTCGCTGCGGCCCGCGCCCCGTCCCCTCCAGCGGGCCTGCGCCGGCCACCTGTCGAGGTGCTGGCCGCCGTCAAGTACCTCGCCTCAGCCGAGCTTCCGACGCTAGCCGAGGCGGGCATCCGCGTCGTCGGCGAGAACCGAGCACAGGATCTCCAGGGCAAGGTCGCCGAGCACGGGGAGCTCTTCGAGTGGGACTTCATCGGTCAGCTGCAGAGCGGGCGCGTGCGGCTGATCGTGCCGCACGTGCGGCTGATCCACTCCGTCGCCTCGGACTCGGCGCTGGCGGAGCTGGAGAGCCGGCGTGAGCTCGCGCGCCCCGGGCTGCGCATCCTGGTCGAGGTGAACGTCGCTGGCCAGGAGGGAAAGGCGGGCGTCGCGCCGAGCGAGCTCGATGCGTTCATCGAGCGCTCCCCGATGCCCGTGGCCGGACTCATGACGATGCCGCCGCTCGTCGAGGATCCCGAGCGCAACCGCCGCTGGTTCGTCGCCCTGCGCGGGCTCGCCGACGAGCGCGGGCTCGAGCA
>Ga0210408_10005097_pt1 | contig 11575 bp, 4 predicted proteins | sample IncBWH4MmetaG_FD_155471 | JGI IMG/M metagenome (GOLD analysis project Ga0210408, IMG submission 155471) | Forest soil microbial communities from Barre Woods Harvard Forest LTER site, Petersham, Massachusetts, United States - Inc-BW-H-4-M | ecosystem: Environmental > Terrestrial > Soil >... | reverse complement strand
CTCATGGCCTCCAGCGCATTAATGATCAAGTTGAGGATCACTTGTTCCAATTCGACCCGATCCGCTTCGATCGGAGGTAATCCGTCGGTAAGTTCCATCCGCACGGAGACGTTGTTCTTCACCGCTTCGCTATGGGTCAGCTCGATCACCTCGCGAATCGCGGCGTTGACCTGCAATCTCTCCTTCCGCGGCGGCGCTTTCTTGACGAGATCACGGATTCTCCCAACGATCTCGCCGGCGCGGCCGCCACCCCTCGTGATAGCCTCGAGGATTTGCCGTACTTCGTCGAGATCGACGGGTTGCTCTTCGAGGAAGCGCAAGCCGGCCTGGGAGTTGGTGACAACGGCCGTGATCGGCTGGTTGACCTCATGGGCAATCGAGGCCGTGAGCTGCCCCATGGTGGCAAGCCGGTTGGCGTGCGCCAGCTCCGTCTGCACCTCGCGGTAGCGACGCTCGCTCTCGCGAGCTTCTGCTTCCGCCCGCTTGCGCTCCGTCAAATCAAGCACGAAAGCCACGCCCTCGTTCCCGCCTTCCTCAAAACGAGCTCCGCCAACCATCACGGGCACGCGGCTGCCGTCTTTCCGGAAGTACTCCTTCTCGAATGGTTGGGCGCTGCCGGTCCTCTCCAGGTCGATCAGGGCGCGCGCGTCGAGGTGCGACCATTCGGACGGAGTCAGTTCCGTCCAGCGCATGCGTCCCGCGGCGAGATCGCTGCGGTCGTATCCGACGATGCGAAGAAAGGCGTCATTGGCGTCGAGTATCCGACCCTCGAAATCAAAGATACAGATGCCGATGATATCGGAATCCACCAAGCGTCGAATCCTTGCTTCGCGTTCTGCGAGATCGCGGTAGAGACGGCTATTTTCCAGCGAGATCGCGGCCTGCGAGGCAAGCAGTTTCAAGACGGACATTCGCGCCGGCGTGAAGACAAACGGACTGAGGTTGTTCTCAAAGTAAAGCGCGCCGATGAGCTTTGCCTGGGTGATCAAGGGCAGGCAGAGAATTGAGCGAGCGTGCTGCTGACGGATATAGGGATCCGCCGAAAACGCGTTCTGGGCGGACGCATCGTCGAGAATCACTCTCTCGCGGGTGCGCACGACATACTGGACGATCGAGGCCGGGAGCGCGGTCGCGGACGAGCGCTCGTCCCGCAGCTCCACGACGACGGCGTCGCCCCTCGTCGTAGCTTCTGCCTCGGTCCGCTGCTCCTTCCCACGCGAAAGGATCAACAGCCCGCGTTCGGCACCCGCCTGCTCCAGTGCGGTGCGCATGAGGGTGTCGATCAGTTTCTCGATCACCATCTCGCTCGACAGGGCTTCCGAAACCTTGATTACGGTGGCCAGATCCAGGTGTTCGACCGGGGTTCCGATCGTGCTGGTCGGGCCGGGAACCGGCGCCTCCTGTGTGAGCTGCGGATGCAACTGATCCAGTTGACGCACCTTTCCGTCGGCACCCCAGCGGAGATAGCCATGGCGGGCGTTTTGCAGATAGAGCTGCGCGATGCGATGAAAACCGCGCGCCGCGTAGAAGCGCGCCGCCAACTCGTAGGCGAGCGCCTCGTTGTGCACAAAGTCGTTTGCCTGTGCCGAGCGGATCGCCCGTTCGTAAAGATCCATCGCATCGAGCGCGCGGCCTTCAATCCGCGCGATCTCGGCCCCGACCAGCGCGGCGCGGTTGTCGAAGTTCTCCGGACAATTCGCCGCCCAGATTTCGAGTTGCCCAAGATGGGCGGCCATGGCGCGGATATGCTGGCGTCGCTTACCGTCCGCCGCTGAATCGCCGACTGCCGCATGCGAGAGTGCACCGTAAAAGTGATATTCCGCGATCTCGAATTTTGACGGCGATGTCCACAGCAGCCGTTCCGCTTTCGCTGCAGCATCGAGCGCGGCCGCATAGTCGGCGGCAAAGTATCGCGCCTGGAGCTTGCGGATCCAGTACCAGCACTCGGCGAATGCCAAATCCGGGTTTTCCGAAAAACGGCGCTCGATGCGAGCCTCATCAAACTGTCCGTCGTCAAAGCAGCCGAATGTCGGCGTCAAGCCGCGCAACGTCCGGACCAGACTGAGCTGCGGCGTGATCAGGTCGATGCCGAACGCGAAGCGGGCCCTCTGTGCAAACGCGAGGCCATTCTCGGCTTCGCCCTGCACCTCGGCCAACGGGTCGCCTGCCGCCAGCAGGTTGGTATTGAGCTGGTTGCCGCAGTAGGACGCATAAGTAAGATCGCCGTCCTTGTTGGCAGCCTCGAAGGCGCGGCGTACCAGATCGCGGCCGGTCCGGACGTGTTTCGTCCAGGGCAGGACAAAATTTCCGAAACACATGTAGCTCCTGGCCGGGAGCCGCTTCAGTCCGCGATGTTCGATCAGGTCATAGCCCAGTTGGCCGAAACGAAATCCATCCTTGTAGTTGCCGAAGTGCGGCCCGGCAATGACGCCAAGCCATACGTAGGCGAAGCATGAACGATCGCTGTTGCCGTGTTCGAGACTCAGGTTGACCATCCGACAGGTAGATAAGGAAAGCAGATTCGCGTCCGTGTATTCGAAAGGCGCGGCGAGCTTGGTCAGAACATCCAATGTGGCGAGAGAGGCCGGATCGTGCATCAATGGCAAGTCGATGAGCGCCTCGATTGGGCGGCCGGCGAGATTTGACCAGATCCTCTCATATTCGTGCCGCACTTCCTGTTCAGTCGGATGGGGTGACCACTCGATGCCCAGATGTCGCAGGTAGTCGAGGCCGACGGCGACCGCGGCGCTGCTTTGATCGAGGGTCACGTAGAGGTCCACGCGCAAACACGCGACGCCGGCCCTTTCGACGGTACTCGCCGCCGCCGTCGACAAGGTTGCCAAACGCCGTTCCGCATCCGGCAGGGCGCCGATCAGGAACTCGCATTCAGCCCGATTGATTTCCAGGGAGAACGCCAGTTCATGCCGGCGCTCCCATGAGTCGTCCGCCAGCAGCGCCGCGCCGGTGACGAGATAGGTGAGGGCCGAGCTATAGGCCGTAGATGCCTTGGCGCGCTGGCCCGCGATCAGATTGAGCTCGGCAAGGTCCTCCCGCTCCTCGCGCGAGGTAATAAGGGCGGCGCCGCGGTTGAGCTGATTGACGATCTCGAAGATCGTTTCCTGCCGCTGCTCCGGAGGTGTTTGGGCCAGGAGAAGACGGCCGATCAGCAGATGGGCCTCGAGGCGACGTTCCTCCGGGATCAGAGAATAAGCCGCCTCCTGAACCCGGTCGTGGATGAATCGGTAGGTGCCCGAGAGGCGCTCGACCAATTCCTGGCGGACCGCTTCCCACAGCGCCGCATGGACCTCTTCCTCCGACGCGTCGAGTACGATCGAGAGCATCTTAATGTGTGCGGCGTTGCCGAGACAGGCGAGCTGCTGCAATGCCGCCTGCGTTTTGGCCGGCAAGCGCGTGAGCTTGCCGACCATAAGGTCCACGACGTTGTCGGTGTAACCCTTGGCGTGAATGCGATCGAGATCCCAGTGCCACCGCGTATTGTCGGCATCGATGGCGACCAAGCCTTCCTCTCCGAGCGCGGTGAGAAACTGAATCGCGAAAAACGGATTGCCGGCCGTCTTATCATGTACCAGTCGAGCTAGCGGGGCGGCGCGCTCCGATTCGCAGCGAAGGGCATCCGCAACCAACTGCCGCAGGTCGCCGTGGCCGAGTGGCGCGAGGCGAATCTCCTCGACTTGCACTCCGGATCGGCGGATCGCGTCGAGTTTGCGCGTCAGGGGATGAGCCGCATCGACCTCGTTGTCGCGGTAGGCGCCGATCAGCATCAGGTGCCGCAGGTCCGATCGAGTCAACAGGTCCTCGAGCAAATCGAGGGTCGCCGCGTCGAGCCATTGCAGATCGTCGAGGAACAGCGCCAACGGATGCTCCGCGCGCGCGAATACGCCGATGAATCGCTGAAAAACGAGTTGGAACCGCCTTTGTGCGTCTTGCGGCGCAAGCTCCGGGACCGGCGGCTGATCTCCAATGATGAGCCTCAGTTCGGGAACGAGGTCCACCACGAGCCGCCCGTTCGGTTCCAGGGCTTCGCGCAAGGTGTCGCGCCAGCTCGTCAACTCGGCATCGCTCTTGCCGAGAAGAGGTCGCACAAGGGATTGAAATGCCTGCACCAGCGTCGAATAGGGAATATCGCGCTTGTACTGGTCGAATTTGCCGGACGCGAACAGCCCGCGCTGTGGCGCAAGCACCTTGTGCAGCTCATTGACAATCGAGGACTTGCCGATGCCGGAATAGCCGGAGACCAGCACCAACTCCGGCCGGCCGCTGGTAATGACGCGGTCAAACACGGCGACCAGATTCTCGATCTCGCGCACTCGTCCGTAGAGCTTCTCCGGGATCAGAAGCCGATCGGGCGTGTCCTGCTGGGCGAGCGGGAAGATGTCGATCCGCTGCTGAGACTCCCATGCAGCAAGGCAGCGGCGCAGGTCGCGCTCCAGGCTGGCCGCGGACTGGTAGCGTTCCTCGGCCGTCTTCGCCAGCAGCTTCATCACGATACGGGAGATCGTCGCCGGTACGTTGTCAGAACGATCCCCGGGCGGCACCGGCTTTCTGGCAATATGGCAATGGACCCACTCCATCGGATCGGACGCGGTGAACGGCAGCGAGCCGGTGAGCATTTGATACAGCGTGACACCGAGCGAATAGAGGTCGCTACGCGAGTCGATCGAGCGGTTCATCCGCCCGGTCTGTTCGGGCGCCATGTACGCCAGCGTGCCCACGATGGTCTCGGGCGGCGCGGGCGGCTGCCGCTCACGCGGCAGACGCGATGCGATCCCGAAGCCGGTAAGCCTCACCTCCGAGCCCGCCGTGTTCACGATGATATTGCCCGGCTTGATGTCCTTGTGGACGAGACCTCGCCGGTGCAGCTGGCCGAGAGCCGCAGCGATGCCGATCGCGATGGGCAAGAAGCTTCCGACGTCTGTGGGTCGGCCGAGCAGCCGCTCCAGCGGCTCGCCGCCTGGATCTTTGAGCACCAGCACGGACCGGCCACCTTCGCGGATGAGCTCCAGCGGTCGCACCGCCCACGGTTCTTCCAACTTATCCTTTAGTCCGTATTCGTGAGCGATCCGATCGAGGTTGCCGGATACCGCATGCTCCGCGGCGGGCAACACCAGCAGCACGGAGCCGGCGTTGCCATCCGCGTCCGGGCGCCATTCCCGGCAGAAGACTCGTTGGCTGTCTTGCCACAGAATGTGACGACCGTCGGCTCCCTCGATGTGGACGCGTGAGGACGGGCTCATGGACCGAACTCTGCCGGCTGGCCGTTGGCCGTTTCGCCGAAAAGGGCGCTGAGACGTTCGTCCGCCTCGGCTGGGGCCGCGGGCGCCGCGGAAACTAGCTTACCCTACAACGCGCGGCGCCCGCTTGCAGAAAATATTACCACAGTGCAGGATACCGCGCCGGGTTCGGATAGCTTCGCTACGTCGGTTTAATAACACAACCGTGCCACGATCTAAAATAAGAAGACGCGTGAACGCGAAGCGCGAACGTGGGGTGGCCTTAGTAGTGCCCGCATCGCGCTGAAAACGTCCTGCTCACCAGCGGGCGCTGGCGCAGAGCCGAATCGAGTGTGTTCCTGCGTAGACATGTGAGGTGACGCAATGAAGCGCTCCTTGCAATTCTTTGAGGAGCACCGGATCGGTCGTCGGCAATTGTTGCAAAGCGTCGCTCTCGGCGGCGCCGGGCTGGGCGCCTCTGCTTTGCTGCGCGGTCTGCCGGCTGTCGGGGCTCCGACCGGCACGCCCATTAAGATAGGCACAATTCACGACCTGACCGGCGCGTTCGCCGTCTACAATCAGGCGACCAGAGACATCGTCGAGATTGCCGTAGAGGAAATCAACGCGCGCGGCGGTGTATTGGGACGTCCCGTGGAGCTCCTGATCCGCGATTCCCAATCGTCGATCGATAAATACGCGGAATTCGCCAATGAGCTGGTGCTTGGCGAGAAAGTGGCGATGCTTGAGGGCGGCGGCAGCAGCGCGTCTCGCGAGGTTATCCGACAAGTTATCGGTCGCAATGGAGGCCCCGTCTATTTCTACCCCGCCCAGTACGAAGGAGGCGTTTGCGATAAATTTGTTTTCTGCTCCGGCGAAGTTCCAACTCAACAAATCGGGCCGGCGCTCATTCCCTACGCGATGGAGCACTTCGGCGGAGAGTTCTACACGATAGCGGCCGACTACAACTTCGGCCATATCTCCTCCGTGTGGGTAAAGAAGTTTGTCGAACAGCAGGGCGGAAGGGTTATCGCGACCGAGTTCTTCCCGCTCGACCAGACCGATTTCGGCTCCGCTATCAGTCGGATTCAGGCGGCGCGCCCGCAGGTCATCTTCTCGCTGTTGGTGGGCAATAATCACCTTGGATTCCACCGGCAGTTTGCGGCAGCCGGCCTTGTCGACAAGATCCCGATTGTTTCCCCTGTGTTCGGACAGGCCGGCGAGCTCACCTCGCTGTCGCCGCAGGAATACAAGGGTCTTGTTGTCGCCTTCGATTATTTCCCCCAGCTCGATAACCCGGCCAACAAAGCATTCCTGGATCGTGTTCGCGCCCGGCATGGCGGCAGACTGCCGTATGCCATAGGTGAATTTCCCTACAACATCTGGCTCAATATCCAACTGTGGGCGGCGGCGACGAACAAAGCTGCAAGCATCGAGAAAGACAAAGTCATCGACGCACTCGAGAGCGGCCTGCAGCTCGATGCTCCGGAGGGTCGCGTTCGCGTCGACGGCAAGACCCACCACTTGGTGCACAGCATTCATATTGCGCAAGCGAGCGAGGACCGAAGTTTCAAGATCATCAAGACGATCCCGGATGTTCAGCCCAGTTACGAGCAGTCGGTATGCGATATCATCAGCCGGCCGAGAACGCACAAACAATTCACTCCCGAGTAAACGAATGACGCCAACAGGGTCGCTGGAACAGGCGCAATGAACCCCGACGAGGTTGTCGTTATTGCGCTGACGGCTCTCTCTTCTGTTGCGTTCCTGCTGGTCACGGCGTCCGGCCTCGCGATCATCTTCGGAATCATGCGCATCATAAACATGGCACACGGCGAGTTTCTCATGCTGGGCGCCTTTACGGTTGTTCAGGTCGTGCGGTGGGGACTGAGTTTTTGGCTGGGGCTCGTCGCCGCGCCATTGGTGGTGGGGGCCGTCGGCCTGCTCGTCGAGCGGACGCTCATTCGGTTTCTCTATGGCCGACGTCTCGAGGCTATTTTGGCGACCTGGGGCGTCAGCCTGATCATTGTGCAATCCATGCAGGATCTCTACGGACCACTGACCGAGGGGATCGCGCCGCCGCTGGGCAGCGTTCGCATCGGAGGCTTTTCCATTTCCCAGTATTCCCTCGTCTTGATCGGCTTCGCCGTAGTGATGCTCATCACCATGTACTGGATTTTCATGCATACCCGTTACGGCGTCATGGCGCGGGCGGCGAGCCAGCTCCCGGAGATCGCGGCAACAATGGGAGTGCCAAGCGAGCGCATAAACATGCTGACGTTCGGTCTTGGCGCGGCAATTACCGGGCTGGGAGGGGCGATGATTGCGCCGCTCGTCGGCGTCGTGCCGACAATGGGGGCCGGGTTCATTGCGCAAGCATTCATGACTGTCGTCACCGGCGGTCCGCTTATGGTCACGGGAACACTCGCCTCGGGCGCTTTACTGGGCGCTACCAACAGTGTTGTCTCTTACTTCGCGACAGCCTTCCTCGGACAAGCAGCTCTCCTCATCGTGGCGATCATCGCGCTGCGCCTGTTTCCTGACGGTATCTCATCGGGCTGGAAGGGCCGCGTGTGAGTGTGGAGCGCCACCGGCTCCATCCTGTGGAGGAACTTTCCGCGCCTCCGCGATATCCGAGATGGGCCTCGACTCTGATTCTTACAGCCGGCGCGGTAATTCTGAATTTTGCGCTTCCGGACTTCGGCCTTCACCTGCTGAGCGGATGGTTGGCAGACGGCATTCTTGCTCTGAGTCTCGCGTTTGTTTGGGGTCAGGCCGGCATCTTCAGTTTTGGTCAACCCGCGTTTTTCGGCATCGGCGGCTACATATACGGGATCATCGCTATAACTTGTGCGGACGCGACGGGTGAAACGGTCACCGCCCTGATTGGCGCGACGCTCGCCGGCGCGTGCTTCGCAGCGCTCTTGGCATACTTTATGTTCTATGGCCGGGTCGGTGAGGTGTACGTCGGCATCATCACGCTTGCCGTCACGCTCGTGCTCTATACGGTGGTGGGCGCGACTTCGGCCCCGACTTACCGGATCGGCGAAGCGTTTATCGGAGGCTACAACGGACTCCGGCCGATACCGGGCATCATCCTCCCCGGTGGCCCAGACCAGGGTTTGACAGTACGAGAGCTCTATTGGTTCGTGGTTGGTGCCGCAGCGATAGTGTATTTGATATCTATTTGGATTGCGAAACGTCCTCTCGGCCGCGTCTTCGTCGGGATAAGAGATAACGAGCTGAGAGCGGAACTGCTTGGCTATGACGTTCGTTGGCATAAGTTGGAGGCTTTCACGATCGGTGGAGCGATTGCAGGCTTGGCCGGCGGGCTCTTCGCCGCGTGGGCCGGTGTCGTAACGCCCGACGTTTTTTTCCTCCCGCAAATGGCTCTGGTTGTGATTTGGGTTCTTGTCGGCGGTCGCACCAGCTTGGTGGGAGCGTTCGCGGGCACCCTCGTGGTTCAGGCGTTGTCGTTCAAGCTCGGAGGAGCGGGGGGAATCGTTATCGGCCAAACTCCCCTCGTTCTTGGAATCGTCTTCGTCGGCTTCGTGTTGCTGCTTCCCGGCGGGCTCGTTCCGAGTGCTATTTCTCTGTGGCGCTGGGGTCAGCGGCGCCTCGTCCTCATCAAGCCCGAGTCGATGCAGCCCCCGGCGGCTCGCATCGACGCGGTGCCAACAGTCGATAAAGACGCGATCGGCTATGAGTCGTCGCCCGCCCGCAGCCGACTGGAAGTCCGCGCCTTGAGCAAGAGCTTCGGAGGGCACAACGCCGTCCACGAGATCAGCTTGGAATTTCTTGGCCCGGGGCTTTACTGCATTATCGGTCCAAACGGCGCAGGCAAGTCCACTTTCTTCAACTTGTTGCTGGGGAGGTATCCTCCGACCGACGGTCGGATTCTGCTCAACGGGCAGGATATTACCGGGGCGCCGCTCCACCGGCGCGCGCACATGATCGGTGTGAAACTGCAGCTTCCCACCGTTTTCCCCGGCCTGAGCGTTCACGAGAACATCTGGCTCGCGGCGTACGCGCGCTGTCGAGACGCCGGACTGGCCCATCGCCAAGCACGGGGACTGCTGGCGCGCGTTCGCCTCTTGACCCGTGCCGGAGATCTTGCGGGTGACCTGTCGCATGGAGAACAGCAGTGGCTCGAGCTCGCCATTGCGCTGGCGCAAAATCCTCCCATCATTCTTTTGGACGAGCCGACGGCCGGAATGACGCGGGGAGAGACGTTACAAATTGTGCCGGTAATTCAGCAATTAGCCGATCGTCACATGGTGATCGTTGTCGAGCATGACATGGCCTTCGTAGACCGGCTGAACGCATTGGTGCTCGTCCTTCACCAAGGCAAGGTATTTGCTCAGGGTTCGATTGAGGACGTGCGGAGGAACGAGGCGGTTGTTGATATATATCTCGGCCGGAGGAAGCATGTTGGAGATTCGTGATCTCTACGCCGGCTACGGGCATGCTGCAATCCTGAATGGCGTCAATTTGGCGGTTCAAGACGGTGAAATTGTCGGCATTCTTGGCCGGAACGGAATGGGCAAGAGCACTCTCTTGCGTGCCGTCATCGGTCTGATTCGAGTACGGCGAGGTTCCATTCGTTTTGATGGGACCGATGTATCCCAGCTTCCTGCCCACGCCAGATCCCACCTCGGCATGGGATATGTTCCGCAAGGCAAGATGGTGTTTCCGCGCCTCTCTGTAAGAGAGAATCTCCAGGTTGCGGTATTCGCCGCCGGCCTGTGCGATAACCGGGTTGAAGAACTGCTGCGGACATTTCCGCTACTCCATGAAAGGGCAGGCGAGGTCGCATCCGGGCTCAGTGGCGGCGAGCAGCAGTTGCTCGCGCTTGCGCGTGCTCTTGCCGCCGATCCGCACCTCCTTTTGCTGGATGAGCCGTCCGAGGGCATGCAACCAACTCTGGTCACGGAGATCCTCGAGCGTGTGCACGCGCACAACCGAACGCGGGGAATGTCGGTGTTGCTGGTCGAGCAGAACCTGGAGTTTGCGTTGGCGGCGGCCACGCGCGTCTGCATTATCGATAGAGGAGAGATCGCCGCCGAGATGTCTTCCAATGAACTGCGCAGCGACGAAAGGCGCCAGCACGAGCTGCTGGGAATCTGATAAACGTGAACCGCTGGTCGCCAGCCTACCGGAAAAAATTGACGCAATTTGGCCCGCCTTGGGTTGAAAGCGACTTCACGGGAACGTCTGCAACATTCCGATCGACGCATTCGCGCGGAATACCCGCCCTCGATCAGGCCAATGTCGGATTCATCACTGTGGCGCCGCGGCCACACGCGCGAGGTTTCTTTGCAAAGGTGCGGCCCGTTACTTTCCAGACCGGGCGTATTCGTTCAGGATAAACGGGGAGGAAAGCACCGGGAAGTTACTTCCGCTGCGGGGGCTTTCTTTATGACAAAGCTGGGTATCCCTACCGCGATACTGCTCGCCGCCGTCGGTTCCTCATGGGCGGCGGACGTGCGCGCGGCTGACATGCCGGTGAAGGCTCAGCCGGCCGCCATCGATTCCGCGCCCAGGCTGTGCACGGATTTTTGGGACTTCATTGCCACGAATTGCCAGCTCACCTGGCATGGCATCACGGTCTACGGCACGATCGATGCGGGGGTCGGCTGGCAGAGCCACGGCGCGCCGCTCAGTCCGTGGTCCGCAACCGGAGCTTCGTACCTCATCCAAAAGATGAACCGGTCGCCGATGTTTGGGCTTGCGCCCAATGCCTTGAGCCAGTCGACCATCGGCATCAAGGGAACCGAGCCGATCGGCAACGGCTTCTCGTTCGTCTTTGCTTTGGACGCCGGCTTCGATCCCTATTCGCTGCGATTCGCCAACGGCCCACACTCCGTTTATGTGGACCGCGGCGTCCCGCTCAACCAGCAAGACGCGAACGCCGACTCGAGCCGCGCCGGCCAGTGGTACAATGGCGTGGGTTACGCCGGGATCAGTTCGCCAACCTACGGCACGCTGACCGTGGGCCGACAGAACTCGCTGACGCTCGACGGCGTGTTCGCCTACGACCCGTTCGGCGCCTCCTATGCCTTTTCGCCGATCGGCTTTCAGGGAATAACCTGCGGCGTCGGCGACACCGAAGACTGCCGATATTCGACGTCGGCGAAGTACCGTCTCAATATCGGCCAGTTCCGGGTCGCGGCGCTGTGGCAATTCGGCGGTTACGGGCAGAACAACGCCGCGGACGGCGCCTATCAATTTCAGGTCGGCGGCGACATTCCCCATCTGGCCAACGGCACCCTGTCGGTCGATGCGATCTTCAGTTACGTCAGGGATGCGGTCTCGGCATCTCTGGCGGGCGCGCCCACCAATGCCGC
>Ga0210408_10005096_pt1 | contig 11576 bp, 9 predicted proteins | sample IncBWH4MmetaG_FD_155471 | JGI IMG/M metagenome (GOLD analysis project Ga0210408, IMG submission 155471) | Forest soil microbial communities from Barre Woods Harvard Forest LTER site, Petersham, Massachusetts, United States - Inc-BW-H-4-M | ecosystem: Environmental > Terrestrial > Soil >... | reverse complement strand
GCTCGTGTAACGCACCAGGTCACTGCGATCGAGGTGGGGCACAAACTTCACGCCCCGCGGCAGCAGTCCGTTGTTGAGTTCGTTGATCTTCCGGTGCAGGGCATCGAGGGTAGCGTCGGGTTCCGCACCTTTGCGTAGAAGAACGATCCCTTCGATGACGTCGTCATCGTTGAGGATGGTGCCGTCTTCACGACGGATCGTCTTTCCCAGCTGTCCAAGGCGTACTTTGGGAGCCTGCACGACTTGGCCGAGATCGCCAATGTGGACGGGGGTTCCGTTCACGACTTTTACGAAGGTGGATTCGATGTCGGCCGTGGTGGACATCAATCCAACGGCACGTATGTTGAGTGCCTGCTGGCCACGCTGAATGAAACCTCCGCCGGCATTGGTGTTGTTGTTGGAGAGCGCCTGTTCGACCTGGCTCAACGACAACCCATAAGAGACAAGCTTGCCAGGGTCGAGGCGTACCTGGTACTCGCGGGTAGGTCCGCCAAAGATGTTCACGTCGACCACGTTTGGAACCGACTTGAGCTGGTTGCGCACGAACCAGTCCTGCAGGGTCTTGAGCTCCATCGTGTCGTACTCGGGATTGGTGCTGGTCAGCGTGTAGAACATGATCTGGCCGGTCGGGCTGTAGTCGGGCCCGAGGCCGGGATTGACCCCGGTCGGCATGGTGGCTTGCGCAAGGCGGTCGAGTACTTCCTGGCGGGCGGTGAAGGTGGTGATGTCGTCGTCGTAAATCATGGTGATCACCGAAAGTCCGGCCAGCGACAACGAACGCAAGTGGGTGAGGTGGGGGACGCCGTTCAGTTCGACTTCGAGCGGAACGGTGATCTGCTGCTCGACCTCTTCGGCGGCGTGCCCGGGCCACTGCGAAATGATCTGCACGTAGGTGTCGGCGACATCGGGATAGGCTTCGATGGGCAGATTGTGAAACGAAACGATTCCCCAGATGAAGAGCAGGACGGCCAAGCTCAAAATGAGGATGCGGTTGTTCAGCGCGAAATCAACGAAGGAACGGATCATTACCCTTACCCCGGCTGGTGCTCGAAGAATCAGCCGTCTCGGTTGCGGAGATCAATCGGGCGACGCCAATGGAGCCCACAAATGGGAGCCGAGGGGCGCTTCCGGCGGTGATCGTGTTGAAGGCCGATTCCAGCTTGGTGAAACACTGGACGGCGGCCCTCATGACGAGGTCACCGGTTCCGCTTGCGATTCGATTGAGAAATTGAGGAAAGGCGAACGCTGCACACGTGGCAGCGCTACCTAACTAAGCACGGAAAAGGGCGGGAGGAGCGCGCGAAACGGAGATCCCCGAACGGGCGGACGCCGCGACTGGGGCAGAGAAGTCGAAAACGAGCCCGCACACATGATTCCAGGGCGGAACGGGCACAGCTGAAGGGAGGTAAGCCGAGGGCGTGCTGCAGTCCTGTCCTGTGGTTCGCTTGACGACCTGCTTGAGAGCACGCTTGCTGGAACTGGACTCTTCCATCTCCTGACGGAGGGCGTGCAAGTCGTCGGTGGCGGAAATTACAGGAAAAAGAAGGAACAGCAGGCAGACCAGCGCAATCGAAAACTGAAAGATCGGCTTGGCGCGACGTCGCTGTCGAAGCCAGAGGTAGGCTCCCGGCCCGAGCAGCAAAAGCCAGCACAAGTTAAGAAGTAATTCCAATTACGACCCCGAATCGAACAGACTACATTCTGCGGTGTGATTCTTTAATTTGTCCAGCCGTTGCCCCCACGGCTACCTCCATCCGGAGGGTGTCGTTCGAGTAAATACCCTACAATCACTTCTTGCACCTCACTATTGAAAAGCTGATTTATGGCGGCGACGGGTTGGCTCGTCTGCCGGCAGACGAGAAAGGCCGCGGCAAGGCGGTCTTCGTGCCCTTTGTGCTTGCGGACGAGAAAGTTGCGGCGACGCTGGTCGAGGAGAAGTCCGGCTTTGCGCGAGCGCAGGTTGAGAAAATTCTGCAGGCGTCGCCGGAGCGGATCGAGCCGCGCTGTCCTTACTTTGCTCGCTGCGGTGGTTGCCACTACCAGCACACGGGTTACAAACATCAGCTGGCGATCAAGGCGTCGATCCTGAAAGAAAATCTGCGGCGGCTGGCAAAGCTGGAAATGGCACCGGAGATCGAGGTGCATCCGTCGCCGCCGTGGGGATATCGGAACCGCACCCGATTGCAGGTGAGGGCCGAGGGCGACTTTGCGCTGGGATATTTCCGGACGGCGTCGCACTCGGTGCTGCCGGTGGAGGAGTGCCCGATCAGCTCGCCGCTGATCAATCGCGCGATCGCGGTGTTGTGGGCGATGGGCGGGGCGGGGAAGATTCCGGAGGAGTTGCGCGAGATCGAGCTGTTCGCGAACGAGGATGATACGAAGCTGCAAGTGGAGATGTATTGCGATCCTCATAAAGGCAAGCCACGGCGGACGAAGTTCGGGCAAGCACTGGCGGAGCAGTTAAAGGCAGAGATGCCGGAAGTGGTCAGCGCGTATGTGTTCGTGCAGACGATTGGCGTGGCGCGCGGCGTGCAGGGGCACATCACCGAAGAGCCTGACTGGACGTTGGGCCCGGGCGAATTTCGGTATCGAACGAAGACGGCGGCGTTCCGGGTAAGTGGCGGGTCGTTTTTCCAGGTGAACCGGTTTCTGGTCGAAGAGCTAGTGAGTATCGTGACCGCGAATCGTTCGGGCGAGCTGGGACTCGACTTATATGCGGGGGTGGGACTGTTTACGGCGGCGCTTGACGAGGGATTTGGTCACATTGTGGCGGTGGAGTCGTCACATAGCGCGGCGGTCGATCTTCCCTACAATTCTGGTCCGAACGTGAAGGTGGTGCGCGCAGCGGTGGACGAGTACCTGGCGGGCCGGGGCGCGAAGCTGCGACCGGAGTTGGTTGTTGTCGATCCGCCTCGGGCAGGCCTCGGCGATCGAGTGGCGCGGGCAGTGGCGCAGATGGATGCGCGGCGGGTGACATACGTTTCGTGCGACCCGGCGACGCTGGCGCGGGATTTGCTGACGTTGACTGCGGGCGGATTTCGCCTGGAACGGGTCCACCTGTTGGACTTGTTTCCGCAGACGTTTCACATCGAGAGCGTGGTCGAGCTGGTGCGGTAGAGGACGCGGATGAACTTGCAAGGGCGCCGAGGCGATTGGCAATGCAGCCCCTAAAGGGGCCTTGATGTTGACTGTGAGCGGCGTCGCTAACGCTGTGCCCGTGGTACGAAACAGGCTGCAGCTCCGAATCGTGATTGCTCCTGCCGCCGGTTCGCAGCGCAGTCGACGCTCCCAAGATTTGATCTGAAACGAAATTAGGTGCTTATGGCGCGGGAATTGTGGTACGCCTGCTTTTATCGCGAACGATCGATGCTGAACGCTCTGGGAGCGGCGGCGCTGGCATTGATGGTGGTCGATCCGAAGGTATTTCTCGGCCCGAGCTTTCAGCTGACATTTCTGGCGGTGTTTCTAGTGGCAGCGATTGCGGTGCCGCTATTGGAGAGGACCTCGCAGCCGTATCTGCGCGGGCTGCGCTACCTGGAATCATGCGCTTTTGACCGGACGTTGCCCGCCCGCGTTACGCAGATGAGGCTCGATCTGCGCATGATTGCGGAGCGACTGGAGAAGTTCATCGAAAGATGGGAGCGCGCCAGGAAGTTACCCCGTCAACTTTTGAGTTGGACGGCGCAGGGGGCGTTGAACGTTTACGAGCTGCTGTGTGTCTCGATGCTCATGCAACTCGGAATGGCGCTGCCGATGGCGTATTACTTTCATCGCGCCACGGTAATGGGAATTCCGGCAAACGCATTGGCGGTTCCGTTGACGGAGTTGCTGATGCCGACAGCAGTACTCGCAGTCCCCCTGGGTTATCTGTCGGTGGCGGCCGCGAACATACCGGCCTTGGTGGCTGGGATGGCTCTCCATGGAATCACTGGGTCAAGTGCGGTGGTTAGGTGGATTTCGCATTGCGGATCACCGAGTCGCAATGCCGGAGCGTTCCACGATGTTGATGGCGGGCGCGGCGTTGGCGGTTGCGATGGCGCTGGTGTGGCGGCGAAAGCTGGCTTGTGCTGTCGGTCTGGCCGCGCTCGGAGCCTCGGGTGTGTGGATCAGTGCGACCGAGCCGAGGCCTCAGGTGCGAGAGCACGCGATGGAAGTCACGGCGATCGATGTGGGGCAGGGCGACTCGATCCTCGTTGTGTCGCCGGAAGGGAAAACCCTGCTGGTCGACGCGGGCGGCCCGGTGGGAGGTCAGCAGAGCGAGTTCGACTATGGCGAGAACGTCGTCTCTCCTTATTTGTGGACGAGGGGGATCTCGAAAATCGACGTCGTCGCCATCACTCACGGACACTCCGATCACATCGGCGGGATGCATTCGGTGCTGAACAATTTTCGTCCGCATGAATTGTGGGTTGGAGCGTTGCCGCGGACAGCGTCGATCGATGCGCTGATGGACTATGCCGCGAGGCTCGGCATCCACGTGGTCCGCCACAGTGATGGCGAAGTTCTGGAGCTTGCGGAGGTCTTCTCGCCGCCGGCCTCCTGGACGGCTTCGTCGCAGGCAAAGAATAATGATTCGCTGGTGCTACGCGTTCGTTATCGGGATTCGAGTGCCCTGCTGGAAGGAGATGCGGAACGCGTCGTGGAGCAGCCAATGATCGCGACGCACGATCTGCACGCGGACCTGCTCAAGGTCGGACATCACGGCAGCAACACCAGCTCAACCCAGGAACTGGTTAACGCCGTCCACCCGCACTGGGGGGTAATTTCTGTCGGGGCACACAATACATTCGGCCATCCACGGATGGATGTGCTCCGCAGACTGGCGGGGGCGAACGTCACGACTTATCGAACGGATTTAAGCGGAGTGGTGACCTTCTATCTCGATGGCCGCTCGGTCAGCCCGTGAGCCTACGTTAAGATCGCTGGTCGCTAAGGTGGGCCTCCGCCAAGATCAATCGACGCTAAGTTCGAAGCTCGCGGAGATCAGTCTTCGTTCATGTTTTCGCTGATGTTGACTTCGGCGGTCTCATCGTCGGTCACCGGAGCGTTGCGGTATGCTTCGATCACGCGACGAGCCTCGTCGGCGTCTTCTTCGCGGACAAGGATCACGGTTCCACCTACACCGGGGAACATATCCTGAATAGCATCGACGGAGGTGAGGTTGGAGTCGATGTTGGCCGAGTCCAGCAGGCCTTTCACGACCGCGGCCTCGGATTCCTGTTCCGTGTCGAAGACCTTGACGAGCTTTTCGTTTGGATCGGGGCGCCCGGCTGGGGGCACGGAACTGGATCTTTCTGCCATAACTCCTCCATTGGCGGGCGTTGGGGAGAGTGGAATGCTGATCCCGAGGCGTAGCCGCCGCTCCAGATTGTAACTCTCCTTGTCGACTTTAGCGCGGGAGGGCGACTACGGTTTGATCCGGATGGCCCATTGGTGTGGGCGATTGGCACGTTCTAGGGAGTTGCTTTCCGCAGCGGATGCCGTGACAATGAAAGCAACAGGGGTAAGGAGTGCGAGTGTGGCCCGGTTTCCGCCACATGCTCCATGTTCTCAGCTGGCCCCTGTCGGGGGCAGTATGGAAAATGCGAACCGGGTGGGGCAGGATGGAGATTTAAGTGAAAAACAGGAGGAGGCCAAAAAGATCCGACGATTACAGGTGATGATCAGCATGGTCACGTCGGTTCTCGGACAGGATCCCAACCTGACGGTGGAAGAAGCCTCTGAACTGGTAGCGGGAGCAAAGCGGGCCGCGCTCGCAATGTTCCCCGACAAAGAACTCGCCTTTGACATTCTTTACAAGCCGCGGCTTCAGCGCCTGATGAAGGAGCGGTTCCGGATTCAGTAAGGATCAGCCGTCCGTGTTTTGTGTTGGCATTCGTGTGCCTGCGGAAATTGAGCACGCCCGAGGCTCGTGAACGGGAAGTGCTTCGCAAAGAGCCCAAAAAGCCGCCCAAAACTTCGGGTGGCTTCCTGTTTCTGGATTTTGCTCCGCGAGATTCAGCGGGACCGCTGCGCTCGCAGAACCGGGTGAATCGGCTGAACCGGCTGAATACTCGCAGCTCTGACCAGGCCATTGGTTTGCGCCGCGGCGGCGGTCGTTCCGCAGTCGTTGCGCAGTTCGTTGGGAGCGCCTGCCGGAGGCGTGCTCGTTGTGTTGTCGATGCAAGGGATGGCGCTCAGATATTCGTAGATGGCCGTGATGTCGCGGTCGCTCAAGTGCGAAAACGTCGGCCAAGGCATGATTTGGAGAAGATCACCGTCCGGGATGTTGTTGTAGGTATCGCCCGCCGGATCGAAAACTATGGGTCCAGTGGGAATGCAAACGGGCGTGCCGCCATTCTGAATTTCTGTCAGCTGATCTGTCGTACAGGTTGGATGGATGTGGTCGAAATCCGTGCCATGCCTGAGGATCTGCTTAAACTCTGCTAGCGTGTGACCGCCTTCGGGCCGACCATTCTTGTCGGGCGTCAAATTTCGGGTGATGATGAATGGACCTGCGTACCCGTTCGGCCCGGTCGGAGTTCCGACTGTGCCGAAGTTGGCGCCTCCATTCAGATAGACGGTCGGATCGACCTTCGCCGGCTGGTTAAAGTACGGGTTCTTGCCTGTGACGAAGTTATAAAATCCAAGTGGGGGCGCGCCACTGCTGTGGCACCCGTTGCAGTCACCAGGTAGCTACCCAGTCCCACCATGGCCCGGTCTTTCCCGTTGAGATTCAACGGGACGGGCGCTATTTTGAGACCAATTTGAACTCTGCTATCGGTGTCGTCATCGCTGGCCTGAGCACGTGGCTCCTTGATCGACATTCCGGCAAGAACGATCGCAACCAACGTCACGACAGCCCCGGCGACCTTTGCATAAGACGGTATCGTCATAGTTGCTCCTCTCCGAGCAAGATCAGATTTTTCCTGGATTACCCTGGGGTTCGGAACCGATGGCCTGCTGGGGGAATGGTCCAATCGCACCGGGGGGGTGCGTCGCTAAGCTGTTTCGCAGACACGTTACACCCGAGCCTAAGATTGTCAAGGGAGAAACCGCGCTAGGCGCGGGAATCGGCTAGGGCTGGTTGCTGCGAGCGCGGCAAAGGTTTGCGGCGAATGTTACAGCGCACTCGTGTAATCGGCGGTTAACAAACGGTACAAATTTTCTGACCTGCAGGACGACACGATCGGCGTCGGGTGAGCAGTCGACGCTACCGCAGCTTCGTGTACTCCACCTGCGTCGGGAGGATAAGTCGCTTATTCATTTCCTCGAAACAGGTCGGCACCACTAGCAAATGTAATGATTAGAACTCCAAGGCAAATGCTGTAAAACCATCCTCTCAGTATTGGACTGAAGAGGGTCAACTGGATGCCGACTGCGGCTGACACGAGCATCAAGATGAGTCCTGTGCTTTGCTTTTTGGTCATGGTTTCGTCCCTTGTTGTGTCCTGGTTTCTGATTCTGCGCGTGTCGCTCACGCCTTGCATGGGTGCAATCAACACGGCACACAGAAAACGAGGTGGTGATTCATACGAGCATAAAACTGTCCTGTTGGATTGGAAGGCCCTCGTTGTCTCCGGGGGAGCACTTTGGTACAGCATCTTTAGTACATCCCACCGCCACGATGCGTAAGGCGGAAGTGTTTCAGCTACCGCAATTTCGTGAAGCCTGTCTTGTCTTCTCTCAGCACGGGATTGTTTGCGTTTGGCCCCGTCGTTACAGAGTGCCGGAGAGTCTTGGGCGAGAATCGGCGAGGGGCAGGACGCGCTGAACTAATTCATCGATAAACTTCTGTTGCTCTTCGAAAAATGGGAAATGGCCTGATTTTTCAAACCAGACAAATTCCTTTTGCGGCGCCTTGATGCTTTGGCTGTACTGCCAAATCAAGGTGGGACGACAGTACGGGTCCTGCCTGCCTTCAAAAAAGAAGATTGGTTCGTGGAAGTCCGACCCCAGCTTACCCAGATCAATGTTCATCACATCGGGAAGCAATGTCTTGGCGGAAAGCATGTACCCGCGGACAAAGCCGTAATCATCCGCAAGAGAATATTCCGGCGTGGACACAATTCTAGTGATGCTCAAAAAGCCGTCGTCCGCGGCCGCCGGCGGACCGAGCAGCTCGGCCGCCCAACTCTTGGCCGTTCCCACCTTATCCATATTCATAGTTGCGGAAGGATACGGCGCGATGCCCTCAAGGTCTTTGATGGCCTGCGAATTGTGGCGATCTCGCGCTTGTTGCAAGGTCTCCTGGTACGCAAGCGTTTCGTTCTGCTGCATATCGAGGACTTGCCCGACTCCCACATAGGCGTAAATGGTTTCCGGGTGTTCGTGCGCCAGCCAAAGGCCCAGCACACTTCCCCAGGAATGGCCCAGAACAAATATCTTCTCGCGATGGAACCGATTGCGAAGATAGTTCACCACGTCCAGCGTGTCGTGTTCCATTTGGGGTACATTCATCGTGCCGCGCTGAAGGTCTCCGTCATTCGACGCGTAGGTCTTTCCCGCTCCGCGCTGGTCCCATTCCACCACCGTGAAGTATTTCTCCCACGGCCCCTGAAACGCACTGGCCAGTGGAATGAAGGCCGCCCCGGGCCCGCCATGGATGACCAACAGAATCGGGTTGTTCACGTCTTGGCCGCGCACTTGGATCCACTGCTCGATACCCCCGATTCGCACCGATTGGAGGCTGTTGATGGCATTGGGCGAGGCGATGGCGCGCTCTTCTGCGACCTTGTGTTGCAGATATTTCCGATACAACAGGGCGGACGAGAGCCCTAAGACGATCAAGCAAGCGATCGCGATCCCGACATATTTAAGAGCTTCTCTGATCACGACTCACACCGCGAGGAACTCCTCTCATTCATACGCGTAGAGTCGCAGCTTTGTTCCCGATTCGTCGCTGACAATCCGACAGAGCGACCAACCAAATGAGTGCGCGGGAAGGTGTTTTTCCGTGCGGGCTTGCAGGTGGTCAGACGATTGACGAAACATCGCAAGCACAGTTGTCACACAGTCCGTCATTCACACAGTCAAGGATTGTCATGGCCTGTATCACACTCCGCTCCGCCGATCCGCCCAGACCACACGCGGCTATGCCAATGAGGGGAATCGCTGTTTACGACAGCCGATGCCGATTTGTGGACGAAGGAACGCGGTCTGGAACCCAACTTCATCGTAGAATCTGAGGCGCCGTAGCGATTCGGGAGGTTTATGCAGCCAACGATTCTCGCCGCATTGTTTGAATTCTCTCGTACCGCGGTCTCGATGTCCGCTGCCGGCGTCGCATTGCTCGTGATTGGCCTGCTGGCCGCGAGAAACGATATCGCCCGGGCTCATGGCCTCGACAAGATCGTAGCCCTGACCAACTTGTGCTTCTCCATCCCGTTGGCGGTCTTCGGCGCAGAGCACCTTTCCGCGGGACAGTTCATGACGAACATGGTGCCGGCGTACATGCCGTGGCGTTTGTTTTGGATATATTTCGTCGGCTTTGCGCTCATCGCCGCATCGTTGAGCATCGCTAGCGAGATTCAGGTGCGCTGGTCCGGCCTGCTGTTCGGGATCATGATGTTCCTCTTTGTGGCGATGTTGCATGTTCCGAGAGCGATCGCCAGCAGCGACCGAATCTCATGGACGGTTGTCCTCCGGGAAATGTCGTTCGGCGGCGGCGGCTGGGTTCTGGCGGGAACTGCCATGGGCGGATCGCGCGGGCGGGCTAAGGGTCTCATCATGGTGGGCCGCGTGCTGATCGCAATCGCCGCGATCTTTTTCGGCGTTGAGCACTTTCTGCACCCGCTGGGACTGCCCGGAGTTCCGCTGGAAAAACAGATAGCCACGTGGATTCCCGCCCGCGCCGTCATCGACTATCTGACGGGCGCATTTCTCATCGTTGCCGGCGTCTGCTTTCTGCTGGCGCGGAAGACGCGCCTGGCGGCTACCTATCTCGGCGCCTGGATTGTGCTCATGGTGGTCGTCATCTACGGCCCTGTCCTGGTCGGGGCGCTGGCGGACCCGAGTACCGCGGTGAAAGTCGAGGGGCTCAACTACTTCGCCGACACACTTCTGTTTGGCGGAGTGATTCTTTCGCTTGCCAGCGTCACGACAGGCTCCGACTGATCGTCGGCAGCTGTTGTCACTGCGCCATTACGCTTATGGACCGCGGTCTAGCGCGCAGGTCTCCGAGCGCTCTACCCACACTCTCCGCGGCTAAAGCCGCTCCATTTAGTCCCCTCGTACGGCACGCCTGAAGGCGTGCCCTGATACGAATCTTGTCGGGTTATCCTTATCGTTCGCCACGCCTAAGGGCCTGCACTGATACGAAACACCGCGGGGGTATTTCCGTCAAAGCGCTTCGGGACACGTTAGCGAGAGCGCCGGCGATCCTGGAATATAATGGCCCGCACAAATGACGCTCTCTTCTGGCACGAAACTTGGCCCGTACGAAATTCAATCGTCCATTGGCGCAGGCGGCATGGGCGAGGTGTACAAGGCGCGCGACAAGCGTCTGAATCGCGACGTTGCCATCAAGGTTCTGCCGGCTTCTTTTTCCGCTGACCCCGATCGCCTGCAGCGCTTCGCGCAGGAAGCGCGGGCAGCCGCGGCCCTAAGCCATCCCAACATTCTTGCCATCTTCGATATTGGCGAAGATCAGGGCGCGCCTTACGTTGTCTCTGAACTGCTCGAAGGCGAGACACTCAGGGATCGTTTGCGGAACGGGCCGCTCGCCTCGCGGAAGGCCATCGATTATGCAGGACAGGTGGCGCGCGGACTTGCCGCCGCGCACGAGAAGGGCATCGTTCATCGTGATCTGAAGCCGGAGAATATCTTTCTCACCAATGATGGCCGCGCGAAGATTCTGGATTTCGGTCTGGCGAAGTTGACGCGACCGGAAGCGCATGAAGGTGCGGAGACGCTCACGCAGCAGGTGGGCACGGACGCGGGCGTGGTGATGGGGACAGTCGGGTACATGTCTCCGGAACAGGTGCGCGGGAAGCCTGCGGATGCGCGCTCCGACATTTTTGCCTTCGGCGCGATCTTGTACGAGATGCTTTCGGGTAAGCGCGCCTTTCACGGAGATTCATCGGCGGACACCATGAGCGCAATTCTCAAGGAGGATCCGCCCGAGCTTTCCGAGACGAATCGCAACGTTTCCCCGGCGCTCGAACGCATTGTGCGTCATTGCCTGGAGAAGAATCCGGCGGAGCGCTTTCAGTCGGCGCGCGACGTGGCTTTCAATCTGGACGCGCTCACCGATATCTCGACGCCGAGCCGTGGCGGCGTACGGGCTATTCCAGAAGAAACTTCGAGCCGTCGTTGGTTGCTACCACTGATTGCGGGCTTGCTAGTGGTGGCATCGTGGGCGGCGGTGTACGCGATCGCGCATCGCGGGCGAGCTGCGAACCCGACCTTTCACGAGATCACCTTCCGCAACGGCACGATTTGGGACGCGCGTTTTGCCCCCGACGGTCAGACCATCCTTTACGGTGCGGCATGGGACGGGCGTCCGCAGGAGATTTTCTCTACGCGTTTCGACAGTACGGATTCGCGCTCGGTTGGGCTGCCGCCGGCGCAGATCCTCGCGATCTCGTCGAAGGGCG